>Ga0079224_100003634_pt1 | contig 19565 bp, 21 predicted proteins | sample Stecom2015_FD_80414 | JGI IMG/M metagenome (GOLD analysis project Ga0079224, IMG submission 80414) | Agricultural soil microbial communities from Utah to study Nitrogen management - Steer compost 2015 | ecosystem: Environmental > Terrestrial > Soil > Agricultural land | place: USA: Utah... | reverse complement strand
CAAACCCCCACCCGGGAGCTCTTCCCCAGCCACGGCATCTCCGCTTGATCCGGCCCCGACTCTAGCAGCCCCCCGCCCCGACGCAAATCCACGCCGAACCAGAAAACCACCGAGAAGGAACCGCCCGGAGCCTCCCCGCGAAACCCTCCGCAGTTCCGCTCCGTTCTTCTTTGCCTCACTTTATCGCTGTCCGACCATTCCACCAAATCGGTGTCCGGTCTGGCGATCTGCGAACCGAGTTCCCCGCCCTCCCTCGTTCCGAGGAGCCGTCCATCAGGCGACGACGTCTTCCGGGACACGGGGTGCGACCGTTGCCGAACGTCGACTCCGTGTCGCTGGGAGGGATGCGGTACGGACGGTCACCGTCCGTCTCGGTCCGCGAGGCTTCGGATCCGGCTGCCCTCCCCCGTCACGGGGAGTTCAGTTCCCGGTCATCCGTCTGTTGTTGGATTCTACCCGCCCGGAGCCAGTGCTCCGACCACCTCCCGGCGGGCCGCCGCGGACCGGGCCACTGCCCTGTCCGATTCGGCTCAAGGGACACTACCCCAAGCCCCGAGAGACGCAAACCCCGGTGCCGCAGGCCCCCGGAGCGCCGTTGACCCCGTTCGGAACCGGTGGTGGCCCGGGCTTGACCTGGAAGGGGGCGCGGTTGACCCTCTGTCGACCCGCGCCCCCCGACTCTTGGGCCGCCCTGTCCGCACATGGCCCAGATATTGCCGGCGCCGGCCTGGTGCCGCCTCAGCCGAGCTCCCGGATCCTCCCGGCGAGAGCGCGGAAGGCGACGCCCCGGTGGCTGATCGCGTTCTTCTCCTCGGGGCTCATCTCCGCCGTGGTGCGGTCCTGCCCCCCCGGCACGAAGATCGGGTCGTAGCCGAAGCCGTTCGCCCCCCTCGGCTCTGTGGTCAGGCTGCCGCGGAGCACCCCCTCCACGACGTGCTCCTCCCCGTCGGGCAGCGCCAGCGCGGCGGCGCAGACGAACTCGGCGCCGCGCCGCTGCGGCGGGGTGTCGGCGAGCTGGTCGAGGACGAGTTCGAGGTTGGCCGCGTCCCGGTCGCCGCTGCGTGCGCCGAACCTGCCCGACCAGCGGGCGGACAGGACCCCGGGCATGCCGTTCAGCGCGTCGACACGCAGTCCCGAGTCGTCCGCGACGGCCGGAAGGCCGGTGTGCGCGGCGATCGCCCTGGCCTTGAGCAGGGCGTTGCCGGTGAAGGTCGGCTCGGTCTCGGCCACCTCGGGGGCGTCCGGGTATCCGTCGAGGCCGCGGACCTCGATGTCGAGCCCCGCCTCGCCCAGGATGGCGCGCAGTTCGGGGACCTTCTTGGCGTTGCGGGTGGCGAGTACGAGAGTGCTGATCGGGCTCACTCGGTCAGTGCCTTCTTCTGGATCTCGGTGAGTTCGGCGCATCCGGCGACGGCCAGGTCGAGCAGGGAGTCCAGGAGCTTGCGGTCGAAGGGGGCGCTCTCGGCGGTGCCCTGGACCTCGATGAACTCCCCGGTTCCGGTGACGACGACGTTCATGTCGGTCTGCGCCACCGAGTCCTCCAGGTAGTTCAGGTCCAGTCGGGGCTGTCCCTGGATGATGCCGACGCTGACGGCGGCGACGGAGCCGGTCAGCGGATTGGTCTTGAGGTTGCGCTGCCTGCGCAGGTGTCGGACGGCGTCGACGAGGGCCACGTAGGCGCCGGTGATGGCGGCGGTCCGGGTGCCGCCGTCGGCCTGGAGGACGTCGCAGTCGAGGGTGATGGTGTGTTCCCCCATGGCCTTGAAGTCGACGACCGCGCGCAGCGAACGTCCGATGAGGCGGGAGATCTCGTGGGTGCGGCCGCCGATCTTGCCCTTGACGGACTCGCGGGTGCCCCTGGTGTCCGTGGCCCGGGGGAGCATGGCGTACTCGGCGGTGACCCAGCCCTCTCCGGTGCCGCGGCGCCACCGGGGGACGCCTTCCTCCACTGTCGCGGCGCACAGCACGCGCGTCTCGCCGAACTCGATGAGCGCGGATCCTTCGGCGTGCCGGAGCCAGTTGCGCGTGATGCGCACCGGGCGTAGCTGGTTCGGGGTTCGTCCGTCAGGTCGAGGCATGCTGCCGAGCCTATCGGCGCGCATGGGGCGCCACAGCCACTTGACCGGACAACCGCCGGGTTTCGGCCACGCGCGGCCTTTCCCGATTTTTCCCCTGCTCCGCGGGCGGGACTCAGCCGCCCGCGGTGACCTCGTGGACCTCCCCGGACACGGCGAGCCCGACCGGACCGTCGTAGGTGCTGCGCGCCTCGGCGAGGGTGCGCTCGTCGTCGTTCCAGGGGACCAGGTGGGTGAGGAGCAGTCGGCGCGCGCCGGCCCGGCTGGCCTGCTCCCCCGCCTCGCTTCCGGTCAGGTGCATGTCCTTGGGGTGGTCCCGGTTGTCGTGGAAGGACGCCTCGCACAGGAACAGGTCGGCGTCGCGGGCCAGCTCGACCAGTTCGCCGCAGGCCCCGGTGTCCCCCGAGTAGGTGAGGACCGCGCCGTCGTGCTCCAGGCGGATGCCGAACGCCTCGACGGGGTGGTTGACGTGGTCCACCGTGGCCGTGAAGGGGCCGATCCGCAGGGTGCCGGGGCTCAGCTCACGGAAGTCGAAGGTCTCGCGCATGCCGGGGTCGGGGTCGAGCCCGTAGGCGAGGGCCATCCGGTCGGCCACTCCGGGGGGACCGTAGACGGGGATGCGGGGTTTGGGGCCGCCGTCGGGGTGGAAGGTCCGTGCCACCCAGTAGGAGCACAGGTCCAGGCAGTGGTCGGCGTGGAGGTGCGAGAGGTAGACGGCGTCGATGGTGTAGATGTCAACGTGGCGCTGGAGGGTGCCGAGCGCTCCGTTGCCCAGGTCGAGCAGCAGCCGGAACCCGTCGGCCTCCACGAGGTAACAGGACGCGGGTCCGGCGGGGCCGGGGAAGCTCCCCGAGGGGCCGATGATGGTGAGTCGCACGTCGTACAGCCTTTTCGGTGAAGGCGTCTTCTGCCGCGAAGACGTCACTGCGTCACGGAGAGTTTCTCCAGGTTTTCCAAGTGGTTACGGGTGTACCCCACGTACCGGCGAGTAGGTACTGATTGTGGGCCGTTCCTCAGGCGATGTGGGTCACAGGCACCCCGCCCTGTCCCGGGTGGTCAGCGGCCGACCCGGGCGAGTTGGCGGCTCTGCGCGACGAGCCGTCCCTTGGTGTCCCACAGGTCGACGTTCTCGTCGAACCATCCGTCGCTGACCAGGGTGCTGTGCGCCCGGAAGGCGAGCGGCCCGGGTTCGGGAAGCGCTCTGAGGTGCCAGGTGAGCTCGACGGTGGGCGCCCAGCTCCAGTCCGTCAGCAGGCTGACGATGGGGGGCAGCGCGTCGACGGCGAGCGGGAGGAACGCGGCGGGGTCCTCGGCCGAGCCGCCGTCGCGCGCGCTGAGGTCGACGTATCCGTACAGTTCGGGGGTGTCCGCGGTGCGTTCGCGGAGAAGGGCCGCGTAGCTGTCGGGGCTCAATCCCACGTCGACCCTGGCGAGGAAGCCGTCCTCGGCCAGGTGGCCCTGCCGCGGGTCGAAGCTGCGGCACTGGCCGATCGGGGGGACCGGGGCCGGGGGCGTCGTGTAGAGGGGTTGCGCCTGCGAGTCGAGCGTGGCGGTCGCGATCGTCCCGGTGAGGACGGTCCGCCCCTCCTGCCGCAGCGTGACCAGGACGGTGGTGACGGTCCGGCCTCGCTTGACCACCTCGGTCTCGATCTCGGCCGGTCCGCCGCCACCGGGACGGTGGAAGTGGTAGGAGGAGGACACCGCGTGCGGGTGGTCGGATTCGGCGAGCGCGGCCCGTTGCAGCACCGCCATGAGATAGCCGCCGTTGATCGCGGTGCCGATGAGGTACCCGGGATCGAGTTCGGCGGCGTATCGATTCTCACCGACGCGGACGACGGCGGTCGCGGAGTCGAATCGAGTCATGAAAACCATTGAACCGAAAGCGGTTCTTCCGCGGACAGGCAGGGGGCGGGTTGCCGTCGTACCGCCGCGGCCCCGGCGTCGGGGCGCGGCGGTACGGCGGCTCAGGCCCAGAGTTGGCCTTCGAGGCGCTTCTCCGCCTCTTCCAGCGTGCCCTCGTAGGCTCCGGTGGACAAGTACTTCCATCCGGCGTCGGCGACGATGAACGCGATGTCGGCGCGCTTCCCCTCCCTGACGGCCCGGGCCGCCACCCCGAGGGCGGCGTGCAGCACGCCGCCGGTGGAGATGCCCGCGAAGATCCCCTCTTTGTCGAGGAGTTCCCGGGTGCGGCGCAGCGCCGCGTCGGAGGGGACGGAGAAACGGGTGCTGAGGATCGTCTCGTCGTACAGCTCGGGGACGAACCCCTCGTCGAGGTTGCGCAGGCCGTAGACGAGTTCCCCGTAGCGGGGCTCGGCCGCCACGATCTGGATGTCGGGCCGCTGCTCGCGCAGGTAGCGGCCGACGCCCATGAGGGTGCCGGTGGTGCCCAGCCCGGCGACGAAGTGGGTGATCTCCGGCAGGTCGGCCAGGAGCTCCGGCCCGGTCGTCTCGTAGTGGGCCTGGGCGTTGGCCGGGTTGCCGTACTGGTAGAGCATCACCCAGTCGGGGTGCTCCGCGGCCATGCGCTTGGCGACGCGCACCGCTTCGTTCGACCCGCCCTCAGCCGGGGAGTAGTGGACCTCGGCGCCCCACATGCGCAGCAGCTGGCTGCGTTCGGCCGAGGTGTTCTCGGGCATGACGCAGACCATCCGGTAGCCGCGCAGCCGGGCGACCATGGCCAGGGAGATCCCGGTGTTTCCGGAGGTCGGCTCCAGGATGGTGCACCCGGGGGTGAGCAGGCCCTCCTTCTCGGCCTGCTCGATCATGTAGAACGCCGCGCGGTCCTTGATCGACCCGGTCGGGTTGCGGTCCTCCAGTTTGGCCCAGAGCCGCACCTCGGGCGAGGGCGACAGGTTCGGCAGCCCGACCAGCGGAGTGCCGCCGAGCGAGTCCAGGAGAGAGTCGAACCTCATGACGTTCAGCGCGCGCCGCCGGCGACGGCCGGCAGGACCGTGACGGTGTCGCCGTCGGAGACGGGGGTGTCCAGTCCGCCGAGGAAGCGGACGTCCTCGTCGTTGAGGTAGACGTTGATGAAGCGGCGCAGCTGTCCGTTCTCGACGAGGCGCTCACCGATGCCCGGGTGATTCTTGTCCAGGTTGGTGATGAGTTCGGAGAGGGTGCTGCCCTCCCCGTCGACCGTTTTGGCTCCGCCGGTGAGGTTGCGCAGGATGGTCGGGATGCGGACCTCGATGGCCATGAATGTGTCTCCGTCTAGAAGTCTGTGGGTGCGAGCGGCGGACGCGCGACGCTCCGCCGGATAGGTTCAACGTGCGCGGCGCTCCGGTGATTCCGGGGCCGCACCGTTTTCTCAGCCCTGATCGACGATCTCGACCGGTTCCTCGGTGACGACCCCGTCGACGATCCGGTAGGAGCGGAACTCGACGGTGTCGGGGTCCCGGGTGGAGACCAGGACGTAGTGGGCGTTCGGCTCGGAAGCGTAGCTGACGTCGGTCCGCGACGGGTACGCCTCGGTGGCGGTGTGCGAGTGGTAGATGACGACGGGCTCCTCGCCCCGCTCGTCCATCTCGCGCCAGACTTTGAGCTGTTCGAGCGAGTCGAAACGGTAGAACGTGGGCGACCGTTCGGCGTTGATCATCTCGACGAAGCGTTCGGGCCGGTCGCTGCCCTCGGGACCGGCCACGATGCCGCACGCCTCGTCCGGGTGGTCCCGTCGGGCGTGGGCGACGATCTGGTCGTAGATCGAGCGATCAATCCTCAGCATGCCCCTCAGCCTAGCCGAGCCGCAATCCCTACCCACTCGATAGGTATGGCTTGGTGTGCCCTGGTGGCGGTGCCGGTCCGGGGGCGGCAGGGCGTGCCGGGAGGCCGCCCGCCGCGCCGGAGCCGGGGCGGCGGGCGGCCCGCGATCGCCCCTACTCCGGCCAGGCCGCCTGGACCAGGGACTCCTGGACGTAGGTGAGCCACTCGTAGATGTGCGCCGCGGCGGCCAGCGACTCGTCCCGTGAGGCGGCGGCGCGCAGCGCGTGGACGTCCTCCTCGGTCTCCAGGCCCATGCGGGTGCCCAGGGAGAGCCGCACGTCGGTGAGGACCTTGAGCCACGCCTGCACGTCGTCGGCGTCCAGCGTGATCTCGCCGCCCTCGGCGGGGATCGCGGCGGCCACCCGCCGGGCGTTCTCCCGTTTGTGGCGGCGCAGGTCGTTCTCGGTGTAGCGGCGGAAGTCCGTGGCGGCGGCGGAGTCGTCGGTGTAGGCGTCGGGGAAGAGCCGGGCCAGCACCGGGTCCGCGGGCCTGGTCGCGGAGTCGCTGATGCCGACGAGGGCGGCGAGTCCGTCCTGCTGCTCGGGCTCCTCGACGATGCGCAGCAGGAGTTCGGCCATGGAACTGAGGAGCCTCGCCTCGTCCGGGCTGATCCTGAGGCGTACCCCGCCGTGCGGCGCGGAACGGAATCTGGCGGTCATGAACGGTCGGCCTCCGCTGTCGGGTCCACGTCTGCCCCCGGTCACCTGTCCTGCTGGAGGGTCGCCCACAGTCCGTACTCGTGCAGGGTGGCGACGTGGCGCTCCATCTCCTCACGAGTGCCGCTGGAGACGACCGCCTTGCCCTGGTAGTGCACGTCCTCCATGAGCTTGTGGGCCTTGGCCCTGGAGTACCCGAAGACCTTCTGGAAGACATAGGTGACGTAGCTCATCAGGTTGACGGGGTCGTTCCAGACGATCGTGACCCACGGCACATCCGGTCGGTTGTGCTCCTCGATGCGCGGTTCGTCGAGTTCGACCGGCAGGGCGGTCATGGTGCTCTTCCCTCCTCGCTGTCTCGTCTCGCTGTGGGCCGTGGCCGGTGGCGTGTTCCGCTGTCCCCTCCCGGTTCCGGGAGGGGCCCGCCCCGTGCGTCGGCCCCTGGAACCGATTTTCTTCCTGACAGACACAAACTAGGGTGGGATGCCATGACCGAACGCTGGAGCAGTGCGCTTCTCACCGACCACTACGAACTGACCATGGTGCAGGCTGCGCTGCACAGCGGCGCGGCACAGCGCAGAACCGTCTTCGAGATGTTCGCCCGGCGGCTGCCGGAGACACGCCGTTACGGTGTTGTCGCGGGAACCGGACGGTTCCTGGACGCCCTGGAGCGTTTCCGTTTCGACCCCGAGGTCCTGGACTTCCTGGCCCGGAACGGGATCGTGGACGACCCTACCCTCTCCTTCCTCGCCGACTACCGTTTTTCCGGTGATATCTGGGGTTACGCCGAGGGCGACTGCTTCTTTCCCGGTTCGCCCATCCTGGTGGTGGAGGGCTCCTTCGCCGAGTGCGTGGTGCTGGAGACGCTGGCGCTGTCGATCTACAACCACGACTGCGCGATCGCCTCGGCGGCCTCGCGGATGGTGCGCGCCGCCCACGGGCGTCCGCTGATCGAGATGGGGTCCCGGCGCACCCACGAGGAGGCCGCGGTGGCCGCGGCCCGCGCCGCCTACCTCGCGGGTTTCGACGCCACCTCCAACCTGGAGGCCGGACGCCGCCACGGCATCCCCACCACCGGCACCAGCGCGCACGCGTTCACCCTGCTGCACGACAACGAGCGCAGCGCGTTCGCCGCGCAGCTGGCGTCGCTGGGCACGGGGACCACGCTGCTGGTGGACACCTACGAGGTGATGCGGGCCGTGAACACCGCCGTGGAACTGGCCGGTCCGGAGCTGGGCGCGGTCCGGCTGGACTCGGGCGACCTGGAGGAGCTGGCGATCCAGGTCCGCAAGTTCCTGGACGGCAAGGGCGCCACCGGGACCCGCATCATCGTCACCGGTGACCTCGACGAGTACTCCATCCAGGCGTTGGCGATCGCCCCGGTGGACGGCTACGGGGTGGGCACCGCGCTGGTCACCGGCTCCGGGGCGCCCACCGCGTCGCTGGTGTACAAACTGGTGGCGCGCGCGCAGAGCGACGACCCGGACGCCCCGCTGTCGCCGGTGGCCAAGCGTTCGGTGGGTAAGCCCAGCAAGGGGGGGCGCAAGTGGGCGGCACGGCGCCTGGACGACCGCGGGGTGGCCACGTCCGAGCGCGTCTTCGCCCACGAGCCGGAGCTGACCCCGCTGGAGCGGCCGCTGCTGGTTCCGCTGGTGCGCGGGGGCGAGATCGTGGGGCGGGAGCCGTTGGAGGCGGCTCGGGAGCGGCACGCCCGCTCGGTCGCCGAACTTCCGGCGACCGCCCGCCAGATGTCCCGGGGGGAGCCCGCGATCCCCACGGTCTTCGAGCAGCGTCCCTCCCTGTGAGGGCCACGGGCGGGGCGGGAGCCGGTCCGCCCGGACGGAAGGAAGGTTTCGACATGAAGAAGGCACTGATCGTCGTCGACGTGCAGAACGACTTCTGCGAGGGCGGGAGCCTGGCGGTGTCCGGCGGCGCGGACGTGGCCTCGGCCATCTCCGCGTACCTGGCGGAGCGGGGCGGCGACTACGCCCACGTGGTGGCCACCCGGGACCACCACGTGGATCCTGGGTCGCACTTCTCGGACACGCCCGACTTCGTGGACTCCTGGCCGCCGCACTGCGTGGCGGGCACTCCCGGAGCAGAGTTCCACCCGAACCTGGCGACCGAACCGGTCGAGGCGGTCTTCGACAAGGGCGCCTACGAGGCCGCCTACAGCGGCTTCGAGGGGGCCACCGCCGAGGGCGTGTCCCTGGAGGAGTGGCTGCGGCGGCACGGGGTCACCGACGTGGACGTGGTGGGCATCGCCACCGACCACTGCGTGCGCGCCACCGCCCTGGACGCGGTCCGCGCCGGGTTCGGGGCGCGGGTGCTGCTGGGGATGACCGCGGGCGTGGCCCGCCCGACCGTGGACAAGGCGCTGCGGGAGCTGGCCGAGGCGGACGTGGTCCTGGAGGGCGAACCGGTGGTGGCCTGACGGCGGCCGCGGCGGGAAGCCGGCCCGGCCCCGCGCGGTCAGTCCCCCGGGGAGCCGGGGTCGAACTCGCCGCCGGCGAGGACCGCGTCGAGCCCGTCGAGGCCGTACTCGTCCACCACGAAGATCTGCGACTCGGGCAGGAACCAGGTCCGCTGCTCGTAGTAGACCAGGCCGGGACGCCCGTCGGTGCAGGGCACCAGGTACTCCCGGTACAGGGCGCGGCGGTCGCCGACCGGTGCCAATTCCAGGAGTTGCGGGTTCTCGGGCGGGGAGGCGAAGGCGCGCGGCTCGGTCCCGGCCGGACACGGCATGGGGTCGTTGGCCGGGGCGAACATGCCGCCCTGGGGGTCGTCGGTGATCGGCAGCCAGCTGGGGCCTCCGTAGGCGATGCCGCCGGGGCCGTAGACACGGACGTGGACGCACTCGACGCCGACGGCGGGGCCGCCCCAGATGCCGCCCCAGTCGGTCCCGTCGCAGGCGGGCTGGCCCGGCGGATAGGCGACCACCCAGTCGTCCACCATCAGGACGGTCTCCTCGAAGCCGATGAACCCCGCGTCCTCGACGGTCCGGACGGTCCAGTCCTCGGGGAACCACAGCGTCAGGTTGCGGAAGCGGACCCGCTGCCCCGGCGGCTCCGGGGTGGGGCCGGGTGCGGCGGTCGCACTCGGCTCGGGTTCGGCGAAGGGCAGGAGCGGCTGGTCGGTGGCGGCGCGTCCGGCGACCCACCCCCCGGCGGCCACCGCCACGGCGGTGGTCCCGGCGGCGACCGTGAGGACCGCTTTGCCGCCCAGCCCCGCCCCAGCGGCCGCGCCCGTCACGAGCGTTCCCGCGCCGACGCTTTTGGCGACTCCCCCGGAGGCGCCCGCCGCACCGGCGAGCAGGCCGCCGCCCGCCGCTCCCGCGACCCCCGTACCGCCGGCCGCGGCACCGAGCGCCGCCCAGAGTTCGGGGCGGTGGCCGGCCGCGTCGAACCCGGTCCAGACCCGGTCCAGCAGCGCGCGCAGCCGCACCCGGCCGGCGAGCCCGCCCGAAGCGGCGGCGACGGCGGCGGGGGCCGCTTCCTCGCCGAGCGCCAGCACCGCCTCGAACGCCTCCTGAGCGGTGGGCCGCGCCCCGGGGTCGCCCGACAGTGCGCGTTCGACGAGTCCCCGCAACTCCTCGGGGACCCCGTCGGTGTCGTACTCGCCCGTGCGCACCCGGTCGAGCAGTTCGGCGGAGGAGCCCGTGCCGAACGGCGGCCGTCCGGTGGCCGCGAACACCACCAGGCCGCCCCAGGCGAACACGTCGGCGGCCGGTCCTCCCGCGTCTCCGGCCAGCCGCTCCGGGGCGGACCAGCCGGGCGTGCCGTAGACCGCCTGGTCCGCCGCCTCCCCGACCGCGCGGGCGATGCCGAAGTCGAGCACCTTCGGCCCGTCCGGCGCCAGCATGACGTTGCCGGGTTTGACGTCGAGGTGCACCACCCCGGCGGCGTGGATCGCCGCCAGGGCCTCGGCCGTGCCGGCCGCGAACGCCCGCAGTTCCGCGTCCCGCAGCGGACCGGACTCGCGCACGTGCCGGTGCAGGGTGCGGCCCGGGACGAACTCGGTGGCCAGCCACGGCGACGGCGCGTCCGGGTCCGCGCCGAGGAACCGCGGCGCGCACTCGGCGTCGATCCGGGCGACCAGTGCGGCCTCCCGGGCGAACAGCGCCCGGTACTCCGGCCGGCTCGCCTGCTCGGCGTGGACCACCTTGACCGCCACGCAGCGGTCGGCGTCGTCCAGCGCCCCGTAGACGACCCCCATGCCGCCCGCGCCCAGCCGTCCCACCACCCGGAACGGGCCGATCTCCGCCGGATCCGCGGGCAGCGGCGGTGTCAGCTCGGGCGGCAGCGGCGGAGGCGCGGAGCCGGGCTCGGGGGGCATCACCACTCCGGGGCGGCGGGGACGGCGGCGGGCGCATCCCCTTGATACCCCTCTCCCCCGGTTTCCGGGGCGGATGGCCGTTTCCGGCCACGGACGGCGGTCCCCGGTGCGCAGAAGGGGCCTCCCGGCTCCGGGAGGCCCCGTGTACGGCCGCGGTCGGCGGGTCAGTCGATCCCGATGGCGGCGCGCACCCGGCTCAGGACCCGGCGGGCGCGTTCGCGGGCGCGACGGGCGCCCTCGGCGAGGATGTCGTCGAGTTCGCTGTCGGCGGCCATGAGCTCCTCGTAGCGCTCCCGTTTGGGGGCGACCTCGGCGTTGATGGCCTCGAACAGTTCGTTCTTCAGCTCTCCCCAGCCCATGCCGCCCGCCTCCAGGCGCTTGCGGGTCTCGGCGACCTGCTCGGCGCCGGCGAAGTGGGTGAGCAGCTGGAAGACGACGGAGGAGTCGGGGTCCTTGGGCTCCTCCACCGGGGTGCTGTCGGTGGGGATGCGCCGGACGAGCTTCTTCAGTTTGTTCTCGGGCAGGAACAGCGGGATGTGGTTGTCGTAGGACTTGCTCATCTTGCGCCCGTCGATGCCGGGCAGCACGCTGGCGTCGCCCTCGGGGAAGACCCCCTGGGGGATGCGGAAGGTGTAGCCGTCGCCGAACAGGTGGTTGAAGGAGCCCGCGATGTCGGCGGCGTACTCGACGTGCTGGGCCTGGTCGCGGCCGACCGGGACCAGGTCGGTCTCCATGATGAGGATGTCGACGGCCATGAGGATGGGGTAGTTGAACAGCCCCATGTTGACCCCGGCGTCCAGGTCGGCGATCCCGGCGGCGGCGTTGCGGTCGCGGGCCGCCTTGTAGGCGTGGGCCCGGTTCATCAGCCCCTTGCCGGTGACGCAGGACAGGATCCAGGTCAGCTCGAACGTCTCGGGGATGTCGGACTGGCGGTAGATGACGGTGCGCTCGGGGTCGAGACCGCAGGCCAGCCAGGTGGCGGCGACCGACCGGACGTTGTGCCGCATCACCTCGGGGTCGCGGACCGTGGTGAGCGCGTGGTAGTCGGCGATGAAGTAGTACGCGTCGTACTCGCGTGCGGCCTCCAGGGCGGGCTTGAGCGCGCCGAGGTAGTTGCCCAGGTGGGGTTCACCGGTGGGTTTGACACCCGTGAGGTAGGTCTTGGTCGCTGCCATGAGAAAAGCTTATCGGCGTGTCCGGTCCGTCAGTCCGCCCCTGCCGCGGCGGGGGCGAACTCCCCGTCGGCGAGGATCGCGTCGAGCCCGTCGAGGCCGTACTCGTCCACGACGAGGATCTGCGACTCGGGCAGCAGCCAGGTGCGCTGCTCGTAGGCCGCAGTCTCACCGGTGTCCGGGGCGGCGCAGGCGATCCGGTACTCCCGGTGGAGCGCCCTGCGGTCGCCGACCGGAGCGAGTTCGGTGACCGCCGGCGACCGGTGGTCCGGGGGAACGGCGACGGTGGCGGCGGCCGGGGGGCACGTCCCGAGGCCGGTTCGGGGGATGTAGGCCCCCTCTCCGGGGGCCTCGGTGATCGGCAGCCACGCCTCTCCTCCGTAGCGGATGCCGCCGGGGCCGAAGATCTTGACGTGGGCGCAGCGGATCTCCGTGTCGGTGTCCCAGGAGGGCCGCCGGTTCCGGGCGGTGCACTCGGGCTGCCCGGGCGGGTGGGCAAGGATCCAGTCGTCGGTGACCGACCCCTGGTCGGGCTCCGACCCGTTGAAGAACTCCACGTCCTCGAACAGGGTGACGGTCCAGTCCGCGGGGAAGGTCAGCGTCAGGTTCCGGAAGCGGATCCGCTGCCCCGGCGGCTCGGTGTCGGTGGCCGACGGCTCGGCGGACGGCTCCGCAGGGGGCTCCGCGGTGTCCGCGCCGGTCGGGCTGTCCGCTCCGGTCGGTCCCGGGTCCGGCAGGAGCGGCTGGCCGGCGGTGAGCCGTCCGGCGGCCCAGCCCGCGGCCGCCACCAGCACGGCCGCGGCGACGCCGAGCGCGGCCAGGGCGGCGGCCCGGTTCTTCCGGCTGCGGTCCTGCTCCGCAGGCGAGGGCTGCGGTACGGGAGGTCGAGGAGGATTCGGGTCAGCGGGCACGGTGTTCTCCGGGGGGACGGCGGCTCGTCTTCTTCCTGCTCTGTTTCCGCGCGGCGGTCAACAGGTTGGCCGTTCCCGGCCAGGTGTCCGCCGTGGCTCCTCCCGGCACGGCTGCCGGGAGGAGCCACGGCGGCCGGATCAGGCGGCCATGACCTCGTCGAGTCCGGCGATGCCGTACTCGTCCACGACGAGGACCTGCAGCCCGGGCAGGAACCAGGAGCGCTGGAGGTAGTAGGCGTCCTCGGCGAGGGGGAAGCCCTGCGGCCTGACGCAGGTAACCGGGTACTCGCGGTAGAGGGCGTCCTCTCCGCGGACGGTGACGCGTTCGGCCACGAGCGGCGCCCCCCACTCGTGGCCGCCGAGGTCCTCCACGCCGCGCAGGTCGTCCGCGGGGACGTAGTCCTCCCCGTCCACGCCGTAGGGGTCGACCCCGTTGGCGCTGGGGCAGGGCAGCCCGCCCTGGGTCGCCGGGTAGAACATGCCCCGCTCGTCGTCCTCGGTGATGCTGCGGCCGGAGTGGGCGGCGGAGTCGATGAGGCCGGTGAAGGCGATCGCTCCCGGGCCGAGGATCTTGGCGTGGACGCAGTCGCGTTCCCGCCACGACCACTGCTCGGCCCAGTCGACCTCGGCGCAGCCCGCCTGGTCCGGCGCCCACGCGATGAGGAAGTCGTCGACGATCGGCTCGGCGGCGGGGTCCTGGACGTCCTCGAAGGTGACGTCCCGCACGGGGGCGACCGTCCAGTCTGCGGGGAAGGCCAGTTCCAGTCCCCGGTACTCGACGGTCCGCGTCGCCGGGGCGGAGGGCTCCCCGGCGGCCGCGGTCTCCTCCGGGGCCGTTCCGGCCAGCGGCAGGACCGGCTGGTCGGTGGTGATGCGCCCGATCGTCCAGGCTCCGGCGGCCACCGCCAGGACGGTGACCGCGGCCACGGCCGCGAGGACCCCCTTGTTGGCCCCGGCCGCCCGGCCCGCGGCGGTCGCGCCGTGGGCGGCCGCCGAGGTGGAGGCGCTCGCCGAGGCCGAGCCGCCCGCGGCGGAACCACCGGTCGCGGAGCCGCCCGCCGCGGTTCCGGTCGCCTTGCCCGCGGCGGCGGTGCCGCCGGCCACTCCGCTGGAGGTGGCCAGGGCGAGGGCCCCGGCGATCGCGACCCAGGCGGCGGGGCGGTGGCCGGCCGCGTCGAACCCGGTCCAGACGCGGTCCAGCAGCGCGCGCAGCCGCGCCCGGCGGGCCGGGGCGTCGGCCTCCGCGCCGAGGCGCAGGACCGTGTCCAGCGCCTCGACCGCGGTGGGCCGCGCCTCGGGGTCGGTGGACAGCGCCCGTTCCACGAGGTCGCGCAGCTCGTCGGGGACCCCGTCGATGTCGTACTCCCCCGCGCTCACCCGTTCGGCCAGTTCGGCGGAGGGGCCCGTGCCGAACGGCGGCCGCCCGGTGGCCGCGTAGGCGACCAGGCCGCCCCAGGCGAACATGTCGGCGGCCGGTCCTCCCGCGTCTCCGGCCAGCCGCTCCGGGGAGACCCACCCGGGGGTTCCGTGGGTGTCGCGGCCGGCTGCGGCCTCGACCGCGCGGGCGATGCCGAAGTCGAGCACTCGGGGCCCGTCGGGGGAGAGCATGATGTTGCCGGGTTTGACGTCGAGGTGCACCACCCCGGCGGCGTGGATCGCCGCCAGGGCCTCGGCCGTGCCGGCCGCGAAGGCCACCAGGGCGTCACCGGTGAGCGGCGGCTCGCCCCGCTCCGCGCACTCCTTCGCCCGCTGCCGCAGGGTGCGGCCGGGGACGAACTCGGTGGCCAGCCACGGCGACGGCGCGTCCGGGTCCGCGCCGAGGAACCGCGGCGCGCACTCGGCGTCGATCCGGGCGAGCAGCGCGGCCTCCCGGGCGAACAGCGCCCGGTAGCGGGCGCTGCCGGCGTGGTCGGGCTTGATCACCTTGACCGCCACGCAGCGGTCGGCGTCGTCCAGCGCCCCGTAGACGACCCCCATGCCGCCCGCGCCCAGCCGTCCCACCACCCGGAACGGGCCGATGGCCGAGGGGTCTCCCGGTTTCAGTTCCCGCAGTTCGGGCGGGAGTGCGGGCGGTGTGGCGGGCGGTGTCGCGCACCTGGTCGGCGACGGTGATCCCGCCGGTCGCAAAGGGATTCCGTCACATTTTCGCCGGCGCTCCCGACCTGCCCGGTCGCCTTTCGTGCCCCGATCCCCGGCCGCGGCGGGGTCAGTCCTCCCCCACCGCCCACGCCCGCAGCTTCGCGATGCGCCGGCGCAGCTGCTCGGCGGTGGCCTGGGCGACCGGAGGCCCCCCGCAGGCGCGGCGCAGCTGGGTGTGGATGGTCGCGTGCGGCTGACCGGTGCGGTGGTGCCAGGCGCCCACCAGGCTGTTGAGCTCCCGGCGCAGCTCGGCCACCACCTCGTGCTCGGGCCGCTGCCGCTCCTGCGGCTCGGTCCGCTCGGTCCGCCGAGCCGCCTGCTCCTGCCTGCGCCTGCGCAGCAGCACGGCCACCTGGTCGGGCTCCAGCAGCCCGGGCAGGCCGAGGAACTCCTCCTCGTCGGGCTCGCCCCCGCCGATCTCGCCGCCGTCGTAGAGGGCCCGGTCGAACTCGGCCGCCGACTCCATCGTCTCGAAGGGCAGCTCGTCGCCCGCGTCGGGGGTGTCCCGCTTCTTGCGGGCCTCGTTGAGGAGCTCCTGCTCCGGGTCGAAGCCGTCGTCCTCCTTGATCGGCTTGTCCAGCACGTGGTCGCGTTCCCGCTCCATCTCGCTGGCGTACTCCAGCAGGACCGGGATGGAGGGCAGGAACACCGAGGCGATCTCGCCGCGGCGGCGCACCCGCACGAAACGCCCCACCGCCTGGGCGAAGAACAGCGGGGTGCTGGTGGAGGTGGCGTAGACGCCGACCATCAGCCGGGGCACGTCCACCCCCTCCGAGACCATCTTCACCGCCACCATCCAGCGGTCGTCGGACTCGGCGAACTGGGTGATCTTCCTGCTCGCGGTCGGGTCGTCCGACAGCACCACGGTGGCGCCCCGGCCCGTGATCTGACGCAGGATGCGCGCGTAGGCCCGGGCGTTCTCGTGGTCGGAGGCGATCACCAGACCGCCCGCATCAGGGGTGTGCTTGCGCACCTCGGTCAGCCGCCGGTCGGCCGCGGCCAGCACCCGCTTGATCCAGTCGCCCTTGGGATCCAGGGCCGCCCGCCACGCCTGGGAGAGCGCGTCGGAGGTGAGCGGCTCGCCGAGCCGGGCGGCCAGTTCGTCGCCGGCCTTGGTCCGCCAGCGCATCTCCCCCGAGTAGGCCAGGAAGATGACCGGCCGCACCACGCCGTCCGCCAGCGCGGGCGCGTACCCGTAGCTGTAGTCCCAGGAGCAGCGGCGCACGCCGGTGTGGTCCTGCACGTAGTCGACGAACGGGATCGGGTTGGTGTCGGAGCGGAACGGCGTCCCGGTCAGGCAGAGCCGCCGCGCCGCCGGGTCGAACGCCTCGCGCACGGCCTCGCCCCACGACAGCGCGTCGCCCGCGTGGTGGATCTCGTCGAAGATCACCAGGGTGCGGCGGGCCTCGGTGCGGTTGCGGTGCAGCATGGGGTGCGCGGCGACCTGCGCGTAGGTGACGGCCGCGCCGACGAAGTGCTTGCCGAGCGCGCCCTGGCCGTTCTTGAAGTCCGGGTCGAGGGGGATGTTGAACCGCGCGGCGGCCTCGGCCCACTGCTTCTTCAGGTGCTCGGTGGGGCACACCACGGTGACGGCGCGGACCACGTGCCGCGCCAGCAGTTCGCTGGCCAGGGTCAGCGCGAACGTGGTCTTGCCCGCCCCGGGCGTGGCCACCGCCAGGAAGTCCCGCGGCTCGCGCCGGAAGTACTCCTCGAACGCCGCTCGCTGCCAGTTGCGCAGACCGCGCAACCGGTCCTCGGTGCTGTTCGCCTCAAGCAGAGTCATCGTGCGCATCCCCAGATCATCACGGGTCGAGGGTATCGGTGCCCACCCCCGACAACACGGTGGAGGCCGAGCCGTCCGCTCGGCCTCCACCCACGGCGTCCACGGGCGTCGCCTACCCGCCCTCGTCCGGTTCGGCCGCTCCCTCGGGTGTCGTGCCGTAGACCGCCTCTCCCCCGTCGACGGTCACGTCGTTGAACGGCAGGTACGGGTCGGCCCACGGGAAGACGACGTACCACAGCAGTGCCGCCGCGCCCGCGACCAGGGCGAGGGACACGACGAGCTTGACGAACCAGGGGCCGGGGATGAGCCGCCAGATCAGACCGTACACGTGGCTCACTCCTCCTCGGTGTCGGGCGCCATGTGCGCGATGTTGTCGGGCATGCCCTGGTCCTTGGGGCGGGTGTCGACGAGTTCGGCGTGGACGATCAGCCGGTGCGAGTTCTGCAGCTTGGGGTGGCAGGTGGTGAGGGTGAGGTAGGCCCGCTCGGGGTCCTCCGTGGACTCGGGGTCGAACGGGTCGGGCGCGGTCACCTCGATCGCGTTGGGCAGCACGACCTTGCTCTCCACCACCTGGTAGGTGTAGAAGTTCTCCCCGTCCTCCAGGACCAGCTCGTCGCCCTCCGCCAACTGGTCGAGGTCCCAGAAGACGGCGGCGACGCGGTGCCCGGCGACCGCGTAGTTGCCGGGCTGTCCGGCCCGGGCCGCGGGAACCATGCCCTCGGGGGTCCAGGACTCGGGGTACCAGCCCGGACCGTACCTGATGTCCTCGGGACCGACCCCGCTGACCACGACCCAGTTCTGGTCGGTCTTGGGAATGTAGAGCCTGCTGTTGGCCGTTCCGGGCAGCGGTTCGGAGTCGGGCCCCTGCTCCCACACCTCGGCCATGGCCTGGGCGAGTCGCTCCTGCTCGGCGTCGGTCTGGAACTGCTTGCCCCAGATCTGGAACGCGGCGAAGAACAGCATGACCAGGCCCGCGGTGAACAGCAGCTCGCCGATGGTGCGGAAGGCCACGCGCACGACCTCGCCGACGGTGACGCGACCGCGCGGAGCGGGGGCCCTCCGCGGCCCCTGCCCGAACTGCGGCGCCGGTCGCCAGGGGGGCGTCGAGAAGTGGAAACCATGTGTCCTAACCCGTCGGGGTCGCCCCGCGCCGCGGGTGGTCACCGTACCGGCAGGGCAGCGGTGCTCCGGTGCGCGGATGCGACACGATCTCGACCTCGTATGAGTAGACGTCGCTGAGCGGTCTCGCGGTGCAGACCTCAGCGGGCGGCCCGTACGCCGCGATCCGTCCCTCGGAGAGTATCGCGACTCGGTCGGCGTAGGCGGCAGCCAACGCCAAATCGTGCAGAACCACCACGACCGCGTCACCCTGCGCGGCGCGTTCCCGGGCGATGCGCAGCACCAGCTCCTGGCGGCGGAGGGCGAGTGCGGCCGTGGGCCCGTCCACGGGCACGACCCGGAGCTGCCTCCGGGGCCCGGGCGGGCATTCCCGCCCGACAGGGTGGGGACTTCCGGGGGGCCGGGGCGGTGCCGCCGGCGGCTCCGGCAGCGGCGGCGAGGACGGCTCCCTGCCGGCCGCCGGGATCGACTTCGCGCCGTTCGCCCGGGCGCCCCGGCGGTGACCGGAGCGGGCGCGGCCGCGCTGCTGCGGGCCCGACACCCGCGCCTCGACGAGGGCGGGCGACCCGGCAGGCCCGCGGAGGCGGACCGCGCGGCCCTTCTTGGGCGGAACGCAAGAAGGCCCGCTGCCGCGGGCCTCACTCGCCGTGCCACCGAGCGGGGAGACCGCCTCCCCGCCGCTTCGCCGCCACCGTCAGGCCATCAGTTCGTCGTAGATCTTCTGGCACTCGGGGCAGACCGGAAACTTCTTCGGGTCCCGGTTGGGCACCCACACCTTGCCGCACAGCGCGATCACCGGCGTCCCGGTGACGGCGCTCTCGGTGATCTTGTCCTTCTGCACGTAGTGGGCGAACCGCTCGCGGTCGCCGCCGTCGTGGGAGATGTCCGGACGGGTCTCGCTCTCCGGAACCACCTTGTTGACAACGTCCATCATCATCGTGCTCTCACACCTCCTCGGTCTCTGTCCACGGTATCGGGCGGGCGGCCGATCAGTTCAGTGTCGGATCGTCGGGGAAGGTGGCCACGAAGGCGACCTCCCCACCCTGGCGCCGCAGCACCCGCGACCACAGTCCCCGGGGATCGGCGCAGAACACGTCATCGACGGTCGCGGGGAGAACATACCAGGCGCCCTGGTCGATCTCGTCCTGCAGCTGACCTGCGCTCCACCCCGCGTACCCGGCGAAGACCCGCATCCGCCGGAGCGCGTCAGCGACGAGTTGCGGCGGCGTGTCCAGGTCCACCGTGCCCAGACCGCTCGGCCACACCTCGGCGTCCATCTCCTCCAGCGACCGCCAGCCCAGCGGTTTGTGCCCGTTGTCGGGCACCGCCAGCGCCAGGCCGGCGTCCGTGCCGACCGGACCCCCCGCGAACATCACCGCCGGGTGGCTGACGTGCTCCCCCCAGTCCGCCAGGACCTCGCCGACCTCCAGTTCCGAGGGGCGGTTGAGGATGACGCCGAGCGCACCCTCCTCCGGGGTGTCGTCGATCACGAAGACCACGGAGCGGTAGAAGTTCGGATCCTCCAGCAGCGGACTGGCCACGAGCAGCGCCCCGGTCAGACTCAGCCGATCCATAGTTGCCTCCATACCCGGCCCCGCCGCCGCCTCACGCGCCGT
>Ga0079224_100003633_pt1 | contig 19566 bp, 20 predicted proteins | sample Stecom2015_FD_80414 | JGI IMG/M metagenome (GOLD analysis project Ga0079224, IMG submission 80414) | Agricultural soil microbial communities from Utah to study Nitrogen management - Steer compost 2015 | ecosystem: Environmental > Terrestrial > Soil > Agricultural land | place: USA: Utah... | reverse complement strand
TCTCCGCCGCTGAATGGGCGGATTATCTCGACGGCATCCGCAAGGCGGGATCATCCGTCGGGGCGGTAATCGAGGTGGTGGCATCCGGAATTCCGGCAGGGCTCGGCGATCCGATCTACGCCAAGCTCGATGCGGACCTCGCCAGCGCACTGATGAGCATCAACGCCGTCAAGGGCGTGGAGATCGGAGACGGCTTCGCCGCAGCCGCCATGCGCGGCGAGGACGCGCACGACGAGATGCGACGCGCAAACACCGGCGTGCGCTTCCTCTCGAACCATGCGGGCGGCATTCTCGGCGGCATCAGCTCGGGCCAGGAGATTGTCGCACGGTTCGCCGTCAAGCCGACGAGTTCGATTTTGATACCGCGCCGAAGCGTCACCAGGACCGGCGAAGAGGTGGACGTGATGACCAAGGGCCGGCACGACCCCTGCGTCGGCATCCGAGCCGTCCCGGTCGGCGAGGCAATGATGGCGGCGGTGCTGGCCGACCACCTGCTGATTCACCGCGGCGTCTGCGGCTTTACAGCACCTGGCTCTGACTGATTTTCCCGCGCGAGGTCACTCCGCGGCGTGCAGCCATCGATTTGAATCCTCGAAGAGCTTGAGCGCACGCTCGACGCTGTAGGCTTCCTCCCGCAAGGCTTCCGGATCCCATTCGCTCCTCGGCTCGCCGAAGAAGTCGCCGCCATAAACGTGCAGCGCCCCCGTCAGGCGTGGCAAGGGGTTCGTGACGGAATGGATGACGTCGCGGCCGAGCGGCGCCACCTGCCCCGCACCAAGGTCTTTGGCGCCCGCCGCCTCGATCCGGCCGCCCTCTCCCTCGCACCGGCGCCAGAAGATGTTGTCCTCGCGCCCGGTGTAGATGCCGATAACCGCCCACATGCGGTGGTCATGGGGCATGATCGTCATGTGAGGGCCCCACACCAGGTTGAGGATCGTGAGGTCGCGGTCGTGATAGAGCTTTTCCACGCCGGCGCGCTTCGGCTCTCCGAGACCCCTCAGGACGGATGCAGGATCGGACACGGCGCGGGCGACGACTTCGCGCACGGCCTTGTGGGACGGATCGGCGGCGCGCGCCGCGCGGCACTCGGCGATGAACTGCTCCTTGTCGAACATGATCACCTCCCCGATGGCTGGGCCAATTACCTGCCTGAGAAATATCCTACCGCCATTTGCGCTGGAGGTGAAAGAAGTCACTCGCCGGAATCCGAGATTGTGAACGTTCTTCCTGCAACAGCTTGCCGCTCACTGGCGTTTCCGGCGAGGGCGGGGGTCGGCTAAACTGCGGCCGGTTTTTTCCATCTGAAGGACGCACTCCCGTGCCGACCCGCATGCCCGGCCCAACCTCCCACAGCTATTTTTCGCAGCGCCTCCGCCTGCACTACGTCGACTGGGGCAACGAGGACGCCCCGCCGATGCTCCTGATTCACGGCGGTCGGGATCATTGCCGCAACTGGGACTGGGTGGCGCAGGAGTTCCGCAACGACTATCACGTCATCGCCCCGGATCTTCGCGGTCACGGGGATTCGCAGTGGCTCATCGGCGGTGTCTACCGGCTGACCGACTTTGTCTACGACATCGCCCAGCTCATCCATCAGACCAACCTCAAACCGATCACCATCATCGGCCACTCCCTCGGCGGCGCTATCAGCCTCTGCTACAGCGGCATCTACCCGGAAACAGTGACGAAGCTGGTCGCGATCGAAGGACTCGGCCTTTCGCCCAAGCGGCTGGCCGAGCGGCCGAAGCGGACCACCGGCGAGAAGCTCGACCGCTGGATTACCGAGATCCGGAAGCTCTCCGGCCGCGTTCCGCGCCGCTACCCCACGCTCGAAGATGCGTACCAGCGGATGCAGAGTGAGAACCCCCACCTCTCACCCGAACAAGCCCGCCATCTCACGGTGCATGGCGTCAATCAGAACGAAGACGGCACCTACAGCTGGAAGTTCGACAACTACGTCCGCGCGAACCGCGCCTTCGGGATGGACATCGAAAACATTCGAGAGCTGTGGCAGGCGATCACCTGCCCGACACTCCTCTTCCGCGGCACCGAGAGCTGGGCCAGCGATCCGGCTACCGACGGTCGCGCCAGCTATTTCAAGAACGTTCGCGTCGAGAACGTCGAGGGCGCCGGACACTGGGTGCACCACGACCAGTTCGACAGGTTCGTTTCGATCGTGCGCGACTTCCTCGGCAAGCCCGGAATCTGAACGGCACGTCCTCCCCCCTTTTCGGCGGGTTGGGCGGAGCAGCATCGAGCGCGACCATCTTCCTCCAACCAGGAATCACGCAGGAGGAAACGGCATGACGTTGCGCATCTGGCTCTGCGCCGCTGGAGCCATCGGCCTCATGGCCGCCACCCAGTCCGAAGCGATTGCGCAGTGCTCGCCCGAGAACTGGAAGGAATGCGGGGACAAGCCGTGGGTCGATGGCGACACGATGGAAACGCCGCTCGGCTCCGTATGGTGGCCGCATCCGATGTGGGGCGAAGGCGACGAGGCAGGGTCAACCAATTGGTTCACCCGACCTGAAGTCGTGAAGCGCGGGCTCTCTGAAGCCGACCAGGGTAAGACATACAAGCTCGGCCGCCCCTATTCGGCGGACATGCCGCTGTTCGGCTCGCGCAAATTCGCGCTCTGGATCCCGCACCGACGTGGTCCCTTCGGCATGAACAAGCTGCTGTCACACCAGGAATTCCTCGCAACCAATGTCGGCCAGGTGGGGACGCAGTTCGACGGCTTCGGCCATATCGGCGTCCAGGTAGGCGACGAGACCGATCAATCGGAGATGCGGTTCTACAACGGCTTCACCGAGCATGAGATCGTGTCCGAGACTGGAATGAAGAAGCTCGGTATCGAGAAGCTGCATCCGATCGTCACACGCGGAGTCCTGATCGATGTCGCCGGCGAGAAGGGGGAGATGCTCGACCGTGGCTACGAGATCACGATGGCCGATGTGCGGGCGGCGCTGGAGAAACAAGGTATGGCCGACTTCCAGTTCGAAGGCGGCGACGGGGTGTTCTTCCGCACCCGGTGGGGCGATCTCTGGGGCCAGGACAATGAGCGGTTCGGATCCGGCGCTCCCGGTATCGGCATGGAGGTTGCCCGCTGGCTAGCTGAGGAAGTCCAAGCCGGCGTGGTCGGTGCTGACACCTGGCCAACGGAAGCTGTGCCGAACCCGGACGAGGGATGCGTGTTCTGCGTGCACGCGTTCCTCCTCACACGTCACGGCATCGTTAATCAGGAGAACATGAACCTGGATGGGCTGGCCGAGGACGGCGTCTATACCTTCCTGTATATGTACAGTCCTACGCCGATTGTGGGCGCGACCGGCTCGATGGCACAACCGATCGCCGTCGACTGAGGACGATTCGGGAGGGCGGCGATGTCTTGCACCCGCGCCCTCCCCGGTCTCAGGGAAGACCACTATCCTCCCGTGCCGGCGTCGCCTCGGAATAGCGATCCTCTCCGGGCTGGTTCAGCGTGCCGGTGTAGTCTCGGTACTCACGGTATGGGATCTCTTCCCGGCGTCTCTTCTCCGAGTTGACGGCCAGCCAGACGAGGCCGGCACCGACCCAGACCAATCCGACGCCGAACAGCGCCAGCGGTAACGGCTGCTCCCTGATCTGTCGGCTCATATCGGAAAACCGCCCGCTCCCGCGCATTCCGCGGACCACTTCGTCGAGCAGCTGTCCAGGCGACATCCGTTCGCTCAATTCGTCCACGGTGCGGTCCATATGGCTGCGGGTCCGCTCGACCTCCCGTTCGATTTCCTCTGCAGATCGCGTCATCGCAAATGCTCCCTCGCCAGGTTGGCGTCCTTGCGGACCTGCCGGGTCGTGCGCTCCGGTTCCAGATCACTCATGTTGCTCGTACCCATCTTCACCAGAATGGCGCCGATGATCGCCACCACCAAACCGACGACGAGCGAAGCCCATCCGGGGCCGATCCAGTTCGCCAGAGCCACGACGACGGCTTGAAGCAGTACAAGCAGCGCTGCGAGCAGACAGATCGCGCCGGCGATAACTTCGCCGGCGCCCTTGCCGAGCTGGTGGAGCTTTTCGGAGATCTCCGCGCGCGCGAGCTCCGCCTCCTGGCGGACGAGTGTGGTGACATCGTGCGAAAGGTCGGAAAGGAGCTGCGGAAGGGAACGTGACTCCGATGGTTCCGCCATGTGAGATCCTCCTGTTGCCCCCGCTGGATGAGGCTTGTGAGCCGGCCGCGGTCGACTCCGGATCAGGCGAGGCCCAGAAGCGAAAGGATGAAGAGAACGACGACTACGAGCCCGACGAGATAAATGATGCTGTGCATGCCAATGGTCTCCGCCCCGAAATTCTCCGTCTTGCCGGAGCATTAAAGCTCTGGACGGCTTTCGGGTTCCATCGGCACTCAGGAATCACGAACTTCGACCTCATGCGTCATTTCGGCCACCGCGCCGAGCATCACGGTGGCGGAGCAGTATTTCTCGGCAGACAAACCGACCGCCCGCTCAGCCTTCGCCCGGGAAAGACCTTTGCCGGTGAGGACGTAGCGAAGATGAATCCGGGTGAACACCTTGGGATCGGTCTCGGCCCGAACCGCGTCGATCTCGACCACGCAATCTTCTACGGGCTCGCGTCCACGGCGGAGGATGTGCATGACGTCGAAGGCCGTGCAGCCGCCCAGTCCGAGCAGCAGCATCTCCATCGGGCGCGGCCCGAGATTGCGGCCGCCGAAATCCGGCGCGCCGTCCATCACCACGCCGTGGCCGCTGCCGCTCTCTCCGACGAACATCACGTCCTGAACCCATTTCACGCGCGCTTTCACGCCTCGTTCTCCTCCCCATCAGCACCCGGCGGACGACTCGCACCCGGCCCCAGCGGCAGCTGCATCAGCACCGTATCCAGCCATTGCTCGTGCTTCCATCCGACGTTCTTGAGCACGCCCACCATCTCGAACCCCAGCGACCGGTGCAGCTCGATCGATGCCTTGTGTCCAGATCCCCCAATGATCGCGATCATCTGCCGACGTCCCGTCGCGGAACAGGCGCGGATCAGCTCCTCCATCAGGCGCCTCGCCACCCCTTTGCGCTGCGCCCAGCGAGCGACATAGACGGAGTTCTCGACAGTGTTCGAATAAGCCGGCCTCGGCCGGTAGGCGGAAGCATAGGCGTAGCCGGCGATGCGTCCGTCAATCTCCGCCACCAGGTGTGGATAGCCCGCCGACAACAGAGCATCACGACGGCGCCGCATCTCGGCCTCGTCCGGCGGCGCCAGTTCGAACGAGGCCGTCTCCTCCCGCACCGACGTCGCGTAGATGTCGGTCACCGCCGACATGTCTTCGTCGCGAGAGGGGCGAACCGTCACATCAGCGACCATGCGTCAACTCCATTGGCAGTTCGGCCGCAGCTCGCCCTATGGCACCAGCACGAGCGGGCCGATCGTCCTGCGGTTCTCGAGGTCGCGATGCGCCATCGCGACGTCCCCGAGCGCGTACCGGTGGCGGATATCCACACGAATCCGCCCGCTTCGCAGCATCTCGAACAAGCGTCCGGCAGCAATCTCGAGCTCGGCCCGCGTGGAAATCCACGAAGCGAGCGACGGCCGCGCCACGGCCAGAGATCTGGCCTCCAGCCGCGAAAGCGGGAACAGCTGCACCTCGCCAGAGGTGGTGCCGAAGCTGATCGCCGTACCGCCGCGCCGCAGACAGTCGAGGGAGCGCAGAAAAGTATCCCTGCCGACGGAATCGAAGACGACAGCGACCCCATGCCCACCGGTGATCTCCCGCACCCGCTCGACGAAATCCTCGTGTGCGCCAACGATGACATGCGCACATCCCGCCGCCTGGGCAGCTTCGACTTTGGAGTCGCTCCCCACTACGCCGATCACGGTGGCGCCGAAATGCCGAGCGAGTTGGCAGACGAGTTGACCTACCCCGCCCGCTGCTGCATGGACCAGTACTGCGGTGCGCTCGCTGAGACGACAAACCCGATGCGCCAGAATGTCCGCCATCATGCCGCGGCGCGCCACCGCCGCGACGACCTCGTCATCCAGGTCGGCGGGCAGCGCCAACAGGCGATCCGCAGGCACCAGCCGTCGCTCCCGATAGGCGCCGCGGACATCGACGTAGAAGACCCGCTGTCCCGGCTCGAAGCTTTCCACGCCGTCGCCGGCCGCCTCTACGATCCCAACACCTTCGTGACCGAGCACCAACGGCAGCGGATGAGGCCCGAAGCGACCGCGCCGCTGATCGACGTCGAGATAGCCGCAGCCGATGGCGGTGTGCCTGACCCGCACCAGGCCGGGCTCCGGCGCCTCGATGCTCTCTTCTATGCGCCGAAATTGCTCTGGTCCGCCGTGGCCGTAAATCACCATGGCGGTCATGGAACGGTCCCCGGATCAGGCAGGCAGTGAATAGACCGCATCCGGACCAGCCCTGCCGGCATCGGAACGGACGTCGCCACGGTCGACCATGTGCACCAGATGGGCGAGGACCGACCGCGCCGCGGCACGGTGCAGGGCTTCCGGCACATCAGCGTACATCACCCGCACCATCTCCGGGATGGTGCGGGGCCCGTCGGCCAGACAGGCGGCGATCTGCTCTTCCCGCTCGCGCCTATGGGCAATGAAGGCGCGAACGAACGGCTGCGGGTCGATCACTGGCCCGCCATGTCCGGGCCAGTAGGTCGTCTCCGGCCGGCCCAGAAGCTTCTCCAGACTTGCCATGTAGTCGGACATGTCCCCATCGGGCGGCGAGACCACCGAGGTGGACCAGCCCATGACATGATCACCGGAGAGAAGAACGTTCTCCTCGCGCAACGAAAAACACAGGTGATTGCTGATGTGCCCCGGCGTATGCAGCGCCTCGACCGACCATCCATCGCCCTCGACGATCTGGCCGTCTCCGACCCGCACGTCGGGCACGAAGGAGGTATCGCCCCCCTCGGGCGAAGCGAATGGCCAGTCTCCCTTTACGCCGGCGCCGTGCGGTCCGAAGGCGTAGGTCGGCGCGCCGGTCGCCGCTTTGATGGCCGGCACTCCCGGCGAATGGTCGTTATGGGTGTGTGTGACGAGGATGTGCGTCACCGTCTCGCCCGAGACCGCATCGAGGATCGCCTTGGCATGGTCCGGCGACTCCGGCCCGGGATCGACGATCGCGACGCGGCCGCGCCCGATGATGTAGGTGTTGGTCCCCTTGAAGGTGAACATGCTCGGATTGTTCGCCGTCATCCGCCTCAGAAGCGGCGACAGCTCGTAGACGCGGCCCGGCTCGGCATCGAACGCCTTGTTGAAGGGAATTTCGACTGACATGAGCTCCGGCCTCCGAGCGAGGAAATGAACGGCGCGATAGTCTCCGATAGCCGCGGCACGATCAATGGTGAGGCGGCATACGCCACCTCGGCCAGATCATGGGTCGGCGTGTCAGCCCGGCGTCCTGTCACCGAGGACGGCTTCCCGAAACCGCATCTTGAGGTAGGCACCATCCTTCGGCGGGAGCGCCATCCCGGCAGGCGCCTCGGAGACCTTGATCACCACCATTACCGGCCCTTCCCCCTCGCGGGCAATCCGGATCGCCTCCGGCAGATCGGCTTCATCGGCTACGGTCAGCGCCGTCCGGAAGCCAACCGCCATGGCCACCGCTGCAAGGTCGGTGCCGCGCCCGGTGTGGGTCTTCTGCTGACCAGTCTCCCCGTAGCGTTCGTTGTCGAGCACAACGATCGCCAGATTGCCTGCCTTTTCAGCACCCACGGCTGCAAGGCTGCCGAGCCCCATCAACAGCTCCCCATCGCCGGTGAGCACGACCACCCGCCGTTCCGGCTGCGCCACCGCGAGGCCGAGGCCCATCGACGCGGCACCGCCCATCGCGCCCCAGAGATAGAAATTGCGCGGGTCGTCCCCGGCCGCGAATGCGTCGTACGCGGGTTGGCCGAGACCGGTCACCACCAGAGTCTCGCCACGATTGCTGAGCAGGCTCTTCACCACCTCCCGGCGGTTCAGCTTTTCCGACGCCGTCATCGTGCCGCCTCCCCCTCTTCGAAGATCTTGGCGCCGATCAGCCGCTGGCCGAGCAGGATCGCGACCGCGGAATTGGTGTAATAGGCAAATCGCATCGCCGTGCGGACCGTGTCGGCCACCGGCTCCGGCTCGTCACAGCGGTAACAGGCGACGCCGCAGAGCTCGAGATGCTCCTGCGTGGTGCGGCCCATCGGCACCTGCCACGTGTTGAACTCGCCCCATTCGCCCCGCATCGTCACCAGCATCACCAGCGGGAACTGGCAGGTTTTGGTGAGGGAGAGCATGTTGATGCAGTTGCCGACGCCGCTCGACTGCATGAGCAGCGCTCCCTTGTCGCCGCCGAGCCACGCGCCGCCGAGCAGCGCGATTCCCTCCTCCTCGGTGGTGAGCGAGATCGCGCGCATCTTCGGATCCTCGAGGCAGCGCTCGATCAGCCGCTTGTGTCCGGCATCGGGGACGAAGGCGATCTGGCGGACGCCGGCCTCCGTCAGCGCGTCGTAGATGTCGTCCTGCCAGGGTTGCATAGCCTCTCCTCTCAGCCCCGAACCTGCAGGCGTGGATACACGACCGGCAACGCCATTTCCATGCCCATCGCGACGTGCGAGTAATGCCTCGCCATGCAGCCACCGGACTCGCCGCCCCATTTCCCCGTTTCCATGCCCGCGCTCCGGATCTCGCTGTACTACACAGCGATGTTCGGGATGGTCGGCGTCTACATGCCGTTCATGCCGGTCTGGCTGAAGTCGCGGGGACTCGAGCCAGCGGAGATCGGCATCCTGCTCTCTTGCATGATGTGGATCAGGGTGATCTCCAATCCTTTCGCGACACAGCTAGCTGATCGTCTTGGCGAGCGCAGGCGGATGATGCTGGTGCTGGCGGCGCTCGCGACCGGAATCGCGGCTTGCCTCTCCCTCACCTGGAGCTTCTGGTCGATCTTATTCGTCGCCCTTCTCTATACGGCCGTGCACGCACCGCTCATGCCACTCGGCGACAACATCGCGCTCCTGACGGCGCGTGAACGCGGGCTCGACTACGGGCGGATGAGACTGTGGGGGTCGATCGCCTTCATCGCGACTTCGTTCGGGGCCGGCGCGGTCCTCGAAGGGCGTTCGGAATCGCTCATTCTCTGGATGATCGTCGGCCTGCTCGGCCTGACGTTCCTCTCGGTCGTCGGGCTTCCCGACGTCCGCCCGGCGCGCATCGGCAGAGGCCGGCGCCCGCTCTTTCTCCTGCTCCGCAACCGGCTCTTCCTGCTCTTCATCGCGGCGGCGTCCCTGAGCATGGCGAGCCATGCGGTCCTCAACGGCTTCGCGACCATTCATTGGCGCACGGGCGGCATCAGCGACGGGCTGATCGGCGTGCTCTGGGCGGTCGGAGTTGTCGCCGAAGTCGTCCTGTTCGCGTTCTCGAAGCGGGTCGTTCCGCTGATGGGGACGGCAGGCCTGCTCACGCTCGGCGCGGGAGCGGGCGTGGCGCGGTGGATCGGTACCGGGCTCACGACCGATCTCTGGCTGTTGCTTCCCCTTCAGGCGCTGCACGGGCTGACCTTCGGCGCAACCCACCTCGGCGCCATGAGCTTCATACAGCAGGTAATCCCGCCGGAGCTTTCCGCCACCGCCCAGGGTCTCTACGCCTCGATCGGCATGGGTCTGGTCGTAGGCCTGGCGATGATGGCCAGCGGCTGGCTGTACGACGCACTCGCCGGAGGCGCCTTTCTGGTCATGACCGCTTTCTCGGTGGCGAGCCTCGCCGTTTGCGCGGCTCTCGCACGGCAACTGAAAGAAGGCGCCGCGATCGCGGCCTGAGCGGAGTGAAGGGACTGCGATCTGATGGTTCTCGCGGACGTGAGCCTCGCCCAATATGCGATGGTCGCCGCGGCGGCGTTCCTGACCTCGGTGGTCGGCGGCGTCGCCGGTTACGGCACGGGGCTGTTGATGCTGCCGGTGCTGGTGCCGCTGGTGGGGCCGGAAGCCGTCATACCGATTCTCAGCGTCTCTTCGCTCGCCACCAACGCCAGCCGACTGCTCGCCTTGCGCGGCAAGATAGACACACGGAAGGCGGCGCTGGTGCTGGCGTGCGCCCTACCGACCTGCATCGTCGGCGCCTATGCCTATACCCGGCTTTCCGGGCCTATGATCACGCTGCTGCTGGGCGGTCTGCTCATCGTTCTGGTTCCATTGCGCCGTGCGCTCGTCCGCGCTCGCGGTAACCTTCGGAACCGGGGTCTGGCGGTCGCCGGCGCGGGCTACGGACTGCTGGTCGGCGGCACCTCCGGCGCGGGTGTCGTGCTGATCTCGATCCTGCTTGCCGCCGGGCTCGAGGGCATGGCCGTCATCGCCACCGATGCCGCGGTTTCGCTCATGCTGGGCGTCGTAAAGGCGACGGTCTTCCAGACGACCGGGGCCCTGCCGCTGGCTTCATGGATCATGGCGGCGGTGCTGGCACTGGTCGCATTACCCGGGGCCTACACCGCCAAATGGCTGATGGAGCGGATGCCGGTGCGCATGCATGCGTGGATCCTGGACGGCGCTGTCGTGGTCGGCGGCATCCTGCTCATCGTCCAGGGCATGGCGCCCTCGAACTGAGGCTCAGTCCTCGCCACGGCTGACGTGCTCGCGCGCCGCCCGGTCCGGCACGCCGCTCTCGTGGCGCTCTGCGGGTCCCGCTTCCTTCTGCGGCCGAAGATTGTGAGCCGTATTGATGAGGCCGATATGGGAGAACGCCTGTGGGAAGTTGCCGAGCTGCCGGTTCGCCCGTGGATCGTATTCCTCCGCCAGCAGGCCGAGGTCGTTCCGCAACTCCAGCAAATGCTCGAATATCGCGACAGCTTCGGCGCGGCGGCCGATCATGGCCAGCGCGTCTGCCAGCCAGAAGGTGCAGACGAGGAAGGCGCCTTCCTCGCCCGGAAGTCCGTCCACGTCGTTCCTGTTGCTGTACCGACGAACGAGCCCGTCGACCGTCAGCTCCCTCTCGATCGACTCGATCGTCGCCACGACCCGAGGATCGTCCGCGGGCAGGAAGCCGACCAGCGGAATCAGGAGGAGTGCCGCGTCCAGCTCCTTCGATCCGTAATACTGCACGAACACGCCGCGCTCGGGATCGACGCCCTTTTCGCACACATCGGCATGAATGCGGTCGCGCAACAACCGCCAGCGATCGACGGCGCCGTTGCCGCCGAACCTCTCGACCGTCTTGATCGCACGGTCCATGGCGACCCAGGCCATCACCTTGGAATGGGTGAAATGACGGCGGGGTCCCCTCACCTCCCAGATGCCTTCGTCCGGCTTGTCCCAATTGGACTCGACGAAGTCGAGCAGGACCTTCTGCACCTGCCAGGCGTCATCCATGGGCTCGATGCCGAATCGTCGGGCCGCGTAGAACGCATCCAGGACTTCGCCGTAGACATCGAGCTGAAACTGGGCATATGCGCCGTTACCGATGCGCACCGGGCGGCTATTCTCGTAGCCGGACAGCCAGGGAAGCTCAACTTCGTCGAGCCGGCGCTCGCCGGCGATGCCGTACATGATGTTGAGCTGCGAGGGCTCGCCGGCCACTGCGCGGAGGAGCCACTGGCGCCAGTCGCGCGCTTCCTGCTTGTGTCCGGAGATGAGCAGCGAGTACAGCGTCAGCGTCGCGTCGCGCAACCAGCAATAGCGGTAATCCCAGTTCCGGACCCCGCCGATTTTCTCCGGAAGCGATGTCGTCGGTGCGGCGACGATCCCGCCGGTCGGGCTGAACGTCAGCGCCTTCAAGGTGAGGAGCGAGCGCTCCACCGCTTCCTGCCACGGCCCTTCATAGGTGTGCTCTCCGCACCACCCGCGCCACCAACGCTCGGTCTCGCGCAAGGCATCGACGCAATCCAGCGGCGGCGGGGCCGGCCAGTGCGAGCGATGCCATACCAGCGAGAACGGCACCGTCTCGCCGGCATGCACCGTGAATCCGCCGACGGTGCGGAAATCCTCGCCATGCATCTCGACCGGAGTCCGCAGTTCGACGGCATCCGGTCCGGCGATGGCGGATAGCCCGCCTCGGATGCGCCGCACCCAAGGCTTGATGTGCCCGTAGTCGAAGCGGAAGGCGAGATCGAGCCGCATTGGCACCGACCCTTCCTTGCCGACGACGAGGCGGATAAGATCGACCCGCTCCTCGCTCTCCGGAATCGGCATGAAATCGATGAGCGAGGCCGTGCCTTCCTCGGTCTCGAATTCGGTCTCCAGCACCATCGTGCCGGGCCGATACCGACGCGTCACCCGCTTCGCTTCGCAAGCGGGCGCGAGCAGCCAGCGACCATTGTCAGGGGTGCCGAGGAGAGAAGCGAAGCAGGCGCCGGAGTCGAAATGCGGCAGGCAAAGCCAGTCGATGGAGCCGTTTCGCCCGACTAGCGCCGCCGTGAACGTGTTGCCGATCAGCCCGTAGTCTTCGATACGAAGTCCGTACGCGCTCATCCGCAGCAATCTCTGGATTTCGTGCCAAACCTCATCCTGGCCAACTCCGTCAGGTCGTCACCCGGCCGAATGCGCTTTCGGCATCGGCACGCAGCATCATCCGGGCGATCGCGTATTGCCGGCGAGATAGTCGAGCGCGGCGTCCACGCCTCCCTTTCGGTGCGGAACGCCGGCCGCGGCCAGCCCCATCTCCACGGACGCCAACGTACCGGCGAGCATCGGCTCGTTGAAGTCGCCGAGATGGCCGATCCGGAACGCCCGACCCTGCAACTTTCCGAGGCCGTTTCCGAGCGAGGTGTTGAACCGTTCGAGCGTCACCTTGCGAAAAGCATCCGCGTCATGCCCCTCCGGCAGCATCACGGCCGTGAGCGAGTTCGAATACTCCCGCGGTTCGGCGCAGACGATCTCCAGTCCCCAGGCGCGCACCGCACGCCGGGTCGCCTCCGCGAGGCGATCGTGGCGCGCGAATACCTCCTCCATGCCTTCTTCGAGCAGCATCCGGATCGCCTCGCGGAGGCCATAGAGCAAGTTTGTGGCGGGGGTATAGGGAAAGTACCCCCCGGCATTCGCGGCGATCATCGCGCGCCAGTCCCAATAGGACCGCGGGAACCGGCTTGTCTCGCTCCGCCTCAGCGCCTTCTCTCCGACGGCATTGAACCCGAGCCCGGGCGGCAGCATGAGTCCCTTCTGTGAGCCAGCCACGGTTACGTCGACGCCCCATTCGTCGTGCCGGTAGTCGATCGAGGCGAGCGACGAGATCGTATCCACCATCAGCAGCGCCGGGTGGCCTGCCCGATCGATCGCCTTCCGCACCTCTGCGACGCGGCTTGCAACGCCTGTCGACGTCTCGTTGTGGACGACGCAGACGGCCCGAATCGAATGGCTGCGATCCGCGGCCAGGTGTGCCTCGATTTCCGCCGGGTCGACGCCGTGCCGCCAGTCTCCCGGCAGAAGCTCCGGGTTCAGCCCGAGACGCCTTGCCACCTCGCACCAGAGCGTCGCGAACCAGCCGGTCTCTGCCATGAGCACGCGATCGCCCGGTTCGCACGTGTTGACGAGCGCAGCCTCCCAGGCGCCGGTTCCGGAGGACGGGTAGATCACCACCGCCCCGGAGGTGCCGAATATCTGGCCGATCTCAGCGAAAATCTCCCGAGCCATCGCGCCGAATTCCGGGCCGCGATGATCGATCGTCGCACGGTCGATCGCCCGCAGGATGCGGTCCGGAACGTTCGTCGGGCCGGGAATCTGCAGGAAATGGCGGCCCCTCGCGGTCGGCATGGCGGATCTCCCCTGATTGCCGCGAAAGCCTAGCGCAGAATCTGTCCGCAGTGAGCCCTATCCCCCGCCGCCGGTCTTCATTTGCGCAATCTTGCGATCGAGCGCGGCTACGAGGCCGTCGACGCCGACCTGACGGAGGAGCGAGGTGTATTCCGAGCGCTTGACCGCGATCTCGCTGTAGGTCGCATCGAGATAGACGTCGACGACGCGGGGACCCTGTTCCGTCTCCCGGAAGACGTAGTTGATCGCCACCGGCTCCTCGCCGGGCGCGGCGATCCTGGTCTCCACCATCTTCGTCCCGCGTGTTCCGGGCTTTTCGCCGACCAGTTCGAAAGTCTCCCCCGAATAACCGTCGAAGCGGCTGGCGAAGGTGGAGATGCTCATGCGGGTGAAGGCGTCGACATAGCGCTCCCGCTCGTCCGAGTCGAACTTCGACCAGTGACTGCCAGCCGAAGCTCGCGCCATCTCCTCGAAATCGAAGGTCTCGGTCAGCGGCGCTGCCAGCAGTTCATATCGTCCCTCGAAACCGAGCTCTTCGGCCCTTTGCATCGCTTCGAGCAAGCGGTCGTTGAGGCGCGAGATCTGCTGTTCGGGCGCGCCCTGAGCCGAAACAGGCAGCGGAGCGAGTAGGATCAGAACCGAGAGAACCAGGAGATGGAATCGAGCTGCCAAGCGCCGAACCCCGTTGGAGAACCGTGCAGCGGCGGCTAGTGTCCGCTCCGGCTGAATGTTGGCCGCGACGAGCACGTTTCAATGACGCGAATGCCTGGCCCCGACCGAGACAGTGGGGATGCGATCTTGCCTGAGTCGGCACCGCCGGGAGTGAACGGCACCCTTTATCGTCTGGCCGCCGTGGTCCAGCGGATGGCAATTCTGATCATCCTCGTGGCCATAGCAGTCACGGGCGTCGCGGCCTACTACACAGCGCAGCATCTCGTCATCAGCACCAGCACGCTGGACATGATTTCGCGGGATGTGCAGTTCCGTCGCAACGACATGGCTCTCCGGGCAGCCTTTCCGAACTTCGTCGACCCGATCGTCGCCGTAATCGAAGCGGAGACACCCGAGGCCGCGGAGGCCGCGGCCGGCCGTCTGCAGGACCGATTGCAGGAAAGCGCCACCCGTCTCGAGAGAATCGCACGCCCCGGGTCGGGACCGTATTTCGAGCGCCAAGGATTGCTGTTCCTCGACGCGACGGAGCTCGCCGAGCTCGGTGACCGGTTGGCGGCGGCACAGCCCCTTCTCGCCGAGATGGCGCAGGAGCCGAATCTCCGTGGGCTCGATTCCCTTCTCGAGACGATCAACGCCAATCCGCAGGCGGCAGCAAGCGACGAACTCGCCAGCCTCCTCAACAGGATGGCCGCTACGGTCCGATCGGTCGGTGAAGGGCGACCGCGCTCCTTCTCCTGGCAAGCGCTCTTCTCGCCGGAAGCTCCGACGGAATCTGGTCAGTACCGTCGAGTGGTGCTTATCCAACCGGAATTCGATGAAGATGCCCTCAAGCCTGCCGAACCGGCCATCGACGAAATCCACCGGTTGGCACGGGAGGTTGGCATCGGCCATGCCGGAGGAACGCGCCTCCGCCTGACCGGCCCCGCCGCGCTCGATCACGAGGAACTGGAAAGTGTCGAGCTCGGCGGACGGCTCGCCGCCGTGCTTTCGCTGACACTGGTATCGCTCCTTCTCATCATCGGCCTCCGTTCGTGGGTTCTGGTTCTGGCAGCCGTGGGCACGCTCGTAATCGGCCTGATCTGGACTGCAGGGTTCGCGACCCTCGCGGTCGGAAGGTTGAACCTGATCTCGGTCGCCTTCGCCGTGCTGTTCGTCGGGCTGGGCATCGACTTCGGCATTCACCTGTGCCTCCGATATCGCGAGGAGGCGATCCGGCACGGCGACCGGCGCCGGGCGATCCGCATCGCGGCAGCGGCGGTGGGCGTCGCTCTCTTCCTAAGCGCCGTTTCGGCGGCGGCCGGCTTCTACTCGTTCCTGCCGACGGACTATCTGGGCCTCGCAGAGCTCGGCCTGATCGCCGGCTCAGGCATGTTCATCGCGCTGGGTCTGAGCCTGACACTGCTGCCGGCGATTCTGACTCTGCTTCCCTTCTCGCCGGGCGAAGCGGATGCAAAGCCGCAGATCTCGAAAAACACCCGCCAGAGCATCCTCCAACGACGAAGCGGCACTGTGCTCGGCCTGGCGCTCGCCGTCGGCCTCGCCGGCGTGGCGCTTCTGCCGCTTCTTCGCTTCGACTTCAATCCGATCAACCTGACGGATCCGACGATGCCGTCGGTCTCCACGTTCCTGGAGCTGGCGGCCGATCCCGACAGCGGGGTGTACACCGCCGAAGTGCTGGCAGAGGACTTGGATGAGGCTCGCGTCCTAAAGGAGCGGCTCGAGGTGCTGCCGGAGGTCGGGCGGGTGCTCACCGTCGAGAGCTTCGTGCCGGACGACCAGGAAGAGAAGCTCCGGATCATCGAGGACATGTCTCTCTTTCTTGGCCCGGTCGTGCAGACGGAGCCGGGAAAGGTGGAGCTTGCGCCGGAGCAGCTGCGGGAAGCTCTGCGCAGCTTGCGCACCAATGCCGCGTCACTGGCATCGCGAGCAAGCGGGGAAACGGCGGCGGCGGCAGAGCGCCTAGCCGCGGCCTTGACCGATATCGGCGAAGCGGAGGCGGACGTCGATCTCCTCGCCCGGCTGAACCGCAGCCTGGCGGGCAACATACCCGCCGCTGTCGGGGGACTGCGCAATGCACTGCTGGCGGAGCCGGTCGGGCTCCAGGACCTGCCTCCGGATCTCACCCAATTCTGGGTAGCCGAGGACGGCCGCATTCGCGTCGAGGCCTCGCCGGCCCGCCCACTCCTGAACAATGCCGAAATGGAGGCGTTCGCCGGTGCGGTGCTGGCGACCGCACCGACCGCCACCGGCGTCCCGATCGTCGTCTCAGAAGCCGGTGCTGCAGTGATTAAGGCGTTCGTCGAGGCGAGCCTGATCGCGCTGGCCGCGATCGCCCTGATACTGGCGGTCGCACTGCGGCGCCCCTCCGAGGTTCTTATGGTTCTCGCGCCGCTGGCTCTCGCTGCCATCCTGTCCGGCGCTACGACCGTGGCGCTCGGCCTGTCGCTGAACTTCGCGAACGTGATCGCTTTGCCCCTGCTGCTGGGACTTGGCGTCAGCAGCGGCATCCAGCTTGTCGTGCGCCGGCGCCAGATGGCGGGCAGCGGAGACCTGATGAACTCCAGTACGCCTCGCGCCGTGCTCTTCAGCGCGCTGACGACCGTGGCCTCGTTCGGGAGCCTCGCGATCTCCGGTCATAGGGGCATGATGAGCATGGGCCTCCTGCTCACGATCGCGATCGTCTGGACATTGGTGGCGACACTGATTGTGCTGCCGGCACTGATGCACAAGCTGCCCCGCCGGACTGATGCCTGAGACGCCGGGCTTTGCTATGAAGTCCTCGGAATCGAAAGACAGTGGAGGAAAACGATGCGGATCGAGGGAGAGGCGGCGGTCGTAACCGGGGGCGCCTCCGGTCTCGGCCGGGCAACGGCGGCAGCACTTGCCGAAGCCGGGGTCAAGGTAGCGCTGTTCGACCGGAACCTGGAGCTCGCACGGAAGGCTGCGGCTGAGATCGGGGCTCTCGCGGTGGAATGCGAAGTTACCAGCGCCGACAGTGCCAGGGCTGCCTTCGCCACCGCCCGCGAAGCGCATGGTCCCGCCCGGATCTGCATCAATTGCGCCGGCATCGGCGGGTCCAAGCGTATCGTCGACCGCCAGAATCAGCCGATGGAGCTCGATCATTTCCGCCGAATCGTGGAGGTGTGTCTGATCGGGACGTTCAATACCCTGAGCCTGGCGGCAGCCGATATGTCGAAGCTGGATCCCCTGGATGCAGACGGCCAGCGCGGCGTCATCGTGAACACGGCTTCCGTCGCCGGCTACGAAGGCCAGATCGGTCAGATCTCCTACGCCTCGGCCAAGGGCGGCGTGATCGGCATGACACTTCCCGCGGCGCGCGACCTCGCGAGCTGGGGCATCCGCGTATGCACCATCGCACCGGGCATCATCCACACACCGCTACTGATGGGGCTGCCACAGGAAACCCTGGACATGCTGGGCAGGCAGGTACCGTTCCCGAAGCGGACCGGCCGAGACCGGGAGTACGCCTCGCTCGCCATGGAGATCATCCGGAACGATTATCTGAACGGCGAGACGATCCGTCTCGACGGCGCCATCCGCATGGCCCCGCGCTGACCCCTACGATTGCACACCAGAGAGGAAGCCCGATGAAGTATGCGCTCGGAGAAAGCCGCGTCACCACGGCGAGCGACGATTACTGGATTGCACCGACCGCCGTGCTGATCGGAAAGGTGCACCTCGAGACCGACGCAAGCGTGTGGTGGAATGCGGTGCTTCGCGGCGACAACGAGCTGATCACCGTGGGCGAGGGGTCGAACATTCAGGACAATTCCGTCTGCCACACCGACCCGGGGCACCCTCTCCTGATCGGCAAGAACGTCACCATCGGCCACATGGTGATGCTGCACGGCTGCACGATCGGCGACAACAGCCTGATCGGAATCGGTAGCGTCATCATGAACGGGGCGAAGATCGGCAAAGGATGCGTCATCGGCTCGAACGCGTTGATCACCGAGGGCAAAGAGATTCCCGACTATTCAATGGTTCTGGGCTCGCCGGGCAAGGTAGTGAAGACGCTGACCCCGGAAGAAGCCGCCAGATACACCGGCGGCGCGAGGCGGTACGTCCAGAACTGGAAGCGCTATCGCGAACAGCTGGCCGCTGACGACTAGCAGGAAGGCTCGTTCGGCGACGTGGTCCAGACCGAGTAGAGTAGCGGCATGAGGCCCGTGATGTGGCGCATCGCGGGCATCATTGCCCTCGGCTTCGGCATCGTGGGGATCGCTTTGCCGCTGCTGCCGACCACACCGTTCCTCATCCTTGCCGCATTCTGCTTCAGCCGCGGGTCCGACCGGCTTCATACCTGGCTCCTGGCGCACCCGCGCTTCGGGCCAGCGATCGTAGATTGGCAGGAGCAAGGGGCGATCTCCGTTAGAGCGAAGGCGTTGGCGATGGCGGCGCTGGCCGCCGCGATCGTGGCCGCGGCGGCCGTGGGCGCCTCTGCGAAGGTGATCGTCGTCCAGCTCGTGGTGGCGGGAGCGGTCGCGACCTTTCTGCTCACCCGCCCCTCGCCGAAACCTCGGCCTCGCGGAGAGCGAGAAGAGAATGGATGACGCCGCGATCGCCCGTACCCTGCCTCCGCCGTGGCTCGCGCGCTGTCGAGGCTCGGATCACCAGTTGGGCGGCCGCTTCTCGTTGAAGGCGTCGAGGCCCTCCTGCGCATCTTCGGTCTCGATGATGTTGCAGATCGTCTCGACGACGTTTTCGATGTTGCGGCGATACTCGAAGTCGTTCGCACGCATGAAACTGTCGCGAGCGAGCTTCATCACCACCGGCGATTTGGACGCGAACGAGCGCGCGATCCGACGCGCTTCGGCCAGAACCTGGGCGCGGGGGACGGCCGCGTTGACCAGCCCTCGCGCTGCGGCTTCCCTGAAGGAGATCGGATCACCACCGAACAACAGCTCGAAGGCCTTGTGCCGGCCGATCTGTCGGGGCAGGTGGACGAAGTGCATCGCCGGAATCACGCCGACATTGATCTCCGGGTAGGACATGTCGGCATCCTCGGCAGCGACGATGACGTCGCACGAGACCGCTAGCGTCACACCGGCCGCCCTGGCGGGCCCGTTCACGGCAGCGATCGTCGGCTTGCCCATCCGGTACTGCAGGTCGTGCATCGTGAAATAGAGCTCTTCGAGGAAGCGGCGGAGATCCATGC
>Ga0079224_100003632_pt1 | contig 19567 bp, 14 predicted proteins | sample Stecom2015_FD_80414 | JGI IMG/M metagenome (GOLD analysis project Ga0079224, IMG submission 80414) | Agricultural soil microbial communities from Utah to study Nitrogen management - Steer compost 2015 | ecosystem: Environmental > Terrestrial > Soil > Agricultural land | place: USA: Utah... | reverse complement strand
CGAGCTGTGGAAGCCGGAGAACTACAAGAAGGGCGAGTTCGAGGGCCCGGTGCGGCTGCGCCACGCGCTGGCCAAGTCGATCAACACCGTGGCGATCCGGGTGATCCACGACATCGGCCCGCCGCGGGTCGCCCAGCTCGCGCGCGCCATGGGCGTCGAGTCGAAGCTGCCGGAGCACCTGTCGCTGGCGCTCGGCTCCGGCGAGGTGACGCCGATGGAGCTGACCGGCGCGTTCGCCACCTTCGCCGCCGGCGGGATCGCCGCGCCGCCGCAGGTCTTGATGAAGGTCGGGGACGAGAAGGTCGCCGCGCCGCGCGGCACCCAGGTGCTGCGGCCGGAGGTCGCCTACATCATGGTCGACATGATGCGCTCGGTGGTGACCGAGGGGACCGGCGGGGCGGCGCGGGCGCTCGGCATGGACGTGGCCGGCAAGACCGGCACCTCGAACGACGCGCGCGACGCCTGGTTCGTCGGCATGACCGGCGACCTGGTGGTCGGCGTGTGGGTCGGCTTCGACGACTTCAAGCGCGAGCTCGGGCGCGGCGAGGGCGGCTCGCGCACCGCGCTGCCGGTGTTCGTCGAGCTGATGAAGAAGATCGGAAAGAAGGACAGCCGCTTCACCCGGCCGGCCGGCGTGGTCGAGGCGCGCATCGACCGCGCGACCGGGCTCCTGGCGTCCGAGCGGGCGCCGGAGAAGTCCTGGTACACCGAGGTGTTCCTGGCCGGCACGGTGCCGACCGAGCTCGCGCCGCTTCCGGGCGAGGCGACCGCCGACGAGCTCCTGCACGATCAGTACGAGGACGTCTACGGCGGCGCCTACGACGACGCGGAGGGGGGCGCGGCCGGCTCCGGGGGCGCGGCCGCGCCGTCCGGCGGCGGGGCGGCGCAGCCGGGCGACACCGCGAAGCCGGGCGGCGCCGCGAAGCCGGGCGGCGCCGTGGCGCCGTGACCCGCGGTGCCGCGATCGCGGGCGCCGTGCTGCTCGCCGCCGCCGCCGCGTGGACCGGCGCGGCGGGCGCGGCGCCGCCGCCGGGCGTTGGCGCGCCGCCGCCGAGGGCCAGCGCGCCGGCGCAGCGGCCGGGTGCGGGGGCGCCGGCGGGCGACGACGGGCTGGCCAACCTCTGGCGCGACCTCGCCGACGCGATCGACCGGGCGGTGGCGGAGCGGACGCGCCGGCCGCCGGTGCCGGTCGCGGTCACCTGGCGCGAGCGCAAGGTCGGCTCGATCGATCTCGGCGCGCCGCTTCTGGCGCTGGCGGCGGCCGACCTCGACGCCGACGGCCGCGCCGAGCTGGTCGCGCTGACCGACCGCGAGCTGGTCGTGCTCGCGCTGCCCGGCAAGGGGGTGGTCGCCCGGGGGCGCGCGCCGCTCGGCGGCGAGCCGCCGGCCATCCGGCCGCGCGACCCGGTCGGCCAGCTCGTGGTCGACCGCCGCGGCGGCGAGGTGGTGCTGTGGGCGCGCTCGAGCGAGGTGGCGGACGCGGTCGGCATGGTGTGGCGCGAGGGCGGGCTGCAGGTGATCGGCCGCCAGGCCGGCTTCCCGCTCTGCCCGGGCGGCGCCGCCGAGCTGGTGCCCGGGCGCAACTACTTCGACGGCACCACCGCCGCCTGGCAGGCCGGCGCCCCGCCCGGCGCGCCGCTCGAGCTGCCGGCCACCTTCTTCTCGGCCGGCTGCCGCAGCGCGGTCGATCCGGCCGGGCGGCCGCTCTCGCTGTCCGCCGTGGTCGACGTCGACCGCGTCTTGCAGGTGCGCTGCCGCGGCGAGGCGGGCGGCGCGTGCGGGCCCGGGCCGGCGCAGGATCGCGTCTACCAGGGGGTCGGCGTCGCCTTCGAGCTGGCCGACATCGACAGCGACGGCCACCCGGAGGTGGTGACCACCCGCGGCGGCGCTCCGGGCGACCTCGACCGGGTGACCGTCTGGTCGCTGAAGGGCGGCTCGGTGGTCAAGGCGTTCGCGCGCGACTTCCACGCCGGCGTGGCCGGCGTGGCGGCGGCCGATGTCGACGGCGATCGCGATCTCGATCTGGTGGTGGCGGTCCGGTTCGCCGGATCGACCAACGTCAGCTTCTGGACCCTCAACGCATGAGGCGGCGCGCGCACATCTCGGCGGGGATCGGCCTTGTGGCGGCGGCGCTCGGACTCGCCGCCGCCGTGCGCGCCGAGACCCGGCCGCGCTACGGCCGCGCGCTGGTCGGCTCGCTGCTCGGCAAGCCGGTCGCGCTCGACCCGGTCGCCGCGCGCAGCCACGCCGAGGTGCAGGTGGTCTCGCTCCTGTTCGACTCGCTCTACCGCATCGACGAGGGCGGCCGGGTGACGCCGCACCTGGCGGTCGGGCTGCCCGCCCTGTCCACCGATCGCCGCCAGGCGCGCGTGCGGGTGCGCGCCGGCGCGCTGTTCCACGACGGCAAGCTGGTCACCGCCGCCGCCGCCGCCGCCTCCCTCGAGCGGCTGCGGCGCAGCGCCGCCGGCTGGCTGCTGGCGCCGGTCGCCTCGATCGGCCACGAGGGGGACGAGGTGGTGCTGTCGCTGCGCCGCGACACCCCGGAGCTGGCCGAGCTCTTGGCCGCTCCGGCCGCGTCGATCACGCCGGGCGGCCGCGCGCCCGGGCGCAGCCCGGTCGGCTCCGGCCCGTTCTCGCTGGCCCGCCGCCCGCAGGGGCGCGGGCTCGAGCTCGCCGCGTGGGAGCGGCACTTCGCCGGCAGGCCGTACGCCGACCGGCTCGAGCTGCGCTGGTTCGAGGGCGCCACCGCCGAGGCGCGCGCCTACGAGATCGGCGCGCTGGCGATGTCGTTCCGCGGCGCGGTCGCCTTCACCGGCCACCAGCCGAAGTACCAGACCGAGGTCACCTCCGGCCCGGCCGTGGTGATGGTGTACGTCGGCTTCGGCCGCGCCCACGGCCGCGCCTTCGCCGACCGCGACCTGCGCCGCGCGCTGTCGCTGGCGATCGGGCGCGACAGCATGCGCAACATCGGCACCGGCGAGCGGGTGATGCCGACCCCGTGGCCGGTCGCCATCGAGCTGGGCGGCCGCCAGCCGGAGCGCGCCGAGCTCGACGCGCGCAGCGGCCCGGCGCTGACCGCCCTGCGCGCGGCGGAGCGGCGGGTGCGGGCGCTGCGGGCGCGGCCGCGGCCGACCTGGGAGCTCCTGGTCGACCGCACGCGGCCGGACGATCGCGAGATCGGCGAGCGGGTGGTCGCGGCGCTCTACCGGCTCGGGCTGACCGGGCGGATCGTCGAGCTCGATCCGGACCAGCTCGCCCGCCGGGTGGCGCGCGGCGACTTCGCCCTCTACATCGGCCAGCTGGTCAGCCCGGGGCCGTCGGCCTCCCTGCAGATCGCCGCCGCGTTCGCCGCCGGCGGCGACTCGTGGGCGGCGCAGCGGCTGGCCGCAGCGCCGCTCGACACCGAGGCGGCGCTGGCCGCGTTCGAGGACCGGCTGCCGGTCCTGCCGCTCCTGCACCGGTCGATCCGCGTGCACCACCGGATCGACGTCCGCCGGATCACCTTCGACGCCACCGGCCGCCTGCAGTACGCCGACCTGTTCCTGTTCGGCGGCGTCGGCGCGCCGGCCACCCCGTGAGGCCAGGCCGGTGAAGCTCCGCGGTCGGTTCACCGTCTGGTTCGCGCTCGCGGCGCTGGTGCCGATCGCGGCGGCGGCGCTCGGCACCCGCCAGGTGCTGTCGGACAACTACCGCGAGGGCTACGAGCGGCGCCAGCGCACGGCGGAGAGCCTGGCGCGCCAGGAGCTGAGCCGGCTCGAGGGGGAGGTGGGGCGCACGGTGGAGTCGCTCGCCCAGCGGGATGGCTTCTACGTCGGCGGCCTCCTGGTCGAGCTCGAGAAGTTCGGCGGAACCCTGGTGCAGCCGGCGCTCGGCCAGGTGCTCGGGCGGCTGCGCGAGCAGGGCACGCCGATGATGAAGGCGCTCGGCCTCGACATCCTGATGGTGCTCGACGGCCGCGCCGAGGTGCTGTTCGCGCCCCACTACCGGCCGGCCCAGCACGAGACCGATCGCGCGCGCGTCGAGCTGGCCGCCGCGACCGGCGGCCGCCCGTTCTTCGCCCGCGAGCCGATCATCCGCGGCGACCGCATCGGCCAGGAGCTGGTGGTCGAGGCGGCGCGCACGGTGAGCCGCGGGCCGTACCAGGCGACCGTGGTGGGCGGCCGGGTGATCGATCGCGACGTCCTGGCCGCGCTGCGCCAGGACGAGGCGGTGACCGCGCGGGTGGTCGACGCCGAGGGGGCGGTGCTGGTCGCGCTGGCCGGCGACTGGTCGGATCCGGCGCGCGGGCCGATCTTCCGCCTGCCGCTCGCCGGCGCCGACGGCCGCCCGGTCGCCTTCATCGAGATGGCGGTGTCGCAGGCGGAGCTCGAGACCGTGCTGCGCCAGGTGACCCTGCTGTCGGCCGGTCTGGGCGGCGCGGCGCTCCTGGTCACGGTGCTGCTCGGCTCCTGGGTGGCGGCCCGCATGACCCGCGACCTCGACGAGCTGGTGGTCGGCGCCCAGGCCGCCTCGCGCGGCGACCTCGATCACCAGGTGCCGGTGCGCACGCGCGACGAGATCGGCGCGGTGGCCGAGGCCTTCAACACCATGATGATCGATCTCAAGGACTCCAAGGAGCGCCTGGTCATGGCCGAGCGGGTGGCCGCGTGGCAGGAGATCGCGCGCCGGCTGGCCCACGAGATCAAGAACCCGCTCACGCCGATCCAGATGTCGGTCGAGACCATGCGGAAGACCTGGGCCGGCAAGCACCCCTCGTTCGACGAGATCTTCGAGGAGTCGACCCAGACGGTGCTGGAGGAGGCGGGGCGGCTCAAGCGGATCGTCAGCGAGTTCTCCGAGTTCGCCCGCCTGCCCAAGCCGAACCGCGGCCCGCTCGACGTGAACGAGCTGGTGGCCGGCACCCTGTCGCTCTACCAGGGCGCCATCGAGATCGACCGGGCGCTGGCCGACCACCTGCCCCCGGTCGAGGCGGACCGCGACCAGCTCAGCCAGGTGCTGCTCAACCTGCTCGAGAACGCGCGCGACGCCGGCGCCGCCGCCGGCCGGGTGCGCGTGCGGGTGGAGACCCGGGTGTCGCGCGGCGGCCGCGCCCTCGCGCTCGCGGTTGAGGACGGCGGCCCCGGCATCCCGGCCGAGGTGCGCGACCGCATCTTCACGCCGTACTTCACCACCAAGCACGCCTCCGGCGGCACCGGGCTCGGCCTCGCCATCGTCCACCGGATCGTCACCGACCACGGCGGCCGCATCACGGTGTCGGACTCGGCGCTCGGCGGCGCCCGTTTCCTCATCGAGCTGCCGGTCGCCGGCACCGGCCTCGATCTGCGGGCCAGCCGCTGACCGGCGCTCGCTCCGCTGCGCCCGCCGGTCTCGCGCGCAGCTACGGCGCCAGCTCGACCGCCGACACCGAGTCGACCAGGAAGCAGGACGACCTGTCGCCCTCGCGCCCCCAGACGATCAAGATGAAGGTGTCGCGGTCCGGCTCCTGGATCGCGGCGGTCACCTCGAGCCGCGTCCACTCCTCGCCGAGCATCGTCACGGCGGGCCCGTCGTGGTCGACAAGCAGCGTCGCGCCGCCGCGCTCGCGGAGGCCGAGGTGGACGGTCGGCGGGTCCGGCCCGGCCGGGAGGGCGCGCACGAACGCCCGTGCCCGGTAGCGGGCGCCCTGGGTGAGCGGCGCCTCCTCGGGGCCGCGGACGATGAGGTCCTGGAAGATGGAGAACGCGTCGACGTCGTCGGCCGCGTCGCTGCAGACCTCCAGCGACTGCTCGCCCTCGTACGGCTCGTCGTGGTCGTCCAGATCGGCGTTGTAGGGCGTCCACCCGTCGGGGCCGTCCTCCATGTCGCCGTTGTCGACCAGCTCGACTCCGACCCCGCCGCCGCCATCGCCGCCGTCCGCCGCGCCCGGCGCGCCGCCGTCGCCACCGCCCTCGCCGGCGAGGCCGCAGAAGCCGACCTGGCACACCTGGCCGGGCGGGCAGTCGCCGTCGATCTCGCAGCGGTAGCCGACCCCGGGCTCACCGTCGAAGCGGCAGCCGGCCGCGCCGCCGAGCGCCGCCAGCGCGACGCCGGCCCAGGTGCGAGCCCACCGACCCACGGGCGGGATCCTACCGCAGCCACCGCGCGGGCGAGCTGGCTATCGGTCGGCGGATCGGCGCCGCGGGGCGGCGTCGAGGGCGGCCGGCAGGTCGACCAGGCTCTGATTGGGCGAGCCGATCAGCACGGCCGGGGTGAGATCCGCCAGGCCCCACGGCTCGACCCGGCCGCGGGTGACCGCGAAGGCGCCGCCGTCGATGCGGCCGACCACGCCGAGCCCCGGCTCGGCCGGCACCTGCGCCACCTCGCGCACCTCGTCCGGAAGGCCGGAGACGTCGAGCTCGATGAGGCCGCGCTCGCAGGTGAGCACAAGGCTGTAGTTGCAGACCCGGCGCTCGACCATGAGCACGGCGCCGAGCGGGCTCTGGTACACCTGGGTCCAGCCGTCGCGCAGCTGGCCCTGGCGCAGGGCGACGAGCGGCAGGTGGTACAGGCTCGCCTCGCCCATGCGGCGCGCCAGGAGCCCGGACGCGGTGACCAGCGTGCTGTCGAGGCCGGTGGCGTGCAGGTCGGTGACCGCCGAGCGCTCGTCGCGCGTCCACCAGGATCCGGGCTGGTGCGCGGCGCAGCCGAGGAACACGTTGCGCGCGCTCGAGCCCTTCAGCCAGTGGGCCACCGCGCAGGCGACCTCGGAGGCGCTGCCGGTGTCGCCGAGCCGGCGGTCGCCGTTCCACAGGACGGTGTCGCCCGGCAGGCGGTGGATGGAGTCGAAGTGGTAGTAGCGGCCCTCCCACGGCGGCTTGAGGGTGAGCTTGTCGCCGACCCGGATGTCGGTGACCGAGCCGAAGTCGTCCGGTACCGCGATGTAGGTCTCGCCGCGCGGATCGAGCGCGATGAAGAGGAGCCCGCGCGGGGTGAGACCGCGGCCGCGCAGCTCCCCCAGGCCGAGCACGACGGCGGCGGGGTCGCGGTAGTGGTAGACGCGAGCCGGAATCATGAGGCTCGACCTATAGCAGGGCCCCCGGGGCGTCACAAGCGGGACCGCGGGGCCGGCCTGCCCGGCTTGCGGCGGGATCCCGCCGCGCGGGATCGGGCCGCGCGGCCGCCGGACGCGCGGCTGCGCGCCGGGCCGGCGGCGGGCCAGGCGAGGAGGAGCCTGCGCAGCTCGGCGGCGGCCGGCGGCAGGCGGTCGACGCCGCGGTGGACGAGCGACAGGCGGCGGCGGATCGGGGTGGCCGGCGACGGCAGCTCGACCAGGCGGCCGGCGGCGAGATCGCCGGCGACCGCGGCGCGGCTGACCAGCGCGACGCCGATGCCGGCGCGCACGTTCCCCTTCACCGAGGCGATGCTGCCGAGCTCCATGACGATGTCGGCGCGCGGGAAGCGCCGCTCGAGCGCCGCGCGGGTCGCCGAGCCGGGCGGGAACGCGATGAACGGCGCGGTGGCCACCTCCGGCGGCGGCGCGCCCGGGCTGGCGATCAGGATCAGCTCGTCGCGCAGCCACGGGTCGCGCCCGGGCCCGCTCACCACGCCGAGATCGATCTCGCCGGCGTCGACCGCCGCGCGGATGTCGTCCGGGTACGCCTCGCGCACCTGGAAGCGGATCTCGGGGTGGCGGCGGCGGAACGCGGCGAGCGGCGCCGGCAGGAAGTAGGTGCAGGCGGTGGCGCCGCCGCCGATGCGCACCTCGCCGGTGCGCAGGCCGGCGACCTCGGCGACCGCGCGGCGGCCGTCCTCCACCGCGGCGAGGGCGGCGCGCGCCCGCGGGATCAGCGCCCGCCCGGCGGCGGTCGGCTCGGCGCCGCGGCGGCCGCGGTGGAAGAGGCGCGCGCCGAGCTCGTCCTCCAGGCGGCGGAGCGCGGCGCTCAGCGCCGGCTGCGACAGGTGGGCGGGGCCGGCGGCGGCGGTGAGGCTGCCGTGCTCGGCGATGAGGAGGAAGCAACGAAGCTGGTCCAGCATATATCGACAGAGTCTATGGATAGCATCCAAACAAGTCATTGGACAGATTGAACGTCCGGCGGCAGGGTCGACCCATGTCGCTCCTCCTGATCGCGCTCCTCGCCCTGGCCGCCGGCTTCCTCACCACCGTGAGCGGGATGGGCGGCGGGATGATGCTCGTCATCGTTCTGTCGCTGGTGTGGGGGCCTCACGTCGCGCTGCCGGTCACCGCGGCGGCGCTCCTGGTCGGCAACCTGCACCGGCTCGCCCTCTACCGCCGCCACCTGCGGATGGACGTGGCGCGCCCGCTCGTCCTCGGGCTGGTGCCGGGCGCCGCGGCGGGCGCGCTCCTGGTCGCCGCGCTGCCGGCCGGCCCGATTCACGCCGTCATGCTCGCGATGGTCCTGCTCGCCCTCGGCCGCGCGGCGCTGGGCTGGACCTGGCAGGTGCCGCGCGCCGCCCTCGGCCCGGCCGGCGCCGGCATCGGGGTCATGGCGGCGACCTCCGGCGGAGCGGCGGTCCTGACCTCGCCGCTCCTCCTGGCGAGCGGGCTGGAGCCGGACGAGTACCTGGCCACCGTGTCGCTGGCGGCGACCGCGATGCACGTCGCCCGCATCATCGGCTACGGCGCCGGCGGCCTGGTCGGCGCCGGGACGCTCGCCTGGGCCGCGCTGCTCGCGGCGCTCCTGGTCGCCGGCAACCTGCTCGGGCGCGCGGCGCGCTCGCACCTGGCCCCGCGGACGAAGCGCGGCCTGGAGTACGGCGCGCTGGCCGCCGGCGCGGCGGTCTCGATCGCCGGGATCGGCTGACCCGCGCTCCTCGCGCTCCGGGTCCGGCCCGCGCCGTCGTTGAGGGCGATCTCGGGCGGGGCCGGTCCGCCGTCGCCGCGATCGCCGCCGCCGCGTGCGTCCGAGCCGGGCGACGACGGGCTACAGAGAGCCGCGCGCGATCGCCGCCGCGGCGTGATCGCAGAGCAGCCGGACCGCGTGGATGAGCGGGGCGAAGCGGGGGTCGCGGGTCAGGCCCTGCTTCCAGCGGTAGTAGATCTGCTGCACGACCACGGCGGTCTTGAACAGGCCGAAGGCGTAGTAGAAGGTGATGTCGCGCAGGTCGCGCCCGCTCCGCTCGGCGTAGCGGGCGGCGACCTCGGCCCGGGGCATCATGCCGGGCAGGGTGGTCGGGCCGAAGCGCATCTCCACCATCGGCGGCGGATCGCCCGGCTCGACCCAGTAGGCCAGGGCGGTGCCGAAATCCATGAGCGGGTCGCCGACCGTGGCCATCTCCCAGTCGAGCACGCCGGTGACGCGGGTGAGGTCGTCCGGATCGAGGACGACGTTGTCGAACTTGAAGTCGTTGTGGATGAGCGCCGGCGGGCCGGAGCGCGGCAGGTGGCTCGCCAGCCAGGCGGCCACCTCGGTCACCGACGGGATGTCGTCGGTCTGCGAGCCGGCGTAGCGCTCGGTCCAGCCGCGCACCTGGCGCGCGGTGTAGCCCTCCGGCCGCCCGAGATCGCCCAGCCCGACCGCGGCGTAGTCGATCGCATGCAGCTCGACCAGGCAGTCGATCAGCGCCTCGCACAGGCGCCGTGCGGTCGGCGGATCGATCGCCACGCCGGGCGGCGGCTGCTTGCGCAGGATGACGCCGCGGCGCCGCTCCATGAGGTAGAAGCGGCAGCCGAGCACCGCCTCGTCCTCGCAGTAGACCAGCGGCGCCGGCGCCGGCGGCCAGGCGGGCGCCAGGCGCGACAAGACGCGCACCTCGCGCCCCATGTCGTGGGCCGACTTCACCTTCGAGCCGACCGGCGGCCGGCGCAGCACCGCCTCGCGATCGCCGATCCGGACCAGGTAGGTGAGGTTGGAGTGGCCGCCGGGGAACTGCTCGACGGTGAGCTCGCCGGTGACGCCGCCCGGCAGGTGCTGCGCCAGGTAGGCGGCGAGCGCCGCGCTGTCGAGCTCCTCGCCGGGGCGCGGCGGCCTGGTCTCCTCGCCCGGCCGGCTCACGCGCTGCCCCCGTAGCGCTCGGTGATCCGCCGCGCCACCACCATCTTGTGGACCTCGTCCGGGCCGTCGTAGATGCGCGCGCCGCGCTCCTGGGCGTAGAAGAACGCCAGCACGGTGTCGCTCGACACGCCGAGCGCGCCGTGCACCTGGATGGCGCGGTCGACCACCTGCATCATCACGTCGGCGACGAAGAACTTGATGAGCGAGACCTCCTCGCGCGCCGCCTGGAAGCCGTGGCGGTCGATGGTCCACGCCGCCTGCAGCACCATCAGGCGGGCGGCGTTGATCGACGCCCGGCTCTCGGCGATCCAGGACTGGACGATCTGCCGGCTGGCCAGCGGCTTGCCCGGCGCGATCTGGCGGCTGGCGGCGCGCCGGCACATCAGCTCGAAGGAGCGCTCGCAGATGCCGATCCAGCGCATGCAGTGGTGGATGCGGCCGGGGCCGAGCCGCTCCTGGGCGATGAGGAAGCCGGCCCCCTCGGCGCCGAGCAGGTTGGTGCGCGGCACCCGGCAGCCCTCGAGGCGGATCTCGGCGTGGCTGCCCCAGCCGCGCCCCTCGTGGCCCATGACCGGCACGTTGCGCACGCGGCAAAAGCCGGGCGTGTCGGTCGGCACGATGATCTGGCTGGCGCGCAGGTGGCGCGGCGCGCCCGGGTCGGTCACCGCCATCACGATGGCGAAGGCGGCGCCGTCGGCCGCGGTGGTGAACCACTTGTGGCCGTCGATCACGTACTCGTCGCCCTCGATCTGCGCGGTGGTGGCGAGCTCGGTCGGGTTGGAGCCGGGCGACTCCGGCTCGGTCATGGCGAAGCAGCTGCGGATGTCGCCGCGCGCGAGCGGCTCGAGCCAGCGGCGTCGCTGCTCCTCGGTGCCGTAGCGGTGGAGGATCTCGATGTTGCCGGCGTCCGGCGCCTGGCAGCCGAACACGTAGTTGCCGATCGGCGAGCGGCCGAGCTCCTCGCTGACCAGGGCGTGATCGAGGAGCGAGAGGCCGAGGCCGCCCAGCTCCGGCGGGAGCTGCGGGCCCCACAGGCCGGCCTGCTTGACCCGGGCGCGCAGGGCGGCCAGCGCCGGCTCGTCTCCGCTCGGCCCGCTCGCCATCACCTCCGGCTCGGCGGGGATCACCTCCTGGTCGACGAACGCGCGCACGCGGCCGAGCAGATCGCGGGTCTTGTCCGGGATGTCGAAGTCCATCGGCTACCGGTAGGTCAAGAGGTCGGGATCGAGGTAGTGGGTGTGGTTGAAGCCGAACAGGGTGAGCTCGCCGTCGCGCCAGCGCACCTCGGTGGTGGAGGCGTTGGCCACCACCAGGGCGAGGCGCAGCGTGGCGTCCCCCTCCAGGCCGAGGCAGGAGCGCACCGCGACCGAGATCGGCCCGCCGGAGGTGACGACCAGGGCGCGGCGGCCGCGCCCGATCTCGGTCCTCACCCGCTCGAGGCCGCGCCCGACCCGCTGGCAGAAGCCGGCGAAGGTCTCGTGCTCGCCGGCGTCGAGCTCGCCGCGCGCCCAGCCCCGGCACACCCGGTCGAAGGCGCGCCCCATGGCGCGCTCCTGCACCGCGCGGTCGGAGCTGCCGAGCTCGGCGGCCAGGTCGGCGTCCGCGGCGGTGATCTGCGGCAGGCACATGCGAAAGATCTCGAAGGCGGGGAACTCGTCGAGCTCCTCGACCACGGCGGGCGCCGGCATCGCCGCGCCGGCGGCGCTCGCCGCATCGACCAGGTGGCGGGCGGTGTCGAGCTGGCGGCGCCGAGGTCCCGAGTAGACCGCGTCCGGCGGCGGCCCGGCGGCCAGGTGCCGGCCCAGCGCGCGCGCCTGCTCGGCGCCGCGCGGCGACAGGTTGTCGTAGTCGGCGGCGCCGAACGACGCCTGGCCGTGGCGGATCAGGTACAGGACGCTCATCCAGGGACGCTCATATGGGGATGCTCATCGACGGCTCATCGCGGTCCCGCCGGCATCGTAGCACCCTCCGCCTCGTCGGTCGGCGGGGCGTCGGAGTCGAGCAGCACGGCGGCCCAGCGCAGGTCCTCGCTGTGCTCGAGCAGGATCTTCATGACCGAGGTGATCGGCACCGCCAGGAGCACGCCGACCGGCCCCCACAGCCAGCCCCAGAACAGCAGCGCGACGATGACCACGAACGGGGACAGCCCGAGCCGCCGGCCCATGATGCGCGGCTCGAGGACGTAGCCGGACAAGAAGTCGAGCACCAGGTAGAGCGAGGCGGCCAGGGCGGCGCGCGCCGGCCCGTACTGCACCAGCGCCAGGAGCACCGGCGGGATGGCCGACAGGAACGAGCCGATGTTGGGGACGTAGTTGAAGAGGAACGCGAGCAGGCCCCAGAGCAGCGGGAACTCGATTCCGAGCGCCGCGCAGATGCCGATGGCGAGCGCCGCGTTGAGCATGCTCATCACGGTCTTGATCGCCAGGTAGCGCTGCACCTGCCGCGCCGCGTTCGACAGCCCGGTGAGATCCGCCGCCGGATCGCCGAGCGCGCGGCGCAGCTTGCCGGGCAGCCCGGCCAGCTCGAGCAGGAGGAACGCGGTCAGGAGCAGCACGATGACCAAGCTGGAGAAGGCGGACACCAGGCTGCCGGCGGTGGCGCCGGCGAGCTCCATCACCGCGCCGGTGTTGATCTTGGCCGACAGCTCCTCGGCCGACAGCTCGAAGCCGAACGAGGAGATGTAGGCCAGCCCGCTCTGCACGATGCCGTCGAGCCGCGTGCGGTAGAAGGGCAGCTCCTGGTGGAAGCGCTGGATGGTCCCGCCGATCACCACGGCGACCCCGAGCACCGCCGCGCTGGCGGCGGTGATGACGATCAGGGTGGCGGCCCAGCTCGGCAGCCCGCGCCGGCGCAGCCAGCTCATGGGCGGCATGCACAGGACCGCGAGGAACAGCGACATGAAGAGCGGCAGGAGGACGACCTGCGCCGCCGACAGCCCGGCCACGACGATCACCACGGCGGCCGAGACCATGAGCAGGCGGGCGCCGCGGAACGGCTGTGATGACGGGGGGGCAGGGGCGACCATGGGGGCGTTCGTAACAGCTCGGCGGGGGCGTTGTGGAGCGCGCCGGCGCGGTACCATGCGGCCCATGACGAGCGACCTCTCGCGGCCGGGCGCGCGCCGGCTCCCGGCGGCCTCCTGGGTGATCGCGGCCGCGCTGGCGGCCTGGGCCTGCAAGGGGAAGGGCTCCGGCGAGGACCGGCCGGCTCCCGAGGCGGCCGAGGAGAAGGCCGAGCCGGCGGCGCCGCCGCCCATGCCGGCCCCGACCGTGCCGAGCGCCGGCCCGATCGACGTCACCGAGGCGGCCGGCGCGCCGATCTCGATCGATCAGGTGACGATCCGGCCGGTCGCGTTCCAGGAAGGCCGGCGCGATCCGCCGAGCCACGAGGTCGGCGTGTTCGTGGTCGGCTACCGGGTGCACCCGCCGGCGGGCCGGCCGCGAATCGCCTCCGCGCCGGTGCGCATCGCCTGCCGGATCGGCGACCTCCTCCTGGCGCGGGCGGTGAGCCGGTCGGACGGCTCGCTGGCGACCAGCGGCGTCCGCCGGTCGGACGACGAGCCGCTCCAGCTCTCGGCGCTGTACCGGCCGGACCCGTACGAGATCGCCCCCGAGCTGTGCGAGATCACCTTCCTCTACGACGACGGCGAGCAGGTGACGACGGCGGCGGTCGCCTGCTTCCGCGGCAAGGAGCTGGTGGACGGCGCCTGCCCGGCGGAGGAGCTGAAGGTGCCGGCGCGCGGCGAGGACATCGTCACCGTCGAGCGCGGCGAGCTGGCCGCCAGCGCCAAGCACTTCAACTTCCGCGGCGTGTTCACGCTCAACCAGGCGCTGCCGCCCGGGCGGGTGATCGCGCGCGCCGGCTGCGCCGCGGGCAACTTCACCTACCGGGGCGAGGAGGAGGCGAGCTTCTTGCCGCTGTCGTCGCTGCCGGTCGGCACCTCGATCGAGGCGCCGGTCCCGGTCGGGCTGGAGAGCCCGCTGCCCGGGCCGACCCGCTGCGAGCTCGCCCTGGTGGCGCGGCCGGACAAGGGGGAGGAGGTGGCGCTCGCGACCGCGTGCCTCGAGGGGACCACCGTGACCCGCGGCGCCTGCGATCCGCCGCTGCCGGAGTGAGGGCGAGGCCGGCGGGGGCAACCCTCCGGGGCGCGCCGCTCAGTCGCCGGTCATGATCTCGACCTCGCCGGCGCCGTTTTCCTCGCCGCCGCCGGCGCTCTCGCTCCCCGCCTCGCCGGCTGGCTGCTCGCGGGGCGCGGTGCCGGCCGGGACGGCGCCGGCCGGCACCGGCTGCGCGGCCGCGCCGTCGCGCGTGCAGATCGCGCCTTGCTCGGCGCCGAGCCCGTGGAGCCCGATGCCGCCGCGCGGCGCCAGGCTCCCGCTGTCGCGCCCGGCGGCGGCGTCGTGGAAGCGCACGCGCCCCTCGTCGTCCTCGAACACGAGCAGGTTGGCGTCGAGGAAGCGCGGCATGAACCACGAGCGCGCGCGCGTCACGTGCTCGAGCTTGCCGCTCTCCACGTCCACCAGGTAGAGCGCCGCCTGCCGGTCGGCCGGCGCCTCGGCGCACGGATCGGCGGCGGTCGCCAGCGCGAGCCGGCGGCGGTCCGGCGACCAGGCGACGCTGGCCCGTCGCGCCGCCTCGCCGCGCGGCAGGCGCACCCGCTTGTTGCTGGCCGCGAGCACGAACTCCTCGGCGGTGCCGCCCTCCGGCGTCCAGTCGGCGGCGATCCCCTCGGCGTCGCCGGCGCCGTCGATCTCGACCCCCTCGTAGCGCACGAGCAGGCGCCGGCCGCCCGGCGCCGTTGGCCGGGCCGGCCGCGTCTTGCCGGTCGCCTTGTCGATCGTGAACGAGCTCGCCGCGCCCTCGCCCCACACGGTCGCGCCCGGCGCGATCACCGTGGCGACCAGCTCGTCGCCGGCCAGGTACTCGAGCGCGAGGGTGCGGGCGCCGGTCAGCTTGGCCTCGGCGGCGCGCGCGGCCGGATCGGCGAGCGACACGGCGCCGACCCGCAGCTCGGCGAGGACCGGCGGCGCGGCGCCCGGCGCGCCGGTCGTCACCCGGCTGACCGTGACGTAGGCGACCTCGTCGCCGGACGGCGACGGCAGCGCCGCCACCACCTGGAAGCCGGTCTGGGTGAGGCGCAGGTAGCGGTCGAGCTCGCGGTCGTAGACGAACGCCTCGGCCCGGCTCGAAAGGCGCGCCCGCTTCTGCCCGGCGGCGACCGGCTTGAAGCGCGAGCGGCGCGCCACCACCAGGAGGCCGGCGCGCGCCCGCCGGATGAGCTCCTCGCGGTAGCGCGCGTTCATCTCGCGCAGCGCGGCGCCGAGCGGCGAGGACAGGAGCGGCTCGAGATCCGGATCGCTCTCGACCGAGCCGCCCCAGCGCGTCCAGTCGCCGGCCAGCGCGATCTTCAGGTGCTCGAGCGCCTCCTCGTACTCGCCGTGCTGCGCCAGCGCGCTGGCCAGCACCCGGTGGGCGTCGAGGTGGCCGGGGTCGAGCTCGAGCGTCTCCTCGGCGGCGCTGCGAACGGCGCGCCAGTCCTGCTTCTTGAGCGCCGCGGCGACCGGCCGGTAGGCCCTGGCGCCCTTGCCCCAGACGTAGTTGAAGTCGGCCGGGTCGGACACGCCGAGCGGAAGGATGGAGGTGTCGGGCGCCGGCGCCGGGTCGTCCGGCTCCGCCGCGGCGGCGACCGGTCCGCCGCCGGTCTCGCCGTCCTTCTTCTTCTCGCCGCTGCAGGCGACGAGCAGGGCGAGGAGCGACGCTCCCGCCGCCGCGATCCGATCGCGCCTGGCCATCTGCATCCCGGCGAGTCTACACGGCGGCCGGCCGCCGGCGGGGATCCGGCTGGCGGGGCATCGAGGCCGGGGTCAGCGGACCGCAACCGACCGGTCTCTGGCGGCCCGGCGCGCGCCGCCGACCGCCGCGTCTCGCCAGCGATCCCGCGCCGCAGCGCGCCGTCGTCGCGCGGTGCGTCGTGGAACGTGCCTTGCAGCGCACCGCTCCATGCGCCCCGGTCCCGCCGCCCTCCTCCTCGCCGGTTCCCTCGTCGCGTGCGGCGGCAGCGGGGGAGGTGGAGAGGACGGGCCGAAGGACCTCGTGCCGCCCGCCATCGAGATCACCAGCCCGGCGCGCGGCACCCTCCTCGAGGGCGCGACCAGCGTGACCGTGACCGGCCGCGCCACCGACGACGTCGAGATCGCCGGCGTGACCATCAACGGCCGGGCCGCCTCGCTCGAGCCGGACGGCACCTTCTCGCTCACCCTCGAGGTGGCCGAGGGGATCACGCTCATCGAGTCGATCGCCAGCGACGCCGCCGGCAACCAGGCGGCCGACGCCCGCGGCGTGCTGGCGGGTACGCTGGTCGATCAGGCCACTCCGGTGGCTTCCGGGGTAGCCGGTCACCTCGCGCCGCCCGCCATGGCCGGCCTCGCCGAGATGGTGTCCGGGCTCGCCGCCGGGGTCGACTGGACCGCCCTGGCCGCGTCGCAGAACCCGGTGGCCTCGGGGAGCACCGCCTGCGGGTACGACGTCCACGTGACCTCGGTCGAGCACGGCGGCATCGACGTCGGCGCCGATGCGGCCGCCGGCGGCATCGCCGCCACCGTCACCGTGCGCGACCTGGTGGTCGACGGCCACGCCAACTGGGACGCCTGCGTCACCAGCGGCACCACCGACTTCACCATCACCGCCGACGCCTACGACCTCACCGGGCTCATCGCGCCGCGCCTGGAGGGCAGCGCGATCCAGGTCTCGCTGACCGGCGTCACCAGCGGGTTCCGCGGCTTCGGCGTCGACATAAACGGCGTGCCCGGCTTCGTCGAGGACATCATCGACGGCGCGGTGCGCGACAAGCTGGCCGAGATCCTGCGCGACAAGATCACCGAGATCGTCCCGCCGATGGCGACCGACTTCCTCGCCGAGTTCCTGGCCGACACCTGGGAGGTGGACCTGCTCGGCCGCACCGTCGGCCTGTCGATCGCGCCGGTCGAGATGAGCTGGACCGAGCAGGGCGGCACCATCGTGCTGGACGCGAGCGCCGCGGTGTCCGGCGCCGAGGGCGGGGTGTACCTGTCCACGCCGCGGCCGCGGCCGGACGACGCCGCCATGGCCTCCACCGGCCTGCGCGTCGCGGTCGCCGACGACCTCCTCAACCAGCTCATGGCCGGCATCTGGGTGAGCGGAGCGCTGGAGGCGGCGGCGGTGCCGGTCGACCCGGCGACCCTGGGCGCGGCGATCGGCGCCGACGTGGACAGCGCGACCGTCACCCTCATGCTGCCGCCGGTCGCCAGCTTCGACACCAGCACCGGCACCGCGCGGCTCACCGTCGGCGACCTCGTCATCACCGCGTTCGCGCCGTCCGGCGACACGGTGGCCTCGTTCGTGATCTCGGCGGAGATCGACCTGGCGGCGGAGACCGCCTCCACCGGCCAGGTCACCCTCAGCACCCACCCGGCGCGCATCCTCGGCCAGGTGCTCGAGCAGTCGCCCGACCTGCTCACCCCGCTCGACGCCCAGAAGGTGGCGGCCATCGGCGACCTGGCGATCAAGCAGCTCTCGCTGGTGACCGACTCGCTGCTCGACACGCTGCCCATCCCCGGCCTGCCGGGCGCCGCGATCACCTCGCCGACCCTGCAGCCGGCCGGCGGCTACCTCCTGCTCGGCGGCGAGGTCGAGTTCCAGTAGGGCGGGCCTCGGCGGTCGCCGCCGGCGCTCAGCCGATCGCCTTGAGCCAGAGCACGCCGAGCGGCGGCAGGGTGAGGTTGACCGAGAACGTCCGGCCGTGCCACGGCACCGGCGTGCTGTCCACCTGGCCGTAGTTGCCGACCCCGCTGCCGCCGTAGTGGTGCGAGTCGCTGTTGAAAAGCTCGCTCCAGGTGCACTCGCGGTCGACGCCGACCCGGTAGTTCTCGCGCACGACCGGCGTGAAGTTGCAGCAGACCAGCACCTGGTCCTCCGGCCGGGCGCCCCGGCGCGCGAACACCAGCACGCTCTGCATGGCGTCGCTGGCGTCGATCCACTCGAACCCGGCCGGGTCGCAGTCGCGCTGGTGCAGCGCCGGCTCGCTGCGGTACAGCCGGTTGAGGTCGGCCACCAGGCGCGACAGGCCGCGCCGCCGCTCGTCGCCCAGCAGGTGCCAGTCGAGGCTGTGGTCGTGGCTCCACTCGCGCTCCTGGGCGAACTCGCCGCCCATGAACAGGAGCTTCTTGCCGGGCGTCGAGAACATGTAGCTGAACAGGAGCCGCATGTTGGCCATCTTCTGCCACTCGTCGCCCGGCATCCGGGTCCACAGCGAGCCCTTGCCGTGCACCACCTCGTCGTGGCTGAGCGGCAGGACGAAGTTCTCGTGGAAGGCGTAGATGGCGCGGAAGGTCAGCTCGCCGTGGTGGTAGCGGCGGTGGATCGGCTCCTTCTTGAAGTACTCGAGGGTGTCGTGCATCCACCCCATGTCCCACTTGAGGCCGAAGCCGAGCCCGCCGAGGTAGGTCGGCCGCGACACCGCCGGCCACGCGGTCGACTCCTCGGCGATCGTCTGCACGTCCGGGTAGTGGCCGTAGACCACCTCGTTCATGGTGCGCAGGAAGTGGATCGCCTCGATGTTCTCGCGCCCGCCGTACTGGTTGGGGATCCACTCCCCCTCCTTGCGCGAGTAGTCGAGGTAGAGCATCGAGGCGACCCCGTCCACCCGCAGGCCGTCGATGTGGTAGTGGTCGAGCCAGAACAGCGCGCTCGACAGGAGGAAGCTGCGCACCTCGTGGCGGCCGTAGTTGAAGATGGCCGTGTTCCAGTCCGGGTGGTAGCCCTGGCGCGGGTCGGCGTGCTCGAACAGGTGGGTGCCGTCGAACTGGTAGAGCCCGTGCGGATCGTTGGGGAAGTGGCCGGGGACCCAGTCGAGGATGACGCCGATGCCGCGCTGGTGCAGGGTGTCGATGAGCTGCATCAGCTCCTGCGGCGAGCCGTGCCGGCTGGTCGGCGCGAAGTAGCCGGACACCTGGTAGCCCCAGGAGCCGCCGAACGGGTGCTCGGTGATCGGCAGCAGCTCGACGTGGGTGAAGCCCATGTCGTGGCAGTAGTCGGCCAGGCGGTTGCCCGCCTCGACGTAGGTCAGCATGCGGTCCCCCTCCTCGGGGACGCGCATCCAGGAGCCGAGGTGGACCTCGTAGATCGAGATCGGCGCGCTGAGCGCCTGGCGCTCGCCGCGCCGCTCCATCCAGCGGGCGTCCTTCCACTTGTAGTCGAGGTCCCACACCACCGAGGCGGTGTCGGGAGGCACCTGGTGGCGGAAGCCGAACGGGTCGGCCTTCTCGCGCATGTCGCCGTGGTGCGGCTCGATGCGGTACTTGTAGAGCGCGCCGCGCGCGACGCCCGGGATGAAGCCGGCCCAGATGCCGGACTGGCCGACCGGCTCCAGCGTGTTGCGCTCGGGATCCCAGTTGTTGAAGTCGCCGATCACCGACACCTGGCGGGCGCTCGGCGCCCACACCGCGAAGTGGACGCCGCGCGCGCCGGCGCGCTCGACCAGGTGGGCGCCCATCTTCTGGTACAGCCTGACGTGAGTGCCCTCGTTGAACAGGTGCAGGTCGTGGTCGCCGAACCAGGGG
>Ga0079224_100003630_pt1 | contig 19575 bp, 16 predicted proteins | sample Stecom2015_FD_80414 | JGI IMG/M metagenome (GOLD analysis project Ga0079224, IMG submission 80414) | Agricultural soil microbial communities from Utah to study Nitrogen management - Steer compost 2015 | ecosystem: Environmental > Terrestrial > Soil > Agricultural land | place: USA: Utah... | reverse complement strand
GTGTTCCGCGACACGTTCACCGTGCTTCACCAGCGTGTGCTCAAGGGCAAGCATCTGAAACTGTTCCTGCAGCGCGGGGCGCAACGCTTCGATGCGATCTGGTTCAACCGCAATGAAAACCTGCCCGAACATACCGAGCTGGCCTACCGCCTGGACCGCAATGAATGGAACGGACGCGTAACCGTGCAGCTGGTGGTGGAACACGCCCTGCCCGCATGACGACCGCCCGCGGCGGGGTGTTACATATCACAAGTTCGTACGTAGTAGAATAAGGGTTTATATCACCATCCACAAACCGCCTGACCGGCGGTGTGTTGCTTTGCAAGCCGTCACGACCTGCCAGCCTGCAGCGCCCCAACCGCTCCACCCTGCGGCCGGGACACCCGGTGACCGAATTCTCCCGTTTTCGAATCACAAGGATCCAATCATGCAGGCCCTTGCTCGCCTGAGCCAGTTCGTTGGCAGAACGTTTGCCATCTGGACACTGCTTTTCGCCGTTCTCGCCTTTTACTCGCCCGAGACCTTCAAATGGATCGGACCCCACGTCGTCACCCTGCTGGGCATCATCATGTTCGGCATGGGGCTGACGCTCTCAAAGAAAGACTTCGCTGAGGTCGGCCGTCGCCCCGGCATGGTACTGATCGGGGTACTGAGCCAGTTCATCATCATGCCGGGTCTTGCCTGGCTGCTGTGCAAGATTCTGGCCCTGCCTCCGGAGATCGCCATCGGCGTGATTCTCGTGGGGTGCTGCCCCGGCGGCACGGCATCCAACGTCATGGCTTATCTCGCCCGCGGCGACGTGGCACTGTCGGTTGCCATTACGTCCGTCACGACGCTACTGGCGCCCGTCGTCACACCCGCGCTCATTTACCTGCTCGCCAGCGCCTGGCTGGAAGTCAGTGCCGCCGCACTGTTCTGGTCCATCGTGCAGGTTGTGATCCTGCCCATCGTTCTGGGCCTGATCGTACAGGCGCTACTCGGCAAGCATGTGAAGGCGTTCGTCGACGTCCTGCCACTCGTGTCGGTAGTGGCGATCGTGGCCATCGTGACGGCCGTCGTTGCAGGCAGCCAGGAACGCATCGCCACGACCGGCCTGACCATCTTTGCCGTAGTCGTACTGCACAATGGCCTCGGGCTCGTGCTGGGGTACCTGCTTGCCAAGGCGTTCGGTCTGAACGTTGCACAACGCAAGACCATGTCGATCGAGGTAGGCATGCAGAACTCCGGCCTGGGCGCCGCTCTGGCAACCATGCACTTTTCGCCGCTGGCCGCCGTACCCAGCGCCATCTTCAGCGTCTGGCACAACATCAGCGGCCCCATCGCCGCCACGATCTTCCAGCGCTTCAAAGATGACGACGCCACAGCCGGTGCACCGGCGCAACCCGCCGCCACACCGGCCGCTGCAGAGTAACGCGCCCTACGCGTTTTCCTTCCAGGGCGCCTGCGCCATGAACTCGCGGGCTGCCCTCTCGATCTCTTCGGGCGGTACGTCGCGCACGTGGGTAGCCAGCGACCAGCGGTGCCCGAAGGGATCTTCAAGCACACCGTAACGGTCGCCCCAGAACATGTCGGTTACCGGCATGATCTGCCGGGCACCCGCTTCGATGGCCTGTTTCCAGGCCTGATCCACATCGTTGACATAGACATGCAGGGCCACGGGTGTACCCTTCAGGGTGCCGGGGCTGAGGCTGCCGCACGCCGCATCTTCCTGTGCGATCATGACCACCGAGTCGCCGATCATGATCTCGCCATGCAGGAACCGCCCATCGACCTCCAGGCATCCGAACGGCATGTCCATTGCGTTGAACGCCTTCCTGTAAAACTCGATGGCGGCCTTTGCGTCGGGGCAGATGATGTGCGGGGTGATGGTGGACATGCCCGGCGGAACGGGTCGCACTTGCGAGCCGTCGTCGTCCGGTGAAAGGTGGAACATGGCCTTGCCGGACGGCATTTCAAACGGGGCGGAAAAATGCTCATGGGCAATTTTCCATGCGCCTTTCACCCGCCTGAGGCCCGCCGTAAGGCGCATCCAGCCGGCGTCCACGCGGTCGCCTTCTTTATGGCCGCAACGCAGCAACGCATGGGCAAACGCCAGGTCGCCTTCGGCCTGCACCTGCAGATCACGCAGTTCAAAAACGGGTTCCCGCTCGCCGGCTGGGCACATTTCCATGCACATCTGCCAATGCTTGCGGTATGCGGGCTTGCCCCGGAACTGCAGGGCCAGTATGGCATCAAACGCGAGAACATCTTCCACGTAGTGGGCCATGATTGCATCGACATCCTGGGCGCGTACTGCCGCGAGCCAGGAATCATAAAGCTGGGTAATGGCAGTCTGGGCGCTGCCGTGTTCCAGATGGGTACTCATGCATGTCTCCTCACCGGGGGAAAGACCGTGCAGCGACGTCTGGGAACGAAGAGCGCCACGCAAGGTTGCGCTGCCACGGAGGTCCCGGTTCGGAGAATGTACCTTTTTTAGTCCTAAATTAATACTAACAAATTGTATTTTTGAATCGGTGTTCTATACTGGCAGACATGACAACCGCCTCGGTGACTCACGTGTTGCAACAGTCCGGCCCCACATCCAGTGCCTCTGCGGGCCGCCCGCGCCGGGCGCTCAAACGCCGTTACGACGACGGGTGTGCAGCCGCCCACGCGCTCGACCTGGTGGGCGAGCGCTGGGCGCTACTGGTGGTGCGCGAACTGCTGCTGGGTCCACGGCGCTTTTCCGACCTGCGCCAGGCCCTGGGCGGCATCAGCCCCAATGTGCTGTCGCAGCGTCTTGTCGATCTGGAAGCTGCGGGCGTGGTGCATCAACGGCAGTTGCCGCCGCCGGCCGCCTGTCATGTCTATGCGCTGACGCCCTGGGGCATGGAGCTGGAACCGGTGATCATGGCCCTGCTCAGGTGGGGCGTGCGCTCGCCCGGCTTCGTGCGCGGCCAGGCGCTCACGGCCGACGCCATGGCGCTGTCGTTCAAGGCCATGTTTCAGCCGCGGCTTGCCGGCGCACTCAAATGCCGAATTTCATTGCTCATGCAGCGCCACGTTTACCATGTGGCCGTCGATCGGGGCCGCATTGCCGTTGTCCGCGGCGAGCCGCCCTGCCATCCCGCGCAGGCCGACGCCTGGGCGGCGGCCACTCTGCGGGCTGAACCCGTCACCGTGCTGCACCTGGCCTATGGCAAGCGCCCGCTTGCCGAGGCGCTGGCCGCCGGCGAATGCCAGTGCGACGGCGATACGCGCCAGCTGCAACACTTTTTGAACTGCTTCGCGGTGCCGCCGGCTGCAGACCATGCCGCCGGTGGCCCGCATTGCTATGATTGACCCATTTTTCCGACGTTTCGAGCAGGTGTTCCCGCATGGCTGTGTTTGACATTCAACCCGTCGTTTCCGAACTGGCCTACATCCGCCAGAAGTGGCGCATCTCGCAGGGGCGGCCCCTGGAATCCGGTGGCCGCAATTTCCCCGCGCCCCAGGCCATGAAGGCCATCATCAACGACCTGCGCGGCATTCTGTTTCCCATGCGGCTGGGCCCCATCGACCTGCGCCAGGAAAGCGAAGACTTCTACGTCGGCCACACGCTCGATTCCGCACTGCACGCCCTGCTCGCGCAGGTGCGGCTGGAACTGGCCTACCAGCACCGGCATGATCCGGTAAGCGAAGAAGAAATCGAGAAGTGTTCGATTGAACGCGTTCAGGCCTTTGCCAACGCACTGCCCGAAATCCGGCGCCTGCTCGATTCAGACACGCTGGCCGCCTTCGCCGGCGACCCGGCTGCCCGCAGCGTCGACGAGATCCTGCTGTGCTACCCCGGCCTGCACGCCATGATTCACCACCGCATCGCGCACCAGTTCTACCGGCTCGAACTGCCGCTGCTGGCCCGCATGGTTTCGGAAATCGCGCATTCCGAAACGGGCATCGACATTCACCCCGGCGCAACGATCGGCGAACACTTCTTCATCGACCACGGCACGGGCGTGGTCATCGGGGAAACCGCCATTATTGGCAACAACGTGCGCATTTACCAGGCTGTCACGCTGGGCGCCAAGCGCTTCCCGGCCGATACCGACGGCACGCTCACCAAGGGTCTGCCGCGCCACCCCATCGTGGAAGACGACGTGGTGATCTACGCGGGCGCCACCATTCTGGGCCGTGTCACGCTGGGCAAGGGCTGCACCATAGGCGGCAACGTGTGGCTCATCAACGACGTGCCGCCCGGCGCGCATGTGACCCAGGCGGGGTATCAGGGTTCGCAGGCCACCGACCCGGCTGCCGAAGCAAAAGCGCACGTCAAATAATGCCCAGGCCATTCAGCATCACCACGCCGATCAGCAGGGGCGACACGTAGCGCAGCAGCACCAGCACCACGACTGCCAGGCCTTCGTTACGCAGGGTGCCGCCGTTTGACACCGCACGTGTGAACGCCGCCCTGCCCCACACGTAGCCGGCAAACAGCGCAATCAGAATGCCGCCCACCGGCAGCAGCAGATTCGACGACACGAAATCCATGAGGTCGAAGAACGTAAGGCCGGCCACCCGCACGCCGGCCAGCACGCTGCCCGACAGGGCGCAGCCTGCACCAGGTACCGCAACCGCCAGCACACACACGCCGATGGCTAAGGGGCGCGGCAGGCCCAGCCGTTCGGTAAGAACGAGCACCGGTACCTCGAGCAGCGAAAGCATGGCGCCAATGGCCGCAATCGAGGTCAAAATGAAGAAAACCAGCATCAGCCCCTGGCCGAAAGGCAACTGCGCAAACACTGCGGGCAACGTGATGAAGACGAGCGAAGGCCCCGCCGTGGGCTCGAAGCCAAAGGTGAAGACCGCCGGGAAGATGGCGATGCCGGCCAGCAGGGAGACGGCCAGGTCGGCCACCATGACGCGCCCGGCCGTAAGGGGAATGTTCTGTTCGCTGCGGAAATAGCTCCCGTAGGTCATCATGGTGCCCATGCCGATCGACATCTTGAAAAATGCCAGCCCTACCGCGGTCAGCACCACCGCAGCGTCGACCTTGGAAAAATCGGGCTTGAACAGAAACGCCAGACCCGCGGCGGCCTCATCGAGCGTCAGGCTGAAGACGCACAGCCCCGCAAGCAACAGGAACAGGAGCGGCATCAGCCGCTTGGTAACGGCTTCAATACCGCCCGCAACGCCCTTGACCAATATGCCACCGATCAGCAGCAGCACCAGCCACTGCGAAACCAGCGATACCCAGGGGTTGCCCACCATGGCGGCAAAGGCCGCTTCGGTCACCGCCGGGTCGCTGCTCAATGCCGACCCTTCCAGTGACTTCCACACATACACGAAGACCCAGGCGACCACCTCGGAATAAAACGCCATGATGAGGAATGCCGCCAGCATGCCGATCACGCCCACCAGCCACCAGGGTTGCCCGGGCGGGGCGAGCATACGCAATGCACGAATGGGATTGGCGCGGGCATGGCGGCCTAACGTCAGCTCGGCGATCATGACCGGCAGGCCCACCAGCAGCGTGGCCAGCAGATAGATCAGCAAAAAGCCGGCGCCGCCGTTGGCACCGGTGAGCGCGGGAAACTTCCAGATATTGCCCAGCCCCACGGCCGACCCCAACGTGGCCGCCAGCACCCCGAGGGTGGACGTGAAGCCATCGCGTTTGGTGGCGGGTCGGGTTGCAGCCATGACGGGCACCTCGAGACTCTGGACGCCCCCCATTTTAGCGGCATGCGCCAGCACGCCCGGCTGGCATCAATGGCAATCGGGCACTTCCTGGTCGAGATACACCTCGAACGCGATGTCGCGTGCGCTCTGGCGCGTGAGCTTGGCCAGAAGATCGCTCTGGCGCCATTCACCGACCTTGGCGCGCAGCGTCTGGGCCAGCCGGGTGTCGTTCGCCTTCACCACGAAGGCCAGATCGCGTTCCTGCTGCACCGGCAGACGCGCCGAGAACTTCTTCCACTCGGGAAATGTCAGCAGCGCCTGCAGCATGGTGCTGTCGTGCACGGCGGCGTCACACGTGCCGATACGCAGGTTCAGCAGCGCATCGGCCGGTGCCCGGTACACTTGCTCGATGGCGCCGTAGCGCGCCTGCAGCTGGCCGGCCAGACCACTGCCCTGCGCAATGCATACCGTACGACCACGCAGGTCTTCCCAGCGGCGGATATCGGTGTCGGTGCGCATGATGCCCATGATGCCGGCCCGATAGCCGGTTGGAATGACCACCCCGGCGGGCGCCGCCGCGTCAACGGACTCGACGGGCAGCAGCAAGGCGTCGACCTCGCGCGTCGGAAGCGCCGGCGTATCGCCGGAACCGGCTGCCGGCGCGGCCACCGGCTCGACGGACAGCGCCTTGCCCAGCCGCTCGGCCAGCAGGGGTGCGAGCCCTTCCGGCGTGCGGACCTTGGCACCGGGCTGGTGCGGCGGCACCACGTAGGGCATACCCAGACGCAAAGGCTGCGGCTGCCCGGATGCGGCATCACCGTGCCCGGCGTCCTGCATCGAGGCCACGGCCAGCATCGGCCCGGCATCCGGCTGTTCAGGGGTGGCAGACTGCGCCAGCGCCTGCGGTGTGGACGTCATGCCGGTGAGCCCCAGCACCAATGCACTTGCCGCCTTCACGCAGCGCAGGAATCCGAAAGCTGAATCACGGTTGTACATGGCCGTTCCTTCACACGTACTGGTAGCGCAACACCTGGCGTTTGAGATTTTCCAGCAGCACCTGGTCGATGAGCGTGGCCAGGATTGCGATGGTCAGAATGTTCGACATCACCCCCAGCATGTCGGCCGTTTCACCGGCATAGGCCAGATTGCGCCCCAGGCCCTGACCAAAGCCGATCAGCATCTCGGCGGAAATCAGTGCACGCCAGGCGTTGCCGAAGGCCAGCTGGGCCCCCGTGATCAGTTCGGGCATGACGGCCGGCAGGTAAACGCGGCGCACCATGTCCCAGCGACTGGCACCCATGACGCGGGCGGCCGACACGTGAACCGCCAGCACGCTCTCGGTGGCGTTCATGACCGACAGTGCGGCGGGAAAGAACGCCGACAATGCAATCACCACGATGATCGGCAGGTTGCCGAATCCCATCATGATCAGAAACAGCGGCACCCAGGCGATCGACGGGATCGACTGCAGAATGATGATGGCGTTCTTGAGCACTTCACGAAAGAAGAACAGCAGTGCGCCCACCAGCCCGAAGCCGATGCCGAACAGCAGCGCGAACCCGTAGCCGAATCCCAGGCGCGTGAGGCTGCCCGTCAATGCCGTGCGAAAGTCGCCCGACTGGATGTCTTCCCACAGTCTTGCGATGACCGAGGGCACGTTGGGCATGAGAAAGTCGGGCAGCGACCAGGCGGCCGACTGCCAGATCAGCAGGATGACCAGCACGGCCACGCCCATGGCCAGCTTCTTGAGCGGCCCGGCCAGTTGTTTTTGTGTACTCATTCGATGTCGGGTATGAATAAAGCGTCAAAGGCGACCGGCCCGCAGCCGGTCGCCCTGAATGACATGCCGTGTGTTACGCGAGAATCACAGGTTGCGGGCCTGCTGCCACTCGAGGTCGACGATGCGCGTGACGTCGAACGGCGCGCCGTCGCGGGTCTTGACCGAACCCTGCGCCTGCATGATGTCGGCAATTTCCTGCATGCGTGCGATTTCCTGCGGAGTCAGGATCGGGCTGAACGTCTGGCTCTTGATCGCATCACGAATGACCTCTTCACGCGGCACTTCACGGCCGTCGAGTGTCTTGAGCGTGGGTTCCGCGATAAAGTACGAAGCGATCAGCTTGGCGGCTTCTTCGGGCTGGTTCTGCAGCAGGTCGATCGCATCACGCTGGGCGTCGAGCGACTTCCACACCGCTTCCTTGCGGTTTTCCAGCACTTCACCCGAGGTAATCACCACCATGCAGGGGAAGGGCCACACCTGACCGATCTCGTAGATCTGCGTCACGGGCGCCATGAGCTTGGCAATGCTTGCCTGCGGCTCGAACAGGAACGCGGCCTCAACCCGGTTACCCACGAGCGACTGCACCGCCACCTGAGGGCTGACCCCGAGCACGTTGACGTCGTTGGGTGTCAGGCCCGCGTCTTTCAGCACCACACCGCGCAGTACCGTATCGGCCGTGCTGCCCTCGCGCTGCGAAGCCAGCGTCTTGCCCTTGAGATCGGCCACGCTCGAAATGTTGGCGTCGTTGCGAACCACAATGGCGTGGTAGCCGTGCTGCGCACCACCCACCACCTTCAGATCGGCGCCGCGCGACGACCACGAGGCCGCATTGGTAAAGCCCAGCACGCCGGTATCGAGCTGGCCGCCGACGATCGCCTTGATCAGATCGGTACCCGAGGTGAACTCCACGAGCTCGACGTCGAGCCCGTGCTTCTTGTAGAAGCCCCCTTCGTACGCCGCAATCGCCTGGGCGTCATCCATGACGCGCAGGTAACCCACACGCAGTTTTTCTTCGGCAAGGGCCTGGCCGGCCATGAGCAGCGCGGCCATGGCGGGAATCAGGAGTCGGGAGAGTTTCATGCTGCAATTTCCTCGGTGGAATGAATGATGGAGTCAGTGTCGTCGCCGGATGCGGCTTCGGCGCTATGGTCGGCGCGAATGCCCAGCAGGCCCAGAATCTCGCGACGCATGGGCGCGAACTCGGAAAGATCGTGTGTCTTTTCGTGATGCGCCAGATTGAATTCCCTGAGCACCGTTGCCGGGCGGCGGCTAAACACCAGAATACGGTCGGCCAGGAACAGCGCCTCGTCGACATCGTGGGTCACCAGCAACACGGTGGGCGAGGCCTCGCGTATCAGTTCACGCAATGCATCCTGCAGGGTCATGCGTGTGAGTGCGTCGAGCGCACCGAACGGTTCGTCGAGCAGCAACGCCTTGGGTTGCGAGATGAAGGCCCGGGCAAGCGCCGCGCGCTGCCGCATGCCACCGGACACCTGGGCGGGAAAGTAGTCTTCGAAGCCGGCCAGCTGCACTTTGGCGAGCCACTGCCGCGCCAGATCGCGCGCCTTGCGCCGGTCGGTACGCTGCAGTTCCAGCGCCATGGCCACGTTCTGTTCCAGAGTGAGCCAGGGGTATAGCGCGTTTTCCTGAAACATGAGCATGCGCTCGGGGTGCGGGCCGCGCACCGCCCTGCCGTCGGCCAGCACCTGCCCGCCCGAAGCACGCTCGAGCCCGGCGGCCATGTGCAATAAGGTAGACTTGCCGCAGCCCGACGGGCCCACCAGGGCCACGAGTTCCCCGTGGTCGATATCGCGCGAGAATTCTTCGATGACCCGCAGGTCGCCGAACGATTTCTGAATATTCTGGAATGAAAACTTCATTGTGCAGTGGAGTGTGGTGAGGGCGGGCGCTGTGTGTGCGCCGCATGGACTCCACTGTATTCCTGTCGCTTTATTCAATAAACCATTTTTCTTTTCTTTGCTTATTTCACTGAGCAATAAAGTAGTGCTTCATGACCGAAATTCTTTCCATCACCGCCCCGATCTTCATACTGATCGGGCTGGGCTACGTGTGTGTAATGACCCGCCTGATCAGCCGCGAAACCACGCGTGGCATGGGCGTATTCGTGATCACCATCGCCCTGCCCGCGATGATCGTGCGGGGCATGGCGAACAAGCCACTGGCCGAGTCCATGGATACGGAGTTCCTGGCCGCTTACGCGGCCGCATCGGTCGTGGTGTTCGTGCTGGGCATGCTGGTGTACCGCCACGTTCGCAAGGTCGGCACGGCGGCCAGCAGCATGGCCGGCCTGGGAATGTCGTCGTCGAACAGCGGGTTCGTGGGCGTATCGATCTGCGCAATGGTGCTGGGCACCGAACCCGCCTCGCGTGCGGTGGCCATGACCATACTGGTGGAAAGCATGCTGATGATTCCACTTGCCATGGCCATTGCCGACGCAGCCCAGGGTCAGGGCGAGCTCGACTTCGTTGCACGGCTGCGCACCACGCTCAAGCGCCTCGCGCGCAGCCCGCTACTCATCGCAATCTGCATCGGGTTGCTGCTTGCCGGGTTCCGCATCCCGCTACCGGGGGTTGCGCTGCGCGTCATCGACATGCTGGCCGTGGCCGCCGCCCCGGTGGCGCTCTTTGCCGTGGGCGGCAACCTGCATGGCCTGCGGCCCAAAGGCATGGTGGGCGATGCAACCGCCATCTCGCTGGGCAAGCTCATCGTTCATCCCGCTATCACCGCCCTCGCCTTTCTGCTGTTTCCGGGGCTGGACCCGGTCATGCGCAGTGCCGGGGTCGTGTTTGCCGCGGCCCCGATGCTGAGCATCTACCCTATTCTGGGCATGCGCTACGGCCTGGAAGAACGCTGCTCGGCCACCCTGCTGCTGGGCACGGTATTGTCGTTCGTAACCGTGAGCGTGACCATCGCGCTGATCTCATAGATTCCCGCTCCCCCGATCTGCCGGTGGAGCGGGTGGCGGCTCACCCCTTCTTCACGGGCTGGGGCGGTTCGAACGGCTCGGGCCGGTTCATGCCGTGATATTCCACGTTGGGCATCATGTCGAGCGTGGTCGCCATGCGGTTCGAAAAGTTGTAGAAGGCCACCGTCTCGGCCAGGTCGAACACGTCCTCAGCCGAGAAGCCGAGCTCGTGCAGGCGTTTGCGGTCGGCCTCGCCCACCTCGGCGGGGGTGGTGGTGAGCTTCCACGCAAAATCGAGCATGGCGCGCTGTCGCGTATCGAGCGGCGCGATGCGATAGTTCATGACCAGCATTTCGCCCAGCTGCGGGTCGCCTGAAAGCGCGCGCACAGCCTGGCCATGGGCTACTAGGCAGTAATAACAGCGGTTGGCACACGACACCACCACGGCCACCATCTCGCGCTCCAGCTTGCTGAGCCCCGATTCCGAGAACATGATCTCGTTGTACATGGCCATGAAATTGCGCAGCCGGTTCGGGCGGATGCTGTAGGTGCTCAGTACGTTGGGCACCAGGCCCAGCTTCTCGACGCACTTGGCAAACACCGCCTGAAGGTCTTCGTCGAGCGTAGCGGGATCGGGTACGGGATACGCGCAGATGTGATCGGGTTGCGGCATGCAATGTCTCCTTCCTGTTTGAATCGGTGCCGGCCAGTATATCTACAATTCCGTTACATGCATCCGCTCACCCAGCGCCTCGCGCGCAAGCTCGAGCATGTGGGCATGGTGGGTAAGAAAGATCACCTGGGTGCGTTCCGAAAGCTCGCCCAGCTTGCGCAGCGCCGCAACGGCACGCCGATCGTCATAGTTCACGAACAGGTCATCGGCGATGAAGGGAACAGGCGTGGCGTGATCCAGGTACAGATGCAGGGCGGCGAGCCGCAGCGCAAGATACAGCTGATCGCGCGTACCGTCGCTCAGGCCTTCCAGCGCAACCAGGCTGCCGTCGGCGCGGCGGGCCTGCAGTGTGGCCGCATCGGCATCCACCACCAGCCCCGCATGTGCACCCAGGGTCAGGTCGGCAAACAGCTGCCCCGCCCGCGCGAGCAGCGGCCCCTGACGCCGTTCCCGATACTGCTCGGTCACCCGTTCGAGCAGGCGCATCTCGACATACAGTCGCACATAACGGTCGGCGACCTCTGCCATGTCAGCCAGCGCTTCCTGGCGTCGCGCTTCCGCCTGCGCCGCCGCGTCGCCGCCCGAAATCGCCTCGAGCGCCTTGCGGGCGTTCTCGCACTCCACGGCCAGCGCGCTGCGGCGGGCCGCCACGTGTTCGAGCTGCGCTGCCAGGGCCTCCGCCCGGGCTGCAAAATCTGCCACGTCGACGGCATCGAGCTCGGCCTCGATTTCCTGCCGTGAACGCCCCTCGCCCTCGGCCAGAAGCTGTTCGTTCAGCGCAGCCAGACGCTGCCGGCTCTCGAGTTCGTCGCGCCGACGCTGCCCCGCCTGCGCCAGTTCGGCAACCCAGCGCCGCACGTGCGTATCGGCGAAGTGTTCTTCGAAAGCAGTGTCGCCCAGCAGGTCGGCCAGACGCCGTGCGTCATTGCGAAACGCCTGCAGTTCAGCCGCCATGCGGGTGCGCTCGGCCCGGCTTTCACGCAGCTGGGCCACCAGCTGATCGGCATCGGCAAGCAGCGCAAGCGCGGTTTCAACATAGGCATCGTGTGCCTCGGCGGGCAAACCCGCGCCACGCAGGGCATCCTGCCAGCGCTGCTGCCATGCTGAGCGGGCCTGCTCTGCCCGGCGACGTTCGGCATCCAGGCCGGGCAGAACCGAGTCGATGCGCGCGCACTGTTCGCTGAGCGCCGCATGACGCGCCTCGGCCTGACGCGCGCGATTCAGCCGCGCTGCAGCCCGCTCGCGCAAGGCGGCCAGATCGCCCTGGCGCAATGCCACATGCACTTCGTGGTACCCCGAATCCGCGCCACCGGTCTGGGCCGCGTCTTCGCTCAGCGCCTGCTGCAGGCCGTTCAGCACCCGGGCGTGATGGGCCTGCAGCTCGGCAATCTGTTCATCGGCCTGCCTGCACCGTTCATGCGCGCTCAGCGCGGCCTCACGGGCATGCTGCCAGTCTTGCAGCGCCGCAGGAGTCAGCAAGGGCAGCCCCCGCCCCGAACAGGCTTGCGCCCAGGCCTGCTCATGCTCCTCAAAGGCGCGCCTTGCCGCGTCACACGCCGACTGCAGGCCCTGCACTGCAAGAGCCTTGCGCTCGTGTTCGCGCTGAATCGACTGGAGCCGAGCGGCCTCATCCACGCCGGCCAGATGCTGGTCGGCCAGGGTATCGGCGCTGCGTACGAGTGCCGCGTAACGTTCACCTTCAACTTCGAGGCGGCCTTCACCGTTCACCAGGGCCTGCCACACGGTGTCGCGTTCGCGCCGGGCCGCCACGACATCATCGCGCGTCACGGCCACGTGACTGCGGGTGAACTGCTCGAGTTCCAGGGCCGCCTGCGCGCATTCGAGTTGCGCCTCGCGCAGGCGCTTGTCCAGCGTATCGATCTCGTTCTGCAGACGCTGGCGCTGCTGCGCCTGCTCCACCAGTTGTGAAGAAGGCCAGGGTTGCATAGCCGCCAGTTCATCGATGCCGGGAGCGAAGATACGCGACGCGCCGCAGGCGCCTGGTACCGACCCGGGCTGCGCAAGTACGCTCAGACAGCGCTGCAGCGCTGCATCGTCGGCGCCACGCGTACGTTGCGCGGCGCTCAGGCGCGCATCGATGTCGCCGGCTGCATCGGCCGCCGCCAGCGCCAGGCGCAATGCCTCATTGGCCGTGACGGCAGGAAGGGTCGCGATCTGCTGGCCCAGATGCGCCCGCTCCGCCTCCCGCTCGGCATGCGCCCGCGCTGCGGCTTCGGCCTCGGCACGCAGCCGCAGCCCCTCGGCGAGCAGCTGTTCCACCTCGCGCCGGGCCGGGCGCGAGGGCAACGTGCCCTGCAACGCATCGAGCTCGGCCGGGTCTGCCGAGTGCTGCGGCCACCCCAGTTCGCGCAGCACCTGTGCCAGCTGGCCCTTCAACACCTCATCGCGCGACACGCTGCGTTCGATCGTCATGGGATGATCGGCAACACGCACGCGCAGCGCTTCGAGGCGGGTAATTTCGGTCTCGTTCTGCAGCAACAGGGTGTCGTCCGCCGCAGCAGTGTGCTCGTTCAGTAGGGCCTCGTGCTGGCGTATCTGCGCCAGCAGGGGCGCCATTCTGCGCAGGCGCTCATGCTCGCGCACCTGAGCCAGTACGGCCGCGTGCTCGTCTTGCGCCTGACGCAACGCGGCATCGAGCCGCCGGCTTTCCTTGTGCGCCTCGACCCATGCCGAAGGCCGCACCGTCGCCGCCTTGAGCGCGCTTTCCGCCTCGGCCAGGCGGTCTGCGGCCATGTACCATGCACGTTCGCGGCTGCGTCGCGCCGCCCAGAGGCCGTTGGCCTCAGTACGCAGTTGGGCCAGCACCTCGTTCAGTGCCGACACGCCGGCCGCGGCCTGAAACAGGATCGAATCGACACTATCGCCCGCCTGCAGCATGGCACGCGCGCCGGCTTCCAGGCGACGGTGATCCAGCCCGAACATGCGCTCGAAGAACGCGTCATTCACCTCGCCGAGCCAGGGGCGCAAGGCCTCGGCCGGCAGCGCCTCGCCCCGCGCATCGAACAGGCCGCCGTTGCGCTTGCGCCGGCGCTCGAACTGCAGCCTGCCGGGCGCGCCCGACACCGTGGCCGCCAGCGCCAGCTCGGGCCCGGGATGCCGAAAGCTCATGGGCGTGGTCATGGGGATGCCGAAGAGCAGGTCGCGCAACGCCGCACGCAGCGTGGATTTGCCGGCTTCGTTGTGGCCGACGATCAGCTGAAAATCGTGCGCCTGGGCGGCCGGAAATGCCAGGGTACGGTCAGTGAAATGCCCGTAACGCAGCAGGCCCACGGAATCGAAACGCATCGCTCAGGCCTCCTTCCCGGCACGCTCGAGACGGCGCAGCACCGACGCCGCCGCATCGGAAAGCACGGCTTCGAAGTCGCCATTGCGAACGGCATCCAGCACCGGCGCCTGCCTGCCCAATTCGTAGGGCGCCCGATCGAACATGGGCTGCAGCCCATCGCGCAAGCTCGCATGCCATGTGGGGTCTGCAGCGGCTTCGGCAAGCATGACGGCCAGGTCATCCGCATCAGCGGCCGGCCCGTCTGCCCGCTGCGGCGCGCGGGTGCCCACCTGAACCTTTTCCAGCCAGAGCCGTTCGCCCGCCAGGGCGGCCATCACCGCCTGCACTTCGGCACGCAACGGCGCGGCACGCCCCACCAGTTCGCCATGCAGCGCTGTTTCGCCTTCCAGGCTGATTCGAAGCACACAGGGCCGGTCGTGCGCCTGGGCGGCGAGCAGTGCCTCGAGACCGCTGCGGATGCGGCTGACGACCGACGACCAGGCATCGCACCCGTTCAGATCCACCTGCAGCCGGTGCCAGCGCAGCACATCGACCTCGAGCCGCTCGATGGATTCGACGACGCCATCCTGCACCGTGACCAGTACGGCGCCACGCGCACCCTGCTCACGAATGTGCCGCCCCTGCAGGTTGCCCGGAAACACCACCGGCACCGTACCCGGGAAAACACAATACTCGTGCACGTGGCCCAGCGCCCAGTACTGATACCCCCGGGCGTGCAACTGCTCGAGGGTGCAGGGGGCGTAATGGGCATGTTCTGCATAGCCTTCCAGCGCCGTGTGCAGCACGCCGATATTGAAGTGGCCGGGTAGCGGATCGGGGTAGCCTGCGGCCAGGTTGTCGGTGACCGCGGCATGAGAAAAACTCTGACCATGCAGCGCAACCTTGAGCTGCGACAGCACGAAGGTGGTGGGCTTGCCGGCGCGAAAAACGTGCACGGTATCGGGCAGGGTCAGCCGCCGGGTCATCACGCTTTCCGCATCGTGGTTGCCGTGCAGCACATAAACGGGAATACCCGCATTGCGCAGCCGCCCCATCTGGCGGGCAAAATAGATGCCTGTGTTGTGGTCTTTCCAATCGCCGTCGTATAAATCGCCGGCAATCACCACAAAATCCACCTCCAGGGCTATCGCCTCTTCCACCAATCGTGTGAAGGCGGCCCTGGTGGCGCTGCGCAGGGTGTCGACCGGCATGTCGTCATACGAGCCCAGCCCTCGCAGGGGGCTGTCCAGATGGATGTCCGCAGCATGAATAAAACGCATAGTATCGGCTCTGACGGGTTTGTTAAGAATGACAAGAATTACTGAATGCCTTCTAGTCTGCCACAACGCCAAGGGCGTTCGGGGGGGGCAATGACCGACCCCGACGTTTTTCTCAGTTTCAGAAACGTCAAGAAGACGTACGATCGACGCACACTGGTTGTCCGCGATTTCACCCTCGATGTACGGCGCGGCGAGTTCGTCACGCTGCTTGGGCCGTCGGGTTCCGGCAAAACCACCGTACTCATGATGCTGGCCGGTTTCGAGCACGTGAGCAGCGGCGATATCATCATCGACGGCGCCTCGGTCACACGCACGGCGCCCTACGAACGCAACATCGGCATGGTGTTCCAGAACTACGCGCTTTTTCCGCACATGACCGTGGCCGAAAATCTCGCCTACCCGCTGCGGGTGCGCAAAATGCCGCGCAACGAGATCAACGACCGTGTGGCGCAGTACCTGCGCCTGGTCGAGCTTGAAGACTTCGGCAACCGGCATCCCGGCCAGCTGTCGGGCGGTCAGCGCCAGCGGGTGGCTCTGGCTCGCGCCCTCATCTTCGAGCCGGCACTCGTGCTCATGGACGAACCGCTCAGTGCGCTCGACAAAAAGTTGCGCGAACAGATGCAGTTCGAGATCACGCGACTGCACCGCAAGCTGGGCTGCACCATGGTGTACGTCACGCACGACCAGGCCGAAGCGCTCACCATGTCCGACCGTATTGCCGTGTTCAACCACGGTGTGGTGCAGCAATATGCCCCGCCCGATGAACTCTACGAACAGCCCGCCAATGCCTTCGTGGCCGGCTTCATTGGCGAGAACAACCTTATCAAGGGCACGGGGGCGGCCGGCAGCGGCACATCGGCCAGCGTCACCCTGCACGACGGTACGGTGCTCACGGCCGCCCAGGGCGACTTTCGCGAGCCTTCCGGCCCCTGCCTGCTGTCGGTGCGCCCCGAAAAGCTGCGCATTGCCGTCGATGGCAGCGCACCCGAGTCCGGGGCCAACGTGCTGCGCGCGGGCTTCGTCACCCAACACTATGTCGGCGACTTCATCCGCTATTACTTCGAGCTGGCCGACGGCACACGCATCATTGTGAAAACCATGAACGACGACCGGGCGCCCGCCCTCACCGAAGGGCAATCCACACTGCTGTACTGGTCGCCCGAACATTGCTTTGCGTTCCACCCTCAATCCCACCCAGCCCAAGGAGACACGCCATGAGCAAACTCAACGCCCTGTGCGTTGCGGTTCTGGCCACCGGCCTGACCGCAACCGCCCCCACCTGGGGCCAGGAAACCCTTACCGTCGTATCGTTCGGGGGCGCGTATGGCGCCGCCCAGCAGGTCCACCAGATCGACCCCTACATGAAGGCCACCGGCAACAAGGTGCTGTTCGAGAACTACACGGGCGGTGTGGCCGAAATCAAGGCACAGGTGGAGTCCGGCAACATCCAGTGGGACGTGGTCGATATCGAAACCATCGACCTCGAACGCGCCTGCGCCGAGGGGCTGCTTGAAGTCATTCCGCGCGACATTCTCAAGCCCGCACCCGACGGCACACCCGCCGAGAAAGATTTCATTCCCGACGCGCTGTCGAACGAATGCGGGGTGGGCGAAATCGTCTGGAGCACGGTGTTCGCCTACAACAACGCCACCCTCACCGGCGACAAACCCACAACCATGCAGGATTTCTTCGACCTGCAGAAATTCCCGGGCAAGCGGGCGCTGCGCAAGCGCCCGCAGGTGAACCTGGAATGGGCGCTGCTGGCCGACGGGGTACCCGCCGACAAAGTCTACGAAGTGCTGGCCACCCCCGAAGGCCAGGACCGCGCATTTGCCAAGCTTGATTCCATCAAGTCCGAAATCGTCTGGTTCGACAGCTGGTCCCAGGCGCCTCAACTGCTGAACGACGGGGGTGCCGTCTTCGTGCAATCGGCCAACGGCCGCTTCTTCGACGCGATCCGCCGCGAAAACAAACCGTTCACCATCGTTTGGGACGGCCACCTGTACGACCTCGATGCCTGGGGCATCGTGAAGGGCACGCCCAAACTCAAGGAGGCACTGAACTTCGTCGCCTTCACCACCACCACCCAGGCCCTGGCCGGCTTCCAGGACGTGGCCTACGGCCCGCCGCGCAAGTCATCGATGGACCTGGTCGACAAAGACGTGGTCGATCATCTGCCCACCGCCCACATCGACGTAGGTCTGAAGGCCGACGGCATCTTCTGGGCCGACTATGGCGAGAACCTCGGCGAAAAGTTCAATGAGTGGCTCCTTAAGTAAGACCGAAATCCAGCAGGAACGTAAAGCTCTGGCACGCCGGCGGCGTGCCAGCCTGCTGCTGGTGGCGCCACTGATCGCATTCATCTTCTTTGCGTTCGTGGCGCCCATCACCACCATGCTGTACCGAAGCGTGTACAGTCCTGATGTCGCCGAACTCATCCCCGACACGCTTGAAGAACTTTCCGAGTGGGATGGCGACGGCCTGCCTTCTGATGCCACACGGGCTGCGCTGGCGCGCGAACTGCAGGTGCTGGCCCGGGAGCGGCGCGCCGGCGTGCTTGCCGCGGCGGTCAACCGGGCCTACCCCGGTGCGTCGAGCCTCATCAATTCCACCGCGCGCAAGATGCGCAACCTGAGCGAAGACGAGCTGCGTACCAACGGTGCCACCCTGCTCGACGCGGCCGACCGACGCTGGACACAGGCCGATCTGTGGCGCGCAATCGACGAGGTGGGTTCCGTGTACACGATGAACCACTACCTCACTGCGCTCGACCTGGAACGCAATGCTGCAGGCGAGATCCAGCAGCGCGAATCCGCACGCATCTATCTGCAGCTGTATGGCAAGACCCTGGGCATGGCGCTGATCATTACCGTGCTGTGCATCGTGCTGGGGTACCCGCTTGCCTGGTATCTGTCGCAAGCGCCCGCCCGCAAGGCCAACCTGCTGATGATTCTGGTACTGCTGCCGTTCTGGACATCGCTGCTGGTGCGCACCACCGCATGGATCGCCCTGCTGCAGACCAACGGTGTGGTCAATTCGGTGCTGCAGGCGCTGCACATCATCGACGCCCCACTCGAAATCCTCTACACCCGGGCGGCAACCGTCATCGCCATGACCCACATTCTGCTGCCGTTCATGATCCTGCCGCTGTACAGCGTCATGCGCGGGCTCGACCCCAGCTACATGCGCGCCGCGCTGTCGATGGGCAGCCGCCCGCTGGGCGCGTTCGTGCGCGTGGTGCTGCCGCTCAGCCTGCCCGGCCTGAGTGCGGGCGCCCTGCTGGTGTTCATTATTTCAGTGGGCTACTACATTACACCCGCCCTAGTCGGGGGCACCGACGGGCAGATGATCTCGAACCTCATTGCGTTCCACATGCAGCAGTCCAACAACTGGGGCCTTGCGGCCGCGCTGGGCACGCTGCTGCTCGCGCTGATCCTGGCGCTGTACTGGACATACGACCGGCTGGTGGGCGCACGCAATATCCGGCTGGGCTGAACCCCATGCCAAGGCAACACGAACCATGAACGAACGCACCATTCACTACGGCCCCCTGCAGAATGCGGCACGCATGTTCGTCGCCGTGTACTCGTGGGCGGTTCTGTTCTTTCTGATCCTGCCCATTCTGGTGATCATTCCGCTGTCGTTCAATGCCGAGCCGTTCTTCACGTTCACCCCCGGCATGCTGCAGCTCGACCCCGACGCCTACTCGCTGCGCTGGTACGAACGCATCTTCACCACCGGCAACTGGATGCTGGCCATCAAGAACAGCTTCCTGATCGGCATCGCCGCCACGGCCATCGCCACGGTGCTCGGTACCGTGGCGGCCGTGGGGCTGGCCAGCGAATCGATGCCGTGGCGCCGGCCGATCACGGCGCTGCTGCTGTCGCCCATGATCGTGCCGCTCATCATCGTGGCGGCCGGCATGTTCTTTTTCTACACCCGATTCAATCTGGTGGCGACGCACGTGGGCCTGATCATCGCTCACGCCGCGCTGGG
>Ga0079224_100003629_pt1 | contig 19577 bp, 15 predicted proteins | sample Stecom2015_FD_80414 | JGI IMG/M metagenome (GOLD analysis project Ga0079224, IMG submission 80414) | Agricultural soil microbial communities from Utah to study Nitrogen management - Steer compost 2015 | ecosystem: Environmental > Terrestrial > Soil > Agricultural land | place: USA: Utah... | reverse complement strand
CGTGGTGCTGGCACTGCTCGTGGTTCTCCTTCGGGCCAGGATCATAAGCCTGGCTTCAGGGACTCCACGAAACCGGGGGCAGCTCACCGAGCTCCTGTCGAGCGCGACATGGCACGGCTGAAGTCCTGGCAGATCTTCCACAACCCGCCTCAGCCCCAACTGCATGACCGTCATCGCCAAAGCCGTCCTCACCCTGGAGAGGCGACGCTGAAAAGCTCACTGTGCCGACAACTGGCGAACGGGCTCCGGGTGGCCAGGAGCGCCAGGAGCATCGCTACAGTCCCCCGTATGCCGCCGCACCCTGTGAGACACCACTTCGTCCCCCAGTTCCTGCTCAAGTACTTCGCCGGACAAGGCGGACAGCTGTGCGTGCACCAATGGGCCAGCGGACGTGCCTTCCAAAGGAATGTGAAAGAAACAGGTCAGCGCAAGTACGGACATTCGATCTACCGGCCTGGGCAAGATCCCGACCACTCGTCTATGGAAGCCGCCATGGGCGACATCGAGGGGCAGGCCGCCACTGTCGTCAAGGAGCTCGTGCAACGCCGTGAACGTGCCGTGTCCGAGCATGCCCGGGAGGCTCTGGCTTGGCTGCTGGCCCTACAATGGCAGCGCAGCCGCTTCCTACGGCACGTGGTCAACCAATCCGTGGGCGTCGACGACTACGACCTGAGCGAGGAAGAAGTCCAGTCCAGCATGATGGGACTGATCGCCCGGTCGGTCATCTGGCCATGGCAGGCACGCAACGACGAGGACGCCCACTACAAGGACCAGTGGAACCACCTGGTGTCGGTCCTGCTATCCAGCGGCATGTACTGGGCGTGCTACCGGCCACGCGGCGGCGGCCTGATCGTCAGCGACAATCCTCTGTGCATGTCAGGGATCGTGGGCACCCCGCCGCCAGGCATACCTACCGGCTTCTTCGATCACGGCGTTGGCATTGGCTTCACCAACTTCCGGCGGATCACAGTGCCGCTCGGCAGCAGGCTCGCCCTCGTCATTTCCCGTGACCCGGACGAGGTATCCCGCCTGGATGTGGCCGCCATTAACCGGTTCACCGTGTTCAACAGCCGGGAGTTCGTGGCGCACTCCCCTCAGTGGAGGCAGACCCACCCCAAGCTCGCACGGGAGCTGCCGGACCTGCTGGAGCGGCAACAACTGGTCGCGCCAGCATTCCTCCAGGGCTACAAGCCCGGATCCACCGCGTAGGCCAGGCCAGCCAGCCCCACCCTTGCGCGCGACAGCCTCCCTCAACGGCACCGAGTTTTGTGCGTTGCGGAACGCTGGCCCGTCGCCCGATCAGTGGCCACGTTGAAAACACTCACTGTCTCGCATCACCTTTACGCGGTGCCGGAGTCGACCCGGTAGACGATCTTCCCGTCGAACTCGGCGAACCCGAGTGACTTGTAGAAGGCCCGTGCCCCCGGGTTGTCGCTGTCGGTCATCCATTCCACGCGGCTGCACCCGGGGCGCGCCGCGGCGATGGCACGGAGTTCGTCCATGAGGCGGGCACCGATGCCCTGCCGTCGGAGCGTGCCACGGACGTACAGCTCCTTGAGGAACAGGGAGTGCGAGGAGCCGGCGGCCGGCCAGAGGAACGAGTAGGCGGCGAGTCCGATGATGTCCCCGGTCTCATCCTCGACGAGCAGAGCGGAGGCTAGCGGCGGCGAGCCGAACAGCGCCTCTTCGACCTGGGTCCGGCGTTCCTCCAGCGGCTGGATACTGGTGTCGGTCGCGCCGTAGAACCGCTCGATCTCCTCGATCAGCTCGGCCACGGCCGGGACGTCCCGCTTCTCCGCAGGGCGAATCGTCACGCTCATCGGCGCCTCCTGTCGTTCCTCGGTAGCTTTGGTCGCTGCTGCACTCGTTCGTTCCAACGCTTGATCCCCGATGGTGGTACGGCACACGCGTCTACGGCGATGAGGCAGCCTGCGCGTAGGGGTCCCAGCCGTGCTGCCGCAGGGAGCCCTGGACGTGTCGGATGAGGTACTCCAGGTCTGCGCAGTAGACAGACGGGTTCCGGTAGCCCTGGGCTTCGCTGAAGCGGTGTGGGAGGTAGCCACCGCCGCACACGTCCACAAGTGGGCAGGCGCGGCAGTGCTCGGCGAGCGCGTCCTTGCCGTGCTGCCGGTGCAGCAGCTTCGGATGCGACAGTGCTTCGTCGAAGGAGTGGCGGAGGACGTCGAGCCCGAGCCAGGTGGCACCCTCCTCGACCGACCGCAGGGTGTCCACGGCCTCGATGGAGCCGTCGGACTCGATCACGACGCTCGTCGGCGGGGCCAGGCCGAGCGTCTCCACCGAGCCGCGCACGCCAGAGCTGAGGGCCACGATGTCCTCCAGCATCCGGACGCTGTGCCCATACTCGGGCCGGTCGAGCCAGGCGTCGTACACCTTGCTCATCCACAGCCCGTACTCGGGCACGCTCGGGTCGGCGCGGTGCGGCGGGTCGTCGTGGGTCGCGTGCGGCAGGCCGAAGTCGATCACCGGCGGTTCGAACGCCGCCAGGTAGTCGTGGACCTCCACGGGGTCGTTGGCCAGGTCCACGACGGCGAGCAGCCCCGCGAACAGGTGTGGCCGCGACCGCAGGAGTTCGATGCCGCGCACGGCGGAGGCGGCGCTCGACCGCCCGGCGTGGGTCAGCCGGTGCCGGTCATTCGCAGGTGGCGGCCCGTCGAGGCTGACGCCGACCGCGACCTCGTACCGTTCGAAGAGGTCCAGCCACGCACCGGACAGAAGAGTCCCGTTGGTCTGGAGTTCGAACAGGACCCGAGTCCCTGTCGGCGCGGCGTCCCGGACGGTCTCCAGCAGACCGGTCATGTGCCCAGCGCCGACGAGAAGCGGCTCTCCACCGTGCAGGACGACGTGGATGGTCCGAAGGCGGTGCGCGGAGGCGTGTTCACCGATCCGCCGGGCCGCAGCCCGGGCCACAGCGAGGTCCATTCGGGCGGGCAGGCGCCGCGCCGCCTGGTCCTTGGAGTTGAAGACGAAGCAGTAGTCGCAGTCGATGTTGCAGCGGTTGGCGACCTTGAGGATGAACGTCCTGAAAGGAACGGGGCCTTCGGGTTCTGTCATCGAGCGGATGTGCCTACAGCGGCCAGGGCCAGATGAGCGAAGCCGCGTGGGCACCGTCGCCGACCCGGGCCGTCGCGCCCTCCTCTGCCTCCAGCCGCTGCCGGACGCGGGCAGCCACGCGATCCAGGACGGCGGTGCCGGCCGCCGTCGGCTCCGTAGACGCCGGGCCGGCGGGCGTGATGGTGCGTGGCTCGGTGACGGACGTGGGTGACGGCATTCAACGCTCCTCGTGAGGTACGTGCCGGAGGTGGCACGGTGCGACGGGGTTGAAGCGACAGATCAGCCGGAAACGTAGCATCCTCAACCACCCATCTGACACGGGATATTCGGCCACGTGGTCGGCGTCAGCCGGACCGCTACACCAGCAACCGTTCGATGTCGTCCACGGACGCGCTCACTCCCAACCGCCGGTACACGGTCACGGCAGCTCGCAGCGAGTCCACGCCGTGACCAGGCCCGTCAACCGTCCAGTCGCAGCGGCCGATGCCCTCCAGCGCCCGCGCCTCCTCCAGCGGGCAGCGGATGTCCCGCGCGAGCGTGAGCGCCTGCCCAAAGTGCCGACGGGCGGCTGTCGGTTCATCGGAGGTGAGCAGCAGCATCCCCCAGTGGTTCAGCACCTCCGCCTCGCCGCACCTGTCACCCAGGCCCCTCAGGATCCCCAAACCGCGCTGGAACGCCTCGATCGCCCCGTCGCGCTCACCGACGATGCCGCGCGCCACGCCCAGCTCGCTCAGCGAGGCGGCCTCACCCCCGCGGCTGCCGAGCTCGCGGTAGGCGTCCAGGGCCTCCTCCAGAAGCCGGATCGCCTCTGCCGCATCCCCGGTCACACGCTCCGCGACGCCAAGGTGACGGACGCTGTTCGCGCGGCCGAACCGTTCACCGAGCTCAGTGAAGTGCGTCAGGGCCTGGCTGTGTGCCGTCCGCGCTCCCTCGATGTCACCGGTCAGCCGTCGGACGACGCCCAACTCGTTCAGCGCGTAAGCCTGATGCACACGGTCGTCCAGCTCCAGGTAGATGTCGAACGCTTCCTGGTGATGCCGCGCGGCCAGGTCGTACGCGCCCATGAGGCAGTGCACGACGCCCAGGTCCCGCAGGGAGTTCGCCTCTCCGTACCGGTCACCGAGTTCTCGGTAGATCGCCAGGGCCTCGCTCTGCGCCTCCACCGCAGCGTCGAACCGGCTCATCTGCCGGTGTGTCATGCCGAGATCCGCGAGCGCGTTCGCCTGCCCGAGCCGGTACCCCAGCTCTCGATAGAGGGCGAGAGCCTCGGTCTGGGCGCGGGCCGCGTCCTCGTTGTCCGCGGTCAGGTACCAGACGATGCCGAGCTGGTTCAGTGCCTCGGCCTTGCCGCGCCGGTCGTCGACCGCTTCATACGCCGTCACCGCGTCGTTGAGGGCCTCGATCGCCTGTGGGTAGGCGGCCATGAAACGGCGTACGACACCAAGCTCGGCGAGGGCATCACCCCGCGCCCGCTGGTCACCGGTATGGCGGGCGGCCTCGGCGGCGGTCCGATGGAGCGCGACGGCCTGGTCCCAGGGGCCGGCCTGGCGCAGGAAGGGCGCCATGGCCGCAGCGAGCCGGACCACGAGGTCGTACAGGGCGAGACCGTTCGCCCGCCGGACGCAGGCCAGGATGTTGGCCCGCTCGGTCTCCAGCCAGCTCAGGGCATCCGCCCGCGACTCCAGGACCGGGGTCTCCACCCGCGAGGTGTCGTCCGGCGCCGGTGGCACCGCGGCTCCGCTGCGCACGGTGTGCCCGTTCGCGACGGCGAGAGCGGCCAGGTAGTAGGTGCACACGCGCTGGACGGCCTGTACATGGTCCATGCTGTCTCCCTCGGCGGCGAGACCGCGAGCGTAGTCGCGCAAGAGATCGTGCAGCCGGTAGCGACTCCCCGGGTGTTCGTCGATCAGGTGGTCGTCATAGAGCGCCTCAAGGTGCCGACGGGCCACCACGACGGAGACCTCAGCAAGAGCCGCACCGACGTGCGGGTCGAGATCGGTGCCCGGAAAGAAGCCGAGCTGTCGGAAGAAGCGCTGCCGCTCCGGCGGGAGATCCCGATAGGACAGATCGAAGGTCGCGGTGACGGCGCGTTCCCCGGCGCGCAGCTCCCCCAGGCGATCCCGCGCCGCCACCAGTCGACCGCGCAGGTCCTCGGCGGTCCAGGACGGATGGTGTCGCAGCCGTGCCGCGAGAAGCGACACTCCCAGCGGCAGACACCCGCACAGCCGCACCAACTCGTCCACCACATCCCGGCCGAGAGCGTCGGCCGGCCGCCCACTGAGCCGTACGAAGAGTTCGACCGCGTGATCCGGCGGCAGTGCGTCCACCGACATGACCACCTCCTCGTTCGCCACCAGCCGCTTGCGACTGGTCACCAACACCAGACACCCGCTCCCGCCGGGGAGCAGTGGCTCCAACTGTCGGTAGCTGGCCGCGTTGTCGAGAATCAGCAGCGCCTTCTTGTCCGCGAGCCTGCTCCGCCACATGGCGGCCCGAGCCTCCGTGATCGCTCCGACGTCATCACCGACGGGAATCTGCTGCGTCGGCACGCCGGCGGCCGCGAGAAGCGAGGCGAGCGCCTCGCCGGCCTGTACCGGAGTACGCCCCGGCGTGTGCCCGTTGAGATTCACGAAGAGCTGCCCGTCGGGGAACCGCTCCGAGAGCAGGTGGCCGGCGTGCACGGCGAAGGTGGTCTTCCCGACGCCGGGCATGCCGTCGATCACGTGAACGGGCAGCCCCTCGCCACGCTCCTGTGAGGCCCGCACCGAGCCCACCAGCCGCTCCAGCTCCGCGGCACGGTCGGTGAACGCGGCGGTGTCGCGCGGCAACGAACGCAGCACCTGGGCGGCCCCTGGCCCTGCTCCATCCTCCGGTCGGCCCGGAGGGGTGGGAGGCCGCGTCTCGGAGAGCCCGGCGAGCAGGGCCGTCAGCCCCGCCATCGCCACGCCCAACACGACGAACGAGAACCAGGCGTGCTCCTGTAACCACCCCAGCCAGCCCGGCCACCGCGACTCATCGGACACGGCGTTCGTGACGAGCCCTACCAGCATGGTGGTCACAGCGCCGCCTCCGGCGACGACGGCGATCGCGATCCCGCGCCGGAGTCTCATACGGAGGCCCCAGCAGCAGCTGGGGGAGAGGCCCATTCCCCCCTGGTGCCGCTGACGAGACACCACGCACTGCCAACCGACCTGGTCACGAAGGCAACCCCCGAGTAGAACGCACCAACTTCCCTAACGGAACAGTCCTCGTAGACCTTGGTCAAGGGCGCGTCTGAGCCATGGGGCGCACCGCGAAAGCCGTCGGCGATCAAACACGGGAGCTGCGTGGGCACGGCTCGCTTCTTGGGTGCTGTCCACTTCGGTGAGGAGGACAACGAGGTTGGGGCGAACAGAGGGCTGGGGCATGGGGGGGCCTTGTGTGGTGTCGTGTGATCGGTTTCGGTGAGGGTGGCGGCCGGGCCTAGAGGTGTTCAGCGCCGCCGGGTCTGGGGTTCCTGCGGGCGCGGAGCGGTGGGGTGCGCTGCGGCGTGGCTGGCGTTGGCTGCTTGGGCGCGTGGGCCGGGTGCGTGTCTTTCGCCGAGGCGGCGGATGCGCCAGGTCAGTGCTCGTGCGGGGCTGTGGGCGTCGTCGAGCGTGCGCTGGCGGAGGGCCTGGCCGAGGATCGCGGTCGCGTTGTGTCCGGCTGCTTCCGCGTCGGCGAGCACGGTGGCAAGGGCCTCCCAGGCGGAGTCGGCCAGGATGCGCTCGGCATGCTCGGGGACCGTCTGTTGGAGCTGGTGGGCGTAGCGGCGCTGGGTCTGCGGGCTGGGTGCCCGGCTGGCGAGGCCGGCCAGAACCGGTCCGGTGATCTGCACGTACGCCGCTTGCAGGTGGATGAGGGTCTGTTCGGCTGCCGCCTGCTGTTGGGCGTGCTGGCGGGTGCGGTGCCAGTGCATCGCGTAGGCGACCGCGGTGAGCGCGACGTCCAGCAGCATCGCCAGGCCGGCACCGTCTCCATGCTGTGCGGGGTTCTTCCAGATCGCTTGGACGCTGCGGCGCAGGACGCGCGCGCTGGCGTGGTCGGCGGCGATGCGGGAGCGGGTGGCTCGCTCGAAGGCGACGGCGGCTCGTTCGAGTTCGGCCCTCGCTGCGGCGGGGGCGGTGAGCGGGAGCAGGTCGAGTGCTCCGCCGAGCGCGGTCAGCTGGCCCTGGGCCACTGTGGCGTCGCCGTGGGTGAGATGGTGGGGGATGCGTTCGGTGGCGGCGGTGGCCTGGTGCCAGGGGTCGCCCGGCCGGACGGCCACGGGCTCGGGACTGGTGGTGGCGAGGCGTTGGCGGATCTTGGGCAGGGAGAGGTCGCCGGCGAGGGTGGAGCCCGCGTAGAACACGGGCTCGCCCTTGTCGTTGGTGTCGTCGGGCAAGGCGAAGTTGCAGCCGAGCGCGTCGCCGGACGGCCCGAGCTTGAGGCGCACGGTCACGCCCGTCGCCTCCAGCAGGGCGAAGAACTCGGCTTCGGTGGAGGCGGCGGCCATCGCGCGGCGGACGCGCAGGCGCAGTATCTCGCGGGAGGTGGCGTCCTCGCCCAGGCGCTTGGCCTTGAAGTGCTCCTTGCTGGTGGGGTGCTTGGCCGCGGTGCCGTCGCCCGGCTTCAACCGCCGCAGCCCGTAGTCGATTTCGATCTGGCGGGCTTCCCTCTGCACGGCGCGGATGTCGTGGTCCCGCCGGGGGCGGCGGCCGTCCTGGCGGACGAGGGTGGCGGCGATGTGGATGTGGTCGTCGGCGTGGCGGACGGCCACCCAGCGGCAGGCTTCCTCGTCTCCTTCGGGGGCGATGCCGGCGGCGGCCACGATCCGGCGGGCGATGTCCGCCCACTGAGCATCGGTGAGGATCGGGTCTTCAGGCGCGGCACGTACGGGGCAGTGCCACACCGTGTACTTGGGTGCCTTGTCGCCCAGCATCTTCACGGGCTGGTCGAGCTGTGCGGCGAGCTGGGCCTCCACCTCCTTCGGATCGCGATGGGGGCTGCGGCCGGGGTCGGGGGCGAAGTCGTTCCAGGAGGCCACCAGATGCGGGTCGATGTGCTCGTTGGCCCGGCCCTTGCCGAAGAGGTAGCCGATCGTGCGGCGCGTGGCGTGTGGCCCCTTGCCGAGGATGATCTTCGGGATCAACGGCTCACCGCGCCTCTGTGATCTGGGCGACGGCGATGTCCAGGCCGGCGATGGAAGCCTCGACGCTTTCCAGGAGCCGTTGGACGGTGTCGGGGTGGGGCCATGCGCCGTCCTGATTGAGGTGGCGGGCGAGCTGGTTGAGGTTGTTGCCGATCTTGCCGAGCTGCCCGTTGGCGGCCATTAGCGCCTTCACCATGGCGCGGTAGTCGGCGACGGCTGCGGTGGGGTCGTCGGCGCGGGCGGCGGCGAGCGCGCACTCGGCGACGTAGCCGCCGGGCTTCATGCGGCTCAGGGCAGCGGCTTTCTGGACGAGGGCGAACTCGTCGTCGTTGTAACGGGGATGGACGCGGCGTGCGCGCAGCTGCTTGTCACGCAGACGGCGACGCGACGCAGACTGGAGCGGTACGCTCGGCGACGACTCGGTACCCCCTGTCCCGGTCGGCTCCCCTGGGCCGGCCGACTCCGGCGCCCCTGCGCCGGTTGCCTCCGCCTCCCTCGGGGCGGGGGCCGGGTAAGGACTCCTTACCTGACAACTTGCTGCGCTGTTCAGGCCGGTTGCCATCTCCTTTTGGGAAGTGGGGAGTTCGTGGTGCAGGTCGTGCATGGATCGGTTCTCCGTGGGGTGTTGGTGCCGGGTGCTTCGCCGTGCGCGGCCCTCATGTCCCGCGCTTGTCTGCGCAGGCACGGGGTGCGCCGGAAGGTGGGCGATCGGTGCGCTGCGGGGGTCAGGCGGTGCCGACGGGGGCTGTGTCGAGGTCCCTTTGCCGCTGGGAGGCGGCTTCGTCGAGTCCGTCGAGGTGCTCGGCCTCGAAGCCGTCGTGCGTGACGGGCTCGGCCTGTCCGGTGCGCTCGGCCTGCAGCTGGTCGCGTAGGGCGCGGGCGCGCTTCTGGCCGATCCGTAGTTCGCTGCGCAGACGCTCGGCACTCAGCCGGTCGTCGCTCCAGTCGGCGGTCAGGAGTCGGGCTTCGTCGAGGACTTCGGCGTCGGTGCGGGTGCGCGTGCGGTCTGCGGTCGACTTGGCGGTGGCGCGGGCCAGACCGGTCGCCCGACGCGGGGCGCCTCCGGTCGACTCCACCGCGGCGGCCGACCGGGGCGGTCGGGCAGCGGGGGCCGACTCGTCGGCCTCGGTCGGCCTCGTCAAGGATGCCTCGGCGACCTTCACGGGGGTCGACTCGGTCGGCTGCTCGGAGGCCGATTCAACCTGGTCAGCCCCCGACCGTGCGGCCTGCTCGTCAGCAAGCTGACTCCCCGACTGGGCAGGGGCCGCTTCGGCGGAGTCGGCCGACTCGGGGTTGTGGTGCAGCACCTTCGCCACGAGGTCCGACCCGAAGTAGATCGACCCGACCGGGAGCGAGGTCGCCAGCAGCACAAGGGCCCAGTTCGCAGGTTCCCAGTCGGCCAGTCGGCCCCACTGCGACGTGGTGTGCAGGGCCGGAATGAGGCCGTGCACGTAGTTCAGCAGGAGGCTGGCGATCGTGTAGGTCGCCAGGACCCGCAGCGCGAACTTCCGGTCGCTACCGGTCAGCACGAGTGTGGCGACCAGCGCGAGGGCCATCAGCCCGTCGACAACGATCGGGTAGAGCACGGCGGCGGTGGGATCGGCGCCGATGGCGCGGGCCACGTCGGACAGCGCGTTCCACGAGACCCGGAAGGCCATGACGACCACTGCCACCAGGCCGATGACGAGGCTGATGCGCCCCGTGCGGTCCATGCGACGACCCCCAGTAGGTGTGAATGCTCGGCGGCCGGGGCGAGCGGGAGCAGGGCGAAGCCGGAGCGGATGCTGCGCCTGCCGCGTACTTCGGCCGGGGTTATCGGGGGTGGGCGAGTGCAAGGCGGAGGCTCCAGGGCGGTGCGGTGGGGCTTGTGGTGAGGGTGCGAGGGGCGTTCACGGAGGGGGCGTTCACGCGGGCCCTCTTCTAAAGGGGGCCCCGCGCGTGATCGCTTGGGCGCGTGTACGCCGTGGACGCTCGCGTGATCGCTTGACCTGCGGTTTTACGGTGAGCGTGGACGCTGTGAGCGGTTCACGGCGGGGTGTTCGCGTGAGGGCCGCGTGTACGGTCGCGTGATCGCTTCCGGGCGCTGTCGCTGGGCCGTCAGCCGACGGCGGTGAGGTGGCGTGCGGAGGCGTAGTAGCGGGTCTGCTGTCCGCCTCCGGCTCCTCCGGCGATGCCGTCGGCCTTGGTGGCCAGGCCGCTGTCGACGAGGCGGGCGAGGTGGCGTCGTGCCTTTTCCACGTCGGCGCGTTCGGGGTCGCCGCCGCCGATCAGGATGGCCGCCAGGTCGCGGGCGGTCAGCCCGCTGGGGGCGTTGCGCAGCAGGACGGCGGGGTCCTTGCTGGGGTCGACCGTGGTGGTGCCGCGCACGTGGTCGTGGGTGACGTCGAGCGGGCCGATCTCCCCGGTGGGGGTCTTGAGGTGGTGCAGGGTGACGGCGGGGTCGCCTGCCCGTCCGGTGATGAACAGGACGCTGCCTGCGCCGGCGGTGATCCAGGTGGAGCCGTAGACCTGGTCCAGGGCAGGGCGTTGGCCGCGCGGGGCGTCGGCGGTGGCCTTGCGCTGGTGGTGCAGCTCCATGATCTCCACGCCGCCTCGCAGGGCGCGCATGCGGGCGTTGTGGAAGGCGACGGCGAGGCTGTCGTCGACCATCGTGCTGACGGCGTCCTTGAGGCTGTCGATCACGATGGTGTCGGCCCGGTGGGCGGCGGCGAGATCGGCGAGGAGGTCGGGCTCCTTGTCGAGGGTGGCGGGCAGCGGGCCCTCCCAGACGACGAGACGCTCGCGCAGGATCTTCTCGTCAGTGGGGAAGACGCGGCGGTCCATGGCCCTGGCGATCTGCCGGGGCCGGTCCATGGCCAGGTAGAGCACCCGCCTGCTGGGGGCGACTGGCATCTCCAGGACGGTCTCCTGCAGCCCGAGGCGGGCGAAGACCACCTGGTGGGCCAGGGTGGTCTTGCCGACCCCGGGTGCGCCGACGATCATCAGGCTCTCGCCCGGCGCCCAGACGGTCTTCTCGCGGGTGCCCCACAAAGGTTCGGCGTCCGCGCCGGTCTCCTTGACGAAGGACCACCCGTCGGTGGCGAAGCGGTTCAGACGTCCCTGGCCTGAGGCGAGTGCGCGCTCGCGCTCGGCCCGCATCTCCGCTTCGACCTCGCTGCGTATCGCCTCGGGGTCGGCGCCCGGCTCCTGGGCGCGCTGGACGGTACGTATCGCGGAGGCGAGTAGGCGGCGCAGGTTGGCCTTCTCGCGGATGATCTCCGCGTGGTACTCCGCGCTGCCGGTGCCGTAGCGCACGTCGGCGAGCTGGTGCAGGTACGGACGGCCACCGACGCGCTCCAGGTCCCCCTGCTGCTGGAGCAGCTCGGTCAGGACGATCGGGTCGGTCGGCTTGTCCTCACGGTGCTGGGCAAGCAGCGCCCGCCAGATGGTCTCGTGCGCCGGCCGGTAGAACGCGCCCTCGCCCAGAACCGGCCGGACCGCGTCGATGATGTCACCGTTGTGCATGCAGGCGCCGAGGACCGCGCGCTCGGCGTCCACGTTGTACGGAGGCTCCGCCGCGTCCAGCGCCGGCGCGGGGCCTTCCCCGAAGCGGGATGGCGTATTCGGTTGGGGATCGGCCATACTGGGCATCAGCTCCTCTGCTCGCGGGCCGTATGGGACGGCAATCCCGGACTCCGCGGGTCGATCGCTAGGGATGGCGGTTGAGAGGTTTGCGCTTGAGCCCCCGGCATCGCCGGGGGCTTCATTCATGTGACGTGCGGTCGCGCGGACTCCTAGGGTTGGCGTGGTGGGGACCACCAGTATGCCACATGAATTGCAGATCGCAGAAGTGTTCTGCATTTCGCAGGAAGCATGCTACTGTTATGGGGTCACTGCGATTGGCAGGAGACTGCTACGAACGGAAGGAGGTGGGTATGGCTGATGAAGGCCCCCAGCGGGGCGTCCTGCTCAGCGGCGAGGGCAACGTCGCGGTGCGCATCAAGCTGGAGCGCGAGGCGCGTGGCTGGAGCACGAACGCCCTGTCCGACCGCCTGAACGAGGCCGGCTTCGAGATGAACCCGTCCGCGGTCTGGCGCATCGAGAACGGCAAACGCCGCATCAACCTCGACGAGGCCATCGGCTTCGCCGAGGTCTTCGGCATCGACCTGCGCAACCTGGTAGGCCCCCCGCAGCTCGCGGCCCAGGCCCGTGCCATGGAACTCATCGATGCCGTCGTGGACTCGTTCCGCGAGACCCAGCGGGCCAACGCCGCCTATACCAAGGCGCGCGATGCCCTCGACGCGTACCTCGCCGAGCACCCCGACATCCGTGAGGAGGCAGACGTAATGGTCTCCAACGCCATGGCCGAGGCGTCCACCAAGCATCTGCTGGAGACATACGGACCGCCGCCCGGCGAGCATCGCGATGCCGATGCCGCAGACGAGGTGTAGCCGCCGGCTCTTACTCCCGCACTGGACCCGCAAACCCCCGGTACGGGCGTCTCACCCTCATCCCTAGCGATCGACCGGCAGGCCGGTGTTGCCGCACCACACGTCTGCCAGAAGAGGACTCACCCCTTGCACCAACCCGCAATACCCCCTGCCTCCGCAGCGACTCCGCACACCGAGGCCGCCTTCCCGCGCCTCTACCTCCCCGAGGAAGTCGCCGCCGTCCTCGGCTGCTCCGCCTGGTGGGTGAAGGACCGTGCCCGCCGACAGCTCATCCCGTTCACCCGCGTCGGCCGCGCCTACCGCCTCTCGGATGATCACCTCGCCGAGATCATCCGCATGCACGAAGAGCGCCCGGCCCGGCATCCGTAGCGCCCCAGCGGCATGGCTGCGTCCGCGGCCGACTGATCCGCTGGCTCGGCGACTACTTCCCGGCGGCCAAAGACCCCAACACGGCTGACGAATAGCCGCCTGCCGCTGGCGCCTCGGTGCTGCGAACACCCAGCGCCCTCAAATGCGGCACGTCCTCACGCGCCTTTGCGCAACCGCCCAACCACCCACCACCACGACCGGTCCGCTCGGAGTTGGCGCTCCGTACGCGACCGGGGTGAGGAGCCCTCTTGCCTCAGTTCCCCCTGCCCGTCACCCAGATCGCCCAGCTGCTCGGCGTCCCCGAGGACGCCCTGCGCGCCCTGATGGCCGCTAGAGGTGACGAACCCGGCGACCCCACCCTCGTCGGGCTCACCGTCGAGGAGGCCGCCCGCCGACTCGGCATCGGCCGGACGAAGATGTACGAGTACGTCTCCTCCGGGGAGATACGTTCCGCCAAGATCGGCAGCTTGCGCCGCATACCCGCTGAGGCACTCGGCGAATTCCTAGCCCGCCGCTACCGGGCCACGGACTTCGACACCGCGGCCTGAGGCGGGCGTGCATGACAAAGCCCAAGAAGCCCAGCACATCCCGCCAGCCTAACGGCGCCTCGTCGATCTTCCTCGGGAAGGACGGCCGCTGGCACGGCTATGTCACCGTCGGCGTCAAGGACGACGGCACTCCGGACCGCCGCCATGTCAGTCGCAAGACTCGTCCCGAGGTCACCAAACTCGTGCGCGAGTTGGAGAAGCAGCGCGACTCCACTGGCGTCCGCAAGGCCGGTCAGACCTGGACGGTTGCGACCTGGCTGACCCACTGGGTCGAGAACATCGCCGCGCCCAGCGTCAGCGAGAACACCATCGACGGATACCGTGTGGCGGTCTACCACCACCTCATCCCCGGTCTGGGCGCCCACCGCCTGGAGAAGCTGGAGCCGGAGCACCTGGAGCGCTTCTACCGGAAGATGCAGGCGAACGGTAGTGCCGCCGGCACCGCCCACCAGGCGCACCGCACGATCCGCACCGCGCTCAACGAAGCCGTGCGCCGACGCCACCTCACCATCAACCCGGCCTCCATCGCCAAGGCCCCCAAGGTCGAAGAGGAGGAGGTCGAGCCGTACACGGTTGAGGAGGTCCAGCGCCTCCTTCTCGAGGCGGGCAAGCACCGCAACACCGCCCGCTGGGTCATCGCACTCGCGCTCGGCCTGCGCCAGGGCGAGGTTCTTGGCCTGAAGTGGGAGGACGTCGACTTCGAGAACGGTGTAATCCTCGTACGCCGAGGGCGCCTGCGGCCCCGCTACAAGCACGGCTGCGGCGACAAGTGCGGACGGAGCAAGCCCGGCTACTGCCCGCAGAAAATCAATACGCGGCGTGAAACGAAGGACACCAAGACCCGCGCCGGCAAGCGTCCGATCGGCATGCCCGAGGAGCTGCTGAAGCTGCTGCGTCGGCACAAGGAGGAACAGGACCGCGAGCGGATGCTCGCCCGTGACCTGTGGGAGGAGAAGGGGTACGTGTTCACCTCGCCGATCGGCGAGCCGCTCAACCCCAACACGGACTTCCACAGGTGGAAGGACCTGTTGAAGGCGGCGAACGTCCGCGACGGGCGCCTCCACGACGCCCGTCACACCGCCGCCACGGTGCTTCTCATCCTCGGCGTCCCCGAAGCGGTCGTCGACAGGATCATGGGCTGGGAGCCCGGCAAGTCCGCCCGGATGCGTCGCCGCTACCAGCACCTCACCGGCCAGGTGCTCCAGCAGACGGCAGCGAAGGTCGGCGCTCTGATCTGGGGCTCAGCACCGCACCAGTTCCCGTCGGCACCTGGAGGTCCCGTGCCGAGGCTGAGTGAGGGCCCGGTATCAGCAGGGCCGGATGTGTACGTGGCCTGTCTCGGCGAGCGGTATGTTCCATTCCTGCACAACGAACATGCCCAGGCCGTGGTCTCCCAGTGGGGCGCCGATCACCCTGGTAAGCCTGCGCATGTAGAGAAGTGGGACCGGCCGCAGTGGGATCACGAGGGCCTTGGCGGCGTGCAAGCTATCCGCGACCGCATGCCGGACCGCCGGATTGTCCACCATGCCCACGCCATGTTCCTGCCCGGCGGCGAACGGCTCAACATAGGTCGTGACGAGCAATGGTCCACGCCAGCGTGGGAGTTCGAAACCGATCTCTACACGGATCTACCGGTTCGCTGGCACACCACCCGTCGGCCTGGCCAAGAGGTCGAGGCCCAGGTCCGCGGCACGGACCGCGAGGCTGTGACCACGGCGTTCGCCGATGCTTGTGCACAGGCTGTGGATAGGGCTAGGAATCCCAGAAAGTACGGCGACGGTTACGTGTAGCAGCGAGTGCGGCGTTACGAAGCCGGGCGACGAGTGTCCGTCGCCCGGCTTCACGGCGTTCAACCTACTGGCCAAAGCCCTTCAGGAACTCCCAGGACCCTTGCGCGTCCTCGACGTCCTGCTCGCCCACAAGGAGGTACTTCCAGGTGATGTCGACGTCTGGTGAGGAGTTCGCGGTGTTGGCCCACCTCCGGGCTGCCTTGCGCTTGGCAACCACCTCAGCAGAGGTCATGTCCTTGTCCGCCTTCGTCTCAACCAGCCAGCCGATGCGCTGCCCGTCCACCTTTTCGATGACGACGAAGTCAGGGTTGTACTCTCGCCCCTCTGAGGTCCACTTGATGGGCACATCGTTGATGTGCAGACGCGCCCACACGACCACGTTCTTGCCGCTGTCGATAGCGTTGGCTGCCTTGAACTCCGGCGCGGTGTCAAACCAGGCGTGGCTGTAGAGGTTCTTGCTCCAGCCGTTGAAGGCGATCGCCTTGTCGAACGAACCATCAGCGTGGCCGGCCACCTGGCGCTTGCGCGTCTCGCGAGTCTTGGTGAGCGCGACGAGCTGCACGTCGTCGTCATAGGTGACCTGGGCCTGGGTTACGTCTCGGAGGGTTTTGGCCACCTCGGTGGCGAGACGCTGGCCACACCGGTCGACGAAGGCGGAGAGATGGTCGGCTGCCTTTTCCCCCATCGCCTCAATGAGGCGGTCGACGATTCGCTGGGCGGCTCCAAGCTCCAATGCACGGTTCGGCACGCCCTTGACGGACATGACTCGGCGGACGAGCGCTTCCCGCGTAACCGAGAGAGGGATGTCGAGCGGCAACGCGGAGACTATTTTGTCGTTGGCTGTCTCGGTCGCCGTCGTGACCTTGCGGCCGTCGTGACTGGCGACGATCTTCGTCCGCTTCAACTCATCGGAATAGTCGGCGGTGAGGGTGCGGCCGAGCCGCTCAAACGGGCCGTAGTCGACGATTTCGTTAAGGCTGACCTGGACGAACTGCGGCACCGAGATCAGCTTAGGGATCAGGATAGGTTCTCGATCAGGCAGCGGGTCGTAGTGGACCACCGTGGAGGTCTTCTTGGCGGCCTCCGCTGCCTCGCGCGTACGGGTTTCCACGTCCACAACCCCGCGCCCATCAAGGGCAGCCGGCGCGGGGACTCCTGGAGTGACTCCCGAGGTCAATCCCTGCCCAGTAGCAGACGCACCGCTCTGGCTGATGTTGTCTCCCTCAGGCCGGCTCGTATCGCCGGCCTGAGGGAGACCACCTCCGGGAAGGCCGATGACCTCCCCGTCACTCTCGACCGTCTTCTGGCGGACCACGGAGCTGCCATCGGCCAGTCGCCGTACTTCTGCGTATGTGGCGTAGTCGATGAAAGCCTCGTTGAGGACCTTCCGCTTCTCCAGTAGCTCGCTGTACTTCTCGTGGGCCAGGATTTCGAGCGTGTCGAGGATCTCGACATCCGTGTACTTGCTGAACGGAAGCCGCATACCGCGGCCGAGGGTCTGTTCGGTCATGACTTCCGAGACCGATGCCCGCATGGAGGCGATCACGTAAACGCTCTTGACGTCCCAGCCTTCCTTCAGCATTCCGACGCTGATGATGATGCGGACCGGCGAGTCAGGGTTCTCGACGGCTTGGAGATCGGCCAGAGCCTTCTCTTTTGCATCGCCGGTCAACTTCGAGTGAATCAGGAGCGTCTTTCCAACCCACGCACCCCCATCAAAGCTTCCCGAGTCGAGGACGGCCTGGAATTCTTCGGCCTCCTCAATGTTCCGGGCGATGACCAGCATTACCGGGTTCACCCGGGGCAGACCATTCTCGTCACAGTAGGCGTCGACGGCTTGGCCCTTGTAACGCAGCAGATTGACGCCGTCGAGCAGCTTCGTCTCGACGTCAGAGCGGTCGTCACGGCGAGCCACCATCACGGGGGTCTTCACGAGCTTGTCCGCGATAGCGGCGGCCAGCGGGTAACGGAATGCAACGAGGGACTCGTCCGCTCTCACGGGCGTGGCAGTCATGCCGACTACGAGCTCGGGCTTCAAGTCCCGGATGGTTCGAGAGAACGCCGGTCCTCGGTAGCAGTGGTGCTCGTCAGCCAGAATGACGAGGTCATCGAGCCGCGCGAGGTGGTCGAAGAAGGACATGCCCAAGTTTTCCAGGGGCACGTGTGTAGTACGCCCCTCGCCTGTAGCGGACGTCAGGGCCTGAACCGTAAAAATGTACAGCTTCGTGACCGTCGGATCATCGATCGCGACTCGGGTGGACTGCGCGTTGAAGTTGTCGGCCGTGACGACGTACGGGGCGGATCGCAGCATATGCCGCAGCGACTTCGGGTTGCCGGCGGTGAAGTTGAGGATCGACTTGTCTCGAATTGTCCGTCCGGGCGCCAACAGCAGGAAGTTGCGTACCGGGGTCGCAGCTCCGGCCAGGTACTCCATCAGTCCGGCCATGACGTAGGTCTTTCCCACGCCGGTGGCCGAGTCCACGATGCACTCGTATGGCTCACTCTTCTCCTGCACGTCGTAGTGGTCGGACGTGCGGAGAATCACCGACTCGATGGCCTTGCGGTTCGGCTCTCGCAGGTCGAGACGGTGGGCAACCTCGGCCAGGAGGTCGGACTGGAACTGCAATTCCCCCATCAGGCGGTCTCCCTTTCAGTCGCGGCGTCAACGGTGGCGGTCTCAGCCGGTTCATCTGTGGCCCGGGGCGATGGCACCACGGAGCGACCTGCGCCGAACGGAGACTTGCGGGCTGACTTGCGCCGGTAGTTGTCAAGAACCTTGTCGGGAATGAGTTCCAGCCGGGATCCGCGGCGGGCCTGCTTCAGTGCCTCGACGGCACCGTCCTGGATTTGGGTGGCCCACACTTCCACGACCTCGCCCTCTGCGAGCCTGTCGACGATGGACGCGACGGTGCCTGTGCCGACCATGCCGTCGATGACGACGTAACGGGAGCGGCCCTGCTGGGCCGCGAAGATGCCTTCGGGCTTGTAGGGGACGGACAGCTGGGCGCACATCGCCTCGGCCAGTGCGCCTTGTACGGCCCAGTCAGCCAAGAGGACCATGCCACTCATCTCCACGAACATGGACTCGCCAACCTGGAGATGGGTGAAGCTGCCACCGCCGTGCCAGTTGACGTTCTTGATGTTCTTGGTCTTGGTGGCTGTCTTGAGGGCCTTGATGGTGGCGGCGTCGAGCTCCGGCCCGACGGCTTTGGTCACCTTGGTGAGCAGCCGGTGGAACTCGTGTGCCTCGTCCGGCGTCATTCCGTCGGGAAGGCCGCGCTCGCTGTCCTCGTCGTCGCCAACGGCCGAGACTCGCTCGGTGACGGTGGTAATGCCCCCGGCGTCCTGACCATTGACGACCTTGGTGAGCCGGGGCAGCGCATAACGAGCCACGGTGTCAGGCAACAGTTCGCTGGTCACCCATCGGCGGCCCATCTTGTGGGCGACGGCCGCAGTAGTACCTGAGCCGGCGAAACAATCCAGGACGATGTCGCCGGGACGCGAGGCGATGTGGACGATACGGGCCAACAACGCTTCCGGCTTCGGCGTCGCGAACGGGTGTTCGTCGGGGAACAGGGCCTTGATCTCAATCTTCCCGCGAAGGTTTCCTCCGACCTCGCTTCCCAGCCAGAGCGTTTCGGGAACGCGACCGTTGTCCTCCAGGTGCTTCTTGCGCTGGATGCGTTCCCGGAGGCCCAGCATGACGATCTCGGGCCAGTGACCAGCGTCGTAGCGGGCTTGGGCGAGCTTAGCCGCCTCGTCCACAGGCACCGACAGCATCATGGCCGGCACGCCTGCCCGGACCTTGTCAGGCGTTGTCCCACAGATACGTGCTCGCTCCGCCTCGTCACCGATGTCACGCAGCTCGTACGGCGCATACTCCGACATCTGCTCCAGCATCCACGACTGGGCCTTTCCCCAGCAGCGGCCCGCGCCCGGGTACATCAATGTGCCGGTGACAGGGTGCTGGATCGCATACACCATCGATTGGTGCGTAGCAGCGTTGGCTGCAGTTGCGTCTCCGTCGCGCCACGGCACGGGATCCCCGTCACGCGACTGGTAGCGGCTCGTGTTCGACGCGGCGAGCCTGGGCATTCTGTTTGGGGCCCAGGACTCGGACTTCCGATAGACCAGGATCGTGTCCTGGGAAGTCGAAAGCAGTTTGGAGTCGTTCCGGGGCGAGTCCGCCTTCTGCCAGGCGACCTCGGCGACGAAGTTT
>Ga0079224_100003628_pt1 | contig 19582 bp, 11 predicted proteins | sample Stecom2015_FD_80414 | JGI IMG/M metagenome (GOLD analysis project Ga0079224, IMG submission 80414) | Agricultural soil microbial communities from Utah to study Nitrogen management - Steer compost 2015 | ecosystem: Environmental > Terrestrial > Soil > Agricultural land | place: USA: Utah... | reverse complement strand
GGAAATGCTCGAAGGAGGCGAACTCCTGCGCGCCGCAACGAAGGAAGACGCTTCTCCCCGGATAGCAGAGCTCGTCGCTCTGATGGCTGACGTCTCGAAACATGCCGAAGTCCGAGCGCAGGTATTGAGCCGTGAATTTGCCGACATCGTTCACAACCATCCACTCGAACAACATGTCGCGCTCTATTCCCCGGAGTTGCGCATACGCGTCGAACATCGGAAGGCCAATTTCAGCACGTGGTATGAACTGTTTCCGCGGTCTGCGGCGCTGGAAGGAGGACGGCACGGCACGTTCAGAGATGTGATACGTCTCCTGCCGCGCCTTCATGCCATGGGGTTTGACGTCCTGTACATGCCTCCAATACACCCCATCGGCGAAATCAACCGGAAAGGGAAAAACAATTCCGAGCGTTCAACACCTGGAGAGCCTGGTTCGCCGTGGGCGATAGGGAGCAAACACGGCGGGCACAAAAGCATTCACCCGGAGTTGGGTACTCTTGATGACTTTCGCGCATTGATCGAAGCCGCTTCAAAGCTCGGTATCGACATCGCGATGGACATAGCGTTTCAATGCGCGCCAGACCATCCGTATGTTAAGGAACATCCGCAATGGTTTCGGAGGCGGCCTGACGGCTCAATACAATACGCGGAAAACCCACCCAAAAAGTATCAGGATATCTATCCGTTTAATTTTGAAACCGATGACTGGAAGGCGTTGTGGGAAGAACTTCGTTCAGTGTTTTTCTATTGGATAGAACAGGGAGTAAAGATATTTCGTGTCGATAATCCGCATACCAAGCCCATACGTTTTTGGGAATGGGTTATTTCGGAAGTGAATAAGCGCTATGAGGACATCATCTTTCTGTCGGAAGCATTCACGCGGCCGAAGGTGATGGCGGCGCTTGCCCGCGTCGGGTTCACGCAATCGTATACCTATTTCACGTGGCGTGTGACGCGCAGCGAGTTGACGGAGTACATGAATGAGCTCGTCAACACTGAGCTACGCAATTACTTCCGTCCCAACTTCTGGCCGAATACACCGGACATTCTCCCGTATCACCTGCAGCATCAGGGTGAGAATATCTTCATCATACGGCTGGCCCTCGCGGCCACGCTATCTTCGAATTACGGCATCTATGGTCCCCCGTACGAATTCTGCGAGAATGTTCCGGTGGAAGGAAAGGAGGAATACCTCGATTCAGAGAAATACGAGATTAAGCATTATGCCTGGAAGAAGACGAACCGGATGACGGACATTATTACGATCCTCAACAGGGCGCGTAAGGAACACGCCGCCCTTCAGTCGACGTGGAATGTTCGCTTCCTCAACATTGAGAATCCAAACCTCATTGCTTACCTCAAAGCTACTGACGATCTCGACAGTATTTTCCTGATCGTTGTGAACCTGGATCCGCATGCCCGACATTCGGGCTATGTGCAAATACCCATGGATGCGCTGAAGCTGCAATGGCCGATTAACATCAAGCTTCACGATCTTGTCACGGATGAACACTATACCTGGACACAGGAGTGGAACTACGTGGAACTTGACCCGTACGTGATGCCTTTTCACCTGTTCAAGCTCGAAATGCACGAATCCTATCAGTGATGGGCGCCAAACTGAAAAACGGTCGGAAGCTTTGGTACAAGGATGCCATCATCTATGAACTGTCCGTGCGTGCTTTTCACGACAGCAACGGTGACGGCATTGGCGATCTCCCTGGCCTCATCCAGAAACTTGACTATCTCGAAGACCTCGGCATCAATACAATCTGGTTACTGCCGTTCTATCCTTCGCCACTAAGAGATGACGGCTACGATGTAACCGACTATTGCGAAGTGGCGCCGGAGTATGGAACGATGGCCGACTTCCGCGCTTTCCTCCGGGAAGCCCAACGCCGCGGTATGCGCGTCATCATCGAACTGATCCTGAACCACACGTCCGACGAACATCCCTGGTTCAAGCGAGCGAAAAAAGAAAAGCCATCAAGCGCTGCACGAAACTATTACGTATGGAGCGATGATAACACGCGCTACGCTGATGCGCGGGTGTTGGGTTCCAACACTTCCAACTGGACGTGGGATGAAGAAGCGGGGGCGTACTATTGGAGCCGGTTCGGACGGTACCTTCCGGAACTTAACTACGACAACCCGAAGGTTCAGATCGAAATGATCCGCGTCGCGGATTTCTGGCTGAAGAAAGGCGTTGATGGCTTCAGGTTGTCGTCAGTACCTTTCCTCTTTGAAGAAGAAGGTACTGGCTGTGAAAACCTGCCACAAACCCATGCGTTCGTGCGTAAGCTCCGCGCGCACATGGACAAGCACTATGAGAACCGCATTCTCATAGCGGAAGCAAACCTCTGGCCTGAAGATGCGGCCAGCTATTTCGGTGAAGGTGACGAATGTCACATGGCCTTTCACTATCCGCTCATGCCGAGGATTTTTCTGTCGCTGCGCACGGAGGATAATTATCCCATAACGGACATCATCAGCCAAACGCCAGAGATTCCACCGGAAGGACAGTGGGCGTTGTTCCTTCGCAATCACGATGAATTGGGTCTCGAAATGGTGACGGAAGAAGAGAAAGACTATCTCTTCAAAGCCTACGCCAATGATCCGGGTACAAAATTCAATACGGGCATCAACCGAAGATTAGCGCCTCTACTGAATAACGATCGACGAAAAATCGAGTTGCTGCATGCCCTGCTGTTCTCGCTCCCCGGATCACCAGTAATTTACTACGGTGATGAGATTGGAATGGGCGACAACGTATATCTGGGAGGAAGGGCAGGAGTGAGGACACCCATGCAGTGGGACATGAACATCAATGCAGGGTTCTCCAGCGCAAACCCTCAGAAATTATATCTGCCGGTAAACACCGATCCCGTCTATCGATACGAGTCGGTAAACGTCAGGATGCAGGAGGAGAATCCCTCATCGCTGCTGCACTGGATCAAACATATCATAGCCGTAAGAAAACGCATTCTGGCATTCGGACGTGGCAGCATGAAATTCCTGCACAGCTCCAATTCCAAGATACTCTGCTTTGTCCGGACGTTAGAGTCACGACACGTGATCGTCGTCGCAAACCTGTCGCAGTTCTCGCAGTCGGCCGTTCTTGATCTTTCCGATTTCAAGAATTGCGACGTCACCGAGGCGTTTAGTCAGAACCGATTCAAAAGCATTGGCAACGGCGACTACGACATTACCCTTGGTCCTTACGGATATTTCTGGTTTGAAGTAGATACATCAGACATTGGAGCGCGACAGGAAGGCGATGCGGAACTGCCTGAGTTGCGCGCCGACCTCACCTGGGAGCGCCTACTCGGGAACTACAACGCAGTCCGCACCCTGGAACGCAAGATTCTTCCGTTGTTTATCAGGAAGTGTCGCTGGTTCGGAGGAAAGGCAAGACCTATCGGTGGTATTCGCTTTCACAAGACGTTTCCGCTCAGGGTGGAGGACGAAACGTACCACCTCGCGATTCTTGAAATACAATACGTGCAGGGACTTCCCGAATTCTATTTCATCCCTTTGGGCTTTGTTCCTGCCGATCAGCTCATGGAGAAGGCGGAATACACAGTTCAGGCCGTGGTATGTCGCGCTGAGCTTCACGCCACGGTAGGCTTTGTCATGGACAGCAGTTACATACGCCCGTTCCGCGACTACCTGTTTTCATCAATTCAGCGTGATACGCAGATCAAGGAAGGGAATGCTGTGTTGTATTTCCGCTCAGGATTATTCTCCCGCCACTCCAAGGCGCGTGATGTGGAGTCACGATTGCTGAAGTCTGATCAGAGCAATACAGCCATCATTTACAACGACCAGTATTTCCTGAAGTTCTATCGAAAGATCGAGCCCGAGCTGAACCCGGAGCCGGAGATCATAAGATTCCTTACGGAGAACACGACATTCCGAAACAGCCCGCGTTTTGCGGGGAGCATTGAATTGCGAGATGAAACCGGCGGCACATATGTGTTCGCCCTCATGCAGGAAAAGGTGGAACACCAGGGCGATGCGTGGGTGATGACGGTCGATTCGGTTGGAAGATTTTACGAGCGCGTGCTGGTAAGTCCTGACAGGGATAACATCCCACCGCTTGTCGATCGCCCGGTGTTGCGATTTGAGGAGTCGCCGCTGCTTATTCAGACGCTGATCGGTCGCGGGTTCTACGAACGGATCGCGCGTCTCGGGCAACGGACGGCGGAATTGCACCTCGCTCTTGCATCCAAACCGGATGGAGATCCGGCATTTGCGCCGGAGCCGTTCACGGCCAACTACCAGCGATCGTTGTATTCATCGTTGAGGAAGCTGGTGCGCGAGCGGTTCAATATGCTGCGACAAGCGCTTCCGGAATTGCTGCCGGAGACGCGTGCAGTTGCCAACAAGGTGCTTGCCCTTGAAGACGACATTCTCGATTGCTTCAGCGAGATATACAAGACCCGCATTCGCGCGATGAAGACGCGGATTCACGGCGACTACCATCTGGGCCAGGTGTTGTTTACCGGAAAAGACTTCATCATCATCGACTTTGAAGGAGAACCTGGATTTTCTTTTAGCGAAAGGAGGCTCAAAAAGCACCCGCTCAAAGATGTGGCGGGTATGATGCGCTCCATCCATTATGCGGCATTCGGAAAAATTCTGCTCAATGAGAACTACCGCGAACAGGATCGGGGAACCCTTGAGGCCTGGGCGGAGCAGTGGCAACACTATGTGGCACGGTACTATATGGGCGCCTATCTAGAGAGAACCGGAGAGAAAGGGTTTACCAACGAGCATGAGGTGCTGATCCGCACTTTCCTGCTCGAGAAAGCGGTATACGAGCTGGGGTATGAACTGAACGGTCGACCCGATTGGGCTATTGTCCCTCTAAGAGGTATATTGTATCACATGACGCGGTATTTCAAGGAACAGAACAAACGCCCACGTACCGAAAAAAAGGTGTCAAAATAGATGGGAAAGAGGACGAAAAGTAAAACCACAGAAGAGACGACTGAATCGTTTAGTCTGCTTACCGACTTTGACATCTATTTGTTCAAAGCAGGCAAGCACTTTCGGCTTTATGAAAAGTTGGGCGCACACCCAATGGAATACAAGGGTGAGCGGGGTACGTACTTTGCCGTCTGGGCACCAAATGCAAGCCAGGTTTCCGTAATCGGGAATTTCAATCATTGGCAACCGGGTCGTCATCTTCTTCACGCTCGTTGGGACGAAAGTGGCATCTGGGAGGGATTCTTTCCCAACATAGGCAAGGGAGAAGCGTACAAGTACGCCATCCGTTCCAATACCGGAGAATTGCTGGAAAAAGCAGACCCATTCGCTTTTTACTGCGAGCCGCCGCCAATGACGGCTTCGATCGTGTGGGAGCACGACTACAAATGGCGTGATGACGTATGGATGAAGCAACGCAGGGAACATCCGCCAGCAAAAGCAAAACCTTATGCAGTGTACGAGGTTCATATCGGGTCGTGGAAAAAAGTGCTGCACGATAACAACCGCTCTTTGAATTACACCGAACTGGCCAACGAATTGGTGGCCTACGTGCGTGACATGGGTTATACGCATGTTGAATTTCTTCCCGTGATGGAGCACCCGTTCTTTGGATCATGGGGATACCAGATCACTGGTTACTACGCGCCAACAAGTCGGTTTGGTACTCCTGAGGATTTCATGTACCTGATCGATCGCTTCCACCAGGAAGGTATAGGCGTTATCCTCGATTGGGTGCCTTCGCATTTTCCTGGCGACGCCCACGGACTTTTCAATTTCGATGGAACTCATCTGTATGAGCACGCCGACCCGAGAAAGGGATTTCATCCCGACTGGAAGAGCTACATATTCAACTACGGTCGCAACGAGGTACGTTGCTTCCTGATAAGCAATGCGTTGTTCTGGCTGGAACGCTTTCATGCCGACGGCCTACGTGTCGATGCGGTAGCGTCGATGCTGTATCTCGACTATTCGCGCAAACCCGGTGAGTGGATACCGAATCAATATGGTGGCAACGAAAACCTCGAAGCCATCAGCTTCCTGAAAGAATTTAATGAAGTAGTGTACGGCGAGGTACCGGATTGTGTCACCATCGCGGAGGAGTCGACGTCATGGCCCGGCGTTTCCAGACCGACCTATTTGGGTGGCCTCGGATTCGGTCAAAAGTGGATGATGGGGTGGATGCACGATACGCTGAACTTCTTCCGGAAAGATCCGATACACCGAAAGTACCATCAGAATGAGATTACCTTCAGCCTGATGTACGCGTTCACGGAGAACTTCATGTTGCCGCTTTCGCACGATGAAGTGGTTCATGGAAAAGGATCACTTATTGGTCGAATGCCCGGCGATGATTGGCAGCGGTTCGCTAATCTTAGGTTGTTGTACGCATACATGTACACGCACCCCGGGACCAAGTTGTTGTTCATGGGTGGCGAGTTTGGTCAGACGTCGGAATGGAATCATAACCATAGTCTGGACTGGCACCTGCTGGAATACGATTTTCATAAAGGCGTTCAGAAACTTATTAAAGAGCTAAATCGGTTTTATCGTACAGAAAAAGCGCTGTACCAGTACGCCTTTGATCACCGGGGATTTCAGTGGGTAGATTACAGCGACCGTGAGAACAGTGTGATTATCTACCAGCGACAGGGTGATGATCCCATGGACTTGCTCGTCGTGATTTGCAATTTTACACCCGCGGTAAGGAATCACTATCGGGTAGGTGTGCCGTACCGGGGATATTGGAAGGAAGTGCTGAACACGGACGACCGCGCCTATGGAGGCAGCGGCATTTTGAACACAGGGTTGTTTATGACTTCCCCAGTGAAGTATCACGGACGCGATTACTCAATTACATTGACGCTTCCTCCGCTGGCCGTTTCGGTGCTGAAGTGTGAAAGGGAGGTGGCGGAATTTGAGTTTGATGGCTCGTGAGGTGTACAGCGGTGTGGAATTAAAGGTTGAAAACGCGTGGAGAGATATATTTGTATACATGGTCATTTTTATCAGCCGCCGCGTGAAAACGCGTGGCTGGAAGTCATAGAGGTGCAGGATTCGGCGCATCCGTATCATGACTGGAATGAGCGGATTTCTGCCGAGTGCTACGCGCCGAACACGGCTTCGCGTATCCTCGACTCCAAGGGCATCATCCGAAACATCATCAATAACTATTCGCGCATCAGCTTCAACTTCGGTCCGACGCTGCTCTCATGGATGCAGCAAAATGACCCCGAAACGTATGAAGCGATTCTGCGGGCTGATGCGGAAAGCGCTTCGCGGTTTTCAGGACATGGTTCGGCGCTGGCGCAGGTCTACAACCATGCCATCATGCCGCTCTGTAACTCCCGCGACAAGGAGACCCAGATATATTGGGGTATCAAAGACTTCGTCTTCAGATTCAAGCGCCATCCTGAAGGCATGTGGCTGGCTGAGACGGCTGTCGATCTCGAAACCCTTGAGCTTCTCGCCAAATACGGTATTAAGTTCACCATACTCGCTCCGCGGCAGGCCAGGGCAGTCCGCAAAATCGGCGCAAAAAGCTGGCAGGAGGTAGACGAATCGTTGCTCGACACACGCCGGCCTTACACGTGTCCGCTACCATCAGGCAGATCAATTACGATCTTCTTCTACCATGGCCCACTCTCACAGTCTGTGGCCTTTAATGGTCTGCTCAACGACGGTGACCGTTTTGCGCGGGCACTTATGGACGGCTTTGATGCGCGCACCGAGCGCCAGCTCGTCAACATTGCCACGGACGGAGAAACCTATGGCCACCATCACAAGCACGGTGATATGGCCCTGGCGTATTGCCTCGATCAGATCGACAACAGCAGCAACGCTCGTCTCACGAACTACGGTGAGTACCTTGCAATGACTCAGGTTACCGATGAGTGCATGATTCACGAGAACAGTTCGTGGAGCTGCGTGCATGGCGTAGAGCGTTGGAGAGACAACTGTGGTTGCAATACCGGTGGCCATCCCGAATGGAATCAATTGTGGAGGAAGCCGCTGCGGGAAGCACTTGACTGGCTACGCGATCAGTTAACCCGGATATACAGCTTCGAGGGTTCGCTGATACTCAAAGACCCGTGGCATGCGAGAAATGAATACATCAGCGTAATCCTCGACAGGAGGGATGAGGTGGTTGACCGTTTCCTGAAGGAACACAGTTCCGTAGAGACGCAGGCCAATCACATTCTGCGGTTGCTGGAAATGCAACGGCATGCTATGCTGATGTTCACGAGTTGCGGGTGGTTCTTCGATGAAGTGTCGGGAATCGAAACGACACAGATTCTACAGTACGCGTGTCGCGCAATCCAACTTGCCAACCAGGTTTCTGATGCCAAGCTGGAGGCGGAGTTCATCAAGAAACTCGAAGATGTTCCCAGCAACATTCCGATGATCGGGAATGCGGCCCAGGCGTACCATCGCTTCGTATTGCCCGCCAAAACGAACCTCCAACGCGTGGGGATGCACTATGCAGTTTCGTCGTTGTTTGAAGAAGACCCGGAAAACTTCCCTGTGTTCAACCACACGACAACGAACGAATTCTTTATCCGGAAAGAAGCCGGGGAGCAACGCCTCGTCCTCGGTATCACGCTTGTTAAATCAAATGTAACGCGTACCGAGAAACGTTTCGCGTTCTGCGTGGTGTACGTGGGAAAGCATAATATCATCGGCAACATATCCCAGGAGATGCAGGTCGACAAGTTCCACAGCATGCAGGTGCGCATCGTACGCGCATTCCAGGAGGGCAGGCTGGGTGATGTGATCGGGCTTATGCAAACCTATTTCGGTCCCGATAAGTACACGCTGTGGCACCTGTTCAAGGACGAAAAGCGCAAGGTTCTCGACATGATCACGCGCAAGAGTCTCGAAGAACTGGAGTACTCGTTACGCAGAATTTATAATCACGACTATCCGCTTGTAACTGCGCTCGACAACAACGATGTTCCTATTCCCAACGCTTACCGGCAGACGTTTCAATATGTTCTCAATGCCGATCTGCTCAACTGGTTCCGTTCCGATAAGATCAACATCAAAGAACTGGAACGGATTATGGGAGAGTTGGATAAATGGAAGCTTACGATCGAGGATCCGGACAAGGTGGCGCGATTGGCGGGAGATCGCATCTACAACGAATTGCAATTGATTGCTACGGAAGAGATCGAGAACCAACGTCGGATTGAGCGACTCAATCGCGTGTTCCCGTTGCTGTTGAAATTCGACCTGAAGCCGAATCTCTACAAGAGTCAAAACCTGTATTTCCTCATCTCAAGAAAAGATCTGTTGCGCGACGGTCACTCTGAGGCCTGGCTGAAACAGTTTCACCTTCTCGGCGAAAACCTGCGCGTCAAGGTCGAGATTCCCGAAGCGCAACAATCTGCTTAGGAAGGAATCATCCTCCTTGACGGTTCATTCTCCAGGTAATTCCACACCAGGCTGCTCGCGCCGAGGATCGGAGCTGCCTGATTTTGAAGGGCCGAAGGCAATACCTTGATCTTACCCCGGAACAGGGGCATAAGGTTCGCTTCCATGTGCCGAATGGTTGGCTTGAAGATCAGGTCACCCGCAAGTGAAAGCCCTCCAAACAGGAAGATGGCCTCGGGGTCGGTGTGCACAACAGTATCGGCGAGCTTCATCCCCAGGATACGTCCGGTGTATTCAAAAGCGGCCAGCGCGACATCGTCACCGCGAATGGCACATTCGGTGATCATCTTCGTGTTGAGGTTGTCGAAGCTGATACCCCGCAATTCACTCGGTTCAAGGTGATCGGCGAGGAGTTTATAAACCGTGCGCTTAATGCCGGTGGCCGACACATACGTTTCAAGGCAGCCGCGCTTTCCGCAGTTGCAATACCGACCTGCAGGATTTACAGATGTATGTCCGAGTTCTCCGGCAATACCGTGTTTGCCATTGAGCAATTGACCGTTTGCGACAAAGCCGCTGCCAAGGCCTGTGCCGAGCGTTATGACGATGAAGTCCTTCATCTTTTTGGCGGCACCGTAGACCATTTCGCCTACAGCGGCTGCGTTTGCATCGTTCGTGATGATGGCCGGGATATCGAATTCTTCGCGGAACATGTCTGCGAGGGGAATGATACCCTTCCACTTAAGGTTGGTGGCGCGTTCGATAGTGCCCTTATAATAGTTGCCATTGGCCGCACCGACTCCGATGCCGAGGAGTTTGTAGTCTGACCCGAGTTCGTTAAGCGACTTGCGCAAGGCGCCGGCCAGCTCTTTAAAGTAATCCCGGAACTCCTCGTGTTTTGCCGTAGAGATGCTACCCTGGGTGATTACATGACCTTCTTTGTCGACAATTCCGAACTTGGTGTTCGTGCCGCCGATGTCAATGCCGATAGTTACTTCTCTCATTTGTATTACCTCGTTAGAGTTACCGGATAACCGCCGGCTTGTTTACCACAAATTCCTGCTGAGAATCATTCATTATATGGAAAGGATTTTGGCAATGCGGAGCGACTCCGCATCAATCTCGTTGCTCGGAACATCGATAATGGTCTTAAAGTCGTTGTACACGATTTTATTGCCTTTGATACCGACCATTGCGTCGCGCTTTCCTTGCAGCAGCCCTTCAACCGCTGCTACGCCCATCTTGCTGGCGAGCACCCGGTCAAAGTACGTAGGTGAACCACCGCGTTGCAGGTGACCGAGGATCGTGACTTTGATGTCGAAGTACGACGAACGTTCCTTGACCTTTCGTGCCAGTTCGTAAGCACCGCCGATCTTTGAGCCTTCAGCGATCACGACGAGGTTCGACTTCTTGTTCGTCTTCTCACCGGCTTCGAGTGCGGCAAACAGTTCGTCGAAGGTCGTCGTCTCCTCCGGCAGGATAATCGCGACAGCTCCTCCCGCAACGCCGCTGTTTACAGCTATGTATCCGGAATGCCGGCCCATCACCTCGATAAAGAACACGCGGTTATGCGAGAGCGCGGTATCGCGGATCTTGTCAATGGCTTCCACAGCGGTGTTGGTAGCTGTGTCATAGCCAATGCTGAAGTCGGTTCCGGGAAGGTCGTTATCGATGGTGCCGGGTATGCATATCGAGGGAATGCCGTGTTCCTCGTAAAATTTGTGGAGGCCGGTGAATGTACCGTTTCCCCCGATGGCAACCAGGGCATCGATGCCGATCTTCCTGAGACTTTCGTAAGCCCTCTTCCGTCCTTCTACCGTCCGGAACTCCTGACAGCGTGCCGTCTTCAGGATGGTGCCACCCCGCTGAATAATGTTGCTGACAGAACGTGCGCCCAGGCGAACAATATCGCCCTCGATCATGCCCTCGTATCCGCGCATGATCCCGTACACTTCCTTCTTGTAGTATATCGCTGATCGCACCACTGCACGGATCGCTGCGTTCATTCCAGGCGCGTCACCGCCGGACGTGAAGACACCGATCTTGCCTATCTCCTTTTCCATTTGGACCAATGAATTCCGGTAAAATTAAGAACTCGTTATGATTTTATGCAGAACTAATCAATCATCTGAATTTCAAACGTTTGAAATAGTTGATTAGCCCATTTGTTGACGCGTCGTGTGAAGTGATTTCTTCTGGAGTTTCAAGTTCGGGCAGGATTTTGCGCGCGAGAACCTTGCCGAGTTCGACACCCCATTGGTCAAAACTGTAGATGTTCCAAACTATTCCCTGTACAAAAATCTTGTGCTCATACATCGCTATGAGCGAGCCAAGGGTGCGGGGCGTGAGCTGCCGGAACAGGATGCTGTTGGAAGGCCTGTTCCCTTCGAAGGTACGGAAGGGTGCGTGGAATCGTATCGCTTCGGTATCCATGCCTGCCTGGGCAAGTTCTCGTTCCACCTCTTCGGTTGGCTTGCCTTTCATGAGCGCTTCCGTCTGTGCGAAGAAGTTGGAGAGGAGTTTCGCGTGATGATCACCCACAGGATTATGGCTGATGGCTGGCGCGATAAAGTCACACGGGATCAACTTCGTGCCCTGGTGTATGAGTTGATAGAACGCGTGCTGACCATTGGTGCCGGGTTCACCCCAGATGACAGGTCCGGTCTGGTAGTTAACGGGTTTGCCGGTTCTGTCAACCGACTTGCCGTTGCTTTCCATATTGCCCTGCTGGAAGTACGCGGCGAACCGGTGCAGGTATTGATCGTAGGGGAGGATAGCCTCCGTGGCAGCGCCGAAAAAGTTATTGTACCAGATGCCTATCATCGCCAGCACCACCGGTATGTTCTTTTCGAAGGGCGTGTTCTTGAAATGCTGGTCCATGGCGTGCGCTCCTTCAAGCAGCGCCTGAAAGTTCTCGAAGCCGAGCGTGCATGCGATCGACAAGCCGATGGAGGACCAAAGCGAATACCTTCCGCCAACCCAGTCCCAGAATTCAAACATGTTATCCGTGGCGATCCCAAACTCCTTCACCGCCTTTGTGTTGGTGGAGACGGCAACGAAGTGCCGGGAAACGTCGGCCTGACTTCCCGCTTTGGAAAGAAACCATTCCCGCGCCGTCATGGCATTGGTCATGGTTTCTTGTGTGGTGAAAGTCTTTGACGCGATGATGAAAAGGGTTCTTTCCGGGTCAACTCTTTTCAACGTTTCCTGGATGTGTGTCCCGTCGATGTTGGACACAAAGTGTGGCGTGATGTTTTTCCAGTAGGGGCGGAGCGCCTCGGTCACCATCAAAGGACCCAGGTCGGAACCTCCGATGCCGATGTTGACGATATCGGTAATGGTTTTGCCCGTGCATCCCTTCCAGGCACCTGAAATCCCTTCTTCGGAAAACCTCTTCATATGGTCGAGCACGCGGTTTACGTCGGGCATGACATCTTCACCGTTGACGTATATGGGCTCGTTGGTACGGTTGCGCAGCGCGATGTGAAGGACCGGCCTGCCTTCTGTGCGATTTATGGGCTGCCCTGAAAACATCGCGTGGATCGATTCTTCCAGTCCGGCTTCCTGAGCCAGCTGTATCAGCAGCGCCATCGTTTCCGGCGTGATGAGGTTCTTGGAGTAATCGACCAGGATGTCCTCAAACTGCGCATGGAACCTGTCAAAGCGTCCTGGATCTTCTGCAAAGAGGTCACGCATGTGTACGGCCTGCAAATGAAGAAAGTGAGCTTCGAGCTGACGCCAGGCTGGAAGTTCAGTAGGATTATGGGTGGGTAACATAAGCTGTGGTTAGGAACGGGCGAAGATATATCGCTCCGCTGAAAATGAAAAAGAAAGTCCAGGGCTTGGCTTTGCAGGCGAGTGTTGAGGAATCCCTACACACGTTGGGAAGCTTAACCTACAATTTGGCAGAAAATGAGTCGGCAATCCCTGTAAAACCCTTGTGGAACAAAACTTGATATTCTTTAAATGTGTTGATTATAAAGTGATCAACAGAAATGATTGTCCTGAAAGGTTCAGGACTTCAAACCCAATAACCCTAAAAATATGAATACGACAACCAAAATCATCGGCGGTTTCCTGGCGGGAGCTGCCCTGGGAGTAGCAACAGGTCTGTTGATGGCACCTGACAGCGGTAAAAGGACCCGCAGAAAGATCATGGACAAGTCGAAAGAAGTTGGTGACCAGGTGGCAAAGTCAGTAGCCAAAACCCTGGAAGGCGTTAAGTCGACCTACAATCAAAAGGTTGACGAACTCGCTAACATCGGAAAGGCTTCTATCGAGACGGTGAGGGAAAAAGTTAAGCCCTGACGGTAAAGACCGTAGAGAAGTAAACGCGGCATCCTGTGCGGATGATTCCGGGCATGGTTATGTACGGAATAAGTGTTTACTTCGTTATTGAATTGTCCTATGCAGATGTTCAGGCGGCTCACCCGGTGGTTCCGGAAATTATCGTTCATCAATAAGATTCTGGTTGTCCTCACCGGCTTGGGCGCCATCCTGATAGCCGGCTTCGCGCTGCTCATCGGCATGGTGGCCAAGGGATTCTTTGGTCCGCTTCCGGCGGACGAAGAACTCCGGAGTATCAGTCATCCCCTCGCCGCCGAAGTGTACAGCGCCGACTCGGTGCTGCTGGGTAAGTATTACATACAGGACCGCAGCGCCGTACCTTTCGATCGCATTGCTCCGGAGGTCATCCAGGCACTCATCGCCACCGAAGACATTCGCTTCTACAAACACAAAGGCGTAGACTACCGGAGCCTGGCGCGGGTACTTGTTAAGTCAATTCTTCTCCAAAAGGAATCCTCAGGAGGCGGCAGTACGATCACACAACAGCTTGCAAAAAACCTGTACCCGCGTCAGCGTTACCGGTTTTTCTCCATCGCCATCAACAAAATCCGCGAAGCGCTCATCGCGTTACGCCTGGAACAACTATATACTAAAGAGGAGATCCTCGCGCTATATCTCAACACCATTCCCTTTGGTGACAACACTTTTGGCATCCAGGCAGCTGCAGAGCGGTTCTTTTCCACGTCCGCAAGTAAGCTCACCTACGAGCAGGCCGCGGTGCTCATCGGCATGTTGAAGGCCACGCATACGTATAATCCCCGGCTGTTTCCTGAACGGTCGCGCGGGCGGCGAAATGTCGTGCTTTCACAGTTGGGAAAGTATGGATTCATTCCTCAGTCGAAAGTGGATTCACTCCAGGCGCTGCCCGTGGAATTGAAATACCAAAGGATAACCCATCACAGCGGACTTGCGCCCTACTTCAGGGCTCATATCAAAGATGAACTGATCGCCTGGTGTCGCAAGCATCTGAAGAAGTCGGGCGAACCATACAACCTTTATACGGATGGCCTGAAGATTTACACTACTATCGACTCGAAGCTCCAGGAATATGCTGAGGCTGCTGTTCGTGTACGAATGAAGGCGCTGCAGGAGGAATTCGACAACCATTGGAAGAAGCAGGAGCCCTGGGCACATCGTCCGAAGATTCTTCAGGACGCCATCAAGCGTTCATATCATTATCGCCGATTGAAGGAGATGGAGTTGCCCGAGGAAGAGATCATGAAGATCATGAATGAACCTGTTCCGATGACGGTGTTCACCTGGGATGGCGATCGCGAGATGAATCTTAGTCCCATCGACTCGGTTAAACATTACCTCCGTTTCCTCAACGCCGGATTCCTGGCGATGAATCCTCGTGACGGTCGCATCCTCGCATGGGTGGGCGGAATCGATCATAATTACTTTCAATACGATCATGTTCGCAAAACCACGCGGCGGCAAGTAGGCTCTACATTTAAGCCGTTCGTTTACGCGACCGCGTTGGAGAGCGGAGTGCATCCCTGTGATTATGTGCCCGCTGAAAAAACGGTGTACACGAATCTCGATAACTGGTCGCCGGCGAACAACGAAGACAATTACGGTATGAAGTATTCGATGGAAGGCGCATTGGCATATTCCGTGAATACCGTGTCGGTACGACTCCTTGAACAGGGCGGAATATCGAATACCGTGGCTCTTGCGCGAAGGGCCGGAATTACAGCGGACATACCCGAGGTACCTTCGATCGCTCTGGGTACCGCTTCTATTTCAATGATAGAAATGGTTGCGGCGTACGGAAGTTTTGTGAATGATGGTATGCAGGTGGAACCGTACTATATCACGGCGATCACCGACCGGCGCGATAGTGTGCTGGAGCGGTTCAAACCACCGAAGCCGGATGAACGCGTGATGTCTGCCGAAAACGCAGCGTTGATTCTGGAGATGCTCAAGCGTGTTGTCAATGAAGGAACGGGGGTAAGCCTTCGCACACGTTATGGATTCAGTAATGACATCGCAGGTAAGACCGGCACGACGCAATCTAACGCGGACGGATGGTTTATGGCGCTCACACCGCACATGGTAGTTGGTACCTGGGTGGGTGCGTCGGATCCCGGCATCAGATTCCGGACTACATCGCTGGGCCAGGGTGCACATACAGCCTTGCCCATCTTTGCTGAGTTTTACAAGCGCGTAGTGCGCGACCCTGAAAAGGGAAGGTATACAAGGCCACGCTTCCGTCCACTTTCAGAAGAAACGGCGAGGTTGCTGGATTGTGATCTCTTCAAGGAAGATGCAACGTTCCTGGAGAAGTTATTCGGCAAGAAGGATGAAGACGAAGCCGAAGTTCGCGCCTATGGTGAAAAGAAGTCCGTATCAACAGTAACCCGTCGCACGCAGAAGAAGAAAGAAAAGAAAGAGGGATTTTTTCAGCGCCTATTCGGAAAGAAGAAATAGGAAATCATCCGCCAACAGTCTTCCTAAGACTGTCGATGAGGCCGTCCCACAGATCCTTCAGTTCCTTCATATCGTCGAAGCCTGAGTAGTCGGTAACTTTTAGAAATACCGACTGCGTGAGTTCGTTCGATTCGAGTTGTAACTCAAAGTAGGAGGGATCTCTTTCGTCCTCTTCGTTCTCAGGAAGGAATTCGAATCGGACAAAGTGGTTTGTGCGGTGTGCGACCTGACGGGCGGGGTGACCTTCATTGTCCCAATAGAAAGTATATATTTTGCTCTCGTTGTTGATAGTTACATCGTCGGCAAACCACTCAGCCAGGCCCGAAGCAGACTGGATGTAAGGGTAGAGCATCTTGACAGATGCATGGATCTCGTAGTCCGCGGTGAAGACCTTCTTCTTCGTGATTCCTGCCGTTGTCATGGTCACCTCCTTGTTTGTTTTAATATATGGCATTTTTCTGTCTGAGGCAAAATAATAGCCGCCTTTTGGGAGTATCCGTGCAAACTCGTAAGTTTGCGCTCCCAAAACATCCCTTTATCAGGCGCGGTAGCTCAGGTGGTTAGAGCGTTGGATTCATAACCCAAAGGTCGGGGGTTCAACTCCCCCCCGCGCTACGAATCGATGACTCCGTTTCTGTGAGAAAGAGGAATAAACAGTTAGAGCGTTGGATTCATATCCGCTAGTCAGCGGACGGGGGTTCAACTCCCCCCCCCGCGCTACGAATCGATGAAGATGCAGTAGCAGATGAAGTCTGCACCTGTATTGCCTCTGCCTCTGGACACGAGCTTCTTCCCACCAAATCCTTTCAGGTTCGCACGCTGCTGGACATAGCATTTGGCGTACAATTTGCCGAAATTGCAGCATGAAGAAGCTGGACAAGCTTGTACTAGGTGCATTCCTGGGGCCATTCCTGATCACCTTCCTCGTCGTCGTATTCATCCTGCTCAATATCCAGATGATACGTTACTTCGACGACATCATCGGGAAAGGACTCGAATGGACGGTCGTTGCCCAGCTGTTCTTCCACTTCGGCGTTGTAACGACACCAACGGCATTACCCCTTGCCGTACTGCTGTCCGCACTCATCGCCTATGGCAACCTCGGCGAACACTTTGAACTCACGGCTGTCAAAGCCGCCGGCGTATCGCTGACGCGCACCATCCGGCCTATCTTCTTCTTCGTACTCATCCTCACCGGCCTCGCCTTCTACGCGAACAACTATCTCGTTCCGAAAGCCGCGCTCGAGGCCTACAGTCTCTTGTGGGACATCAGACAAAAAAAGCCCGCACTCGACCTGAGAGAAGGAACATTCTACTACGGCATCCCCGACATAAGTATCAAAGTCGACAAGAAATTTGAAGACGGCGAAACACTAAAAGACATCATCATCTACGATCACCGCGACTCGGATGGCAATAAGAACGTGTATGTCGCGGACTCCGGTCGCATGTACACCATCCTGAACGAGCAATACCTTAAGCTGGAATTGTACAACGGTTACAACTACACCGAAGGCATAAGCTCAGAATCGGAGATGATCGGCCAAAAGAAAAACGTAAGAAGCGAGACGCTGAGCCGAAGCAGTTTCGAGAAGACGTTTGTCGTGTTCGACCTTTCATCATTCAAGCTTGAACGTACCGACAAGAAGTGGTTCCAGAGCAATCGCATTATGCGCAACATGGAGGAACTAGACATGGACCTGGATTCCATCAACCGCGAAATCCTCAAGCTGCGTCTCGCCTATTACGGAAACCGGCTGTCGTACTTCCGCTATTTCAATAAGGATGATACGGTAATACTTCCGCCGGAAGTGTATGTATACAAGCGTTGGAGCGACTCTGTGACACAGGCGAAGTATCGCGCGCAATATCAACGTCAACAAGATTCGGCTGCAGCCAGGGGCGTAACGATCGTGGAAGGAGATACTCTTAAGGCAGCCAAAGACACTACCCGTGTCGCCAGCCCTGCTCCGTCTACAAGTGCCGCACACCGCACCGCCGTGGCTCAAAACGTGAGAACCAGAACAACATCCCGCCCGGCGCCACCTCCGGCTAAAAAGGATGAGAAAAAAGATACCGATACACTGTCGTGGGAACAGAAAGAAAAGATTATCGCGAAGACCATCGACAGCCTCGTGAACGCCAAGCCCGATCAAACGGTAATACAGGGAGCGACGAATATGGCGCGACAGGTGAAAAACCTCGTTGGCACCAGCAACTCGGAAGTCAAGCGATACGACACCGAACTGATAATCTTCCGGATACAGTGGCACAAGATTATTGCCAGCTCCCTGGCCTGTATCGCCATGTTCCTTATCGGCGCCCCGTTGGGAGCCATTATCAAGAAAGGGGGACTGGGAATACCCTTCCTGGTTTCTGTTCTGTTTTTCATCATTTTCTATGTGCTGACCATCCAGGGCGAAAAATTCGCCAAGCGCGGTGATATTGGGGTCATCACAGGGGTGTGGATGCCGGACGCGGTATTCCTCATCATCGGACTCATCTTCCTGAGGCAGGCACGCCGGGATGCAAGGCTGTTCGACATGGATATCTACCATATTATGGTAGACAGGATTAAGACCGCCTGGAGGACACGGAGGGAGAGGAGGCTGGCGATAAAGTCGGTGGCAAAATGAAAAATACAGTGGAAATTGGTAAATTCCGCGGGATAAGCGTATCTTTGCCGCCTGAAAAAGAGATAAAAAGACATTAGGATGTACCTAACCGCGGAAATCAAGAAAGATATCTTTCGGAAACACAGTTTTGCAAAGAAAGCTGAGGATACAGGCTCCCCTGAGGCGCAAATTGCGCTGTTTACTCATCGCATCAGCCACCTGACCGAACACCTTAAGAAAAACAAGAAAGACTATTCCACCCAGCAGGGACTCATGAGGCTGGTTGGAAAGCGGAAAAAGCTGCTCAACTACCTCCAGAAGACAGACATCGACAGGTACAGGGCAGTTCTTGCCGACCTTGACTTGAGAAAATAAGACGACTACATGGGGGACCTCACGGGTTCCCTTTTTGCATTTACCCGGGGCATGGTATACGCTGACGCCCCACATTTCTATTTATTGACCGACCTTTTTATGGAGAAGAAAGTTATAACCCGATCTTGCAAGTTGCCGGACGGGCGTGAAATTACTATTGAAACCGGGAAAATGGCCCGCCAGGCCGACGGCGCCGTGGTGCTCCGGATGGCCAACACCATGATCCTGGCTACCGTTGTGTCGAGTGAAAAACCTGTCGAAGGCGCAGATTTCCTTCCGCTTTCTGTCGACTATCAGGAAAAATTCGCTGCTACCGGAAAGGTACCCGGGGGATTCCTCAAACGTGAAAGCCGCCTTTCCGATTACGAAATACTTATCAGTCGCCTCGTTGACCGGGCTATACGCCCCCTGTTCCCGGACGACTACCACGCGGAAACGCAGATCATGCT
>Ga0079224_100003626_pt1 | contig 19584 bp, 17 predicted proteins | sample Stecom2015_FD_80414 | JGI IMG/M metagenome (GOLD analysis project Ga0079224, IMG submission 80414) | Agricultural soil microbial communities from Utah to study Nitrogen management - Steer compost 2015 | ecosystem: Environmental > Terrestrial > Soil > Agricultural land | place: USA: Utah... | reverse complement strand
GCGTACTTGGAGTCCGCGTGCTGCAGCAGGTCGTCGATGGGCGGGTTGGTGATGCCATCCGGGTGGGCGATAGTGCCAATCACGTCAGGGGTGTCCTCGTCGTCTCGGTGCGCTGCTCGGCCCCGGAGGCGTCCGCCTCGGGGGTGTGGCTGCGGGGGTCAAACATCAATGATACGAGTTCCTCGCCCGCACGGGAAACATCGTCGTTCACGATCCGGGCGTCGAACTCTGGTGCGGCCGCGAGCTCGGTGCGTGCGGTCGCGAGTCGGACCTGCTGCTCGGCGTCGGTCTCCGTCCCGCGACCGATGAGCCGCTCCACGAGATCCTCCCAGGAGGGCGGCTCGAGGAACACGAAGAACGCCTCCGGCATGGCCTCACGCACCTGACGCGCCCCGGCCAGGTCAATCTCCAGCAGCGCCGGCTGGCCCTGCGCCAGGGCCCGTTCGAGGGGCCCGCGCGGAGTTCCGTACTTGGCGCGGCCGTGAACCACGGCCCACTCCAGGAACTCACCGGCCCCGCGGAGCCGCTCGAACTCCAGGTCGTCGACGAAGTGGTAGTGCACCCCGTCGACCTCGCCGGGGCGGGGTGGGCGCGTGGTCATCGAGACCGAGAGCCAGACCTGCGGGTGGTGACGGCGGACGTATGCCGCCACGGTGCCCTTGCCGACGGCGGTCGGCCCGGCGAGGACGACAAGGCGGGGGCGTGCTGGCGGGACCCCGTCGCCCGGGTGCCCCGTGCCCTCCGGGGCGCGCGTCAAGGGCGGATCAGCCCTGGTCGAAGTGCTCGAGGAGCTTCTGGGTCTGGTTGGCACCCAGCCCACGGACCCGACGGCTCTCGGAGATGCCGACCTCCTCCATGATCTGGCGTGCCCGCACCCGGCCGACGCCGGGCATCGACTCCAGCAGTGCGGAGACCTTCATCTTGCCGACGATGTCGCTGTCCTTGCCCTGGGCGAGGACGTCGGCCAGCGGCTCCTGGGCGTTCTTCAGGCGGTTCTTGACCTTGGCGCGCTCACGACGCGCCTCCGCGGCCTTGGCCAGGGCCTCGGCTCGCTGCTCAGGTGTCAGCTGGGGAAGTGCCACGGTTGCTCCTTCACTCGGTCTCTCGTTGGTCCTACCTGCCGACGGCGCGACAGTGTGCCGTCCTCATCTTGCCCTGTTCTGCCGGCGCGTGGAGCGGATCATTGCCCGGAGCTCCCCGATCGCTGGCACATCCACCAACTCTCTCGGCATGGGTACAGCCTGCCAACCCTGGCTCAGCTGCACAACTTCGGGGTCAGCGTCGCCGTCAGTCGCGCGGCCGCCGCCCGGACCCGCTCCGGCGAGGGCCCGGCGGAGAGGATACCCCTGCTGACCGGCACCAGCACCCGCCGCTCCAGCCCGGCGAACGTCGCCGCAAGGTCCTCGGGAGTGGCGCCCTGCGCTCCCACTCCGGGGGCGAGCACGATCGCACGGGCCGCAGCGAGGTCGACCCCGAGCCGGCGCGGCGCGTCACCGACGGTGGCACCGACCACCATGCCCACGTCACCCACCACCTCCGCGCCGGCGTTGAGCCGCGTCACCTCCTCGACGACGACGCGGGCGACGGACGGCTCCCCCTGGTGCTGCACCTGACCGGCCTCGGGGTTCGAGGTCAGCACAAGCACGAAGACTCCTCGCCCGGTGGCAGCCGCCAGCTCGAAGGCCGGCTGGAGGGCGCCCGTGCCGAGGTAGGGGGTGACGGTGATCGCGTCGGCGGCCAGCGGTGCACCGTCGGCCAGGTAGGCCTCGGCATAGGCACCCATGGTGGACCCGATGTCGCCACGCTTGACATCCAGCACGCTCAGGGTGCCCACCGATCGCAGGTCCGAGAGCAACTGTTCGAGGACGGCGATCCCCGCCGAACCGTGGCGCTCGAAGAACGCCGACTGCGGCTTGACCGCGGCGACCGCGCCGCCCACGGCCTCCAGGACGTTGTCGCAGAAGCGGGCCAGACCGCCGGGCGAGTCGGGCAACCCCCAGTCCGTGAGGAGCTTCGGATGCGGGTCCACGCCCACGCAGAGTGGGCCGTGCGCCTCCATCGCGGCGAGCAGTCGTGGGCCGAAGCGGGGGTGGTCAGGGGGCATGATCGGCTCCTGGTTCGTGCGGAGGGACGGTAGGCAGAGCATCGTGAACATCCCACAGCAGCTCGGGGTCCGCGAGGATGCCGGACCCGAGCTGGACGGCGTGCGCCCCGGCAACCAGCGTCTCCACGGCGCTCGCCCGGTCGCGCACGCCGCCGACCGCCACGAGCGGCACGTCGGGGACGCGGGCCGCCGCGACGGCCTCCCGGACGCGAGCCAGCAGTCCGAGCGTGACGGCCGCGATGGCGGGACCCACGAGATGCTGGCCCGGACCGCGCGCGGGCACGCTGCCGCTGAGAACGAGTGCCCGCGCCCCGCCACCCACTGCAGCCCGGGCGGTCGCGACCGGATCCGGACACTCGCCGCCGATCTTCGCGGTCAGCAGGAGGTCCCGCGGGATCTGTTCCCGCGCCGCCGCCAGCAGCTTGAGGCAGGACTGCGGGTCCGCTGACCAGGTCGCCTCCACAGAGACCTCCCCGAGGACGCCGATGGCAGGTCGGGTGTCCGAGCGGACCGCTGCCAGGTCCACCTCGACCCCGCGGACCGCGGCGAAGTCCAGCGACCGACGGAGGCGCTGAAGGGTCGCGGTCACGGCACCCACGGTGCTGCCGCGCACCGCGCAGACCACCGGGATCCCGCGGGCCGCGAACCACGGCAGCAGGTCCCCGACAACGTGGTCGACGTCCATCACCGGGGCTCTCGTGTGCACCAGGCCGGAGGGACTGTCGCTGAGGTGCACCGGTGCGACGGTTCCGTCCTCGCCCGGCAAACCGACCGGGCCCAGCAGGAAGGCGTCGAGCGAGCGCAGGTCGCCGAACCGGGCCAGCTCACGGCCGGACCCGCCGCAGCCAGCCGCGGCCGTGACGCGAGGAACCGTCGCCCTCACTCGACGGCCGCCCAGTACACCGCGTCCCCCCGCAGCACCGGCCCCTCCGTGCACGGACGCACGGCGGACGCGCCACGTGCCGGCAGCGGCAGGTCACAGCTGCCGCACAGGCCGTGCCCGCAGACTGAGTCAGCGCCCACGTCGAGCGCGGTCACCTGGCTCACCCGGCCAAGGCGGGCCGCCACGGCCGCGACCTGCGTCGAGAGCTCGACCGGCCCCGCGGCATACAGGACGGAGGCCGCCGTCCGCTCAGCGACGTCGGCGACAGCGTCTGCGACGCGACCCGGATCGGCCAGCACCACACCGTCGGCCGACCGCCGCGCCTGCACGAGGTCCACGTGGAGCTCGGGGTCCTGCGCGCAGGACACGAGGTGGGTGCTGCACCCGACCGACCGGAGTCGCTCGGACAGCCACCGTCCCACGGCACCGGCCGCTCCCTCGGTGACGACCACGGCAGTGACCGGAGTGGTGGGCAGCCCGAAGCCCCGGCCGAGCGGACCGGTCACCGGCAGCTGCTCACCCGGTTCCGGCAACGGGTCCTCGGGGCGACCTCCAGAGTCGGCGACCACGAGCTCGAGCGTGCTGCCGAAGCCGGCCTCGCTGTGCTCCCCCGCGACCCACCACGTGCGGGGCAGGACCCGGTCCGGGCGGCCCGGCGGGACCACGACGAACTGTCCCGGGCGCACCGGAACCCCCAGCGTCGGGAGCACCACAGACAGCTGTCGGTAGGCACCGAGCGGGCGGTTGGCGACCACCTCCCCGACGCGCCGGTGCAGAGTCGGTGTGCTCATGACACGGGAGCGCCCACCGGCGGTTGCGCGAAGAGGTCCAGGTGTGCGGCGTGCTCCTGCAGGGAGGCGACCTCCATGGGTCCGGCGCCGGCCGCCTCGATGCCGAGCACCGCGGCGCCCAGCTGCTGCACCGTGGTGATGATCGGCCGGTCGAGGCTCGTCGTCGCCGCCCTGATGGCGTAGCCGTCGGCACGGGCGTCGCGCCCCGAGGGCGTGTTGATCACCATGTCGATCTCGCCGGCAGTGATCATCTCGACCACGGTCGGCTCACCGGACGGACCGCGGCCCTGGCTGTGCTTTCGGACGACCGAGGCAGGGATCCCGTTGCGGCGCAGCACATCTGCGGTCCCGGACGTCGCGACGATGGTGAATCCCAGGTCCGCGAGCCGCTTGACCGGGAAAATCATCGAGCGCTTGTCGCGGTTGGAGACCGAGACGAAGATGGTCCCGGACAGCGGCAGGCTGGAGCCGGCCCGCAGCTGGCTCTTGGCGAACGCCGTGCCGTAGTCGGCGGCGATCCCCATCACCTCGCCGGTGGAGCGCATCTCGGGACCGAGGATCGAGTCCACCGCCTGCCCCGTCTGGGTGCGGAAGCGGCGGAACGGCAGGATGGCCTCCTTGACCGCTACGGGCGCGTGGGCCGGCAGGTTGCCGCCGTCGCGGTGCCGTGGCAGGACCCCTTCCTCGCGCAGCTCGGCGATGCTCGAGCCGAGCATCACCCGCGCCGCGGCCCGGGCGAGCTGCACGCCGGTCGCCTTGGCCACGAACGGGACCGTGCGGCTGGCGCGCGGGTTGGCCTCCAGGACGTACAGCACGTCCTGGGCGAGCGCGAACTGCACGTTGATCAGGCCGTGCACCCCGATCGCCTCGGCCAGCTTGCGGGTGGCCTCGCGGACGCGGGTCATCTCCTCCGGGCCCAGGGTCGTCGGCGGCAGGACGCAGGCGGAGTCGCCCGAGTGGATGCCGGCCTCCTCGATGTGCTCCATGATGCCGCCGAGGTAGAGGTCGTGGCCGTCATACAGCGCGTCGACGTCGATCTCGATGGCCTCGTCCAGGAACCGGTCGACCAGCACCGGGTGCTCGGGGGCGGCGGTCGTCGCGCGGGTGACGTAGGTCGCCAGGGAATCGTCGTCGTAGACGATCTCCATCCCCCGACCGCCCAGGACGTAGGACGGACGGACCAGGACGGGGTAGCCGATCTCCCGGGCCACCTCCAGTGCGTCCTCGGCCGAGTATGCCGTGCCGTGCCGGGGCGCGATCAGCCCGGTCTCCTGCAGCACGCGGCCGAACGCCCCGCGGTCCTCGGCCAGGTGGATAGCCTCAGGGGAGGTGCCGACGATCGGCACGCCCTCGTCCTTGAGCGCGGCGGCCAGGCCCAGCGGCGTCTGCCCGCCGAGCTGCACGATGACGCCGGCTACCGGCCCGGCCTGCCGCTCGGCGTGCACGACCTCCAGGACGTCTTCGAGGGTGAGCGGCTCGAAGTAGAGCCGGCTCGAGGTGTCGTAGTCGGTGGAGACGGTCTCGGGGTTGCAGTTGACCATGACGGTGTCGAAGCCGCGTTCCCGCAGGGCCAGCGAGGCGTGCACGCAGGAGTAGTCGAACTCGATGCCCTGCCCGATCCGGTTCGGCCCGGACCCGAGGATGATGACCGCCGGCCGCTCGCGCGGGGCCACCTCGCTCTCGGAGTCGTAGCTGGAGTAGTGGTAGGGCGTCGTCGCGACGAACTCGCCCGCACAGGTGTCCACCGTCTTGTAGACCGGCCGGACCCCGAGCGCCTGGCGCACGCCGCGCACGACGGCCTCCGGAGTCCCGGTGATCTCCGCGATCTGGGCGTCGGAGAAACCGTGCCGCTTGGCCCGGCGCAGCTGCTGCGGCGTGAGCCGTCCGGACGGGCCCCCGGCCGCCGTGGCGAGCTCCTCGGCGATCTGGTTGATGAGCGCGATCTGGTCGAGGAACCAGGGGTCGATGCCGGTCGCCTCGTGCGCCTCCTCCACGGTGACCCCACCGCGCAGCGCCTGCTGCACCAGCACCAGCCGTCCGTCGGTGGGGGTGGCCGCCTCGGTGATCAGGGCTCTGGCCATCTCCCCGGTGGGGGCCTCGGCGGGCCGCCAGTGGAAGGACGAGCCCTTGCGCTCCACCGACCGGAGCGCCTTCTGCAGCGCCTCGGTGAAGTTGCGCCCGATCGACATCGCCTCGCCGACCGACTTCATGGTCGTGGTCAGGGTCGGGTCCGCGGCGGGGAACTTCTCGAAGGCGAACCGCGGCACCTTGACCACGACGTAGTCGAGGCTCGGCTCGAACGAGGCGGGGGTCTGGCGGGTGATGTCGTTGGGCACCTCGTCGAGCGTGTAGCCCAGCGCCATCCGTGCCGCGATCTTGGCGATCGGGAATCCGGTGGCCTTGGAGGCCAGCGCCGAGGACCGGGAGACCCTCGGGTTCATCTCGATCACGATGATCCGGCCGTCCTGCGGGTTCACCGCGAACTGGATGTTGCAGCCACCGGTGTCGACGCCGACCTCGCGGATCACCGCGATGCCGATGTCGCGCAGCTGCTGGTACTCGCGGTCGGTCAGGGTCATCGCCGGCGCCACGGTGATCGAGTCGCCGGTGTGCACGCCCATCGGGTCGAGGTTCTCGATGGAGCAGACGACCACCACGTTGTCGGCGTGGTCCCGCATCACCTCGAGCTCGTACTCCTTCCAGCCGATGATCGACTCCTCCAGGAGCACCTCGGTCGTCGGGCTGTCCTGCAGACCCGCCCCCGCGATCTGGCGCAACGTCACCTCGTCGTAGGCGAAGCCGGAGCCGAGACCGCCCATGGTGAACGACGGCCGCACGACGAGCGGGTAGCCCAGGTCCTCGGCAGCCGCCAGGCACTCCTCCATGGTGTGCGCGATGATGCTGCGCGCCACCTCGGCACCGCAGCGCTCGACGACACCCTTGAACGCCTGCCGGTCCTCACCGAGCTGGATGGCCTCCACGTTGGCCCCGATCAGCGGGCAGTCGTAGCGCTCGAGGACCCCGGACTCGTGCAGCGCGATGGCCGTGTTGAGTGCCGTCTGCCCGCCCAGCGTCGCGAGCACGGCGTCCGGGCGCTCCTTGGCGATGATCGTCTCCACGATCTCCGGGGTGATCGGTTCGACGTAGGTGGCGTCGGCGACGTCCGGGTCGGTCATGATCGTGGCCGGGTTGGAGTTGACGAGTATGACGCGCACGCCCTCCTCGCGGAGCACCCGGCAGGCCTGGGTGCCGGAGTAGTCGAACTCGGCGGCCTGGCCGATGACGATGGGGCCTGAGCCGATCACCAGGACGCTGGTGATGTCGGTGTTCCTAGGCATTCTGGCCCTCCTCCCCCATCAGGTCCACGAATCGGTCGAACAGGTCGGCAGCATCGTGCGGACCGGCCGCCGCCTCCGGGTGGTACTGCACCGAGAAGGCCGGGATGTCGGAACAGGCGATCCCCTCGACGACGTCGTCGTTCAGGGCCACGTGCGAGACCCGGACCGAGCCGTGCGCGGTGTCGACCGGCTGGGTCGTGTCGCCTCCGGGCCAGTCGATCGCGAAGCCGTGGTTGTGGCTGGTCACCGCCACCTTGCCGGTCGCCCGGTCCAGCACCGGCTGGTTCATCCCGCGGTGGCCGAACGGGAGCTTGTAGGTGTCCAGCCCCAGAGCGCGCCCGAGGAGCTGGTTGCCGAAGCAGATCCCGAAGAACGGGATGCGCGCGTCGAGCACGTTACGCAGCAGCTCGATCTCGTGGTCGGCGGTGGCCGGGTCACCCGGCCCGTTGGAGAAGAACACGCCGTCCGGGGCGAGCTCCCGGACCCGCTCGAAGCTCGTCGTGGCTGGCAGCACGTGGACCCGCAGGCCGCGCTCGGCCATCAGAACCGGGGTGGTTCCCTTGATCCCCAGGTCCAGTGCCGCGACGGTGAACCGGTGCTCGCCCACCGGCTCCACGACATACTCCTCCGTCGTGCTCACCTCGGCCGCGAGCGCGGCCCCGGTCATCTGCGGTGCGGCGTGCACCTTCGACAGGAGCGACTGGACGGGCTCCAGCGCGACGGGACCGGAGAAGATGCCGGCGCGCATCGCGCCACGGTCCCGGATGTGGATGGTCAGTGCGCGGGTGTCCACCCCCGAGATGCCGACCACGCGGTGCTCGGTGAGGGACTCCTGCAGGTCGCCCTGCGAGCGCCAGTTGGACGGGCGGATCGCCGGGTCCCGGACGACGAGACCGGCCGCCCAGATGCGCTGGCTCTCCATGTCCTGCGCGTTGACTCCGGTGTTGCCGATGTGCGGGGCGGTCATCACGACCACCTGCCGGTGGTAGCTGGGGTCGGTGAGCGTCTCCTGGTAGCCGGTCATGCCGGTGCAGAACACCGCCTCGCCGACGGTCTCACCGACCGCTCCGTAGGAGTCGCCCTCGAAGACACGGCCGTCCTCGAGCACCAGGACCGCGGGGGACGGGGGGTTCACGCGCCCGCTCCCCACACGAGGCCCTCGCGGGCGGTGACCCGACCGCGCAGCATGGTCAGGTGGATCCCGCCGGTCAGCTCGCGACCGTGCCACGGGTTGTTGCGCGAGAGCGACTTGGAGCGGGCGGCGTCGACCACGACCTTGCGGTCCGGGTCGACGAGAGTGAGGTTGGCGGGTGCGCCCACGGTGAGTCCTTGTCCCTGGTCGGTCAGCCGCGCGATGCGCGCGGGGTCGGTCGACATGGTGCGGGCGACGTCCGCCCAGCTCATCCGTCCCTCGGCGACCATGACGGTGCTGACCACGGAGAGCGCCGTCTCCAGGCCCAGCATGCCGAAGGCCGCGTCGATGAACGCGTGCTCCTTGTCCTGACGCACGTGCGGTGCGTGGTCGGTGGCGACGATGTCGATCGTGCCGTCGGCCAGTGCCGCGCGCAGCGCCTCGACGTCCTCCTGCGGACGCAGCGGCGGGTTGACCTTGAAGACCGTGTCGTATGACGTCAGCAGGTCCGTGGTCAGGAGCAGGTGGTGCGGAGTCACCTCCGCGGTCACGTCGATCCCCTGGGCCTTGGCCCAGCGCAGGACCTCCACGCTGCCGGCGGTCGAGACGTGGGCGACGTGCACCCGCGAGCCGGTGTGCCGGGCCAGCATCACGTCGCGGGCGACGATCGACTCCTCGGCGACTCCCGGCCAGCCGGGCAGACCGAGCCGGCCGGAGAGCTCTCCCTCGTGGCAGCACGCGGTCGCGCCGGCCAGCGAGGGGTCCTGCGAGTGCTGTGAGATGACGCCGTCGAAGGCGCGGACGTACTCCAGGGCCCGGCGCATGAGGCGTGCGTCGTGCACGCACTTGCCGTCGTCGGAGAAGACCCGCACGCGGGCCCGCGACCGCGCCATCAGCCCCAGCTCGGCCAGCTCCTCGCCGGCCAGCTGCTTGGAGACGGCACCGACCGGGTGCACGTCGACGTAGCCGGCTCGCTGCCCGAGGTCCCAGATGCGTTCGGCTGACTCTGCGGTGTCCGTCACGGGCGTGGTGTTGGCCATCGCGAGGACGGCCGTGTAGCCACCGGCGGCGGCGGCCCGCGACCCGGTCTCGATGGTCTCCGCGTCCTCGCGGCCGGGCTCGCGCAGATGGGTGTGCACGTCGACCAGGCCGGGCAGCGCCACCAGCCCGTCCGCGTCGTAGCGCTGCGCTCCCTCAGGGACCTGGTCGGCGGCGTCCGGGCCGGCGCCGGCGATGCGGCCGTCGACCACCAGCAGGTCGCCTGTGCCGGCTCCCGCGAGGTCGGCACCAGTGATGAGCAGCGGGCTGGTGTTGGTGGGACGGTCGGCGCTCATGCGGCGCTCCCTTCGCCGGACAGCAGGTGGTAGAGGATCGACATCCGGACGGCGACGCCGGCGGAGACCTGGTCCAGGACCAGCGACTGGGCGGCGTCGGCGGCGTCGCCGGAGATCTCCAGCCCCCGGTTCATGGGGCCCGGGTGGCAGATGACCGCGTGGTCCGGGAGGAGGCTCAGCCGCTCGTTCGTGAGGCCGTACGTGACGGCATACTCGCGGGCGGTGGGGAAGAACCCGCCGCTCATCCGCTCCCGTTGGACCCGCAGCATCATCACCGCGTCGACGGTCGGCAGCACCGCATCCAGGTCGTGCGAGATGGTGATGTCCTCGGCCTGCGCCCAGGGGCCGATCCCCGCGGGCATCAGGGTGGGTGGCCCCACCAGGGTCACCCTGGCGCCCAGCTTGGCCAGGCACAGCACGTTGGAGCGGAAGACCCGCGAGTGGGTCAGGTCGCCGACGAGCGCCACGTGCATACCCTCGAGGTCCCCGAGCCGCTGGCGCATCGTGTAGGCGTCCAGGAGCGCCTGGCTAGGGTGCTCGTGCATGCCGTCGCCGGCGTTGACGATCGAGCACTTCGTCCACTGGGCGATCTGGGCGGGCGCGCCGGAGGCCATGTGCCGGATGATCATCATGTCCACGCCCATGGCGTCGATGGTCTTCACGGTGTCGCGCAGCGACTCTCCCTTGGACACCGAGGTGCCCTTGCCGGTCAGGTTGATCGTGTCCGCCGAGAGCCACTTGCCGGCCAGCTCGAAGGAGCTGCGGGTGCGGGTGGAGTCCTCGAAGAAGAAGTTGATGATGGTCCGGCCGCGCAGCGTGGGCAGCTTCTTGACGTCGCGGTGCTGCACCTCGTGCATGCTGACCGCGGTCTCCAGGATCTGCAGGATCTCCTCGCGGGAGAGGTCCGCGATGGACAGCAGGTGCTTCACCGGCCCTCACCCTCCGGGGCGGAGATGACGACCTCGTCGGTGCCGTCGATCTCGACCAGGCGCACCGAGACCCGTTCGGCCTGGGCCGTGGGCAGGTTCTTGCCGACGTAGTCGGCACGGATCGGCAGCTCGCGGTGGCCGCGGTCGACCAGGATCGCGAGCCGGACCGCTCGGGGGCGGCCGAGGTCGGCCAGACTGTCGAGCGCGGCCCGGACGGTGCGCCCGGAGTAGAGCACGTCGTCGACCAGCACGACCACCTTGTCGTCGACCCCGTCCTCGGGCAGCTGGCTGCGCTCCATGGCGCGCACCGGCTGCGACCGCAGGTCGTCGCGGTACATCGTGATGTCCAGCGTGCCGACCGGGATGTCGACGCCCTCGACGGCGTGGAGTGCGGCAGCCAGACGGTGGGCGAGCGGCACCCCACGGGTCGGGATGCCCATGAGGACCAGGTCCTCGGCACCCTTGTTGCCCTCGAGGATCTCGTGGGCGATGCGGCGCAGCGCGCGGTTGATCTCGGCCTGGGCCAGCACCACCCGTCCGCCGGTCTCTGCTGTCTCCCCCGGGGAGACCTGGTCTCGGGCAGGGCACATCAGGCCCACTCTCCTTCCCCGCCTCACTGGACGGTGGTTAAAGGACTTGGTGCCTGCAGCCTATCCCGCGCGCCGGCCGAGGCCGACCAGACCTCGTGTGACATGCCGCACCGAGATCACCCGACAGCGGCCCGACGGCGGTCGCCAGCCCGCTCGACCAGCTTGACCATCTCGTCGAACCACAGGACGCAACTGGCCAGCCCGACGCAGATCAGCCAGTGCTCGAGGTCGAGCGGTGCCGTGCCGAAGGCGGCCTGCAGGACGGGCAGCTGGACCACCGCGACCTGCGCGAGGACGCCGAAGCCGACGGCCGCCCACAGCCACGGGTTGCTCCATAGCTGCCGGAAGGCCGAGCTGGTCTGCGACCGGGAGTTGAACACGTTGAACAGCTGGGCCAGGACGAGTGTGGTGAAGCCGGCGGTGCGCGCCACGACGAGATCGTCCTGCCCCTCGACCAGACCGCCCGGCAGGAAGATGTCGATGGTCAGCAGGCTGACCAGTGCCATCACCAGTCCCACGGCCAGGATCCCGGACCACATGCGGGCGTCGATCACGCGCTCCCCGATGGCCCGTGGCTTGCGCGCCATCACGTCGTCGGTCTCCGGGTCGATGCCCAGGGCCAGTGCGGGCGTCGAGTCCGTGACCAGGTTGATCCACAGGATCTGGGTCGCCAGGAGCGGGACGACCACGGCACCCTCGGACGCCCGGTCCAGCCCGATGAACGAGGCCAGAACCACACCCAGGAAGACGGTGAGGACCTCCCCCATGTTGGAGGAGAGCAGATAGCGCAGGAACTTCTTGATGTTGTCGAAGATCACCCGGCCCTGCCGGATGGCCGCCACGATGGTGCTGAAGTTGTCGTCGCGCAGGATCATCGCGCCGGCCTGCTTGGTGACCTCGGTGCCGGTGATGCCCATGGCGATCCCGATATCAGCCGACTTGAGTGCGGGGGCGTCGTTCACGCCGTCGCCCGTCATCGCCACGATGTGCCCGTGCGCCTGCAGCCCGTCCACGATCCGCAGCTTGTGCTCGGGCGCGACGCGCGCGAAGACGTCGACCTCCAGGACCGCCCGTCGGAGCCCCTCGTCGTCCAGCTGGTCCAGCTCACGTCCTGTCATCGCGGTGCCGTCGGCACGGCTGATGCCGAGGTCCTGCGCGATCCTCAGAGCGGTCGATGGGTGGTCTCCGGTGATCATGACGACCCGGACGCCTGCCCGGTGCGCCTCCCGGACCGCGTCGCCTGCCTCCTCGCGCGCTGGGTCGATCATGCCGACCGTGCCGACCCAGACCAGGCTCTCCTCCAGGCTCTCGGTCACCTCGGCCGGCACCTGTCCCGCGTCGACATGCTCCGCGCTCAGGCCCTGCGCGCCGAGCGGACGGTAGGCCACGCCGATGGTGCGCATGGCCTGACGGGAGAGCTGTTCGACGTCCGCGAGCACCTGTGCCCTCGTGCTGTCGTCCAGCGCAACGGTGTCCATACCCCGCCGCACGTGCGTGCACCGCTCGAGGACCACGTCCGGGGCGCCCTTGGTGATCAGGACCGGCTCGTCCTGGTGCTCATGGTCCAGGTGCACCGTCGACATCCGCTTGCGCTCGGAGGTGAAGGGGGCCTCGCCGATCCGGGAGAACCGCCGCTCGCGCCGCTCCGTGAGACCCATCTTGCGTTCGGCCACCAGGAACGCGGCCTCCGTGGGGTCACCCAGGACGACCCACTCACCGCCCTCCTCGCGCAGCTCGGAGTTGGAGGCCAGAGACCCACCGCAGAGGACCACCGTGTCCTCGGCGCGCTGCGCCTCGTGCTGCTCATCGGCGGTCACGCCCAGGACAGAGTCGCCGACGCGCACCTCGCCGGCCGGGCGGTAGCCGACGCCGGTCACTGCCGCCGTCCCGGACGCCGTGACCACCTTCTGCACGGTCATCTCGTTGTTCGTGAGGGTGCCGGTCTTGTCGGAGCAGATCACCGACGCAGAGCCCAGGGTCTCCACCGAGCTCAGGTTCTTGACGATGGCGTCGCGCTGAGCCATCCGTTGCACGCCGATCGAGAGCACGACCGACAGCACGGCAGGGAGGCCCTCCGGCACGGCGGCCACCGCCAGGGACACCCCCAGGAGTAGCACGGTCACCGCATCCTCAGCCGTGTCGACCCCGCTGATCAGCCACACGGTCGCCATCACCACGACCGCGATCACGATCACGGCGACCCCCAGGAACCTGCCGATGAAGGAGATCTCCCGCTCCAGCGGGGTGGGCTCCCGGACGGTGGACTCGAGCAGCCGCGCGATGGCACCCATCTCGGTGTCCATGGCCGTGCGGGTGACCAGGGCACGCCCTGTCCCCTGGGTCACTGCCGTCCCCCGGAACACCGTGTTGGTGCGGTCGCCGATCGGCAGGTCCGGTGGGAGCACGCCCGGCTTCTTGGAGACCGCCGTGGACTCCCCCGTCAGGGCGGCCTCGGCGACCCGCAGCGCATTCGCCTCGACCAGTAGCCCGTCGGCCGCGATGCTGTCGCCTTCCGCGAGGACCAGGAGGTCGCCTCGCACGACATCGCGGGCGGACAGCTGGAGGACCTGGCCATCGCGGACCACGGTCGCCTGCACCTCCGTCATCCGCTGGAGCGCGGCGACGGCTTCCTCGGCCTTCGACTCCTGGCTGTAGCCGAGGACGGCGTTGAGCAGGACGATGACCGTGATGACGATGGAGTCGATCGGCCAGCCCTGCGCCCCCTCGACCCACCAGGCCAGGGTGGCGATGACGACAGCCGCCAGCAGCAGGTAGATCAGCGGGTCCTGGAACTGCGCCACCAGCTTGCGCCACGCGGGCACGGTGGCCGCCGGCGTGAGCTCGTTAGGCCCCTCAGTCTCGAGCCGGCGGGCGGCCTCGGCCGGAGACAAGCCACGATGGGGGTCGGTGTCCAGCTCGCGAACCACCTCGTCCAGCTGCTGGGTGGACGGGTCGGGCGCGGGCTGGGTCACGAGGCCATGCTTTCAGACGTGCCCCTTCGGTGGTGGTCGGGTCTGCAGCCCCGACCACCGGTCTGTCGTCAGCACGCGGGTCACATGCGCTCGGCGTAGGCACGCATGGCGTCCCGGACGAACTCGGCATACCCCGGGTAGTTGGCGCCGAACCGCGGGTCAGCGACATACATCTCGCCCAGCCCCGTCAGGTACTCGGGCGTAACGGTTGTCGCTCCGGAGAGCCAGGCCACGTGCCTCGCGGTGACGGCCTGCGCCTCGTCCGAGTCCGGGGTGGCGCCTGACTGGGCGACCTCACCGAAGGCGACGGCGATGTCCTTCTGCTCCTGCTGGAAGCCCTTCTTGTCCGCATCGGAGAGGGAGCGCCACCAGCGGTCGCTGTCGGCATACGCCTGCTTGCCCCAGCGATGCTCGACCTCCTCGCGGTGCTGCGTGTGGTCGAACTCCTCGAAAACCTCGTCTGCCATGAGTTGTTCACCTCCTTCCATCTTCTGGATCGTGCGCTCCAGCGAGGCGATGCGCCTCGAGAGCTCACGGCGGTGCTGCCGCATCGCGGCGGCGTGCTCCTTGAGAGCCGACACGGTGTCGACGTCCCGCCGGAGAACCTCCTCGATGGCCTCCAGCCCGACGTCGTAGTCCCGCAGGATGCGGATGCGCAGCAGGGTCGCGAGGGCGGACTCGTCGTAGAACCGCATCCCGTTAGACCCGGTGCTCGTGGGAGTGAGCAGGCCGCGCTCGCCGTAGTAGCGCAGCGTCCGGCTCGTCGTGCCGGCCGCCCTGGCTAGCTCCTGGATCGACCACTCCACAGGTGACACCTCATGCCTCCATCCGCCCCGGCGGGTCCGCGGCGTCCAGACCAGTGTGCACGTTGACGCATACGTCAATGTCAAGCCCCTCACTCCCACCGGGCGCGCGGTGTTGTGAGCATCCGCCCCACCGGGCGCGCCGTGTTGTGAGTATCCACCCCCACCGGGCGCGCCGTGCTGCAAGAATCTGCTCGACCGGGCGCGCGCGACTCCTGGCACCCGTCCGCGCTGTGGACAACGCCGCCGCTCCCTGCCTCGATTGCCGCAGGCTGTCCACATGATGAACGTGCCTGCGCTGGACGACCTCGGGACCATCTTCCGCCGGTCGGCCGCCCTGCAGGCCGGGGTGTCGGCATACGACCTCCGGCGGTTGATCGAGCTAGGGCAGGTGCGCCAGATCGGCCGGGGCGTCTACAGTCGGCCCACCGGGCTCGCGGATGGACAGCCCTGGGCGATACTGCGCGAAGAGCACCTCAGGCGGTGCGAGGAACAGGTGGCGATCCACCCCGGACACGTGCTGAGTCATCAGAGCGCCGGAGTGCTTCACGGACTCCAGCTCAGACTGCACCCAGCCATGGACGTGCACCTTACGTCCGTGGATCGCGCGCCCTGTTCCCGTCGGGCCAGCGGGCTGCAACTGCACCACGCCGACTCTGTAGTGAACGCCACCCAGTTGATCCGAGGCGTCCGTGCCACGACGATCGACCGCACCCTGGCGGACATCCTGCGCACCTCGCGCCTACCGAACGGGGTGGCCGCGTTGGACGCCGCCGTGCGCGATGGACTCACGACGGCGCGGCGTGTTCGTGCGGTGCTCGACACCCAGACGCGATGGAAGGGTCGGCCGAGGGCATGCCAGGCTCTGAGCCTGCACGACGCCACGCGTGAGTCCTGGTTGGAGTCGTTCTCCTTCGTGGCGCTGCACGAGTTCGGTGTTCCGATCCCCACGCCACAGGTCGAGGTCCTGGACGAGGGTTTTCATCTCGTCGGACGAGTAGACGGGCTGCTTGGGAGCGTCTTCCTCGAGGCGGATGGAGCATCTAAGTACTACTTCCTCTGTGACGAGCTCGGCCTCACCCCCGATGAGTCGCTGGCACGGACCCAAGCCGCTCAGGAAGATCGACACCGCCGGCTGGTCCGCCTCGGACTCCATGGCGTCAGGTGGACCACCCGTGAGGTCACCCGGCACCCGGAGGTCGTGGCAGGAAGGATTCACCAAGCGTTGGCCGCCGCCACTCCGGACAGATTCCGCGGCTGGTTTCGTACCCAAGGTCAGATAGTGCGGCCAGAACTGCTGACACCTCAGACCAGCCCCTGAGTATCGCGGGCCTCGGCATGTGGGGTGCGTTTGCCGGGGTGCCGGACGGACGCGAGCGATCGCCTAGAACCCCGCCACACCACACGCCCGGTCGCCAGGAATCGCGCCACACCACACGCCCGGTCGCCAGGAATCGCGCCACACCACACGCCCGGTCGCCAGGAATCCCGCCGCACCACGCGCCCGGTCGCCAGGAATCCCGCCAGACCACGCGCCCGGTCGGGTCAGGCGAGGGTGGCCTTCACGTCGGAGACGCGTGCGAGCAGCCCGTTGACGAAGCGCGGCGACTCGTCGGTGGACATTCCCTTGACTAGCTCGACGGCCTCGGCGATGGCGACCGGGTCGGGGACCTCGTCGTTCCAGACGATCTCCCAGGTCGCGACACGGAGCACCGCCCGGTCCACCGAGGGCATCCGCTCCAGCGGCCAGCCCTGGCTGTAGGTCTCGAGGACCTCGTTGATCTCGCCCCAGTGCGCCAGCGCCCCCTCGACGAGGGTCGCGGTGTACTCGGGAAGCGGGTGCTGCGTGGTCGGCGCTGCCAGACGGTCGGCGAGCAGCTGGCCGACGTTGACGTTGCGCGCCTCGGCCTCGAAGAGCAGCTCGAGAGCCCGTTTGCGTGCCTTGGTGCGTGCTGACACCGAGGTCAGTCGCTCACGCGGCCGAGGTAGGACCCGTCGCGGGTGTCCACCTTGACCTTGGTGCCGGACTCGAGGAACAGCGGCACCTGGATCTCTGCGCCGGTCTCCAGCGTGGCGGGCTTGGTGCCGCCCGTCGAGCGGTCGCCCTGCAGGCCGGGCTCGGTGTGGGTGACCTCGAGGACGACGCTGGGCGGCAGCTCGACGTAGAGCACGGTGCCCTCGTGCTGGGCGATCATGGCCTGGCCGTTCTCCAGCAGGTAGTCAGCGGCTGACCCCATGGTCGAGGTCGGCACGTGCACCTGCTCGTAGGTCCGCTCGTCCATGAAGATGAAGTCGGTGCCGTCGTTGTAGAGGTACTGGAAGTCCGACCGGTCCACCGTGGCGGTCTCGACCTTGGTGCCGGCGTTGAACGTCTTGTCGATGATCTTGCCGGAGGTGACGTTCTTCATCTTGGTCCGCACGAACGCCGGGCCCTTGCCGGGCTTGACGTGCTGGAACTCCAGCACCTGCCACAGCCCGTTGTCCATCTTCAGGACCATGCCGTTCTTCAGGTCGTTCGTGGTTGCCACAAGCGTCTCTTTCGTATGTCGTGTGCCGCCCCGGCGCACAACGGCACCAGCAGAGGGGCTCGGGATCGTCGGCCAGTTTAGCGGTACGGCAGCCCGCGACGTTAATGAAAAGCGTGAGGACTCACGCGGCGGAGTCCGCCAGGGCACGCAGGGCGAGCAGGTAGGACAGTGCCCCGAAGCCGGCAACGGTTCCGGTGGCGGAGCGCGCGACGACGGAGGTGTGCCGGAACGACTCCCGCGCCGCGGGGTTGGACAGGTGCACCTCGACCAGCCGTGAGCCCATGCCCACGAGGTGGGCGCACGCGTCTCCCACGGCATACGAGTAGTGCGTGAAGGCGGCCGGGTTCAGCACGACGTCCCACCCGGAGCTGGCCGCCTCGTGGAGCCAGCCCACCAGCTCACCCTCGTCGTCGGTCTGCCGGCAGGAGGCGTCCAGTCCGAGGGCCTCCGCCTCGGCCGCCACCTGCTCCTCCAGCTCGGCCAGGGTCAGCGTGCCGTAGATCTCCGGCTCCCGGCTGCCCAGGGCAGCCAGGTTGGGGCCGGAGAGGACCAGGACACGTCGGGACACGGGACCATCGTATGCGGCAGAGTGGCGGGCATGACGTGGAAGAAGGCGATCGGAATCCCGGCGGCCGGGCTCGCCGCCCTGGCCACCCACGACCTGCTCCAACGGCGGCACGCCATCCTGCGCACGTTCCCGGTCGTCGGGCACGCGCGCTACCTCCTGGAGAAGGTCGGGCCGGAGCTGCGCCAGTACATCGTTACGGACAACGACTCCGAGCGGCCCTTCAGCCGCGACCAGCGTCGCTTCATCTACGCCAGCTCCAAGCTGGAGAACCCCTACTTCGGCTTCGGTTCGGACAACGACGTGGAGCACGAGGAGGGGTATGCCGTGGTGAAGCACCGCACGTTCGCCCCGGTCTCCCCGAGCAGCCTGCAGCACACGGGCGAGCACGACCTGCTTCCGTGCGCCAAGGTGCTGGGTGAGGCGCGTGGGCGCCGGCACGCCTTCCGGCCGCAGTCGGTGATCAACGTCTCGGCCATGAGCTTCGGCTCGCTGTCCGGTCCAGCGGTGGAGGCGCTGAACCGCGGCTGCGCGGCAGCAGGGGTCCTGCACAACACCGGTGAGGGCGGGATCGCCAAGCACCACCGCCACGGTGCGGACCTCATCTTCCAGATCGGCACGGCCTACTTCGGTTGCCGCGACGAGGACGGTGCGTTCAGCCTCGAGAAGCTCAAGGCGCTCGTGGCCTCGGCCCCCGTGCGGGCTCTCGAGGTGAAGCTCAGCCAGGGCGCCAAGCCCGGTCTCGGCGGCATGCTGCCGAAGGCCAAGATCAGTGACGAGATCGCGGAGATCCGGGGTATCCGCACGGACCGCGACTGCGCCAGTCCGTCGCGGCACGCGGAGTTCCACGACGTCGACAGCATGCTGGACTGGATCGAGATGCTGGCCGAGGAGACCGGGCTGCCCGTAGGGATCAAGTCGGCGGTGGGTGACCTGACCTTCTGGGAGGACCTCGCCGAGCAGATGGCCACCACCGACCGCGGGGTCGACTTCATCGCGATCGATGGTGGGGAGGGCGGCACCGGGGCGGCTCCGCTGAGCTTTGCCGACTCCGTCTCGCTGCCGTTCCGGCTCGGGTTCCCCCGGGTCTACAAGATCTTCGCCGAGCGCGGACTGACCGACGGGATCGTCTTTATGGGGGCCGGCAAGCTGGGGCTGACCGACAACGCCGCCGTGGCCTTCGCACTCGGCGTCGACCTGGTGTATGTCGCCCGGGAGGCGATGATCTCCATCGGCTGCATCCAGGCGCAACGGTGCCACGACGACCACTGCCCCACCGGCGTCGCCACCCAGAACGCCTGGCTGACGCGAGGCATCGACGTGCCGCTCAAGGCCGAGCGCGCGGCCAACTACCTGCGGGCCTGGCGCCGGGAGATGCTCAAACTGGCCGAGGCCTGCGGCGTGGCGCACCCGGCGCTGCTCGACCCGGACGACGTCGAGATCCTGTTGGGCAACCGGGCCGCCACTCCCTTGCGGGAGGTCGTGGGCTACGAACCCGGGTGGGCCCTGCCCTCGCGTGAGCAGCAGCGGGCGCTGCAGGAGCTCATGGCACCCGCCTCGCGCGGTGGCAGCGCTCCGAGGTCAGCGACCTCGCGATGAGCGGCGACACCCCGAT
>Ga0079224_100003625_pt1 | contig 19586 bp, 20 predicted proteins | sample Stecom2015_FD_80414 | JGI IMG/M metagenome (GOLD analysis project Ga0079224, IMG submission 80414) | Agricultural soil microbial communities from Utah to study Nitrogen management - Steer compost 2015 | ecosystem: Environmental > Terrestrial > Soil > Agricultural land | place: USA: Utah... | reverse complement strand
TTCAGTCTTCAGTCTTCAGTCTTCAGTCTTCAGTCTTCAGTTCCTTCAGGCGGGCCTCGCTGCTCGACCTCGATCGTCTCAGTCGCGTTCCCGGGGACATGCGGATTCGCATCGGTAGCGGGGGCGGTGGCGATCTGCGGCTCGCGTGCGCGTCGGTGGCCTTTTCGTCGCCCGGCCTGATTGCCGCCGCCAGGGCGCTGGCGTGCTAGATGGCTTGCCTGCTTGGCTTTAGCCGATCTCCGAATACTTCTTTCTCCCCGCCGCTAAAGTTCTCTCCGCCGCCGTCGATACCTTTGTGCAGAACGGGAAGCATGGTGCGACCCGGGGGGAGCAAGGACGCTCCCGATACACGTCACATGGAGAAGTGACAATGCGGATCAACACGAACGTATCGGCGCTCAACGCGCAGCGGCAGCTCGGTGTCACGAACCGTGCGCTCAGCCAGTCGGTCACCCGTCTTTCGTCCGGCTTCCGGATCAACCGTGCTGCGGACGACGCGGCGGGCCTCGGGATCGCGAACAAGCTTCGCGGCGACATCCGGTCGATGACGCAGGCGGCGCGGAACGGTGAGCAGGCCAACTCGCTGGCCCAGATCGCTGAAGGCGCGGTGAGCGGGATCGCCACCATGCTCGACCGGATGAAGGAGCTGGCGACGCAGGCGAACTCCGATACGGTGGACGAGGGTGGTCGTGAGCGGCTTCAGGCGGAGTTCGACGCCCTTCGCTCCGAGATCGGCCGGACGGCTGCGACCACGCAGTTCGGCAGCACGAAGCTGATCAACGGCGGGTTCGGCTCCAAGGTGGACGCGGCGACTACGGCGACCGGTGTTACCGGCGTCCACGCGGTGAAGACCAGCGGTGCTGCGGCTGGCACCTACGCGCTGACTTCGGGCACTGCCGGCTCCCTGACGATGACGATGGGCGGGGTTTCCCAGACCATCTCGAACGTGGCCGATGGGCAGACGCTGAACTTCTCGACCTTCGGGATCACGATCGACACCTCCGAGGGGTATGTCGCTGACTCGCTGGCGGGCACCAACGTGGTGATCGCGGCCGGATCGGGCTCGTTCCAGGTCGGTTCCAGCGGCTCTTACGGAGTCAACGACCTGCTCAGCTTCACTGCGATCGACATGCAGACGAACGCTGGCGCACTCAACCTCGACGGGCTGGATCTGACCAGCGCCGCGAATGCGCAGACGGCGCTCTCTCGGATCGATGATGCGGTGAAGTCGGTGAACTCGGCGCTCGGCTCGATCGGTGCCTTCCAGAACCGGATCGAGAACGCGATGGCGAACCTGAACACGGCCATCGAGAACCTGTCGGCCTCGGAGTCGGTCATCCGTGACCTCGACATGGCCGCGGAGATGACGAAGTTCTCGAAGAACCAGATCCTGGCGCAGGCGGGCACGGCGATGCTTGCCCAGGCGAACGCGAGCAGCCAGAACGTGCTGCAGCTGCTCCGCGGGTAAGGCAGGAAGTCGGGTAGGGACGGTTTCTAGCCCTCCCGGAACCGGAGACGTCTGGTTCCGGGAGGTTCTTCCATAGGAGGATGGTATGGCGGATCCGATTGGTTCGTTCAGCGGCGTGTCGAGCGGGATCCAGTGGCGGGACATGGTCGATCAGATGATGCAGATCGAGATCCAGCGCCGCTTCACGCCCGTCCAGAACCAGGTCGACGCGGCCGAGAAGCGCCGTGACGCCTGGAACAGCTTCAGCGGTCTTCTCTCGAAGTTCAGCGCTTCCGCCCGGGCACTCCAGGACGGCAGCGCTTTCGGCGCACTCACGACTTCGATCGGCAACGGACCCGCGGGAACGCCGCTCTTCAACGCCACGACCTCCGCGGCCGCGACGCCCGGCACCTACCAGGTGAAGGTGGTCGACCTCGCCCGGGCCGAGAAGCTGGCGAGTGGGGCCTTCGAGACGACCTCGGAGCCGCTCGGCGTCACGGGCGAGTTCTTCGTGAACGGCAAGCGGATCTCCATCGCGGCGACCGACACGCTGGCGAGCGTTCGGAACGCCATCAACGCAGCCAACACCGGCGGGACGCCGTCGGGTGTGTCGGCAACGATCCTGTCCACCGGACCATCGGAGCACCGGCTCATCCTGACCGCCGACGCCACGGGGGCGCGCGGGATCGAGCTGACGGACGGCGGCGGCGGTGTGCTCCAGGCGCTCGGGATCACCACCGGCGCTCTCGCGCAGAACGTCAAGCCAGGTGCGGCGGGGAGCACGCAGACGCAGCGGTTCTCGAGCGATTCGACGCCGCTCGCGGCGATGCTCGGCGTCACGTCGCCGCCGGCCACCACGACGATCGAGATCGACGGTAAGAAGGTCACGGTGGACCTTCAGAACGACACTCTCCTGTCGCTGATGAACAAGGTCGCCGCGCAGGGTGGCACCGCATCGGTGGAGACGGAACGGGTCGGTTCGAAGGAGATGTACCGGCTGACGGTGTCCGGGAGCGTCGTCGCCGATGCGGGTGCGTCCGATCCGGCCGCGAGCCAGCGGCTCGTCGAGCTGCTCGGCTTCCAGACGGGCGAACGGGCCGCACAGATCACGGCAGGCAAGGACGCCCTCGTGGAAATCGACGGCTTCGAGATCTCGCGGCGGTCGAACGTGATCGCCGACGCGATCTCCGGCGTGACGCTCAACCTGACGGCTGAGGATGCCGGCGTCACGACGGACCTCGTCGTTTCCCGCGACCTGGACGCGGTCGTGAAAGCGGCCGAGGCAATGGCCACGGCCTACAACGAGCTGGTGAAGTTCGCCAGCGATCAGCGGACCGCTGGCGCCCCCCTCGCCTCCAACGGGTCGCTCCGCTCGATGATGAACTCGGTGAAGGGGACGCTGCTCGCCGGGGTCTCGGCGCTGCCGGCCAGCAACGGCTACACGCACGCTTCGCTGGTCGGGATCGAGCTGAACAAGGACGGAACGCTCAAGGTGGATGCGGCGAAGCTGAAGAGCACGCTGGAGACGAACTTCGTCGACGTGCAGTCGCTGCTCACCACATCCGGCTCCGCGACCGACGGCCAGGTGAGCTTCATCACTGCCGGCAAGTCGGTGCAGCCGGGCGCCTACGCGATCGAGATCACCGCACCCGCGACCCGCGGGACCACACTCGGAAACGGGTGGGGCGACCCGAACGCGTACACCGCTTCGAATGGCGTGTCGGATACGCTGACGCTCACCGACGCGAGTGGAAGAACGGTCGAGTACACCATTGCACAGGGCGTGTCGCTGGCTGACGTGGTCACCCAGCTGAACGCACGCTTCGCGACGGAAAAGCCAGCCCTGACGGCCGTGCAGGAGGGCGGTGCGCTGCGGATCAGCACGACCGAGTACGGCTCCGCCGCATCCGTCACGATCGGTGGGACCGCGGCCGCCCAGCTCGGCCTGACCGCGGGCACGGTTTCGGGCACCGACGTCGCCGGCACCATCGGCGGGCTGGTCGCGACGGGCTCCGGTCGCACCCTGACCGGCGAAGCAGGAGGGCCGACGGATGGGTTGGTGATCCAGTACACCGGGAGCACCGCCCGTTCGGCCGGTGAGCTTCGCTACGTCCTCGGCGTCGGCGGGTTGCTCGACCGGGTGGTGGAACCGACGATCCGCACCAACGACGGAGTGATCCCGACGCAGATCAACTCGATCACCCGCTCGATCGAGACGATGAACAAGCGGCTGGACGACATCGAGAGCCGCCTGGAAGTCCGCCGACAGGCACTGATCGGCCAGTTCACGCGGATGGAAGCGGCGATGAGCGTGCTACAGTCCCAGAGCACCTGGTTGTCGTCACAGATCCAGTCCCTGCCGGGGTGGAGCAAGGAATGACGCCGCACGAGACGGCCCACGCCCGGAGCGACGCGCCCGGCGATCCTCACTTCGAGCACGCGCGCGCGCTCCTGCACGCGTACGCGACCGCGGGGGAGCGTGGGCTTGCCGCGCTCGAGGCGCACGACCTCGACGCCGTAGAGGCGGTGCTGCACGAGCGGCAGGCTCTGCTGGTGGACCTGGAGCCCATCCTGAAGGACCTCGAGCGCCCGTCCCGGGGGGAGGGCGCACTCAGTCTGGAAGCGCGACGGCTCGCCGCAGAGGCGAAGAAGGCGCAACAGCTCGACACCCGCCTTACCGTCGCGCTGGGAGCGGAGCTGCAGCGTGTCTCGCAGGAGCTGGGGCTCCTCGACGACGACGAGGCAGTCCGCTGGGCGTATGGACAGGCGCGTTCCCCCGAGGGGCGGAAGGTCAACGTGATCCGCTGACCAGCTCAAGTCTGATCCGTGCCGACCGAGACTCTAGGGAGCACGAGAAGGAGACATCAGGTCGTCCACCCCTGCCTCACACCGATCGCATGAGCTACGCAGCGCAAACCACACGGTATCTGGAGAACGAGGTGCTCACCCGCACTCCGGAGTGGCTCGTCCCTCTGCTGTACGAGCATCTCCTTACGCACCTCCGCCGGGCGTTGGTACAGATCGAGAACCGTGACCTCGAGGGCCGGGCGTCGAGCCTGCAGAAGGCGAGCGATATCGTCGCCGAGCTGCTCTGCACGCTGGACCGGGAGCAGGGGGGTCAGATCGCGGAATCGCTCGCCTCGCTGTACGCCTACTTCGCGCTGGAGCTGCTGAACGTCGGGCGCTCGAATGGAGTCGGCTCGCTGCCGCGTCTGATCGAGCTGGTCAGTGAGTTGCACGAGGCGTGGGTGGAGGCGGCTGAGCAGGTGGCGCCCCGTGGCGGCCGATCCGCGCTCGCTCCCACGGCGGCGTGAACGCCCCCGCGACGGAGCCGGCGAGCGAGCTGGCCGTACGGCTTCAGATCTACGCCCGCTATGTCGCGATCGTGGCGGAACAGCTCGAGGCGCTGTCCGCCGATCGGGCGGAGCGGGTCGCCGAGCTCGAGGAGGAGCGGCTGGCCGCCGAGACGAAGCTCCGCGAGCTGGAGAAGGCCGTCGACGAGCTTCCGAGCCTGGAAGAGTTCCTGAGCCTGGGCGTAGCCGCCCTCGAGGAGGGCTCCACCGCCGCGCGGAAGCTCCAGGAGCGGTGGTCGGCCCTCAGCGAGGGGGCGATCCGCTCCGCCCGCAAGGTGGGACCGATCGTGGTCAGTGGGGGCCGCTACCCTGAGTTGCGCTCCCCCGAACACCACCTCGACCGGCGGTTCTGATCGGGGCGGCGCGGTGTACGAATGCCCCCGCCGATCGCCGGAAGGGGAGCTGACTGGAGCCGGGGACGGCGCAACTTTTCGACCGGCGCTAATGCTTTTCGCATCCGAGTCGATATTATTAGGCAACGGAGGAAATGCCCAAATGAAGATCTACAGTAACGGCTCGGACATCCTGAGGTCGGAACAGACCCGCGAGCTGCAGAAGAGTGCCGGTGAGCGTCAGAAGGCGAAGGCGCCGGAGAGCGCCGCACCGGCACAGCGGAGCGGCGACAAGGTCCAGATCTCCGACGCGGGCCGGGCCATGGCGGCAAAGGCCGGGAGCACGCTCACCCCGGAGCGAATCTCCGAGGTGAGGGAGCGCATCCTCTCGGGTGCGTACAACTCGCTCGAGGTCGTCGACCAGGTCGCCCGGAAGATGCTCGCCAGCGGCGACATCTGAGCACGGATCCACCACTGTTGTCATGAATTCGCGAATCGCCGCCGAGCTGCTCTACGAGTCGGAGGCCACCCTGCGGATGGTGGACGACGCGCTCGACGAGCTCCGCCTCGCCGACGCGGATCCGCACCCCGGACCGCCGCGACTCACCGTGATCCGCGGCGACGACGACGATGCGGACGCCCAGGGCGTCCTCTCCACCCGCGTGTTCTGGCAGCTCCAGGAAGCACTCGACTCGGTGCGGGAGAGCCGCGAGATGGTGCAGGCGATGTCGCGCACGACCTCCACGCTTCGCCCCGACGTGGATCACGCCCTCACCCTCCTCGATCGCCTCGACGACACCTCCGTCGAGGAAGCCGAGGAACCTGCTCTGCGCGCGGAACTGCGGCGCCAGCTGATCGCCATCCTGAACCGCTCGGCTCCCGCCGATCGGGCCTCCGAGCTGACCGCCGTCACGAATCACCTCGCGGAGTGCGAGACACGCCTGGCGCGGCTCGCGACCCTTTTCGGAGAGTAGTGATCCGTGGTCAGGGTACGGACCGGCTACATCGGTAACAGAATGGACGCCGACATCGGTCTCACCCGGATGCTGCTCCTGTTTCGCCGGGCCTCACGGGTGTCCAAAGGCAACTGGCAACTGGCAACTGGTAACTGGTAACCGGCAACCGAAGACACGACCACTTCTCGCATAACGACGCGGCCTCCACGGATTCCATGGAGGCCGCGTCGTTTGGTAGCCACCCGACCTGCCCTCAGGCACTCGATCCGGCGGGGACCGGACGTCCTCCCACGAACGAAGCGAGGACCTCGCTGATCTGGCGCGGGGGGGCGGATGCGAGTTGCGCGGCCCGTTCGACCGATCCATCCAGCCCTTCCATCTCCTCGACGGAAAGCTCGGGGGGAACGATGACGAGCACCGGCACCTCCTTCAGGTCGGTCTCGAGCCGCATCCGAACGATCGCCGAGATGGCGTCCATCCCGGGCAGAACCAGGTTGAGCAGAACGATGGAGGGCACTCCTTTCCGCATTGCCTCCAGAGCTTCATCACCATCGGCGACACCGCGTACGGAGCAGCCTGAGCTCGCGAGCGCCTCGCCAAGGATCCGGCGGACGTCCGGGTCCGGGTCGCCGACCACGGCGAAGCGATTCGCCAGCCCGCCGTCGCACATTCGCCGGGCCATCTCGAGAACGGCGTCCACGGAGATCGGCTTCGGCAGGGCCAAGAAGGATGCGATCTCGCGGACCAGCTCCGGCTGTTCCGGATCGGGTACGAGGATGCACGTCCGGATCGCGCCCTCCGAGTTCCTGGGCCGCAGACCGGTCAGGGCGCGCCATGCACCATGTCCGGCCACTGTCGCGTCGAGCGCGATGAGGGCGGGTTCCTCCTGGCTCACCATCGCAATCAGGTTCAGCGGATCGCCCGTGGTGAGGATCTGGACCCGATCGGCAGGGCCACCGAGAGGCCCGCTCGTCACGAGCTCCGATCCCGCGAGCACCGCTACCGTTGCGGGCATCCCCGCCGGACGACTCCGCCTCCCGGACATCCCGGGAACGGGCAGCCGCACCACGAACACGGAGCCCCGGTCCGGCTCGCTCTCCACGCTCACGTCACCCCCCATCAGCCGAGCCAACCTCCGGGCGATCGGCAATCCCAGCCCGGTCCCGCCCACCGAGCGGGTGAGATCGCTGTCCACCTGGTAGAATTCCTCGAAGATCAGGGCCTGCTTCTCCCGGGTGATGCCCGGACCGGTGTCGTGCACCCGCACCTCCACCGCCTCGTCCGTGCACCGGTAGCTGACGGTGACCTCGCCCGCGTCGGTGAACTTCACGGCGTTGGAGAGGAGATTCAGAAGGATCTGGCTGACGCGGGTCTCGTCCGCCAGCACTGTCCGCATCTCCGGCGGAGGGAGGGTACTCGTGTCGACCTCCAGCTTCAGTCCCTTCGCCGCCGCGAGCGGAGCGACCTGCGGAATGCATCGCTCGACGACCTCCGTCAGATCCACCTTCGTGAGCACCACATCCAGCTGGCCACTACCGATCTTCGCCAGATCGAGGACCTGGTTGATGAGCCCGAGCAGGTGCTTCGAGGTCTCCCGGATGCGCGTCAGCATCGCCTTCTGATCGGCGTTGAGTGCGCCCTTGACCTCCAGATCGAGCAGATCCGTGTAGCCGATGACCGCATTGATCGGCGTGCGCAGCTCGTGGCTCATCATCGCCAGGAACTGGTCCTTCGCCTTGGTGGCGTCCCGAAGCTCGCGATTCACCGTCTCGAGCATCTCGGCCTGCTCACGAAGCTGTCGGTTGGTGTGCCGAAGCATCTCGGCGTACTGTCGCTCATCGGTGACGTCGCGGAAGACGAGAGCCGCTCCGGCCGGCCCACCGGAGGGGGTGACGATGGCCGCCGCCGAGCCGGAGAGCTGCCGGTCGTCGCCCCAGGGAGAGCGGACGACGAAGTCCATCCGGCGAACGCGCTCGCCCCGGAGTGCCCGCGCCAGCGGCAGCTCCGATGCCGTGCAGGGACGGCCGTCGACCGAGGCCAGATTGAACGCGGACGGCCATTCGTCGACCGGTACGCGCGCCACCTCGGGACCGAGCAGCTCCTCCGCGGCATTGTTCGTTCGCTCGACACGACCCGCCGCGTCGACCACGACGACTCCGTCCGCCATCTGGTCGAGGAGCGCACCGAAGCGGAGCGCTTCCCGCTTCGCGTCGGCCTGCGCGATCTCGAGGGAGGCGAACAGCTCGGCCGTATGCAGCGCCGCGGCCGCAGTGGCGCCGAGTGCCTGCGCGAACGCGATGGTGCCCCGGTCGTACGTGCGGGCTTCCCGGTAGCTGTCCCACGCGGCCACCCCCACGACGTGGCCGCGCACCATCATGGGAAGGGTCAACGAGGCGAACAGGCTCTCCGTCCCGCTCGACATCGCCGAGACCGGGTGCACGTCCGGGGAGGCGCTGGATACGTACGGCTCACCGGTGCTCACTGCCTCGGCGAGGCCGGGTAGCATCGCGACCGGAGCCCTCACCTGTCGAATGTCCTCCGAACCGAGCCGCTCTACCGCGGGGTGGTCGGAGAGGATGATCCGCCGACGACCGATGAGGACCTCACCCTCCTCATCGAAGGTGTAGAGCGAGGCGACGTCGGCCCCGAGCAGCTCGCCGACCGTCCCCAGGAAGAATTCGACAACCTCCTCGGGATCGAGGGAAGTGGAGAGCCGCTGGGCCGCTTTCTGGGCGGAGAAGAGCTGTGTCGCCAGCTCCCGGGCTTCCTGCTCGCGGCCACGCGCGAGCGCTTCGGCGCGCTGAAGGTCGGCTGCGCGCTGGGCGAGCTGCGCCGCGAGCTGCCGCGCGTCGCGCTCGGCGGCCTCGCGCCGCTCGATCTCGCCGCGCTGGCGCGCCAAGGACCGCTGGAGACCGTAGAGGAAGCCAGCCAGCGCGAACCCGATCACCAATCCGGCGAGCCAGATCGCAAGACGGGTCGCCTGATAGACCCCCTCCTCGACCGGCTCGTAGGCGAAGCGGAGGATCCAGTCGGTATCCGCCACGCGTACCGGTACCTCGGTCGACGGCCAGTCCGGCGGGAGGGGTACCGTGGTGATCGCCTGGCCGGATGGCGCGTACAGCGCATACAGCCCGGACGTGAGCCGATCCGCCTGCGGCCGGGCTTCGAATTCCGAGAGAGCGGCCCGGACGAGCGCCCCGGGGTCCAGCTCGCCGACGATGACCGCTTGCACTTCGGTGCTGTCGCCGTTCAACACCGGATCGAACACGAAGACCCGCCGGCCCACTGGCAGATCGACCAGCCCCGACGCGGCCGGACGCATCGTCGCGACCGACCTCGTGTACGGGTTCCGGACGACGCTGTCGCTCTGAAGGCTCAGCCCTGCGCGACCCAGGTGCGCCCCGCTGCCCTGCTGCACCTCGCCGGTCGGTTGAACGAGGGAGATCGCGCTGAGGCCGCTGAGATCCCGGGTGGCGCTGTCGATCGCCGCGAAGAAGGCAGCCTCCGAGATGGAGTCGCTTACCTCGGTGAAGCGGATCTTCGCGGTGCGGAGCGCCCCGACACGAGAGCTGACGGTGTTCCCGATCTCGTCGGCGAGCCCCCTCGCTCGCCGCTCGGCCGCCGCCGCCGCGTCCCGCTGAGCCGTGCGCAGGTTCCCCCGCTGCTGATCGTCCAGCCGCAGGAGCAGGATGAATGTGAGCAGGAGCACGATGAGCGGAGCTGCCCAGTGGTGCCGCAGGAGCCAACTCATCACGGGGTTCCGGTCGCGTCTGGTCTCGTCCACTCGATCGGGGCTGCGGTGGGGACGCGCCTACTCGGAAAGCAACTCCCCTGGAGGGTTCGAGGCGGGAGCAACCTGTTCGGCGCGCGACCGCGATGCACGATTCACACCATCCACGGCATCGCCCGCGGACCGCTAAGCGCAACTCCTGCCCATAGATAGACTCGGGGGTCCGGGACCGGCGCCACCGGCTGCCGAGGCGCATCCGCCCGCTGCCTTGTTTCTGCCCGACCTTCGCCGCATTCTGGCGGTTCGACTTCGTCGTGACAAGCTTCTCCAGCGAACCGTAACCCATGCCCAGATACTGGTTGTTCAAGAGCGAGCCCGGCAGCTATTCCATAGACGATCTCGAGCGTGACGGCCGCACGAGCTGGGAAGGGGTCAGGAACTTTCAGGCTCGCAACCTCCTCCGGGACGAGATCGCCGTCGGCGAGCAGGTGCTCTTCTATCACAGCAGCACCCAACCGCCTGCCGTCGTAGGGCCGGCCGAAGTCGTACGCGCCGGCTATCCGGACCCTACCGCTCGGGATCCTTCGAGCCGCTATCACGACCCCGCCGCTACGGAGGAAGACCCGCGCTGGTACATGGTCGACATCGCTTTTCGGGAACGCTTCCCCAACCCCGTTCCTCTCGCGGTGTTGAAGGAGACCCCCGGACTGGAGAAGATGGTGCTCACGCAGCGGAGCCGCCTCTCCGTCCAGCCGGTTCGGCCCGAAGAGTTCGAGATCGTCACACGGCTCGGGCGGGGGGGATGAAGGAGCTTCTTCCTGACGGAGGAGGAAGGTCGTCGCGGGCCATTCGCGGTCCCGCCGGGAAGCAGATGAGCGCCTCCGCGATTTCGAAGCCATGGCAGCGCTGACACGAGGTGGCGTTCACTGCTCGCAAGTCCGCACGATCCTTGCACTTCCCCTGTGCGCTCACGAGCAGTGGATTCAGCAGGGAGGGAGAGATGGCCTGGAACAGCGACTACGGGCGTGACTTTCCGCAGCGATGGATCTCGCGCGGGGGCGGTCGCGATTTCGAGCCTGGATGGCATGAACACATGAGCTGGAGCCGGCCCTATGGAGGGCGCCAGTACGGGCGCGACTTCGGCTATGATTGGCAGTTCCGCCGAACTCCGGAGCGGAGCCCCGCGTACGGGCGCGGTGGAGATCGCGAGGTACGGCGCTGGGCGCGAGAACACGGATATGACGAGGGGTTCGAGATCCGGCCGCGGGAGGGCACCTGGAGTGCTGGCCGGCCGTACGGCTCGGATTTCCGCCGGAGCGGTCCCTCCGGGTGGCGAGCCGGCCACGGCTGGGGTGATGCTCCCCGCTCAGAGTCGCGCTGGGAGCGTGGATATCAGTGGTGAAGCGGGTCGGATCATGGGGGCGGCTCGGCCTCGAGCGAGCCGCTCCTTTCGTTTTGTGCTTGCCCGGCCCCCTGGCAGCGAATAGACTGGCGGCCGTTCGAGCTGGATCTGTCAACCAAGAGGGAGGAAAGAATGTATCGGAAGTCGTTTGCGGGCCTGGCCGCGCTCCTGGTGCTCGCCGCGTGCGGCGGGCAGGACGCCGGGGAAGCACCAGTGCCCGAGCCCAGCACCGTGGATGCCAATGAGCCCGCCGCAGCGGCGGATACACCGGAAGCCCCGCAGGCGCGTGCCACCTTCATCAATAGTCAGGGCACGCAGATCGGGACCGCCAACCTCCGCCAGGTCGGCGACGAGGTGGTGATCGAAGTGGACCTGGCGTTCCTGCAGGCGGGAGAGCGCGGGTTCCATGTGCACGAGGTCGGTGCCTGCGAGGCGCCTACCTTCGAGAGCGCCGGAGACCACTTCAACCCCACGAACGCCCAGCACGGGCTGCAGAACCCGCAGGGGCCTCACGCCGGAGACCTCGAGAACCTGGAAGTCGAGACCGACGACGGAACCGCACGGGGCACCCGCCGCAGCTCGCTGATCACGCTCGTCCCCGGACAGCCCAACTCGCTCCTGGACGCCGACGGCTCCGCACTCGTCGTTCACGCCAACGCCGACGACTACACCTCGCAGCCTTCGGGCGGTTCGGGGGATCGCATCGCCTGCGGCGTCATCGAAGAGATCTGATCGATGGCCGGATGAGAACTCCGCGGGTGGGGCCTTCGGGCCCCACCCTTCTCGTTGGCCTCAGCCGGGAAATGCGATCGTAGACAGGAGGGCGTTCTCCGCCTGCCGCGAATCCAGACGGGTGTGCTGCACGATGATCGGAACGTCGGACTCGATCACGCTCGCGTAATCGGTATCCACCGGAATCGGCTCCGGGTCCGTCAAATCGTTGAAGCGGACGTGGCGCGTCCGCCGCGCCGGAACGATCAGCCGATAGGGGCCAACGGGTTCCCGGTCCGAGTAGAAGATGGTGATCCGCACCTGCGCGTCACGGTCCGCGACGTTGAGGATGCACGCTGTCTCGTGGCTGGTCATCTGCGGCTCCGGCCCCGTGCTCGCCGCCGGAATGTATCCCTCGGGGATCGCCCACCGCATCCGTCCCATCGGCTCCATCCCACCCCCTGCTTTCGTGAAACGTCCGTAGGCAACTCCTGAAGTCTACCGAGTCGTGATACCGCCGGTCACGGCCACCACCTCGCCCGTGATGTACCTCGCCTCGGCGGAGGCCAGGAACACGAAGGTCGGTGCCAATTCGGCCGGCTGCGCGGGCCGACCCCACGCCGTGTCCCGCCCGAATTCCCTCACCTGTTCCTCGTCGAACGTGGAGTTGATCAGCGGAGTCCAGACGGGGCCTGGGGCTACGCAGTTCACCCGGATCCCCTTCTCGCTGAGGCTCTCGGCGAGCGACTGCGTGAGGACGTGCAGCGCCCCCTTGGTTGAGGCGTAATCGATGAGGATCGGGTGCCCCTTCAAGCCGGTGACAGAGCCGGTGTTCAGCACCACCGCACCCGGTCGCATGTGCCGGAGCGCTGCCTGCGTCATGTAGAAGACGCCGAACACGTTGGTCCTGAAGGTGCGCTCCAGCTGCTCCGGCGTGATGTCGGTGACCGACTCCCGGGCGGTGTGCTCCGCCGCGTTGTTGACGAGGATATCGATCCCGTCGAACTCGTCGGCGACGGAGTCGACGAAATCGCGTGCGTCGTCCGGATCTCCCACGTCCAGGCGCCGCGCGAGGCACCGGCGGCCCGCCGCTTCCACGAAACGCTTCGTCTCCGCCGCATCCGCTTCCTCCGCCTCCGACCGGTAGCAGATCGCCACGTCGGCGCCTTCCCTGGCGAAAGCGATCGCAACCGCCCTGCCGATCCCGCTGTCCCCACCCGTGACGATCGCGCTCAACCCCTTCAGGCGGTCGGCTCCCCTGTAGCTCTCCTCGCCATGATCCGCCCGCGGTTCGAGCCGCCCCTCGACGCCGGGCGGCTCCTGCGTACCTGCGCTCTCGGACGGCTTGGGCCCCTGTCTCGGATCCCGCTCGTTCATCGCTCCTCCCGTCGGGTGTCTTCCGACCATCGCCGTCTTCCGTCGATGCACGAGACGTTCCCGGTCGTGGACGGGAATGTTCGGATCGTAGCAACCCCGGGCGAGCGGAACGCGTTGGTCCGATGAAGGGGTTCTTCAGGAGCGCTGTTCGGTCGGCTCGGCGCTACGGCGGGGCGACCGCGGCAGGAGCCAGAGTGGAGCCGCGATCGCGTAGAGCTCGGCGGCGGAGCCGATCGCAAGGGGGGCGAGAAGCCAGAGGAGGAACGCGCCCGCAGCGGCCATGCTGCGGAAGCGGTATGCGCGGGCGGACCGCTCCGCCGCACGCGCTTCATTCATGGCGGTGAGGTCTCCCCGGCGAGCACCCGCCTCGGCGCTGCCCGACGCGGCCGCCATCGCGGCTGCCCCGAGCACGACCCCGCCAGCCGCCTTGAGGAACCGGAAAACGAGGGCGAGCACCCCGAGCAAGGCGAGCAGAGCGATCAACCCGGCGAACACCTCACCCACCCGATGTCAGCGCGGAGGAGCGGGGAGCGTGCGAGGACCCGGCACGCCCAGCCGGGCGGAGCCCGGGACGTCCAACGAAGGGCGCTTCATGGCGCTCCAACGCGGCGGACACCGTTGCCCGAGGTCGGACCCACGCCTGCGTCGCGCGGGCGTCTCGCCCATCCGGATCGGCCGGTGTGCGCGCACGCTTCCTGCACTGTTGCAAGTCGTTGGTACGACCAGACTAGCAGAAGAGGAGACACTGAGATGGGTATGCGCAAGAAGCTGTTGAAGGGGATCGGATACAGCACCGCCCCGAAGGCTACGTTCGCCGCGCTGCACCCGGGGAAGGCCGCGATGATCTCGGCCGCCTCGTGGACCATGGACCGGATGATGCCGTCTCGCCGTCGCCGCTCCAATGGCCGTACGGCCCTTACCGGCCTCGGCGCGGCCGCGGTTGCGGTCCCGGTCGGGATGTGGATCGGGCGCCGGTTCTGGAACTCGCATTCGCACGCCGAACACGCGGGAGCTGCTTCCCACGCCTGACTGATGCACGGGTACGAGCCGCGGCCGCGCGCTGGCAATGGCGCGGCCGCGCTCGGCTCCCCTCCCAACCACGAGCTTCAGGGCGAGCTTTCGGTGGCCCCGGTGACCGCGTCGCGGGCGGCAAGCAGCACGTCGCGCGCGTTCGCGTACGAGATCCGGGCCGCCGCGGCTTCGAACGTCAACCAGCAGCATTCGGTGATTCCTTCGTCCAGCTGCGGGACCGCCTCGCCCGTGGGCGATTCGATGAGGTAGAAGTGGCAGTACTTGTGGACGAGGCCCTTCCGGCTGTTGAAGTACCAATCGATCGTCTGGAGGCGGGGCCCGAGGATGAGGTCCTCGAGCCCGGTCTCCTCCCGCACTTCTCGCAGCGCGGCGGCCTCGGGTGTCTCGCCCTCCTCGAGGTGCCCCTTCGGCAGACCCCAGTGAGAGTAGGCGTCGCGGATCAGGAGCACGTGTGGGTCGCCGCCTTCCATGCGGCGAAAGATCACCCCACCGGCACTCGTCTCCAGCTGAGCCGTTCGTTTCCGCGTTCGCCTTGGCACCATGGTCCCCACGCCGGTCGCTGGCGACAAACCGCTGTGCGCTCCGCGGCGCCGGCCTCTTCCGTCTTCGGCGGGAAGTAACGAGGTGGTGCCGAAGTCACCGTACGCCGCCGCATCGTCCGGCGGCGGCGTATCGTCGTTCCGATCGACGCAGTTGATCCCGCCGCCGAGGGAGCCGGCGCGAGTGCGCGTCAACCCGTTCGAGGCGTACGGGACTTCGGCACCATTACCCTAGCCGATCCTGCTTCCCGCCAGTGTCTCCGCGATCTGGATCGCGTTCGTCGCGGCACCCTTGCGGAGGTTGTCGGACACCACCCAGAGGTGCAGCACGCGGGGAAGGTGAGGATCGGTACGGATGCGGCCGACGAATACCTCGTCCCGTCCTGCGGCATCCCGCGGCGTCGGGAAGTCCTCGGCGGCGGGCGCCACCACGAGCCCAGGTGCGGACGAGAGCACCTCGACGGCCTCCTCGCGCGACAACTCGCGCTCGGTTTCGACCATCATCTCAACCGAGTGGCTCACCTCAACCGGTACCCGGACGCACGTCGGGGCAACCACGAGCTCGGGAAGCCCCATGATCTTCCGAGGCTCGTTGATCATCTTCCGTTCCTCCTCCGACCAGCCGTTCTCGTCGAAGGGTCCGATCTGCGGCACCGCGTTCGCCGCGATCGGGCGGGTGAAGGGCGTCGGGCCCTCACCCCCGCCGGAGATCTCCCGCCTCAGCGCCTCGATCCCCTTCTCGCCCGCACCGCTGACGGACTGGAAGGTGGTGAGGACTACCCGCCGAACACCGGCGGCCTGGTGGATCGGGTTCAGGGCGACGACGACCTGAATCGTGGAGCAGTTCGGGTTGGCGATGATCCCCTTGGGCCGGTCGTCCGCCGCGGCGGCGTTGACCTCCGGGACCACCAGCGGCACCTCCGGGTCCATCCGCCATGCCGACGAGTTGTCGACCACGATGGCCCCTTCCTCCGCGGCGCGCGGCGCCCACTCCAGCGATCGCGCCCCACCCGCCGAGAAGATGGCGATGTCCACGCCTTCGAAGACCCCGGGACGGGGCACTTCCACCGTGTACTCCCGACCCTGCCACTGCAGCTTCGTTCCCGCGCTACGCTCCGAGGCCAGCAGCGTCAGCCGCTCGACGGGAAACTCTCGCTCGGCGAGCACCTGCAGCATCGTCCGGCCGACCGCTCCGGTCGCGCCGAGAATCGCAACGTTCATCTGCCTCTTACCGCTCTCCGGCCGAGGCGGGGGCACCCGCGCCCGCGCCGACCATGTCCAGGGTGAAAGCATCGTGCAGCGCCCGTACAGCGTCCTGCTCCCGGGCCGCTTCGACCAGCACCGTGATGGTGATTCCCGACGTCGACACGGCATAGACGTCGATCTCGTGCTCCAGCAGCGCGCGATATGCTTTCGCGTACACGCCCGGCCGCTGGTGCATCCCGCTCCCGACCAACGAGATGCGGGAAAGTCCGCGACGGGTTTCGATCCCACCGCCCCCCATTCCCCTCAGAACGCCGCCAACGATCTCTTCCGCGGGCGCCACATCCGCTTCAGCGAGGGTGAGCTGCAACTGCAACCCACCGTCGCCATCTTCCGATTCCGAGATCATGTCGACGCTGACGCCGCCCTCCGCCAGCGCGACCAGGACCGCCGTAACGGTCCGAAGACCGGGCGGGAGCCCCCTCAGCACCAGCTTCGCCTGCCCCGGCTTCGCCGCGATCCCGGTGAGTACCAGCTCTTCCATACGCTTCGGTTTGCGGGTGACGTACGTCCCGATCGTCTCCTCTCCCTCCTCGAAGGCGGAGCCCAGGCGCAGGTCCACATCGTACCGCGCCGCGATCTCCACCGCGCGGGCATGCATGACCTGAGCTCCGCCCGAGGCCAGCTCGAGCAGCTCCTCGTACGACAGCTCCGGGATGATCCGGGCGCCAGGGACCTTGCGCGGGTCCGCGGTGAACACGCCCCGGACATCAGAATACACTTCGCACCGATCGGCCTCGAGCGCCGCCGCGAGCGCGACAGCGGTGGTGTCCGAACCGCCGCGCCCCAGCGTCGTGATCTCCTTCGACGTGCTCACACCCTGGAAGCCCGCGACGATCACCACCTGCCCCTCGTCCAGCGCCGCGCGAACCCGTCCACCCCGGATCTCCGTGATCCGCGCGGCCGTATGCGCGTCGTCCGTGATGATCGCCGCCTGACTACCGGTGAGCGAGACGGCCTGCTCCCCCGCTTCGCGGATCGCCATCGCGAGGAGCGCGATCGAGATGCGCTCACCCGCCGTCAGCAGCATGTCCATCTCGCGAGGGTGCCGGCTCGCGGCGGCGTCGTGCCCAACGACCTGTGCGGCCATCGCGACCAGATCGTCCGTCGTGTCCCCCATCGCCGAAACGACGACCACCAGCTGCTCCCCCCGCCGCCGGGCACGGACCACCCGCTCCGCCACCTTACGGATCCGCTCGGGCGTCGCGACCGAGCTGCCACCGTACTTCTGGACGATCAGCACGACCCGACCGGCCAGGCTGACCCGCCCGCGACGCCGGTGCGCGCCGAGGCGAGCACGGCGGCGGTGGATCGTTCCGCGACTAACGTCATCAGAAGATCCTCACCTCCCCGATGTATCGACCGGGATTCGCCTGGAGGTCGGCGAGGATCCGACGCAGCGTCGCGATCGCCGCCTGGGTCTCCTCGAAGAGGGCCGGATCCTCCAGCAACCGACCCAGGGTACCCTCTCCGTTCTCGATGCGCTCGGCGGCCCGCTGCACTACGGCGAGCGCCTGTCGTGCCTCCACGATCGTCGGACCCAGCTGCTCGATCTGCGGCTCCAGCGTCGTCAGGAGGCTGGATGCGCTGGCGGACAGCGCGCCCAGCTCGCCGAGCGTCGTATCGGCCCGTGCCACCAGGGACGGGGCACCGGAGGTCGCCTCATCGATGCGACGGCTCAATTCCTCGAGGTTCCGGCTCGCCTGCTCCGCGTTCTGGAGGATCTGCCGGACCTGTCCACCTTCGGTGAACGCGGCCTCGATCTCACCCGCCACCCGGTCGAAGCGCGCGGTGGTCTGCGTCACGTTCTCCGTGGCGACCAGCACGCTCTGCGACACGTCCCGGTACGTCTGGGTCTGCTGGTCCACGAAGCCCGTGAGCTGCTCGCTCATCGCCGAGACGTTCTCGATGATCTCGCGGATCTCCAGCGCCGTCTCCTCGGTGAACGCGAGCTCCACCCGTTCCGCCAGCGTCTCCAGGTCACCGGCAATGCGCGCACCGACGGCCGTGAGCTGCGTGATGTCCGGCAGCGTCGCTCCCGGCAGGATGCCCGGGTCCGCGGAGACGGTGAACTCCATCTCCGGGTAGGTGCTCTGCGACACGATCGAAGCCTGCCAGTCGCCGAAGAGGGACGCCGGGGCCAGCAGGACGGCGGCTTCCTCCGGCAGGGTCACCTCCGGAGAGACCTGCATCGACACCAGCACACCGAGGCCCTGGTCGCCCAGTCCGATCTCCGTCACCCGCCCCACCTGGACGCCCCGGAACTTCACCGGATTCCCCTCACGAAGCTCTCCAACTTCGCGGAAGACGGCCCTCACGTCCACCTGCTCCTCCCCCCACGGCCGTCCGCTCAGCCAGAACGCCCCCAGCACCGTCAGGACGATGGCCGCCACGACAACCATCCCGACCACGGCCTCGTTCTTGAGCTTCATTGCGTCCTCCGGCTCGTCGACATGTGTGTCATCTCCTTCTCGGCGTCCGTCGCCTGCTCGACGAGCTCCGGCCTTCCCTCCACGAATCCCCGTACGATCGGGTTCGTGGAGTTACGGATCTCCTCCGGCGTCCCTTCCTCGAGCACGCGTCCCTCGTACAGCATCGCGATGCGATCGCTCACCCGGTACGCGCTCCGCATATCGTGCGTGATCACCAGACTGGTCACGCCCAGCTCATCCCTCATCTTCAGGATCAGCCGATCGATGACGGTCGTCGTCACCGGATCCAGTCCGCTCGTCGGCTCGTCGTACAGCAAGTACTTCGGGCCGAACGCTATCGCCCGGGCCAGCCCCGCGCGCTTCTTCTGCCCCCCCGAGAGCTCGGACGGAAAGCGATCCTGGAACCCTTCCAGCTCCACGCGCCGGAGCGAATCGGCGATCCGCTCCTCGATCTCATCCCGTGAGAAGCCGCCGTGCTTGATCAACCCCATCGCCAGGTTCTCCGCCACCGTCATCGAGTCGAAGAGGGCGGCGAACTGGAACACGTACCCCACCTTTCGACGGAGCTGGTACAGCTCGTCGCGGGTCAGCGAGGGTACGTCCTCCCCATCCACACGAACGGTGCCGGAGTCGGGCTCCAGCAGACCGACGATGTGTTTGAGCGCCACCGACTTCCCGGCCCCCGAGAAGCCGACCAGCGCAACCGTCCCCCCCTCCTCCACCGTGAGGTTGAAGCCGTCCAGGACCACCTTGGACCCGAACGCCTTGTGGAGGTCGATCATCTCGATCATTCAGTCAGCAGCACCACTGCCCAGAAGGCGTCGAACACGAGAATCAGCATGCTGCTGACCACCACCGCGCGCGTCGTCGAAATCCCCACGCCCTCGGCTCCGCCCCGCGTAGTGAAGCCCTCGAAACAGCCCACGATCGTCACGATCAGGCCGAACGAGGTCATCTTGATCAGCGAGTAGGTGATGTCGAAGGGGTCGTGGAAGAGCCGCAGGCCGCGGAT
>Ga0079224_100003623_pt1 | contig 19589 bp, 17 predicted proteins | sample Stecom2015_FD_80414 | JGI IMG/M metagenome (GOLD analysis project Ga0079224, IMG submission 80414) | Agricultural soil microbial communities from Utah to study Nitrogen management - Steer compost 2015 | ecosystem: Environmental > Terrestrial > Soil > Agricultural land | place: USA: Utah... | reverse complement strand
CGGCTGCGGCTGACCATCAGGGTGGCGATGTCGCGCTCGGTGCTCAGCACCTCGGCGTTGCCGATTTCCTGGGCGTGGATGCCGAGAAACTCGCCGGTCTGCGGGTCGGTATAGGTCTTGCCGCGACGGTACAGACCATATGCATTGATGTTCGGGTCCACCTCGCCACGGGCATAGACCCGGTTGCCGGCCCCTGCCACCACGCTTTCCGCCTCGCCGCCGATCACATACGGCGCAGCCTCCAGTTGCTCGGCGTCATCCATGATGCGACCGGCATTGAGGAAGGCGTTGATCGCTTCCAGCGGGATGGTCTGAATGGCTTCTGCCATCGGCGTGGAACGCACGCTCGGGGACAGCTTGATGGTGCCACCCTGCCCGCGGTTGACGGTCAGGCGCGGTTGCCCGTCGATATACACCAGGGAGATGATGTCGCCGGGGTAGATGAGATGGGGGTTGTTGATCTGCGGGTTGGCGTGCCAGATTTCAGGCCACTTCCACGGCAGATTGAGAAAACGGCCCGCGATGCCCCACAGGGTATCGCCCTTGACTACCTCATACCGTTGCGGGTGATTATCCTTGAACACCGACTCCTGCGCCTGTACAAGAATGCTCAACGAGAGCAGCACCAGGCCGAGTAATGTTTTCCTCATGACACGAATCCTTTTATTATAGAGGTCAGCACCCAGGTCCCAGCCAACACCGGCATGCGGACCAGCTATACTTCCAAGCTGCCTGCATATTAGCAGCACCTTTCATTCCAGTTCTACAAGTGCATCACAAACCGACATGGCCATACTGAATATTCTCGAATTTCCCGATCCCCGACTGCGCACCATCGCGAAGCCGGTCACCGTGGTTGACGACCGCATCCGCCAGCTGGTGGATGACATGTTCGAAACCATGTACGCCGCGCCGGGCATTGGTCTGGCCGCGACCCAGGTGAACGTGCATGAGCGGGTGATCGTCATCGATCTGTCCGAAGATCACAGCGAACCGCTGGTGTTCATCAACCCGGAGCTGGAAGTGCTCACCGACGAGCTGGACGAGATGCAGGAAGGCTGCCTCTCGGTTCCGGGCTTCTACGAAACGGTGACCCGTCCGGACCGCGTGCGGGTCAAGGCGCTGGGTCGCGATGGCGAACCCTTCGAGATGGTCTGCGAGGGTCTGCTGGCAGTGTGCATCCAGCATGAGTGCGATCACCTGAACGGCAAGCTGTTCGTGGATTACCTGTCCAACCTCAAGCGGGACCGTATCCGCAAGAAGCTGGAGAAGCTGCACCGGGCCCAGGCCAACGCCTGAACCCGCCTGCCTGAAGGCTTGCCGCGGCAAGCCTTTTTCTTTACTGGTTGGATGTAGTCCTGATGAAAAGCACTGATCTGCGCATCGTCTTTGCCGGAACGCCCGAATTTGCCGCGGCCCACCTCCAGGCATTGCTGGATGCCAAACTGAATATCGTCGCGGTATATACCCAACCGGACCGGCCCGCCGGGCGGGGCCAGAAGCTGACCCCCAGCGCCGTCAAGAAGCTGGCCTTGCAGCATGGTCTGCCGGTGTACCAGCCGCAGACCCTGCGCGCGCCCGAGGCCCAGGCCGAGCTGGCTGCCCTTGAGGCCGACCTGCTGGTAGTGGTTGCCTACGGCCTGATCCTCCCCCAGGCGGTGCTGGATCTGCCGCGGCTTGGCTGCATCAACAGTCACGCGTCGCTGCTGCCCCGCTGGCGCGGTGCTGCGCCGATCCAGCGCGCCATTGAAGCCGGGGACGACGAAACCGGCGTCACCGTGATGCAGATGGAGGCAGGGCTGGATACCGGCCCCATGCTGCTCAAGAGCCGTACACCCATTGGTGTGGATGATACCGGCGGCAGTCTGCATGACCGCCTGGCCGAGATCGGCCCGGTGGCCGTCCTTCAGGCAATAGAGGGGCTGGCAGCAGGCACCCTCGAGGCCGAGGTTCAGGATGACAGCCTGGCCACCTACGCGCACAAGCTGAGCAAGGCAGAGGCCCGCATCGACTGGGCACGGCCGGCAAGGGAGCTGGCGCTGATGATCCGCGCCTTCAACCCCTGGCCGCTGGCCCATGCCGGCTGGCAGGACCAGCCCCTCAAGGTGTGGGCCGCCACGGTCGAGGAGGGCAGCGGCCACCCCGGGGAAATTCTCGACTGCAGCAGGGAAGGCCTGCTGGTGGCCTGCGGTGAACAGGCTCTGCGCCTGACCCGCCTGCAGCTGCCCGGGGGCAAGCCGCTGCCGTTCAGCGACCTGTACAACGCCCGGCGCGACCAGTTCAGTCCCGGTCAGCTTCTGGACAACGGCCGGTGAGCCCGCGGCTGGCTGCAACCCATGCGCTGGCGGTGGTTATGGCCGGCAAGGGTTCGCTGGGCAGCAGCCTGCCGGCCCAGCTGGACAGGGTACCGGCTCGCGACCAGGCCCTCGCCCGGGAGCTGGCGATGGGTACCGCGCGCTGGTTCCATCGCCTTCAGGGGCTGGCCGATCAATTGCTGCAGAAGCCCCTGCGTGCTGCCGACCGTGATCTTCAGGCACTGCTGCTGGTCGGCATGTACCAGCTGCTCTACACCCGGATCCCCGCCCATGCCGCTATTGCCGAGACGGTCGATGCTGCCGTCCAGCTGAAGAAACCCTGGGCCAAGGGCATGCTCAACGCGGTGCTGCGCCGCGTCCAGCGCGAGGGGCCGGAGCTGCTGCCCAGGCTGGAACACGACCCGGTGATCCGCGTGAGCCATCCGCGCTGGCTGCAGAAGCGGCTGAAGGCCGATTGGCCGGAACACTGGGAAGCCATCTGCGCCGCCAATAATCTCCATCCGCCAATGACCCTGCGGGTCAACCGGCTGCAGGGGGAGCGTGACGCCTACCTTGCGCGCCTGAACAACGAGGGTATTGAGGCCAGCGCCTGCGGTTTCAGCGCCGACGGCATCACCCTGGCCGCACCGAGGGACGTATACCAGTTGCCGGGCTTTGCCGAGGGCGCGGTCAGCGTTCAGGACGAGGCGGCCCAGCTGGCGGCCCCCTTGCTGGAACTCAGACCCGGCCTCAGGGTATTGGACGCCTGCTGCGCCCCCGGCGGCAAGACCTGCCATATTCTCGAGCTGGAACCCGGCCTGCAGGAGCTGGTCGCGCTGGATCTGGAGCCGGCCCGGCTGGCCCGCGTGCAGGAGAACCTGCAGCGGCTGCAGCTCGAGGCTACACTCAAGGCCGCCGACGCCCGCCGGCTGGACAGCTGGTGGGACGGCCAGCCGTTCCAGCGCATCCTGCTGGACGCCCCCTGCAGCGCCACCGGTGTCATCCGCCGCCATCCGGATATCAAGCTCACCCGGCAGGCGGACGACATCGCTGCGCTGGCGGCGCTGCAGGGCGAACTGCTGGATCAACTGTGGCAAACCCTGGAGGTTGGCGGCATCCTGGTATACGCCACCTGTTCTGTCCTGCCGGAGGAGAACACCCGAGTGATCGAGGCCTTCCTTGCGCGCCAGGGCGGTGCGCGCCAGCTACCGATCACTGCGGAATACGGTGTGGAGCAACCCTGCGGTCGCCAGTTGCTGCCGCAGCCCAAGAGACACGATGGATTCTATCTGGCGAAACTGCTGAAGCTGGACAAGGGCCGTATCGTCGGATAACAGGACGGGCGCATGAAGATCATCATTCTCGGAGCCGGGCAGGTGGGCGGCAGTCTGGCAGCGGAGCTGGCCAGCGAGGCCAATGACATCACGGTGGTGGACGTCGACGCGGTGAAGCTGCGGGCGCTGGGCGACCGCCTGGACATCCGCACGGTCAGGGGCCGCGGCTCCCTGCCGACAGTGCTGCGCCAGGCCGGTGCGGACGATGCGGACATGCTGATCGCCGTCACCAGCAGCGATGAGACCAACATGATCGCCTGCCAGGTTGCCTATTCGCTGTACCGTACGCCCACCAAGATCGCCCGTATCCGCGAATCCGCCTATCTGACGCGCAACGGCCTCCTCGGCAACGACGATCTGCCGGTGGACGTGGTGATCAGCCCCGAACAGGCGGTTACCACCTATATCAAGCGGCTGATCCAGCATCCCGGCGCGCTCCAGGTGGTCGACTTCGCCGATGGCAAGGTGCAGCTGGTGGCGGTCCGGGCCTACCATGGAGGCCCTCTGGTCGGTCAGGAGCTGCGCTACCTGCGTCAGCATATGCCCGGAGTGGACACCCGGGTGGCGGCAATCTTCCGCCGCGACCGCCCGATAACGCCCCAGGGTGACACCCTCATCGAAGCCGATGATGAGGTGTTCTTCATTGCGGCTTCGCGGGACATCCGCGCGGTGATGAGTGAACTGCGGCGCGTGGAGAAACGCAACAGGACAGTGATGATCGCCGGCGGCGGCAATATCGGCGAGCGCCTGGCCGAAGCCATCGAGACCCACTACCGGGTGAAGATCATCGAAAACAACCGGGCCCGGGCCGACTACCTGTCGCAGAATCTGGACAAGTCCATCGTGTTGTACGGCAGCGCCTCGGATAAACAATTGCTGATCGACGAAAACATCGAGGAAGTCGACATTTTCTGCGCGGTCACCAACGACGACGAGGCCAACATCATGTCCTCGCTGCTGGCCAAGCGCCTCGGCGCGCGTCGGGTGATGGCGCTGATCAACAACCCGGCCTATGTCGACCTGGTACAGGGCGGGCAGATCGAGATCGCCATTTCCCCTTCCCATGCGACGATCGGGACGCTTCTTGCCCATGTCCGCCGCGGTGATATCGTCAATGTTCACTCCCTGCGCCGGGGCGCGGCTGAAGCGATCGAGATCATCGCCCACGGCGACACGCGCTCCTCGCGGGTGGTGGGTCGGGCCATCCGGGATATCCGACTGCCGCCGGGCACCACCATCGGTGCCGTGGTGCGCAACGAGGAGGTCCTCATCGCCCATGACAGCACGGTGATAGAGTCCGGCGACCACGTCATCCTGTTCGTCATCGACAAGAAGCACATCCGCGATGTCGAGCGGCTGTTCCAGGTCGGCCTGACCTTCCTCTGATATCCGCCAACAGGTAGCGCGCCATGCAGTACTCCCAGATACAGCGCATCACCGGCATTCTGCTCATGCTGTTCTCCCTCGGCATGCTGCCCGCCGCTGCGGTTGGCTGGTATCACCACGAACAGGCTACCCAGTCCTTCATCATCGGCTTTGCCATCACCCTGACTGTCGGTCTGCTGGTATGGTTGCCGGTGCGGCGCCAGCGCAACGAACTGCGCACCCGTGACGGCTATCTGATCACCGTACTGTTCTGGCTGGTTCTGGGTCTTTTCGGTGCGATACCGTTGTATCTGCTGGAGCTGCCCGACCTGAGCGTGGCCGATGCGGTGTTCGAATCCTTCTCCGGGCTGACCACCACAGGCGCCACCGTGATCACCGGGCTGGATACCCTGCCGCGGGCGCTGCTGTTCTATCGCCAGCAGCTGCAGTGGTTCGGCGGCATGGGCATCATCGTGCTGGCAGTGGCGATATTGCCACTGCTCGGCGTGGGGGGCATGCAGCTGTACCGGGCGGAGATGCCCGGACCGCTCAAGGACAACAAGCTCACCCCGCGCATCGCCGAAACCGCCAAGGTGCTGTGGTTCATCTACACCGGTCTGACCCTGGCCTGCGCCGGTGCCTACTGGCTGGCCGGCATGACCCTGTTCGACGCCATCGGTCACAGTTTCTCGACCGTCGCCATCGGGGGGTTCTCTACCCACGACGCCAGCATCGGCTACTACAACAGCCCGGCCATCGAAACCATCTGCCTGCTGTTCATGGTGCTGTCAGGGATCAATTTCGCGCTGCACTTCACCGCCTGGCGCTACCGTTCGGTGCGCAGCTACTGGCAGGACCCGGAGTGCCGCAGTTATCTGCTGATCCTGCTCGGACTGGTGGTTGTCTGTACCCTCCTGCTGATCGGTTACCGGTATTACGATCCGGCCTCGGCGCTGCGCTACGCGGCCTTCCAGGCGGTGTCCATCGCCACCACCACCGGTTTCACCATCACGGATTTTTCTGCCTGGCCTTCGGTGCTGCCCTTCCTGCTGCTGTACGCCAGCTTCGCCGGCGCCTGCGCCGGCTCCACCGGTGGGGGCATGAAGATCATCCGGGTGGTGCTGGTATTCAAGCAGGGGGTGAGGGAGATCAAGCGGCTGCTGCATACCAACGGTGTATTTCCGGTGAAGCTGGGGCAGCAACCGGTGGGCGATCGGGTGGTGGAGGCGGTATGGGGGTTCTGTTCGGTCTACGTCTTCACCTTCGCCGTGCTGTTTCTGCTGCTGCTCGGCACGGGACTGGATTTCGTCACCGCGTTCTCTGCCCTGGCCGCCTGCATGAACAACCTCGGTCCCGGCCTGGGTGACGTCACCGCGCACTACGGCGAGCTCAGCGCCACGGTGAAATGGCTGCTCAGCTTCGCCATGCTGCTCGGACGGCTGGAAGTATTTACCCTGCTGGTACTGCTGACACCGATGTTCTGGCGCCGCTGAGACGCGCTACTCTTCGTCGAGGAAAGCCATGCCGGCGCCCTCGCCGGCCACCACTCGCTGGATGACCATGCGCAGCACCGGCGCCTCGAAGGGCATATCCTGAACCTGGCCGGTCACTTCGGTACCGGGAGCCAGGCTGGCAAGCTCGGCGTTCTCCACGAACACACCGCCATCGGACAGGTCGCGGGTCTGGCCGAACACCTCACCGAGTTCCGGATGACTGATGCGGATGCGGGCCTTCATCATGGTCCGCGGGTATACGCGCTTGTTACTCATGCCGAACGTCCCTTTTGTTCAGTACCATTTCTTCTCGCCCGGAGGGCGTTTCTTGAAACGCTTCATGGTCCACATGTACTGGCTGGGCCAGCGTCGCACATAGCTACCGATGGTGGCACTCAGCGCAGCCACCGCCGTGGCATCATCGTCACTATACAGCGCCTCCGGAGCACGCTCGACCACCACCTTGAAGCCGCTGCCATCGGGCAGACGCAGGCAGTGCAGGAACACGCCATTGGCCGCACCACCCTTGAGCAGGCCAGGTACGAATTTGCTGGTCAGTGCCGTGGCGCCGAGGAAGGGCACGAATACCCCGCTCTTCATCGACGGCTCCGGATCGGCCGGTATGCCCACCGCACCGCCGCGGCGCACCTCCCGCATGACGCTGATGATGCCGTCACGGGTGGAGGCGGCCACCTTGTTGCCCAGCTGGGTGCGCTTTTCCTGCAGCAGTTCATCCACTGCCTTCAATTTCGGCGGCCGATAGAAGATGATCGGCGAACACTTCTGGCAGTACCAGTGGTTGAGCACTTCCCAGTTGCCCAGGTGGCTGGTGATGCCCACCACGCCCTTGCCTTCGGCCAGCGCCTCGTCAAGCAGGTGCTCGCCTTCCACCTCCCTGATCAGCGCCACCGTCTTCTGCGGACTCCACATCCAGGCGCAGGCGCTCTCGGCAAAGCTGCGGCCGATGTTCACCAGGGTTTCACCGGTCAGCCTCTCGCGCTGCTCGGCGCTCAGTTCGGGGAAGCAATGACGCAGGTTGATCCGCACCACTTCCCGCGAGCGGTTCGGCAGTTTCCACATCAGCCAGCCGACGGCGGCGCCGAGCCGCTGCGCCGCACCGAACGGCAACCGCGCAAACAGCTTGAGTGATCCCACCGCAACAGCGCCCTTGAGCTTTTCCACCTGCGCACTCCAGATCTCGAAAAGCGCCATTGTAGCCTGCACATCGGCGTCAGCCCACAGGCAGCATGCAGCTCCACAATTCCACCATCGGATGCCGCGCATCGGGTGGTCCAAGCCAGTCAGCAAGCGGCCTGCACCCCTGATTCCCGCACAGTTGGTAATCGCCAACCGCGCCGACGCCGCTGCGCCCCAGACGCAGCGGTTGGAGCGGCGACAGCTGCGGCCGGTAGTGCCAGCTGCCGTCACGCAATACGGCATCGTGGGGGATCTCCATACCGGCGCCGCTGCCGCGCACGCGGGCCGCCTCCAGCACCAGACCGGCAGGGCTGAGCCGGTAATCTTCCTCCCAGCGGATTTTCTCCACACTGTGCTGCCAGGCCAGGGTGAACTCGGTCAGCGGCACCTGCGCCCACACCACCCCGGCGAGACCCAGGCATAACGCATTCATGCCAGGCGCGCTGCCCGCCGCGCCCGCCACCAGTGCTGGGCAATGAAGAGCAGGCCCAGGGCGAACCCCAGTTCATCAGTGATCGGCAGTGCCAGGATCATCAGCGCCCCGGCGGCAAAGCCCAGCCCCTTCTCCCACCAGGCCAGCGGGCGCATACAGTAGCCGGTAAAGACGATACCCCATAAACCAATGGCGAAGGCGGCCTTGACCAGCATGTAGACCACTGCCATCCAGTCGTCCCCCTGCATCATCAGCGCTGGGCTGTAGACCACCATGAAAGGCACCACAAAGCCGGCGACGGCGATGCGGATGGCCCACATGCTGATTCGCAGGCCGTTCTCCCGGGCGATGGGCGCGGCGGCGAAGCAGGCCAGCGCCACCGGCGGTGTCAGGTCGGCCATGATGCCGAAATAGAACACGAACATGTGCGAGACGATCAGCGGCACCCCCAGGTCCAGCAATGCCGGTGCGGCGATGGAACTGGTGATGATGTAGTTCGGGATGGTCGGGATACCCATGCCCAGCACCAGGCAGGTGAGCATGGTCAGCAGCAGCGACAGGAACAGATTGTCCTGGCCGATGGCGAGGATGTAACCGGCAAAGGTCGAGGCTACCCCGGTCAGCGAAACGATACCGATGATCACCCCTACCAGCACACAGGCGACCCCCACCGGTACCGCATGCCGGGCGCCCTCCACCAGCGCATGCAGGCAGATGCGCAGGGTGTCGCGCCCGCCCTTGACGAACCAGCAGGCGGCCACCAGCGCGGCGATGACGCCAAAAATTACCCCGATGCCCAGCTGGAAGAAACCGGCACAGAGAATCCCCAGGGCGACCCAGAATGCGACCCGCAGCGCGGTGGAGGACAGCCGCAGGATCAGCGCCGAGCCGAGGATCACGATCGCCGTCAGTGCCAGCCCGATGGTGCCGGCGAACATGGGCGTGCGTCCGGAAAACAGCAGCCAGACCAGCACGACCAGCGGGATCAGCAGGAACCAGCGCTGGCGGACTGCCTCCCAGGCGCTGGGGCATTCTTCCTTCGTCAGGCCATGGAGCTTCGAGCGCCTGGCTTCCAGGTGCACCATCCAGAATACCGAGCCGAAATACAGCAGCGCAGGGATCAGCGCGGCCTTGGCCACCTCGACATAGGGCACGTTGATGGTTTCGGCCATGATGAAGGCGACCGCCCCCATCACCGGCGGCATGATCTGGCTGCCCATGCTGGAGGTCGCCTCGACGCCCCCGGCGAAGGCCGCGCGGTAGCCGAAGCGCTTCATCAATGGAATGGTGAACTGCCCGGTAGTCACCACGTTGGCGACCCCGGAGCCGGTGATGGTCCCCATCAGGGCCGAAGACACCACCGACACCTTCGCCGGCCCCCCGGCCCGATGGCCGAACAGCCCCATGGCAAAATCGGTGAACAGGCGAATCATTCCGGCCTGCTCCAGGAAAGAGCCAAACAGGATAAACAGGAAGATATAGGTCGCCGATACGTAGGTCGGCGTGCCGTACAGCCCTTCGGTGCCAAAGGACAGCTGATTTACGATCTGGTCCAGACCATAGCCCCGGTGCGCCAGATCGCCGGGCAGGTAATTGCCGAACAACCCGTAGGCGAGGAAGAGTCCGCAGATGACCGGTAGTGCGATACCCATTACCCGCCGGGCCGCCTCGAACACCAGGGCGATGAGCACCAGCCCCACTACCATATCCAGCGGGGTCAGGTCACCCGAGCGCTGGATCAAATCCGCCTCGAAATACCATTGATAGAAGAAGGTCGCCATGCCCGCCAGCGCCAGTACCCAGGCCAGTGGCTGCCAGGGCCGGGCGGTGCCACGCACCGGGTAGCTCAGGTACACCAGCATCAGCAGAAAGCCGACGTGTCCGGCCCGCATCACCTGTGTCGACAGGGGATGGAACGCGGCGGTGACGATCTGGAAACAGGAGAACGCCAGGGCCACATAGAACAGGGTTCTCGGCCACTCGGCGGGGCTCGCATGGAGCCCCTGATATTCGCTCATGGACTACTCCCTGCCGCTGACTATTGCAGTACGCCCGCTTCCCTGTAGAACCGCTCGGCGCCCGGATGCAGCGGAATGGGCAGGTTGTCAGCAGCGGTTTCCAGGCGGATGGCCTTGGCAGCGGAATGGGCATTACCCAGCGCCGTCAGGTTGTCGAATATCAGCTTGGTCATCTGGTAGGCGATGTCCTCGTCCACCTTCTCGTGGCTGACCAATATGTTGGTGACCGCCACGGTGGCGACATCTTCGTCCTGGCCGTCGTAGGTGCCGGCGGGAATTACTCCTGACTGATAGGCGGGATTGCCGATCTTCTCCACCACCTCGGGCGGAATCGCGACGAAGGTCACCGACATGGTGCTGGCCAGATCACGGATCGCTGCCATGCCAAGCCCGGAGGACTGCAGGGTCGCGTCCAGCTGGCGGTTCTTGATCAGCTCGACGGATTCGGCATAGGGCAGGAATTCGACCCGGCGCATGTCATCGTAGCTGAGCCCGGCGGCGGCGAAGATCGCCCTGGCGTTGAGCTCGGTTCCGGACTTGGGCGCACCGACGGAAATGCGCTTGCCCTTGAGGTCATCCAGGGTCTTGATGCCCGATTCGGCGCTGGCCACCACTTGGATGTAGTTGTTGTAGGTGCCTGCAATCGCCCGCAGCCGCTTGAGCGGGGTCTTGAAACCGGCGTCCTCGACCCCGTTCCAGGCGTCCGATACGGAATCGCCCAGGGCGAAGGCCAGCTCACCGCGTCCCGCTTGCAGCAGATTGAGATTTTCCACCGACGCCTTGGTCGCCTGTACCGACGGCCTGGCCCCTTCTATCTGGCCGTACAGCTGGGAGATGGCTACACCGATCGGGTAATACACCCCGCTGGTGCCGCCGGTCAGCACGTTGATATAGGTGGGGGCTGCGTATACAGCAGTAGTTACAGTCAGCGCCGCAGCCGCAGCCAGCAGGCCGAGTCGTCTGGTAAGTCCCATGGGTGATCTCCCGCATTATTGTTGTTTATTGTGTTCTGACGGCGGCAGGGTCGCCGCCCAGCTCCGCGTAACGGAAGCAGTCTCGAGTATGGTCCATAACCATGCCGGTTGCCTGCATGAACGCATAGCAGATGGTGGGACCGACAAAACTGAAGCCGGCCTGCTTCAGCGCCCGGCTCATGGCGCGGGCCTGGTCGGTAATGGCCGGTACCTGCGCATGGGAGCTGAAATGGTTAATCCGCGGTTGCCCGTCGACGAACTGCCAGAGCCACGCCACCGGGTCCTCCCGCTCGGCCAGCCGCAGCCAGGCCCGGGCATTCTGCCGTGCCGCCCGCAGCTTGAGCCGGTTGCGGATGATCCGCGGGTCCTCCGCCAGCCGCTCGATATCCGCATCGGTCTGTCGCGCCATGAGCTGCGCATCGAAGTTGCGATAGACCTCGCGGTAGTGTTCCCGCTTGCGCAGCACCGTGATCCAGGCGAGTCCTGCCTGCACGCCCTCCAGAATCAGCATCTCGAACAGGTGCCGGGCGTCCCGGTGGGGTACGCCCCATTCCTCGTCGTGGTATTGCTGGTAGAGCGGATCGCTGCTGCACCACTGGCAGCGAACGGTAGACGTCGTGCTGGCATTCATGGCGGATCCTGCGCTGAAGTCTGTCCTATGCTAGCGCGCTGCGCTGCACTGCGCACCCGGCGGCTTTTGCCAAGCCACCCCCGCTATGACGTAAGATAACTGCTTAAATTCAAACGGAAGATATAATGCCTGCACCTACAGTAAACGTTTCAGTTACCCCCCGGGGCAGCATGGAAATCCTGTCCCAGCGTGAAGTCCGCAACCTCAGTGAAGTGGGTTCCGGCAGCACCTACCAGCTGTTCCGCCAGTGCGCCCTGGCCATTCTCAACACCGGCGCGCGGGTTGATGATGCCCGCAGCATCCTCGAGGCCTACGCCGATTTCGAGGTGGAAATCCGCCAGCTTGATCGCGGCGTCCGACTCGACCTGCGCAACGCCCCGGCGGATGCCTTCGTCGACGGTCACATGATCTCCAGCGTGCGCGAGATGCTGTTCAGCGCCCTGCGCGACATCGTCTACACCGAGAGCGAGCTGCACAATAATCGTGCCGACCTGAGCACTTCCAGCGGCATTACCGATTACGTGTTCCACCTGCTGCGCAACGCCCGCACCCTGACGCCCGGTGTCGAGCCGAAAATGGTGGTGTGCTGGGGTGGCCATTCGATCAATGAGGAAGAGTACAAGTACAGCAAGCGCGTCGGCCACGAACTGGGCCTGCGCAACCTGAACATATGCACCGGCTGTGGCCCGGGCGTGATGAAAGGGCCGATGAAGGGTGCCACCATCGCCCACGCCAAGCAGCGGGTGCTCGACGCCCGCTATCTGGGGCTGACCGAGCCGGGGATCATTGCCGCCGAGGCGCCCAATCCGATCGTCAACGAACTGGTGATCCTGCCGGACATCGAAAAGCGCCTGGAGGCGTTCATCCGTGTCGGCCACGGCATCATCATCTTCCCCGGCGGCGCCGGTACCGCCGAGGAGTTCCTCTATCTGCTGGGCATCCTGCTGCATCCGGACAACGCCGAGCTGCCGTTCCCGCTCATCCTGTCGGGACCGCGCTCCTCTGCCGACTACATTCAGCAGCTGCACGACTTCGTCGGCGCTACCCTGGGCGAGCAGGCGCAGACCCGTTACGAGATCATCATCGAGGATCCGGTGCGTGTGGCGCGCAGGATGAAGCAGGGCCTGGCCGAGGTCGAACATTTCCGCCGCGAACGCAATGATGCCTTCCACTTCAACTGGCTGCTGCGGGTGGAACAGGAGTTTCAGCTGCCCTTCGACCCGACCCACGAGAACATGGCAGCCCTGGAGCTGCGTCGCGATACCCCGCCGCATCAGCTGGCGGCGAACCTGCGCCGCGCGTTCTCCGGCATCGTTGCCGGTAACGTCAAGGAACACGGCATCCGCCTGATCGAGGAATACGGTCCGTACGAGTTGCGCGGCGACGCGCAGATCATGCAGCCGCTGGGTGCGCTGCTGCAGGCCTTTGTCGATCAGCAACGGATGAAGATACCCAACGGCGAGGCCTACCGGCCCTGCTACCGGGTGATCAGCTAGGCCATCCGGCCACAGGCGAAGCGGGGGCAGAGCAGGGAAGCATGCCGCTGCCCGCCGCGGACAAATGACCCGCCATGCTGTATGCCGCCCCGCCACATTGTATACTTCGCCCTTTCTTCACAGTTGACCGGTGAAAAACGTGACACAGACAAACCCTGCCGCCCAGACCTTCCAGGGCCTGATTCTTGCGCTGCAAAGCTTCTGGGCCGAGCAAGGCTGCGTGATTCTGCAGCCCTACGACATGGAGGTGGGTGCGGGGACCTTTCATACCGCCACCTTCCTGCGCTCCATCGGCCCGGAAATCTGGAATGCGGCCTACGTCCAGCCCAGCCGCCGCCCGGCGGACGGCCGCTACGGCGAGAACCCCAACCGGCTGCAGCACTACTATCAGTTCCAGGTGGTGCTCAAGCCGAATCCGGACAATATCCAGGAGCTGTATCTGGACTCGCTGCGCCACATCGGTATCGACCCGCTGGTGCACGACATCCGCTTCGTCGAGGACAACTGGGAATCGCCCACGCTTGGCGCCTGGGGTCTGGGCTGGGAAGTCTGGCTCAACGGCATGGAGGTGACCCAGTTCACCTACTTCCAGCAGGTGGGCGGCGTCGAGTGCTACCCGGTCACCGGCGAGATCACCTACGGGCTGGAACGTCTGGCCATGTATCTGCAGGGCGTGGACTCGGTGTACGACCTGGTCTACTCCGATGGTCAGTTCGGCAAGGTCACCTACGGCGACGTGTTCCACCAGAACGAGGTGGAGCAGTCCACCTACAACTTCGAATACGCCAACGTCGACAAGCTGTTCGAGCTGTTCAGCTTCTATGAAAGCGAGGCCAACCGCCTGATCGAGGCCGAGCTGCCACTGCCGGCCTACGAAATGGTGATGAAAGCCTCCCATACCTTCAACCTGCTGGACGCCCGCCGGGCCATCTCGGTGACCGAGCGTCAGCGTTACATCCTGCGCGTACGCACCCTGGCCCGCGCCATCGCCCACGCCTACCTGCATGCCCGCGCCCGCCTCGGCTTCCCCATGGCCACCCCGGAGCTGCGTGATGAAGTGCTGGCCAAACTGAAGGAGGCCGAATGATGCAGGCTGAGGATTTTCTGGTTGAACTGGGCACCGAAGAGCTGCCCCCCAAGGCGCTGAAATCCCTCGCCGAAGCCTTCCTGGCCGGTGTGGAAAAGGGCCTGACCGAAGCCGGTCTGACCTATCAGGCCGCCCGTTACTACGCCGCTCCGCGCCGGCTGGCGGTACAGGTCGAGCAGCTGGCTACCGAACAGCCTGACCGCACCCAGCAGATGGATGGTCCGCCGCTCAAGGCGGCCTTCGATGCCGACGGCAACCCCACCCAGGCAGCCCTGGGCTTTGCCCGCAAGTGTGGTGTCGAGCTGAGCGAACTGGATCAGAGCGGGCCGCGCCTGCGGTTCGTGCAGACTATTCCCGGCCAGCCGGCGAGCGAGCTGTTGCCCGGCATCGTCGATCAGGCGCTGGCTGACCTGCCGATCCCCAAGCGCATGCGCTGGGGAGCCGGCAAGACCGAATTCGTCCGCCCGACCCAGTGGCTGGTCATGTTGCTGGGCGAGCAGGTGGTTCCCTGCCAGATCCTGTCCCAGCAGGCCGGCCGCGAATCGCGCGGTCACCGCTTCCACCACCCCGATCCGGTGGCCATCGGCAGTCCGGCCAGCTATGCCGAGGACCTGCGCAAGGCGCACGTGATTGCCGATTTTGCCGAGCGCCGCGCCCTGATCAGTGATCGGGTCGCCGAACTGGCCGCGGAGCAGCAGGGCAGCGCCATTGTCCCGGACGATCTGCTCGACGAGGTGACAGCACTGGTCGAATGGCCGGTGCCGCTGGTGTGCAGCTTCGAGGAACGCTTCCTCGAGGTGCCTCAGGAAGCGCTGATCTCAACCATGCAGGACAACCAGAAGTATTTCTGCCTGCTGGACAGCAAGGGCACCCTGCTGCCGCGCTTCATCACCGTGTCCAACATCGACAGCAAGGACCCGGCGCAGATCATTGCCGGTAACGAGAAGGTCGTGCGCCCGCGCCTTACCGACGCCGAGTTTTTCTACCAGCAGGACCTGAAGCATCCACTGCAGGACAACAACGAGCGGCTGGCCAATGTGGTATTCCAGGCCGAGCTGGGCAGCGTCTACGACAAGGCAGTGCGGGTTTCCAGCCTGGCGGCCTTCATCGCCGAAAGCATCGGTGGCGATGCGGTCAACGCCGCCCGCGCCGGCCTGCTGAGCAAGTGCGATCTGGCCAGCGAAATGGTCGGCGAGTTTCCGGAGCTGCAGGGCATCGCCGGTTATTACTACGCCCGCCATGACGGCGAGCCCGATGATGTGGCCCTGGCACTGAACGAGCAGTACATGCCCCGGGGTGCCGGCGCCGAGCTGCCGAGCACCCTGACCGGGGCGGCGGTGGCGCTGGCCGACAAGCTGGATACCCTGGCCGGCATCTTCGGCATCGGCATGCTGCCCACCGGCAGCAAGGACCCCTACGCACTGCGTCGCGCCGCGCTGGGCGTGCTGCGCATCCTCATCGAGAAGAAGCTCGAACTGGATCTGCACGCCGCCCTTGAGACCGCCATCAGTCAGTACGGCAGCGCAGTGAAGAGCCAAGGGCTGGTTGATCAGGTGCAGGACTTCATCTTCGACCGCCTGCGGGCCCGCTATGAGGATGAAGGAATCGATGTGGCCGTGTACCAGTCGGTGCGCGCGGTCCATCCTGATTCACCGCTGGACTTCGATCAGCGTGTTCAGGCTGTGCAGGCCTTCCGTCGCCTGCCGGAAGCCGAAGCGCTGGCCGCCGCCAACAAGCGGGTGGCCAATATCCTGGCCAAGGCCGAGGGTGAGCTTCCCGGTACTGTTGATCAGCAACTGCTGAGCGAAACTGCAGAACAGGCGCTGGCCACCGCCGTGGCCGCCGCTGAGGAAGCCGTGAAGCCGCTGGCGCAGCAACGCCAGTACACCGCTGCGCTGAACAGTCTGGCGGCGCTGCGCGAGCCCGTGGACGCGTTCTTCGATCAGGTGCTGGTCAATGCCGATGATGCCCGGGTCAAGGCCAACCGCTATGCGCTGCTGGCGCGCCTGCGCGGGCTGTTCCTCGGCGTAGCCGATATCTCGCTGATCGGATGAAACTGATCATTCTGGACCGCGACGGGGTCATCAACGAGGACTCCGACGCCTTCGTCAAATCGGTCGAGGAGTGGATTCCGCTGCCGGGGTCCATCGAGGCGATCGCCCGTCTGTGCAAGGCCGGCTGGACGGTGGCGGTGGCGACCAACCAGTCCGGTCTGGCCCGGGGCTACTTCAGCGAGCAGACCCTTGAGGCAATGCACCGGCGTCTGCGCGAGCTGGTTGCGGAGCAGGGTGGCCATGTCGACCTGATACGCCACTGTCCGCACGGGCCGGATGATGGCTGCGAATGCCGCAAACCCCTGTCCGGGATGTTTCGGGCGATATCCGAGCACTACGGCCTCCCTCTGAACGGCGTGCCCACCGTGGGGGACAGTCTGCGCGATCTGCAGGCCGGCGCCGCACTGGGCTGCCAGCCGTATCTTGTACGTACCGGGAAGGGTGCACAGACGGAACGGAAACCTCTGCCAGAAGGCACCCGCGTATTCGACAACCTGGCTGCCGTAGCCGATTACCTGCTGGAAAACTGACCATGTCCCTGATGGCCCTGCGTGTCACGCTTTTCTACCTGATCCTGTCCACCACTGCTGTCCTCTGGTCGATTCCGATGCTGCTGATCGGGCCGTTCCTGCCCTATCGTACGCGCTTCAACGTGGTGCTGGTGTGGTGGTGCCGGATGGCAATCTGGCTGGCCAAGCACCTGGTGGGCATCAATTACCAGGTGACAGGCCTGGAGAACATTCCCGAGCAGCCCGGCGTCATTGTCGCCAACCACCAGAGCACCTGGGAAACCTTCTTCCTGCAGCTGATCTTCAGGCCGCAGACGCAACTGATCAAGAAGGAGCTGCTGTACGTGCCGTTCTTCGGCTGGGCCTTCGCCCTGCTCAAACCCATCGCGATCAACCGCAGCAAGGCCCGCAGCTCGCTGCAACAGCTCAACCGCATCGGCGGCCAGCGGCTGCGTGAGGGCCTCTGGGTGCTGGTGTTCCCCGAAGGCACCCGGGTCGAGCCGGGTCAACCGATCAGGTTCAGCCGCGGCGGTGCGGCGCTGGCCTGTGCCAACAACGTGCCCATCGTCCCGGTGGCCCACAACGCCGGCGAGTTCTGGCCGCGCAAGGGATGGGGCAAGCGGGCCGGCACGGTACAGGTCCACATCGGCCCGGCTATCCATCCCGCGGGCTCGGATCCGCGCTCCATCGTCGAAGCGCACAAGCAGGCCGAAGCCTGGGTGCAGCAGGCCATGCTGGAGATCCAGCAGCGCTGACCGCAGCCTCAGCCCGATAGCATCGGCACCCAGCAGGCCAGGGCCAGCAGGCTCGCCAGCAACACCGGCGGAGTGATCAGCAGGCCAATCTTCATGTACTGCCCCCAGCTTACCCGGTAACCCTTCTCCGCCAGCACGTGCAGCCAGAGCAGGGTCGCCAGGCTGCCGATGGGGGTGAATTTCGGCCCCAGATCATTGCCTATCACGTTGGCGTAGATCATCAGCTCCCGGGTGGAGTCAGATAGCTGCGCCTGATCAATAGCCAATGCACCTACAAGGGTGGACGGCAGATTGTTCATGACTGACGCAACCATGGCTGACAGGAACCCCGTGCCCACCGTTGCCACCAGATCGCCCTGCTGCGCCAGCCACTGGAGAGCGGTCGCCCCCAGCTGGGCAAGCCCGGCATTACCCAGGCCGTACACCACCAGATACATGCCGATGGAGAACAGCACTATCTGCCATGGCGCGTGCCGCAGGACGCCGCGCACCGAGACCACTGCTCCGCGCCCCCTCTTCCACCAGCGTCCAGCAACGACCATTAACAGAAGCGCTGCGGTACCTGTCACCAGGGAAATGGGCACGCCCAGCGGTGCGGTGAGGAAATAGGCCACAAGCAGTATCAGCAGGATAGGGAAGGCGGCACGGAACACCAGCAGATCCGTAATCGCCGATTGGGGCGAGGCAAGCGCATGCACCGAGTAGTTTTGCGATATCTGCCGTCCGAACACCAGCCAGAGCACCAGCAAGGTGGCGGTCAGGGAGACCAGATTGACCGGCACCATGACCGCGGCGTAACGGTCAAAACCGATATCGAAGTAGTTGGCGCTGACGATATTCACGAGGTTGGATATCACCAGTGGCAGGCTGGTGGTATCGGCGACAAAGCCGGTGGCAATGATGAACGCAAAGGCAGCCGGGGGGGAGAAGTTCAGCCGCAGCAGAATTGCTATCACGATGGGCGTCAGCAGCAGCGCCGCCCCATCGTTGGCGAAGAAGGCCGCAATGAAGGCGCCCAGCACCACGATAAGCGGAAACAGCAGATGCCCTCTGCCGTTGCCCCAGCGGGCCACATGCAGCGCAGCCCAGGCAAAGAAGCCGGCCGCATCCAGTATCAGCGAAATGATGATCAGCGCTACGAAGGTGAAGGTGGCGTCCCAGACTATGTCCCAGACGACCTGCAGATCTGTCCACTGGACCACACCCACCAGCAAGGCAACCAGGGCGCCCGCAAGGGCGCTCCAGCCGATGCCCAGACCGCGAGGCTGCCAGATCACCAGCACGAGGGTGACGACGAAAATAGCAAATGCCAGCATAAAGCAACCTGTAGGTCAGATTCTGCCCTGATTGACGCGGCGGGAAACGGCTTCGGCTGTTTCCACACGCTCGGAGTAACGATCGGTGAGATAGTCCTGTCGGCCCCGGGTGAGCCAGGTGAACTTCACCAACTCCTCACAGACATCCACCACGCGCAGGTAAAGGGGAGATGGCTTCATGCGGTCTGCGTCATCGAACTCGGTAAAGGCCCGGGGGACCGATGACTGATTGGGTATGGTGAGCATCCGCATCCAGCGACCGAGGATGCGCATCTGATTGACCGCATTGAAGCTCTGGCTCCCGCCGGAGACCTCCAGCACCGCCAGCGTTTTTCCCTGGGTTGGTCTCACGCCACCCAATGCCAGGGGAATCCAGTCAATCTGTGCTTTCATAATGCCGGTCATGGCGCCGTGGCGCTCTGGGCTGACCCATATCATCCCTTCCGACCAAGTGGTCAGCTCACGCAGCTCCTGCACCTTCGGGTGCTCAGCATCTGCATCGTCAGGCAAGGGCAGGCCGGATGGATTGAAGGTGCGCACCTCGCATCCGTACCAGCGGAGCAGTCGAGCCGCTTCCTCGGAAACGAGCCGTGAGAAAGACCGCTCGCGTAAGGAGCCGTAGAGCACCAGAAT
>Ga0079224_100003622_pt1 | contig 19597 bp, 10 predicted proteins | sample Stecom2015_FD_80414 | JGI IMG/M metagenome (GOLD analysis project Ga0079224, IMG submission 80414) | Agricultural soil microbial communities from Utah to study Nitrogen management - Steer compost 2015 | ecosystem: Environmental > Terrestrial > Soil > Agricultural land | place: USA: Utah... | reverse complement strand
GCCTCGCGCCGCGAACAGAGCCCGAGTTCGCTCATTCGCTTCGAAAGTCTGGGATGATCCATCGGGTCCGCATGCGTTGCGCGAAGCGGAGCAGTTTATCCGAGCCGGCCGGGACCCCGGGTCCGCGGCCGGCGCGAGGGAAGACACATTGAAGCTTGCCTACATCAGTCACCCGAGCTCGCTCGACCACGAGATGGGCGCCTGCCATCCCGAGAGCCCGGAGCGCAGCACGGTCATTGCCGACCGGCTCCTGTTGCGTGGGACGCTGGACTTCGTGTCGTCGCTGGAGGCGCCCATGGCGAGCGACGAGCAGATCCTGCGTGCCCACACCGCCCGCTACCTGGCGGAACTGCGCGCGATGGCGCCCTCGAGCGGGCTGCGCCAGGTCGATCCGGACACCGCGATGAACCCGCACACGCTGCAGGCGGCCCTGCACGCCGCCGGGGCCGGCGTGATGGCGGTGGAACTCGTGGTCTCGGGCAAGGCCGAGCGGGCCTTCTGCAACGTCCGGCCGCCCGGCCATCACGCCACGCGCGACCAGGCCATGGGCTTCTGCTTCCTGAACAATGTCGCGATCGCGGCGCGCCATGCGCTCGATGCGATGGGGCTCGAGCGTGTGGCGGTGGTCGATTTCGACGTCCACCACGGGAACGGCACCGAGGACATCCTGGCGGGCGACGACCGGGTGCTCATGGTCTCGTCCTTCCAGAGCGGCCTGTATCCCTTCAATGGCGAGAACGCCAGGGGCCGGAACATGTGCAACGTGCCGCTGCCGGCGTACTCGGACGGGCGCGCGCTGCGCGAGGCGGTCGAGGAGCGCTGGATCCCGGCGCTGCTGTCGTTCGACCCCCAGCTCATCCTCGTGTCGGCCGGGTTCGATGCGCACCACGAGGACGACATGAGCCAGATGGGCTGGACGGACGCGGACTATGAATGGCTCGCCCGGCGCATTGTCGGCATCGCCGAGGCCTGCTGCGATGGAAGGATCGTGTCGATGCTCGAGGGCGGCTATGCGCTCGCCGCGCTCGCGCGCTGCGTCGATACCCATGTCCGGGTGCTCGCCGGGCTCGACTGAAGCCGGATCGCCATGCAAGAGAACCGCCACTACCTGAGCCCGCTGTTCGACCCGGCCGAGGTCGTCGTGGTGAGCGAGGCCGACCCCGGTCGCGACGCGTGGTTCTGCCAACTGGTGGAGGGGCTGCGCGAAGCGTTCGGGGAGGCGCCGGTCCACCGGCTGCCGTATCCTTCCGAGGAAGGGAGGCGGGAGGTCGAGGGCGCGAGCGCCACCCGTCGCGCGGAGGTCGCGCGCGGGACGCTGGTCCCCGCACCCCGGTCGGCCGAGCGGCGCGGGCGCCTTGCGGTGATTCGGGTCGACGACCCTGGTCGCGTCGGCGAGGCGATCGAGCTGGCGGCCGCTCGAGGCGCAAACACCGCCGTCGTCCTCGAGGCGCGGTGCGACGAGGCGCAGCGCGCCCGCTGGCGCGCGCTCGCGCGAGGGCTTGGCCTGCGCCTGCTGGGACCGGCGACCCTCGGCTTCATACGGCCGTCCATCGGCCTCAACGCGGGCCGGCTCGGCCCCATGCCGAACGCCGGCAACGTCGCGCTCGTCTCCCAGTCGGGTGCGCTCGCGGCATCGGTCATGGACTGGTCGGCCGGCACCCTGATCGGTTTCTCGCTGGTGGCCTCGCTGGGCGCCGAGGCGGATGTCGACCTGCCGGACGTGCTCGACTTCCTCGCGAACGACAACCGTACCAAGTCGGTGGTGCTCTATCTCGAGGCGGTGCATGACGCGCGCAAGTTCATGAGCGCCATGCGCGCGCTCGCCACGGTGAAGCCGGTGGTGGTGCTGCGGGGGGGCCGCAGGGCGCCCGCCGAGCGCAAGGTGCGCACGCACTCGGGCGCGATCGTCGGTTCCGACGCGATCTACTCGGCCGCGTTGCGTCGCTCGGGCGCCGTCGAGCTGCGCCTCTTTACCCAGATGTTCACCTCCGCCCGCTACCTCGCGTCGGCGCGCTGGCCGCTCGGCAATCGCATCGCGATCGTCGCCAACGGCAGTGGCCCGGCCCTGGTCGCCGCGGACCAGGTGCACTTCCAGGGCCTCGGGATGGCGCAGTTCTCGGCGGACACGGTGGCGGCGCTGCGCGAGCGGTTGCCCGGGATCCAGGCGGCCAACCCGCTGGTGCTGGGCATCGACGCGACGCCCGCCGACCACGAACGGGCCATCGCCATCGCGGCGGCCGATCCGAGCGTGGATGGCATCCTCGTGGTGCATTCGCCGGCGGTCGGCCTCGATTCGGCCGGTGTCGCCGAAGCGGTGGGCGCCGCGGGCGCGAAAGCGCGCAAGCCCGTCTTCACCTGCTGGCTGGGGGGCGCGTCGGTCATGCCGCATCGCGACACGCTGGACGACGCCGGCCTGCCGTCGTTCAGTACGCCGGAGTCCGCGGTCGACGCGTTCGCCACGGTCGCGGCCTTCTACCAGAACCAGCTCCTGCTGCAGGAGGTGCCGCGTTCGCTCTCGGGCCTGGAGGCGCCCGACCTCGAGGGCGCGAGGGCGCTCGTCGCGGCCGCGGTGCAGCAGGGCCGGGAGGTGCTCGGCGAGATCGAATCCAAGGCGCTGCTGGCCGCCTTCCATATTCCGCTGACGCAGGCCCTGCTCGCGGCCGATGCCGGCGAGGCGGCCGCCCATGCCGCCCGCATCGGCTATCCCGTGGTGCTCAAGATCTCGTCGCCGGATATCCTGCACAAGAGCGAGGTCGGCGGCGTCGTGCTGGACGTGCGCAACGAGGCCGACCTGCACGAGCAGTTCGCCGCGATGCTCGAGCGGGTCCGCGCCCAGCGCCCGGATGCGCGGATCGACGGGGTGTCCGTGGAGCGCATGGTCCGCTCGCGCGACGGACTCGAGGTCCATGTCGGCGTCGTGCACGATCCGGTGTTCGGCCCGACCATCGCGTTCGGATCGGGCGGGACGGCCATCGAGCGGGTCCGCGACTCGACCATCGGGTTCGCGCCCCTCAACCGCTTCCTGGCCGACCGGGTGATCGCGCGGACGCGGGTCGGCGCGGAGATCGCGCGCCGTCGCGAGAGCTGGCCGGCGGCGATGCTCGCGATCGAGCGCATCCTGGTGCGCGTGTCCGAGATGGTCTGCGAGCTCCCGCAAGTCCTCGAGATGGACATCAACCCGATCATCCTCGACGGCAGCGGCGCGGTGGCGGTCGATGCCCGCATCGTGCTCGACCCGCGGCCGGTGGAACGCCCCGGCAGCTACTCGCACATGGCCATCCTGCCGTATCCGTCGCACCTGATCCGGGTGCAGGCGCTGGGGGACGGCCAGCCCTACGAGCTGCGGCCGATCCGGCCCGAGGACGGCGATGCGCTGCAACGCTTCGTCCGGGGACTGTCCGACCGCTCGCGCTACTTCCGGGTCATCTCGACCATGCACGAGCTCACGCCGCGCATGCTCGCCCGCTACACACAGATCGACTACGACCGCGAGCTGGCGCTGCTGGCGGTGCTGAGGCCGCAGGACATGCGCGATGCACAGGAGCGGGCCGAAGGCGAGCGCATCATCGGCGTGGTGCGCTACCTGCTCAATCCCGACCGCGAGACCTGCGAGTTCGCGATCGCGATCGACGATGCGTTCCAGGGGCGGCGCCTCGGCACGCAGCTGATGCAGGCGATCATCGAGGCGGCGCGAGCCAAGGGCCTGCGCCGGGTGGAAGGCTACGTGCTCGGCGAGAACCGGCCGATGCTGCGCCTGATGAAGTCGGTGGGGTTCACGATCACGATGGATCCGGAGGACCCGACCATGCGTCGCGTCCACTTCGACCTGACGGAGCCGGCGGCGGGCGCATGAACGCGCGCCCGGCGCCGGTGGCGCGGGCTCGTGCCGTCAGGCGTCGCGATGGTAGGCCGTGACGCGCTCGACCTCGTTCTTCGAGCCCATGAACACGGCGACACGCTGGTGGAGCTTCTCCGGCTCGATGTCGAGGATGCGGCGGGTGCCGTCGGTCGCCGCGCCGCCCGCCTGCTCGATCAGCCAGGCCATGGGGTTCGCTTCGTACATCAGGCGAAGCTTGCCCGGCTTGTCCGGCTCGCGCTTGTCGCGCGGATACATGAAGATGCCGCCGCGGCTGATGATGCGGTGGATGTCGGCCACCATCGACGCCACCCAGCGCATGTTGAAGTCCTTGCCGCGCGGACCCTGGCTGCCCGCCTCGAGCTCCTCGATGTAGCGCATGACAGGCGGGAACCAGTGGCGCCGGTTGGACGCATTGATGGCGTACTCGCGGGTGTCGGCCGGGATGGCGAGATTGTTGCCGGTGAGCCACCAGCTGCCGATGTCCCGGTCGAGGGTGAACTCCGCGACGCCGTCGCCCACCGTGAGCACCAGCATCGTGGAGGGGCCATAGACCGCGTATCCGGCCGCCACCTGGCGATTGCCGGGCTGCAGGAAGTGCTCGTCCTTCGGATCGTCCACGCCCTCGGGCATGCGCAGCACCGAGAAGATGGTGCCGATCGAGACGTTGACGTCGATGTTCGACGAGCCGTCGAGCGGATCGAAGAGGAGCAGGAACTCCCCACGGGGATACCGGTGCGGGATGGGATAGGAGTGGTCCATTTCCTCGGAAGCCATGGCCGCGAGGTTGCCACCCCATTCGTTCGCCTCGAGCAGCACCTCGTTGGCGATCACGTCGAGCTTCTTCTGGTGCTCGCCCTGGACGTTGTCGGTACCCGCCTCGCCGAGCACGCCGGCGAGCTCGCCCTTGCTCACCGCGAAACTGATGCGCTTGCATGCGCGCGCGATGACCTCGATCAGGAGCCGCAGCTCGGCCGGGATGAGGCCCTTCTCGCGCTGCTTCTCGACCAGGTATTGGGTAAGGCTGATTCTGCTGGACATTCAGGTTGTCTCCGAAGACCGGTCTTTGGGCTCGGCGTCGGCAAGCGTCCTGCCGAGAATCTCTCTCAGGTCCGGCGACAGCTGGGCCGAAGCCTGTAGCCGGCGGACGGCTTCGAGCATCGCGGACTGGCGCGCCGGATCGAACTTGCGCCACCGATCCATCGCACGCGCCAGTCGCGCCGCGAGTTGCGGGTTGAGCGAGTCGATGCATGCCACCATCTCGCCCCAGAACGCGTAGCCGCTGCCGTCGGCCGCATGGAACTCGGCCGGGTTGCCGTTGCAGAACGCGCCGACCAGTGCCCGGACCTTGTTGGGATTGCGGATCGAGAAGCTCGGGTGGTCCATGAGCTTGAGCACTCGCTCGAGCACCGGCGGATCGCCCGGCTGGCGGTGCATGGTCGCCTGCAGGCTGAACCACTTGTCCATGACGAGCGGCTCGTCGCGGAAGCGTCGCTCGAAGGCCTCGAGCGCGGTCTCGCGCCAGGGCGAGCTGCTGTTGACCAGGATACCGAGCGCGGCGCTGCGGTCGGTCATGTTGTCGGCGCGCTCGAATCGCTCCCGGGCGGCCTCGAGCGCCTCGGGATCGCCCGCGTCCGCCCAGTAGCCGAGCGCCAGGTTCGCAAGCGCCCTGCGGGCGGCGGCGGCCGGCTCGGGCGACCAGGCTTCCCCTTCCGTGCTCAGCGCCGTCTCGCGCCACTGCGACTGCAGGTGCCGGGCGATGGCGACCCGGACGGTCCGCAGCGCGGCGCGTACCGCGACGGGATCGACGAGCTCGAGCTGCTCGATCACGAAGCCTTCGGCGGGCAGGGTGAGCACCAGTTGCTTGAACGCCGGATCGAGGCCGGGATCGGCGAGAAGGCCGGCGAAGGTGTCGAGCAGCAGGCGGGCGCGATCCGGTTCCCAGGACTCGTCGAGAACCGCCAGGATCGCGCGCATGGCGAGCCGCTGCAGCGCGTCCCAGCGATTGAAGTGGTCCGGGTCGTGCCGCGCGAGCCGGGCGAGCTCCTCGCCGAAGTAGGTCGCCTCGATGATCACGGGGGCGCTGAAACCCCGTCCGAGCGAGGCCACCGGCGGGCGCTCGATGCCCTCGAACGTGAACGAGTGCTCGGCCTGCGTGAGCTCGAGCACCCGGGTCGTCGGCCTCTGGCCGTCGTCGGGCAGCTCCGTGGGGCAGGGCAGGGGCAGCGAGCGGCCCTCGGGGTCGAGCAGGCCGACCGCGAACGGGATGTGCATCGGTTTGCCGGGTCGTCCGTCGGCCTGGGGCGGCACCCACTGGCGCACCGTGAGGACGTACCGTCGCGAATCCGCCTCGTAGCGCGTGCGTACCCGCAGCCGCGGCGTGCCGGACTGGGAATACCAGAGCTTGAACTGCGTGAGGTCGCGGCCGTTCGCATCGGCGATGGCTGCGACGAAGTCGTCGCAGGTGACGGCCTGTCCGTCATGCCGCGCGAAGTAGAGATCCATGCCCTTGCGGAACCCCGCCTCGCCCACCAGGGTGTGGAGCATGCGGATGACCTCGGCGCCCTTCTCGTAGACCGTCAGCGTGTAGAAGTTGTTGATCTCGTGGTACGCATCGGGGCGGATCGGATGGGCCATCGGGCCGGCGTCCTCGGCGAACTGGGCGGTGCGAAGCACGCGCACGTCCTCGATGCGCTTGACCGCCCGCGCGCTCGCGGCGGCCTCGGGCGAATCGGCCTGGCTCGCCAGGCGGTCGGCCGAGAATTCCTGGTCGCGGAAGACGGTCAGCCCCTCCTTGAGCGTGAGCTGGAACCAGTCGCGGCACGTCACCCGGTTGCCCGTCCAGTTGTGGAAGTACTCGTGGCCCACCACCGACTCGACGTGCGCGAAGTCGGCGTCGGTGGCGATCTCCGGGTTCGCGAACACGTAGCGGGTGTTGAAGATGTTCAGGCCCTTGTTCTCCATCGCGCCCATGTTGAAGTCGCCGACGGCGACGATCATGAAGCGGTCGAGATCGAGCTCCAGTCCGAATCGCTCCTCGTCCCAGCGGATGGCGTTGACCAGCGAATCCATCGCGTGGCCGCATTTGTCGAGGTTGCCGGGCTCGACATGGATCTGGAGCAGCACCTCGCGGCCCGAACGGGTGCGGATGCGGCGCTCGGCGCATTCGAAGCGGCCCGCCACCAGGGCGAAGAGATAGGACGGCTTGGGAAACGGGTCTTCCCAGCGCGCCCAGTGCCATCCCGGTCGGTCCGCGCATTCGCCCTCGCCGACGAGGTTGCCGTTCGACAGCAGGGTGGGGCAGGAATCGCGCGGCCCGCGCAGCGTGACCGTGAAGCGCGCCATGACGTCGGGCCGGTCCGGGTACCAGGTGATCCGCCGGAAACCCTCGGCCTCACACTGGGTAAAGAAGTTGCTGTTGGAGACGTAGAGGCCCTCGAGGCGGGTATTGCCGGCCGGGGCGATTTCCGTCACCGTTTCCAGCACGCCGGCCGGGGGCGGGTCGTCCACCACGAGGCCGTCCGGCGTGATGCGCCAGCGCTCCGGCGCCAGCGTCTCCCCGTCGAGGCGGATGTCCACCAGGCGGAGGTCCTCGCCGTTTAGCAGGAGTTCGCCCCCCGTCGCGGCCGGATTGCGACGCAGGGAGAGCCTGGAGCGCACCACGGTGCGGGCCGGGTCGAGGTCGAACTCGAGCGCCACGTGCTCGACGAGAAACGCCGGGGGCCGGTAGTCGGAACGGCGTACGATGGTGCCTTGGTCGGTTCGCATGTCGGAAGAAGGTCTTGTCGATGCATTCTAAGCTTTGGGCCCTTCGGGGTGGTCTTTCCCGGCTTCTCGCCCGTCTCGGCCTCGGGCTGCTCGCGCTTGCCCTGGGCGCCTGCGCGAGCACGGTGGGCTCGGAGCTCACCGTCTTCCATGAATGGCCGACCACCAACGGGGAGCGCACCTTCCGGATGGTGCGCACCGAAGGACAGGCCGACAGCCTCGCCCACGCGAACTTCGAGCGCATCGTGCGCGACGAACTGGTCGCCGCCGGATTCAGGGAAACGCCGAATCCCCGCTTCGAGGTGAGCTTCGACTACACGAGCCGCGACTACGTCGCCTATTCCGTGGGGTACTACGCGCCCCCGTACTACGCGCCTTACTTCGGTTTCGGCTACGGCGGCCCGCATGCCTTCATGAGCTTTTCGGCGCCGTTGTCCTGGTGGGCCTACGATCGCCCCGAGCGGCGCTACGAGCGACGCCTGTCGCTCACCATCCGCGACCGCACGGCAAGCCCGCCGCGTCGCGTGTACGAGGCCACGGCGGTCAATACCGGCCCGTCGCCCGACATGACCTCCGCGCTGCCCTATCTGGTACGCGCCCTGCTCGCCGACTTCCCGGGGCAATCGGGCATGACGCGATGGGTGGACGTGCCGGTGGAGCGCGACAAGTCGCGGGCCGACTGAAAGCCCTCGCGCGCAAATCGTCCACGCGAGTCGCCTGCATCCCCCGGCGCGGCACCGGCCGCCGTGGCGGCCATTCCGTGCGCGTTGCGCGAGGCGTGCATTGTGGAATCTGCCACATGCGGCAGGACGGCCTTCCGGTATATTTGCGCCACCAGACAGGAAGTAGCGCTCCAGCGCGGGGGAAGGGATGGCCGGAATCACGAGCGCCTTGCGCGCCGCGTCGATGCGGATCGCGCTTGAGCCGCGAATGCTGTTCGACGGTGCGGCGGCGGCCAGCGCGGATGCGGCGCCCGTCGATGCCGACAGCCCCCCGGCCCACGACAAGCCCTCCATTTCCGCCGCCGACAAGGCGAGCGTGCGCCAGGGCGACAGCCTCTGGTTCGACGGACTGGCGGGGCATGGTCATGCATCGCCGGTGCAGATCTCCGATCCCAACGATGCGCCCGGCGACCTCTACCAGGTCAAGCTGTGGGTATCGACGGGCGGCGCCACACTTGCCGACGTGCCGGGCGCGGAGCTTCGCTACAACGGGCAGGACTGGGTCGAACTCACCGGTTCGCTCGAGCAGGTGAACCAGGCCCTCGCCGGCCTGCGCATCGATCCGGACGACGGGTTCGACGGCAAGGCCAGGCTGGGTATCCAGGTCAACGACCCCGACGGCTACTGCGTGGAGCGCTGGATCACGATCTGCGTGGTCGACGGCAACGATCCGCCGGTCGCTGGCGACGACACGAGGGAGTTCTCGCCGGGCACGCTGGCGATCGGGGGCAATGTCATCACCGGCGGAAGCCCGGGCGAGACACCGGACCACGATCCCGACGGGGATCCACTGCAACTCACGGGCATCGTTGCCGGCAGTGCGAGCGCCGTCGCGCCGGGCGGCGTCGGCGAGCCCGTTGCCGGTCTCTGGGGAACGCTCGAGATCGACTGCGACGGCCGCTACACGTATCGGCCGGACGGGCGGCTCGCCGACCTCGCGCCGGGCGAGGTGCGCACGGACGTATTCACCTACCTGATCGAGGATCCGCACGGTGCCAGCGACACGGCGACACTGACGTTCATCGTTCGCGGCGTCGAGCCCTGCCCCGAGCCGGGCGCCCCGCCCGTTGCGGTCGACGACTTTCGCAGCGTTGTCGAGGGCAGCGTGCTCGAGGACGGCGAGGCCGTGCGCGGGAACGACCGGGGCGACCGGGCCGACAGCGACCCCGATGGCGACCCGCTGACGGTGGTCGGCGTGACTGCCGGCAGCGACGGCTCGGTGCCGCTGGGCGGCGTCGGTTCGCCGATCGCGGGGCGGTACGGAATCCTCGTCATCGACCCGGACGGCGGCTATCGATACGACGCGACCACCGAAGCCGCCCGGGGGCTGCGCGAGGGCGAGCAGGTCGTCGACCGCTTCACCTACACGATCGCCGATCCCGACGGCAACCTCGATACCGCGACGATCACGATCCAGGTGATCGGCATCAACCTGCCGCCGCAGGCCAATCCCGATGCGGCCACGATCGACGCGGACCGGGCGGTCCCGCTGGAGGGCAACGTCATCGCGGGCGGTGCGCCGGGCGACCGCCCCGACACCGATCCGGACCCGGGCGACGTCCTCGTCATCGCCGAGACACCGGCCGCGGCCGTCGTCCCGGGCTCGATCGCGATCCCCGCCGACGGCTCGACGGTGACGGGCGCGCACGGCACCCTCGTGGTCGCGCCGGACGGCGGCTACCGCTACACCATCGATCCCACGGACCCGGCGCTCGTCGCGCTCGGCCCGGGCGCGAGCGTCCAGGACCGGTTCACCTACACGGTGCGGGACCAGGACGGCGCGACCTCCAGCACGACGCTCGTCATCACCATCGTCGGCGTCAACGACGCGCCGACGGCGCCCACGGTGAGCGTCGTGGTGCCCGGCGATGCGGTCTTCGGCGACCCGTCGGCGCGGATCACGGACGTCCCGCCGCCGACGGACGTCGACCAGCCCGCCCAGGAGCTGACGGTCATCGTCACGGACATCCCGGATCCGGCCAATGGGCAGTTCGTTCGCGGCGACGGCACGCCGGTGGACGTGGGCGACGTCCTGCCCGCCAGCGCGCTGCAGGACCTGTCCTTCGTGCCGGCGAAGCCGCCCGCGGCCTCGCCCGGCCCCGACGGCCACATCCCCGCCGGTACCCTCGGGTTCATCGTGGACGACCACGCCGGCGGCCGCACGCCGGGCGGGATCACGGTGGCCATCGTGCCGTCGCCGGGCGGCCAGCCGGGCGGCCCGGGCAGCCCGGGCAGCCCGGGCGAGGGACCGGGCGCGGCGCCCGGCAGCGGGCCGGGGACGGGCATCGGTGACGGCCCCGATCGCAGCGGCGTCGGCCCGGCCCAGCCGGGATTGCTGCCGCCGATGATCGTCGATCCGCTCGACAAGGGGCCGCGCTTCGGCGGGGGCGGCTGGCTGCCGGACGATCCGCTGTCGCCCTTCGGCCCGCGCGCCGTGCTGGGGATGGTGGAGGAAGCCGACGACCTCGGCGCCGGCCGCGACGAGATCGATCGCCTCGCGACGCAGGCTATCGCCGCCGACGACGACTGCGTGCCGAACGACCCGGTGAAGCCGGCGGCCAGGCCGAAGCCGAAGGCGGTGACGCGCTCCGCGATGTCCGAACTGGCCCGACCGAAGGCGCGCAGTTTCTCGGAGCAGGTCGATGCCGAGAAGAAGCGCTTCAGTCCGCCGGCGAAGATCAAGGTGCGCACGATGGCGGGCCGCCAGTGCTGAGGTCCGCGGCCGGCCGCGGGTGGCCTCGAATAGAATAGCCGCGCCCGCAGGGGCGCATGCAGTACCGTTCACAAGAGCACGACCAGCACAGGAAGGACGGACATGGTTCGAAGCGGGGGGGCTCGCGTCCGCGCGGCGCGGTCGTGGGGAGGAGTCGCGATCGCCATCGTCCTCGCGGGATGCGCGGTCACGCCGCAACCGCTCACGCAAGACGACGTCGCCCGGCGCGCGACCGAGGATCGCGCGCGCATGGGCGAGAACCAGGAACCGATCACCGGCCCCATGACGTTTGCCGACGTCGCGGCCCGGATCCTCAAGTACAACCTGGACTTCCGCCAGCGCATGATGGAAGGTGCGCTGGCGGAAAGCCAGCTCGCGGTCGGGCGATGGGACATGTTCCCGGCCCTGCTCGCCAATGCGGGATACGTCACCCGCAACAACGAGGCCGCCTACGTCAACGACGCCGGCATCGTCTCGACCGCCACCAGCGAGCGGACGCGGCGCCTCGCCGGCCTCGAGTTCTCGTGGAACCTCCTCGACTTCGGCGTCTCGTATTACCGCGCGCGCATCCTCGCCGACCAGGTCCTGATCGCGGAGGAGCGCAAGCGCAAGGCGATCCAGACGCTGATGCAGGAGGCGCGGCACACCTACTGGCGGGCGCTCGGTGCCCAGCGGCTGGGCAATCGCCTGCAGGAGCTGATGAAGCGCTCCAACATGGCGCTCGCCCGGGCCCGCAAGATCGAGCAGGAGGGCCTCCTGCCGCAGGCGCAGGCGCTCGCCTACCAGCGCGCGCTGCTCGATGCGACGACGCTGCTGCAGTTGCGCCGGCAGGACCTGGAGTTCGCGAAGATCGAGCTCGCCTCGCTGATGAACCTGCCGCACCACGTCGACTACACCCTTGCCGACGTGCCCGAGCCCGAGCTGCCGCCGGTGCCCGACGATCTCGAGAAGCTCACCAACCTCGCCCTGGTCCAGCGGCCCGAGCTGCGCGAGGAAGACTACCGGCGGCGCATCACGACGCACGATACCCGGCGCGCCCTGGTCGAGACGCTGCCCGGCCTCTCCTTCGATACCGGCTGGCAATACGACTCCAACAAGTACCTGCTGAACAATTCGTGGGTCGAGACCGGCCTGCGCGTGTCGGCCAACCTTTTCCGCCTCGCCTCGATCCCGTCGATCCGCGAGGCCGGCAGGGCCCGGGAGCAGCTCGACGACACGCGACGGATGGCGCAGGCCATGGCGGTCGCGACGCAGGTCCACCTGGCGGCGCTGCGCTACCGCATCGCCCGTGACGATCTCGAGCAGGCCTCGGAGAGCGCCCGGGTGGATTACCGGCTGGCCGAGTACACGCGCGCCGCCGCGACCTCGCGGGTCGATTCGGAGCTCGAGCTGCTGCGAACCGAGGCCCGCGCGCTGCTGTCCGAGTACGAACGCCACATCGCGTTCGCCAATGTGCAGTCGGCCTGGGGCCGCCTGTACAACTCCCTCGGCTACGACCTCGCGCCCACCGAGTCAGAGGCGAGTCTCGCGGCCCTGTCGCGCTCGATCCGCGATTCGCTCAACGAGTGGTACCGGGTGACCTTCGACCGGCCGGCGGGCGACCACGCGAGCCTGCCGCCCCTGCGGCTGCGGATCGCGGGCCTGGATGCGCAGGCGGCGGAGGCGGTACGCGCCTCGGCGCTCGCCGCGCTGGCCGACGCCTGGCTGAGGCAGGCCCGCGCGGCCGATGCCCTGGCCTGGACGCTCGAGCTTGTGCCGGAGATCGACACGACGACCGGCAGCGGGACGGTTCGCTGGGCGGTGCTGCTGCACGACTCGACCGGTCGACTGGCGCTGCGCGCGATGTATGCGAGCTCGCTCCACCCCGACCGCATGCCCGAGTCGCTGGCGGGATCGGCGCGGGCGGCGGTCGAGTCCGCCCGCGTGGCCATGACCGACGAGCTGCGCTCGGCGGGCCGCACCGAGGTGGCGTCGCGTTGACCGGCACTGGCAGGCTCCTCCTGGCCGCGCTGCTGGCGGGCCTCCTTGCGAACGCGGCCGCCCAGCCGGACCGCGCGGCGGGCGAGGCAGCCGTCGCCCCGGCGCGGGATCCCGCCCCGGAGCGGCCACGGGTGCTGTTGATGCCGGAACAGGAAACGACGCTCGTCGCGCAGGCCGTCGGGCGCATCGAGCGGCTCGGCGGCGGGCTCGGCGATTCCTTCCGCGCGGGCGCGACGCTGGTCGCATTCGACTGCGCCGAGCAGGAGGCTCGCCTGAAGATCGGTCGCGCCGAGCTCGAGTCCGCAAGGCGCAGCCTCGAGGCGAAGGAGCGCCTGGAGGCCCTGAAGGCGGCGGGCGAGATCGAGGTCCAGATCGCGAAGGCGGCGGTGGACCGTGCCGCTGCCCAGGTCGAACTCGCCAACGTCCAGATCGCCCAGTGCCGGATCCGTGCCCCGTTCCGCGGGCGCATCGCGAAGCTGCATGTCCGCGAACACCAGGGCGTGAACGTCGGCCAGCCGCTGATGGACATCGTGGGCGACGGGCCGCTCAAGCTGCGGCTCAACGTGCCGTCGCGCTGGCTCGCCTGGCTTGCCGTCGGGCACGAGTTCCGGGTGGCGATCGACGAGACCGGCAGGCGGTATCCCGCCACGGTTTCCGCCCTCAATGCCCGGGTCGATGCCGTGAGCCAGTCGATCGAGATCGAGGCGAGGATCGTCGGCACGCATCCGGAGCTGCTCCCGGGAATGAGCGGCACCGCGAGCTTCGAGCCCTCGACATGAACGCGCCGGCAGCCGATCCGGAGCTCGGCCGCGCGCTTCCCGTCTATGCGCACCTGCAGGAACGCGCCCGCGCGGCGCGCGGCCTGCGCGAGCTCTGGTTCACCATCGCCAACGAGACCTGGCAGCTCCTGCCCTATACCCAGGCCTACCTGTGGCAGCTCGATGGCGGCCCCGCGAGGCTTCGCACCGCGGCGGGACTGGCGCAGCTTGCCGAGGATTCGCCGCTGACGGTGTGGCTGAAGCGTTTCGGCCGCTGGCTCGAACGGCATGTCGGCGACGACCCGGTGTTCATCGTGAGGGACGACATCCCGGCGGAGCTGGGCGAGGGCTGGGACGAGTGGATGGGGCCGATGTTCTTCGTCCAGCCGGTGCCCGCGCCCGACGGGCGTCGACTCGGCATGGTCGGGTTCGTCATCGAGGAGGCACCCTCCGAGGCGATCCAGGTGGTGCTGCTGCGCACATTCTCCGCCTACGGCCATGCGTGGGCGGCGCTCGCGCCCCGGCGTCGCGCGCGCCTGCGCGGCCGGGCCCGCTGGGCGGGATGGGCCGCGGCGGCGCTTCTCGTCGCGGCGCTGTTCGTGCCGGTGCGACTCTCCGTGCTCGCCCCGGCCGAGATCGTCGGCCTGGATGCCCGCGTGATTTCCGCCCCCATGGACGGTATGATCGAATCCTTCGCCGTCGAGCCCAACCAGGCGGTGAAGGCCGGGCAGCTTCTCTTCTCGCTCGATGCGACGACGCTGGTCAACCGGCGGGAGGTGGCGCTGCGGCAGCTGCAGGTGGCGCGGGCCGATGCGCTGGCCGCCGCCCAGAAGGCATTCACCAGCGACGCGAGCCGGGCGGACCTCGCGGCGCTCGAGGGCAAGGTGGCCGAGCGCGAGGCGGAAGTGACCTACCTCGACGAGCTCCTCGATCGCATCCGGGTGCATGCGCCGGCGCCCGGCGTGATCGTGTTCGGCGACATCAACGACTGGATCGGCAAGCCGGTCGCCACCGGCGAACGGGTTGCCCTGCTCGCGGACCCGGAGCAGGCGGGCGTGCTCGTCTGGCTTCCGGTCGCGGACGCAATCAACCTGGAGGAGGGCGCGGACGTCCGGGTCTTCCTGCAGGTGGCGCCGCTCAGGCCCATCCGTGCCACCCTCTCGCAGACCAGCTACCAGGCGGTCACCTCCCCCGAGGGCATCTCCGCCTACCGGCTTCGCGCGCGGTTCACCGATGACGATCCCGAGGCCCGCGCGCTCGCCCGCATCGGCCTCAAGGGAACCGCCAAGATCTACGGGCGCAGCGCGCCGCTCGCCTACTACCTCTTCCGGCGCCCGCTGGCGGCCCTGCGCGAATGGACGGGACTCTAGCAGGGCGGCCGCATTCGCCCGGCGCGGCGACACGCTGGCCGGCGCTGCGGGAGGACCTGCGGCTCTTCCGGGCCGCGCCCAATCGCGACGGGTCGCCGGCATGGATGATCCACGACCCGGTGTCCAATCGATTTTTCCGGATCGGCTGGGTCGAGTTCGAGGTGCTGTCGCGCTGGTCGCTTGGCGATCCGGAGCGCATCGTCGCGGCCATCACGGGGAACACGCCGCTCCGGATCGATGCGAGCGACGTCGCGCATACGGTGGAATTCCTGCGCCGGCAGCAGCTGCTGCGGGTGGACGATCCCGGCGGCGTGGCGCTCCTCGAGGCCGTGGCGCGACAGGCGAACCCCGCGCGCTGGAAGTGGCTGCTCCACAACTACCTCTTCGTGCGGATACCGCTCGTGCGGCCGCAGCGCTTCCTCGGCTGGCTCGCGCCGCGAGTCGGCTTCCTCTACACGCGCGGCTGCAGGCTCGCCGTCCTGCTGGCGACCCTCCTCGGCCTGCTGCTCGCGGCGCGCCAGTGGGATGTCTTCATCCACACCTTCGGCGACATGATGAGCCCGGCCGGCATCGCGGGCTTCGGCGTGGCGCTGCTCGTCGCCAAGAGCCTCCACGAGCTGGGCCACGCGGTCACGGCCACGCGCCTCGGGGTGCGCGTCGCGCACATGGGCGTCGCCTTCCTCGTGCTCTGGCCGATGCTCTATACCGACACCGGCGAATCGTGGAAGCTGGCCGACCGGCGGGACCGCTTTCGCATCGCGGCCGCCGGGATGGCGGTGGAATTCGCGCTGGCGGGACTGGCGACGCTAGCCTGGGGCCTCGTGGACGACGGCGCGCTGCGCTCGGCGCTCTTCTTCCTCGCGACCACCAGCTGGGTGCTGACGCTCGCGATCAATGCGAGCCCCTTCATGCGCTTCGACGGCTACTTCCTGCTCTCGGATGCGCTCGACCTGCCCAACCTGCATGCGCGCAGCTTCGCGTTCGCGCGCGCCGCGCTGCGGCGCTGGATCCTCGGGCTGCGCGAGCCCGACCCGGAGGTGCTCGAGCCCGCGCTGCGACGATTCCTGGTCGGCTTCGCCTTCGCCACCTGGCTCTACCGGCTGGTGGTCTTCGTCGGCATCGCGGTGGCGGTGTACCACGTATTCTTCAAGGCGCTCGGACTGCTGCTTTTCGCGGTCGAGATCGCGTGGTTCGTGCTGCGGCCGCTGTGGTCGGAGCTCGTCGTCTGGCGCGATCGCCGCAGCGAGGTCGGCCGCGCCAGGGGCATTGCCCTGCTGCTGGTGCTCGCGGCGCTCGTCGCCCTGCTGGCGCTGCCCTGGCGAAGCGCCGTGCGGGCGGAGGCCTGGCTGCACTCGGCGCAGCAGCAACGCCTCTACAGTCCCTTCGCCGCGCGGCTGGTGGAGTTGCCGGCCGAGGGGCCGGTGCGGGCGGGAGCCCGGCTTGCGCTCCTCGACTCGCCGGATACGCGCAGCCGGGCCGAGCAGGCCGGCATCCTCGCGGCCGCGCTCGCGCTGCAGCGCGACCAGAGCATCGGGCGCCGGATCGATGCGGCGGAGAAGGCCGTGCGCCTGGGCGAAGAGCTCGCGCGCCAGCTGGCCGAGCTCGGCGCACAGCGCGGCGAGCTCGCCCGGCTCGAGCTGAGGGCCGATTTCGATGGCCAGGTGGTGGACCTCGATCCGGAGCTGCGCCCGGGCGGCTGGGTCTCCGCCAACGAGCCGATCGCGATGGTGATCGATCCGGATGCCTGGGTGTTGGATGCGATGGTGGAACAGCGCGACCTCGATCGGGTGCGCGTCGGCGCGGTTGCGACCTTCTACCGCCGCGGCGACTGGGAGGTGCTCCGGGGCGAGGTGGTGGCGATCGATTCGGCCCGCGCGCAGCGACTGCCCGATCCGATGCTGGCGGCCGATCGCGGCGGACGCATCCCCGTGCTGCGCGGCGACGACGGCCGCGAGACGCCTCGGGATGCCCTCTACCGGGTCCGGATCCGGATCGAAGGCGCGCCCTCGCAGTTGCGCTCCGGCCTCGGTTCCGCACGCATCGAGGGTGAGCCGCGCAGCGTGCTGGCCGAAGCGTTCCGGTCGGTGGCCGCGGTGCTCGTGCGCGAGAGCGGCTTCTAGGGGGCCTGCGCGCCGCGGCGGGGCGTCGACGACTGCTTCCGGCCGGCCAGCGGCGGGGCTGGCCGATCGGCCGTCACTTCAGCGCCCGCTCGCGCCACCAGTTGGGCTCGGCCGTCGCGAATCCGCCGCTCTCGTGGAGTTCGTTCGCGAGTTCCAGGGCGGTGACCCCCGGTGGCGTCTCGACGAGCCAGCGCGTGCCCGCGGGATCGAGCCGTCGGGACACGGACAGCCCCCAGGGGACCAGCAGCCTGCCCACGGCCTCGGCATCGACCGGTGCGTGCGTGGTGACGATCACCCCGCCGGGAAGGGCGCGCTTCACTGCGGGCGCATCGGCATCGCGAAAGACGACCGCGCCCGTGGCATCCCCGGAGGCCGGCGCGCCGAGCGCCTTGGCGGCCACATCCCGCTGGTCCGCGGGGATGGCCTTGCCCACCGCGAAGTCGGCGCGCAGCCCTTCGTCCAGCACCAGGCCGCGGCGGCGTCCGCCGTCGTACCAGTAATGCGTCGCCGCGCCCTGGGCGGGCGCGACGGAAGCGCCGCCGGGCTTGGCGAGCTGCAGGGAAGGCTTCTCGATCGCCGCCGGCTGCGCCTGCGCGGCCAGCGCGGGCGCCAGGACGGCCACGAGAAGGAAAGCGATTCGTGTCATGTCAGCGTCCCCAGATCCGCAGCTGCCAGCTCCGGAACACGCCGCTGTCGCCCAGCTGCAGGTCGGCGACGCGCAGGGTCCAGTTGCCCGCGGCGGGCTCGTTGAGGTGGCGTACGCTGCCGAAACGCCAGTCGTCGTACTGGCCGCAGTCGATCACCGTCGGGCGCTCCACGAAGGGATCGTCCACGCAGAGGCGCGCATTGGCGAGCTGGCTTTGCAGCCCGTTGGGGCTGATGAGGTCGATCTGGAGGTCGCCGGAGTAGGTGTGGTCGGCGGTGAAACGCACCTCGATGAACTCGATCGCCTGGATGTCGCAGGCCATGCTGAGCGTGTCGCTGACCGCCCCGGCCAGGCCGCTGTCGGCGATGCCGAGGTTCGGGGTGCGAACCCCGGATTCGCAGAACTTCTGCTGGGCGCTGCCCCCGACCGAGGTCCAGCCCTGCGCGGCGGCGACGGCGGCGCTCGCATCGACGGTGCCGAACCCGAAGTCGGGGTGATACGAGAGCCCGAAGTTCTCCGTCCAGCCGGGGCTCGAAGGCGAATTGCGCCGCGCCGTCGAGGCGAGGATCAGCGGGACGTCCCGCCAGGTGAGCGCGGGATTCGCCTGCAGCATCAGGGCGACCGTGCCCGCCACCATCGGCGAGCTCGCCGACGTGCCGGTAAAGTTGGAGATGTAGCGGCTGTCCAGCGCCGTCGTCGTGATCGCGCCGTTGGCCGCCAGGTTGCTCGACGGCGCGCAGACGAGCACGTTGGCGCCGGTCTCCCCGTACCACGGGCGCTCGCCGTTGTCGTCGACGGCGCATACCGTGATCTGGCCGCGCTTGTTCACGTAGCCGTCGAAGTTCGAGTTGTCGCGGAGAATGCGGCCGCTGCTGTCCCGGGCGATGGTTCCCCCGTTGCCGGCAGGGAACACGAAGATCGAGCCGAGTCCCCCGCGGCCCTGGGCCAGTCCCTGCGCCAGCGCGTTGTCGAAGGTCGAGTCGGAAGGAAAGAGCGCGCCGCCGTCGGGCGAGCCCCAGCTGTTGGCGTAGATCGCGTTGACGTCGCGCTGGTAGCCCAGCGCGTGCGCGATATCGGCATCCATGTTCGTGGCGAGCGGATTGAGCGCCACCATGGAGGCGGCGGGCGCCACCCCGGTGATGCCGATGCCGTTGCCGCCACGCGCGGCGACGATGCCCGCCACCGCCGTGCCGTGGACATTGCCGGCCGAGCAGGGGAGCGGGTAGGCGCTGCCGAAGTGCTTCCCTGGGCGGTAGTTGAAGCTGGCGCCCGGCACGATGTTGGGCAGGAGATCCTCGTGGACCACCTCGATGCCGCTGTCGACCACCGCGATCCGGACGCCGGCGCCGTCGGCGACCTGCCATGCGCCCTCGACGTTGAGGTCCTCGCCCGGCGTACCGTTGCTCTGGCCGGTGTTCTTGAGGTGCCATTGCGCGGGGGCCAGCGGGTCCGGGCCGGTGACCGGGTCGGCGGGGGTGGTCGCGAAGTACGCCTTGCTGCAGCTCGCTTCGTTCAGGCGGCTGGAATCCCCGTCGTCGCGATCGCCGCCACTACCGCCGCAGGCGGCGAGCAAGAGCGAGACGCAGGCGATGGCAACGGCCGGCAGGCCTTGCGTGATCTGGCGCATTGATTCGAGGCTGGCTGGTCCGGATGCCGAAGTGTACGGG
>Ga0079224_100003621_pt1 | contig 19598 bp, 18 predicted proteins | sample Stecom2015_FD_80414 | JGI IMG/M metagenome (GOLD analysis project Ga0079224, IMG submission 80414) | Agricultural soil microbial communities from Utah to study Nitrogen management - Steer compost 2015 | ecosystem: Environmental > Terrestrial > Soil > Agricultural land | place: USA: Utah... | reverse complement strand
GTCGCCCACGCCAGGAACGCCCCGTGGGTGAACCGCCCGGCCAGCAGCGCCTGCCCCGCCGTCAGCGCCAGGACGAACAGCGCGAACAGCCAGACCGTGGCCGTCCTGCGCGACCGCGCCGAACGCCCCCACTCCGGCGGTGGGAGCTCCTGGCCGTCGTCGGGCTCGTCCCAGCCGCGGGCCAGGGAGTCGCCGAGGGAGGGAGCGGACGCCGGGGCACGGGAGGGTCGTTCCGACACGCGGGAGTCCTCACTGGGAGTCGACGGATCATCACGGCGCAGATGCTAGCCAAATCCGCACCGCCTCCACCGGTGTTTCACCGGACCTGTGGAAAAGCCCCGGCGTCGGGCCCGGGAACCGGTCCCCGGCGCGGCGCGCCCCGTGCTCCGGGGGGACGTCGGGCGGTCCCGGGCCGGGACCGCCCGACGCTCCGGTCAGTCCGACACGCGGACCACCATCTTGCCGACGTTGCCGCCGCGCAGCATCGAGATGAACGCCTCGGGCGTGTTCTCCAGGCCCTCCACGACCGTCTCGCGGACCTTGATGCGCCCGTCGGCGACCGCCGGGGCGACGTCGCGGTAGAAGCCCTCGGCCAGCTCGGGGTCGTCGCCGACGATGAACCCGCGCAGGGTCAGCCGCTTGGTGACGATCTGGAACAGGTTGCGCGGCGCGGACGGCGCGCTGGTCGCGTTGTAGCCGGAGATCGAACCGCACATCGCGAACCGGGCGAAGTCGTTGGCGCACCAGATGGCCGCCTCCAGGTGTTCGCCGCCGACGTTGTCGAAGTACACGTCGACCCCGTCGGGCGCGGCCTCGGCCAGCTGCTTGCGCACCGGCCCGGCCCGGTAGTCGAAGGCCGCGTCGAAGCCCAGTTCGTCGACCAGGTAGGCGACCTTCTCCGGGGAGCCGGCGCTGCCGACGACCCGCCCGGCCCCGTACAGGCGGGCGAGCTGGCCGACCATGCCGCCCACCGCCCCGGCCGCGCCGGAGACGAACACGGTGTCGCCCTCGCGCAGCCCCGCCTTGTGCAGCAGGCCCACGTAGGCGGTCAGCCCGGGCATGCCGAGCGCGCCCAGGTAGACGCTGGGTCCCAGCGGTCCGTCGGTGTCGACCGGGCGGGTCCGGGCCGCGGGCAGCAGGGCGTGCGACCGCCAGCCCGCCATGTGCAGCACCGTCGTCCCCACCGGGACGTCGGGGTCCGCGCTGGCCTCGACGACCCCGACGGCGCCGCCCTCCATGGGGGCGTCCAGCTCGTAGGGATCGGTGTAGGTGCGCACTCCGGCCATCTTCCCCCGCATGTAGGGGTCGACGGAGAGCACCAGGTTGCGGATCAGCAGTTCACCCGGACCAGGGTCGGGCAGGGTGCGTTCGACCAGGGAGAAGTCCGTCACGGCGGGCTCGCCCTGGGGGCGGGCGACCAGATGGAACTCCCGTGCTGTGGTCGGCATGGCTCTCCTCGCGTGTTCTTCGGGCGTTGTGGTGTCCCTCCCACGTTCCCGGGCACGACCCTGCCATGCCCGGCGGCGCGGGGCGTCAGCGGGGGTGCGACGGGACCGGGTCCGGGGGCGGCGCCCGGCCCCTCCGCCGCCGGGCGCCGCGCCGCGGCCGGGCGTGCGGCGCACCGCCCCCCTCCCGGGGACCGCGGCACGCGGTCTCCCGCGGCCCTGCCGTCCCCGCGGCGGACGCGCCCGCGAAGCCTGCGCAGCCCGAGCGTACGGGGCGCGGCCGACGCCCGTGTCCCGGTCGTACGGCGTCCCCGTGTCCCGGCCCCGCCTCAGCGGCCGACGGTGTCCAGCTCGGCCATGTCCGCGTCGGACAGGGCGGTCCCGGCCCCCGCGACGTTCTCGCGCAGGTGGGCGGCCGACGAGGTGCCGGGGATGAGGAGGATGTTCGGCGACCGGCGCAGCAGCCAGGCCAGTGCCACCGACCGGGGGGAGGCCCCGACCCTGCGCGCCACCTTCGACAGCGCCTCGGACTGGAGCGGGGAGAAGCCGCCCAGCGGGAAGAACGGCACGTAGGCGATGCCCTCGGCGGCCAGCTCGTCCACCAGGGCGTCGTCCTCGCGGCAGGCCAGGTTGTACATGTTCTGCACGCACACGATCGGGGCGACGGAGCGGGCCTGCGCGATCTGCTCGGCGGTGGCGTTGCTGACTCCGAGGTGGCGGATCAGCCCCTCCTTCTGCAGCTCGGCCAGGGTCCCGAACGCCTCGTCGACGGACTCGGGGACCCTGCCGCTCGCGTCGCCCAGCCGCAGGTTGACCAGGTCGAGCGTGTCCACCCCGAGGGAGGCGAGGTTCTCCTGCACCTGCTTTCGCAGGTCCTCGGGGCGCCGGGCCGGGGGCCACCCGCCGTTCCCGTCCCGGACCGCGCCCACCTTGGTGGCGATGAACAGCGACTCCGGGTAGGGGTGCAGCGCCTCGCGGATCAGCTCGTTGGTGACGTGCGGGCCGTAGGCGCCGCTGGTGTCGATGTGGGTGATCCCCAGGTCCACCGCCTCGCGCAGGACGGCCAGGGCGTCCTCGCGGTCGGCGGGCGGCCCCATGGCCCCCGGCCCCGCGAGCTGCATGGCGCCGTAGCCGAACCGGGTGACCGTCGCGTCTCCCAGCGTCCGGGTGCCGCCGGGAAGCCGGGTGCTGGTCGTGCTCATGGTGTTCCTCTCGCTTCTGCTCAGGTCGGTGCCGGCCGGCGTTCCCTGATTCTGCGGGGGACACTTCCCTTTGGGAAGTAGGCACTTTAAAGTGCGTAACACACCCTGAAGATCGTGCGAGGTGAGTGCGCGATGACGACGCGGGCCGACACGGCGGGGCCGGGAGGCACGGCCTACAACGCGTTCCTGTCCGCGTGCCCCAGCCGCCTGCTCCTGGACCGGCTCGCGAACAAGTGGGTCGTGCTGGTGCTGTGCGCTCTCGGCGGCGACGCGGACAAGGCGCCGGACGCACCGGCCGTCCCCACGGCGCTGCGGTACTCGGAACTGGCCCGGACGCTGTCGGGGGTCAGCCAGAAGATGCTGACGCAGACCCTGCGCTCGCTGGAGCGTGACGGCCTGCTCACCCGCACGGTGACCCCCACCGTCCCCGTGACCGTCACCTACGAGCTGACCGGTCTGGGCCTCTCCCTCCTCGGCGTGGTCCGCCGGCTGCGGGAGTGGGCCCAGTCCCACATGGACGACGTGCTGGCCCACCGCGAGGAGTACGACGCCCGCGCCTGAGCGGGGCCGCCCGCGGACCGGTCCGCTTCCTGCTCGCCGCCCGGCGGGTCGGGCCGCCGCCTCCGCTCCCGCCGCCCGGACCGCCCGGAGGCGCGGGACGGCCGGGGGTCCTCAGCAGCGGCCGAACAGCGTTTGGAAGCCGGTCCGCCGGGCAGCGGGCAGGCCAGGAGGTGCCCGCATGATGAGTCCCATGGACCGCCAGCGACACGCCGGCGACACCGCCGACATCAGTGCTTCGGAGAAGCGCTACTCGCACTGGGGCCGCCCCAGTTCCTGGATCGCCGTGGCCCTGATGCTCGTGGGCTTCACGGTGGGCGGGGTCGGTCTGACCCTGGGACCGCCCGTCTGGGCCGTCGTGATCGCCGGCGCGGCGCTCTTCGTCGTCGGCATGGCCATCGCCTACTTCATCGACATCTTCAAGGACACCGGGGTCTCCGAGGAGCCCGAGGTCTACCAGGACGACAGCGCCGAGCACGGCGAGCACTCCCTCGGCGCGGAGGAAGAGGCGCGGGGCGGCCGGAGCTCCTGAGGGCCGGCCGGGCGGGACGGCGCCCGGCCGTCAACCGCGGTCGCGGAAGCGTTCCCCGTTCGGCCTCGGCGAGGCGGACCGTCCGCCGCGCCGGACTCCGGGGCCGCCCCGGTCGATCCCCCTGCGGGGCCGCTCCTCGGCCTCGCCCGGGAACCGGACGCCCCGGCGGCCGCCTGCCCGGCCTCCCTCCGCGCGGCGCCTGCGGACGTGGTCGCGCCGCCGCGGCTCCGGGGGCTCCACCCACGGCCGCCCCGAGGGCTGCTGCGCCCCGGTCAGCTCGCCCAGCAGCGCGTCCCCCGGGTTGACCAGGTGCTGCGCGGCCCGCACCCCCGCCTCCCGGAGCAGGTGGCGGGCCTTGCCGCGCTGGTTGGGCGCGACGATGGAGACCACCCGGCCCGACTGCCCCGCGCGGGCGGTGCGGCCGCCCCGGTGCAGGTAGTCCTTGTGTCCCGCGGGCAGGTCCACGTTCAGCACCAGGTCGACTCCGTCGACGTGGATGCCGCGTGCGGCGACGTCGGTGGCCACCAGGGTCCGCACCCGTCCCTCCCGGAACTTGGCGAGGGTGCGGGTGCGCACGCTCTGGCTCTTGCCGCCGTGCAGTGCGGCCGCGGGCACCCCGACGCTGACCAGCTGCTCGCTGAGGCTGTCGGCGCGGTACTTGCTGCGGACGAACAGGATGGTACGGCCCTCCCGCGCGGCGATCTCGGCGACGACCCGGTCCTTGTCGCGGGGCAGCACCCGCAGCAGGTGGTGCTCCATGGTGGCCACCTGGGAGACCGGCGGATCGACGGAGTGGACGCGCGGTTCGGCGGTGTAGCGGCGGACCAGCGTGTCGACGTCGCCGTCCAGGGTGGCGGAGAACAGCAGGACCTGCCTGTCCGGGCGGACCTGGTCGAGAAGTCGGCTGACCTGCGGCAGGAAGCCCATGTCGCACATCTGGTCGGCCTCGTCCAGCACCGTCGCCTCGACCGAGCCCAGGGCGCAGGCGCCCTGGTCGACCAGGTCGGCGAGCCGGCCGGGGGTGGCCACCAGCAGGTCGACGCCGCGGCGCAGTTCGCCGATCTGCCTGCCGTAGGGGCTGCCGCCGACCACGTCGCCCACGCGCACGCCCAGCACCCGGGCGTACGGCCGCAGGGCGTCGCGCACCTGGTGGGCGAGTTCGCGGGTGGGGACCAGGACCAGGCAGCGGGGGCGGCGGGGCGCGGAGGGGGCCCGGGCGGCGCGCAGCAGCGCGGGCAGGCCGAAGGCCAGGGTCTTGCCCGAGCCGGTGCGTCCGCAGCCGAGCACGTCGTGGCCCGCGACCGCGTCGGGGATCGTGGCGGCCTGGATCGGGAACGGGGTGGTCGCCCCGTTCTCCGCGAGCTTCGCGACGATCGCCTCGGGCAGCCCGAGATCCTCGAAGGAGGGGCGTGCGGCAGTGTGCGTCAAGTGACGTCAACCTTCCTCATAGGTTCGGCCGCGTTTCGAGGAGGGCTCCGGGCCGGGATGAGGAGGGGCCGCGAGAAGTCACACAAACGCGCCGGACGGGAATGCGCCACGGGGTGCAGGTTCCCCGGCGCTCACAACGGCCCGGCACGCCGGATGCGCGCAGCACGACTCGGCCGTTCCGCCCAACATACCAGCCCTGCGCGCACCGGCCGCCCGTCTGCGCGGCGGGGACGGCTATCCGGTCGTCCCGACCATCGCGGCGAGCCTGGCGAGCTGCGCGGTGCGCTCGGCCCCGGCCTGCGTCTCCAGGTCGTTGCGTCCCGCCTGGAGCAGCAGTTCCTTGGTGGCGCGCGCCGCGTCGGCGGGCACGGCCAGCAGTTGCGCCACCAGGTCGTCGACGGCCGACTCCAGTTCGGCGTCGGCGACCACCCGCTCGGCCAGCCGGAGCCGTTCGGCTTCCGCGGCGTCGACCGTGCGGGCGGTCAGGCACAGCTCGACGGCGCGGTTGACCCCCACCAGCTCCACCAGCGGCTTGGTGCCGGTGAGGTCGGGCACCAGGCCCAGCGCCGGCTCCTTCATGCACAGCCGGGCGGTGTCGGACAGGACGCGGATGTCGCAGGAGAGGGCGAGCTGGAACCCGGCGCCGATGGCGTGTCCGCGCACCGCGGCGATGGAGACGATGTCGGCGCGCCGCAGCCACAGGAAGCCCTCCTGGTAGGCGGCGATCGTCCGCTCCAGGGCCGCGGTGTCGCCGGGGTCGCGGGCCAGCAGGGTGAGCGGTGTCGGCTCGCCGTCGACGTCGCCGGAACGGAACATGTCCAGGTCGATCCCGGAGGAGAAGGTCGGGCCCTCTCCGGTGACGACGACGATTCGGACACGGTCCGGAAGCGTGTGGCCGATACGGGCCAACTCGGTCCACATCCGGCCGGTCATGGCGTTGCGCCGCCGGGGTCGCGACAGCGTGATCCGCGCGACCTCGCCGTCGATCGCCAGTCCCAGACCGGCTGCGGCCAGTTCCTCCTCCGTGGGGGCCGTCGTCTGCTGCGCCATCGCACGCCTTTCACCTGTGGGGCCGCGGGCCCACCCGCTTTCTACCGATCAGTAACATAGCAGTCCGCGGGCCGCCGCCCCGAAGGTCACCCCCTGCTGCGCCGGGTGGCGCCTCCCCTGCCGCGCAGGGTCGCCCCCGCCTCGGTCAGCAGTCGGTGCACGAAGCCGTAGGACCGGCCCGTCGCCGCGGCCAGGGAGCGGATGCTCTCACCGTTGTCGTAACGCCGCTTCAGGTCGGAGGCCAGATCCGACCGCTCGTCTCCGGTCACCCGGGTGCCTTTCCTCAACGTCTCGGCCACGAGTACCTCCCGATGCTCTCGGCACGGCAACGAAGTCGCTTGCTGCCATGATCAGACATGGTGGCTCCAGTGGGCTACCCATTGAGGCCGGAAAACCACGCGCATCTCCGTCCGACCGTGTTTCGGATGTGGTGAAACCGTGTCCGAAACGGCTCAGGCCAGCGCGATGAGGTCGGTGAACTCCGCGTCCCAGAGGTCCTCCACCCCGTCGGGCAGCAGGATGACCCGCTCCGGTTGCAGCGCCTCCACCGCGCCCTCGTCGTGGGTCACCAGGACGATCGCGCCCCGGTAGTTGCGCAGTGCGGCGAGGATCTCCTCCCGGCTGGCCGGGTCCAGGTTGTTGGTCGGCTCGTCCAGCAGCAGCACGTTGGCGCTGGAGACCACGAGGGCGGCCAGCGCCAGCCGGGTCTTCTCCCCGCCCGAGAGCACCCCGGCGGGCTTGTCCACGTCGTCACCGCTGAACAGGAAGGACCCCAGCACCCGCCGGGCCTCCACCTCGGGCAGGTCCGGTGCGGCGCTCATCATGTTCTCCAGCACCGTGCGGTCGGTGTCCAGGGTCTCGTGCTCCTGGGCGTAGTAGCCCAGCCGCAGCCCGTGCCCCCGGATCACCCGGCCGGTGTCGGGCTGCTCCACCCCCGCCAGCAGCCGCAGCAGCGTGGTCTTGCCCGCGCCGTTCAGTCCGAGGACGACCACCCGGCTGCCCCGGTCGACGGCCAGGTCCACTCCGGAGAAGACCTCCAGCGACCCGTAGGACTTGCTCAGCCCCTCGGCGGCCAGGGGGGTTCGCCCGCTGGGCGCGGGATCGGGGAAGCGCAGCTTGGCGACCCGCTCGGAGGTCCGCTCCCCCTGCACCGAGTCCAGCAGCCGCTCGGCCCGGTGGAGCATCTGCTGGGCCGCGCGGGCCTTGGTGGCCTTGGAGCGGAACCGCTCGGCCTGCTTCTGCAGCGCCGACGCCTGCTTCTCGGCGTTGCTCCGCTCCCGCCTGCGCCGCCGCTCGTCGGCCTCGCGCTGCGCCAGGTAGGCCTTCCAGCCCATGTTGTAGACGTCGATGACACTGCGGTTGGCGTCCAGGTAGAACACCTTGTTGACGACGTGCTCGACCAGGTCCACGTCGTGGCTGATGACGATGAGCCCGCCCTGGTGCGACTTGAGGAAGTCGCGCAGCCAGACGATGGAGTCGCCGTCGAGGTGGTTGGTGGGCTCGTCCAGCAGCAGCGTGTCGGCCCCGCTGAACAGGATGCGGGCCAACTCCACCCGCCGCCGCTGCCCGCCGGAGAGGGTGCGCAGCGGCTGGGTGAGGACACGCTGCTCCAGGCCCAGGCTGGAGGCGATCGACGCGGCCTCGGCCTCGGCCGCGTAACCGCCGAGCACGTGCAGGCGCTCCTCCAGCCGCGCGTAGGCGCGCACCCCCTGGTCGCGGATCTTCGGCACGTCGCTGGCCATCTTCTGCTCGGCCTCGCGCAGCTTGCGCAGCACCTCGTCGATACCGCGCGCCGCCAGGATGCGGTCGCGGGCCACCACGTCCAGGTCGCCGGTGCGCGGGTCCTGCGGCAGGTAGCCGATCGTGCCCGACGTGGTGACCCTGCCCGAGGCCGGAATCCCCTCGCCTGCCAGCACCTTGGTCAGGGTGGTCTTGCCCGCGCCGTTGCGGCCGACCAGACCGATCCGGTCGCCGGGCCCCACCTGGAAGGAGGTGGGTTCCAACAGCAGGCGGGCGCCCACACGGAGTTCGAGGTCAGAGGCGATGAGCATGGGTCTTCGAGGGCTTTCTCGCTACGGCTGCGGGAAGGACCGGGCACCGGGAGGCGTGCCGGCCGCGGAGGAGACGCGGGGCCCCGGTCCGGGGAGTCGCACCCGACAACCCTAGTCGCTGCGGCGCGCGGGGCCGCCGGTCCTCTCGCTTCGACGGCGCGTGCGCGCCGATTATTCCCCGGCTCCGACGTTGCGGCGCGCCTCGTCCGCCCCTTCGGCGCCCTCCTCGCGGCTCCCGGACCGCGCGGCGGTCGGAGGCTGCGCGGCCGTTGCGGCCCCGGAGCGCTGCCGTGCGGCCTCCGCCTCCTCCGAGCGCTCCTGGCGCCGGGCCTCGGCCACGGTGAACGGCCGGTTGCGCAGCAGCGCGGCCAGTACCGCGGCGACCGGCGTGGCCAGGAACGCCCCGGTGATGCCGCCGATGATGGACCCCACGGAGATGGACAGCAGGACCACGGCCGCGGGCAGGTCCAGGGACCGTCCGTAGACGCGGGGCGCGATGATGTGGCTCTCCAGCTGCTGCACGGCGAGGGTCCCCGCCAGCACGACCAGCGCCATCCACAGCCCCTCGACCACCAGGGCCACCAGCACCGAGACGAGCCCGGCCAGGAACGCCCCGATGATCGGCAGGAACGCGCCGATGAAGGTGAGGATGACCAGCGGCATGACCAGGGAGAGGTCGTCCCAGAACACGAAGAGCAGGACCGCGCCGATGCCGACCGCGTCGATGAGCCCGACCAGCGCGACGCCGCGCACGTAGCGTCCCATGACGTCGTAGGTGACGTCCCCGGCGACCCGCAGCGCGTTTCGGGTGGGGCCGGGGAACAGCGACCGCACCCACCGCATCAGGTGGTCGCCGGAGTGCACGAAGTAGACGGTCAGCACGATCACCAGGATGAGCCCGACCAGCACCTCGCCGACCGCGACCGCGCCCGCCCAGGCGCCGCTGATCAACTGGCTGCTGTTGCGCTGGATCCACTCCTGGGCGCTGGCGACCCAGTCGCTGATGATCCGCTCGTCCATCCCGAAGGAGGAGGCGAGCTCCTGGAGGGCGACGATCGACTCGTTGATGCTGACGACGATGGCGTCGAATCCGGAGACCGCGGGCAGCACGATGAGGGTGACGACCCCCCCGAAGACGACGACCGCGCCCAGCACGCTGATGGTCGTGGACGGTCCCCGCCCCAGCCCGCGCCGGCGCAGCCACTCGGTGGGCGGCATGAGCAGCGCGGTGACGAAGACCGCGAGGATGACGGGGATGACCACCACCCGGATGTAGGAGGCGCCCCACAGGATCAGCGCGACCACCACGCCGATGACGAGCAGTCGCCAGGCCGCGTCGCTGACCTTGCGCAGCAGGTCGTCCTCGACCTCGGGGACCGGAGGAGCCTCCTCCACCACCACGCGGACCTCCCGCTCGGGCAGCCGCCCGCGTCCGGCGGTCCTTCTGAACGGCCATCCGTCCGGCCAGTTCCAGCGCACCCCGATCCCCTCTTCCCGATGGTCGTTCTCCTCGGCGGCCATGTGCCCCGTCAATGGTCGCACTCCGCGGCCCGATTGTCCGCAGGTCCGCCCCGGGGCGTCAGATGCCCCAGGTGCTGCGCTGCGACCCGACGGGCACGACCTCGTTGCCGAACGGCGCCAGCGCGACCGGGATCAGCTTGAGCGAGGCCCAGGCCATGGGGATGCCGATGATGGTGACGGCCAGCGCGATCGCGGTGGCGATGTGCTCCAGGGCCAGCCACCACCCGGCCACGATGATCCAGATGACGTTGCCGATGGTGCTGCCGGTGCCCGCCCCGGGCTTGCGTACCAGCTCCCGCCCGAACGGCCAGAGCGCGTAGCCGGCCATGCGGAAGGAGGCCACCCCGAAGGGGATCGTCACCACCAGGACGCAGCAGATCAGTCCGGCGAGGGCGTAGCCGACGGCCAGCCAGAATCCCGCGACGAACAGCCAGATGACGTTGAGGACGAAACGCAGCAGAGCCACGAGGCCACACCTTTTCCCTGTCTGGTTCCCCGGTCGCCGCCCTCGCGACGCGACCGGGCTTCCACGGGTATGACGACGCGCGGCCGCCCGCGGTTCCGGATTCGCCGGTCCGCTCACCCCGGCCCCGGTCGGGCTCCGCCCCGCTGTCCCGCGGCACGGGCCGGTCCGAATTGTGATCCGGATATCAGAGCCGCACTCTGGCCAGGAGCCGGAGGTCCCCCATACGATGGACCTTACCCGGGTTTGTGGTCTGGGTCATGCACATCTCCCGGAGCTCGGAGGCGTTCCGCCGCCTCCGGTCCGGAGGTCCGATTTCGATAACGGTTGGGCGAGTAATTTCCCGACCCCCGTGCGAAATCGGGAGCGGGGATGGCATGATTACGTACCGGTTCGCGGGGAGAGCGTTTCCACCGCCTCCGCAGCCTCTCGCGTGAGCACCCGCCGGTTCGGCGAATCTGTGTCAAGTGCTCTCAACCTCACGGGAACACCCGAGCGGAGCACGGCGTTACTGCTGTGCTGGGTGCCTCACGCAGCTTTACCCGGTTTGTTCATCAGCTTGCACACAGCTTACAGCGATTTCATGTAGAGGTGGTTCAACCATGTCTCAGGTACGTCGGCAGGCCGCGCTGCGCCCCCGCCCGAGCTGGGGGTGGCAGGATGCCGCCGCGTGCCGGGGCGAGGACCTTGTGCTCTTCTTCGGCCCTGACGGCGAACGCCAGCCGGAACGGGAGATCCGCGAGCGCAAGGCCAAGGAGATCTGCGCTCACTGCCCTGTCCGTACCGAGTGTCTCGACTACGCGATCTCGCGTCCCGAGAAGTACGGCACCTGGGGTGGACTCAACGAGGACGAGCGCGCGTCCGAGCGTCGGCGCCGGATGCGTCGCGCCAACGCAGCCTGATTCTGCCGCCCCGGCTGGGAGTACTCCCTCACCGGTTTCTCCCACACCGGCGACATCGCCTGACCTCAAGGGTCGTTCACCGTGGCGCCCCGACGTCTCACGTCGAGGGCGCCACGGTGTTGTTCGCGCCTCTTCCGCGCTCCTCCTCCGGCCGCGGGGTCACAGGTGCTGGTCGAACCACTCGGCCGCGCGGACCCCGACGCGCCGCCACTCCTCGGGCCGGTGCAGCAGCTGCTCGGCGCCCGCCACCACCTCCAGCGCGGTGGGCGCGGTCAGCTGCCCCAGCGTCCACTCGGCGAGTTCGCGCACGAAGGAGTCGGCCCCCTGCACCAGGATCAGGGTGGGCGCGCGCACCCTGGTCAGCGCCTCGCCGGCCAGGTCGACGCGGCCTCCGTGGGTGACCACCGCCGCCACCTCCCCGGGCTGCCGCCCGGCGGCGTCCAGCGCTCCCGGCGCGGCCTGCCCCGTGCCGAGCAGCGCGATCGGCGCGTCGGCCACCGGGGGCGTGCGGCGCACCCAGCGCACCCCGGCCGTCAGCCGCTCCCCCAGCATCCCGGGCGTCACCTCCACGGTGTCGGTGCCCGTCTCGGTCGGGGTGAGCAGGTCGAGCAGGAGCGTCGCGTAGCCCGCGGCGCGCAGCACCGTCCCGATCGCCTGGTTGTGCGGGGTGAGGCGGCCGTGCCCCGAGGCCAGGACCACCGTGCCGCGCACCACCGAGGGGACGACGAGCTCCCCGCCGAGTTCGACACCGCCCACCGGGACGTTCGCCCGGTGCCGGGAGTCCCCGCTCTCCCCCAGGTCCCGGTGCTCGGCCAGCAGCGCGGCCACCCTCCCCTCGTCCACCTCGCCGAAGTCCCGGTACCACCGGTCCAGGGAGTGGAAGTGGTCGGGCACGGCCAGCGTCACGACGCGGTCGGCCTCGGCGCGCAGGTTCTCCACCGCCTCGGCCGAGGCGACCGGAAGCGCCAGCACCAGCCGTGCCGGGCGGTGCCGGCGCGCCATCCGCAGCGCCGCGCGGGCGGTGCCGCCGGTGGTCGCGCCGTCGTCCACCACGACCACGTCGCGGTCGGTCAGCTGCGGCATGGCGCGCGACCCCCGATAGGCCTCGCGGCGGTGCGCGACCCGGGCGCGCGCGTCGGCCACCGCGTCGGAGAGCCGGCTGCGGGGAATCCGCAGCCGCGCCAGCGCGGCGTCGTCGTAGCAGACGTGTCCGTCCTCGGTGACCGCGCCCAGTTCCACGTCGGGATGGTCGGGCAGGGTGATCCGGTCGACCACCGCCACGTCGAGCGGGGCGTGCAGCAGGCGGGCCAGTTCCGCGCCGACCGCCACCCCGCCGCCGGGCAGCGCGATGACCACGGGGGCGGCCCCGGCCACGGCGCGCACCCGTTCGGCGAGCCGGTGTCCGGCGACGGTCCGGTCGGGGAAGGGAAGCGATACGGGTAGTGGACTCACGGCGACCACCGCAGACTCGTCAGGTGAGCAGAGCGCTACTGCCCTACCCGTTCCGCGCCGTTCGTCAACCCCCCTGGTCCCGTTGTTTTCCCTGCTCGGCGGGTAAAGAACCGTTGAACGCCGCCCGCGCGGCGGGCACGGTGCCCGCCAGCACCGACATCACCAGCGCGTCGTGGCGGCGCCCCTCCCACAGCAGGGCTTCGCGCAGCCTGCCCTCCACGGTGAAACCGCAGGCGCGGTAGGCGGCGATGGCGCGCATGTTGAACGCGTAGACGCGCAGCCAGACCCGGTGCAGGCCGAGCCGGTCGAAGGCGTGGCGCAGGACCAGCCGGGTGGCCTCCTGGCCCAGGCCGTGCCCGGTGAACTCGATCGCCGACAGCGCGATACGGTAGGCGGCGCTCTCGTTGTACGGGTCGATGTCCATCAGGGACAGGTCGCCGTAGAACCGGTTGTCGGGGTTGCCGAGGATGGCCAGGTCGAGGCGTTCGTCGTCGTCGGCACGGCTGCGGCACCACTGCTCGACCTCCGCCCGGTCGGGGAGGCGGTGGGTGCCGGTGAGCCGCCGGATCTCCGGGTCGTGGAGCGAGGTGTACAGGGCGTCGGCGTGTTCGGGGGCCAGGGGGACCAGCCGGACCCGCTCCCCCACGAGCACCGGTTTGCTCCGCAGCACGCTCAGGTCGATCACCGGGACAGGCCCCCTCACCGCGCGCAGGTACGCAGATCTCCTATCTAGGCCACCCGAGGGGGATTACGCAACTCCCCCGGGGGAGCCTAGGATCACCCGGGGTTTCCCACCCCGGGCCCGTTCCGAACGGCCCCCGCCACCCCGGAGGTCTCCTTGTCCGATGATCCGCTGTCCCCTGGGCCCGACTCCGCAGCTCGGCGGGCGCGGCTCGGCGTCGCCGGACTGTTCACGGTCAACGGGCTCGGCTACCCCTCCGTGGTGCCGTGGCTGCCCACGATCAAGAGCCACCTGGAGCTGTCCAACGCCGCCCTGGGCACGGCCATCGCCGCCATGCCGCTGGGCGCGCTGCTGACCGGAATGCTCGCGGGGCCGATCATCGCCCGGTTCGGCAGCGGACGCACCGCGGTGGTCTGCAGTCTGCTGTCGGCGTGGACGCTGCCGGTGGTCGCACTGGCGCCGAACTGGTGGGTGCTGGCGGCGGCGCTGTTCGTGATCGGCTCCGCCGACACCTGGTCCGACTCGGCGATGAACGTGCACGGGCTGCGGGTGCAGCGCCGTTACGGCCGCAGCATCATCAACACCTTCCACGCGGTGTGGAGCGTGGCGGCGGTGACGGGCGGCCTGGTGGGGTCGGTGGCGATCGGGGTGGGCCTGCCCCTGCTGGTCCACCTGGCGGGGGTGGCGCTGGCGCTCACCGTGCTCTCGGTGGGCTCGTCGCGGCTGCTGCTGGACGGTCCCGAGCACGCCGAACGCGCCGACGGCCACGGCCTGGACGGCGGTCGCACACGGCCGGCCGCCGGGGCGCTGGGTCTGCTGGCGGCGCTGGGCGTGCTGCTGATGCTGGCGGCCGCGGTGGAGGACGCGGCGGCCTCGTGGGGCGGGGTCTACCTGCGCGACGAGATCGGCACGGCGGCGTTCCTGGCCGGTCTGCCGTTCGTGGCCTGCCAGACCTCGATGACCCTGGGACGGCTGGTGGGCGACCGGCTGACCGACGCCTTCGGCGCGGTCGCGGTGGCCCGGGCCGGGCTGCTGCTGTCGGCGGCGGGCCTGGCAGGCGCGCTGCTGCTGCCGAACGCGGTGACGACCGTGGTCGGCTTCGGCCTGTGCGGGCTGGGGGTGGCCACCCTGTTCCCGCTGACGCTGGCCGCCGCGGGCGAGATCCCGGGGGTGCGCAGCGGCGACGGGGTGGCCGCGGTGTCCTGGCTGGCGCGCCTGGGTTTCCTGGCCTTCCCGCCGCTGGTGGGCCTGGTCGCCGACACGGCCTCGCTGCGGGTGGGCCTGGCCCTGGTCCCGGTCGCCGCGCTGGCGGGGGCCTGCCTGGCCTGGAGTCTGCGCCCGCAGCCCGCCCGGCGCGCCTGACCCGCGGCGGCCGCCTTCCCCGACGGTCCCCTCTTCGGCCGCGCACTCGACCGCGCGGCCGCCCTGCACCACCCGCGGGCCGGTCCGCTCGTCCGGGACCGCCGGTACGGGCACCGGCCGGGGCGGCGAGGAGGCGCCGCCCCGGCCGTGCCCCGGTCAGGCGCAGGTGTCGAGCATGGTGGACAGGCCCTTGTGGTCCTGATCGGACACCGGCAGGTCGTAGCGGTACAGCACGTCGATGTAGATGACGGCGTAGGTGCACTGGAAGCCCTCGTGGGGCTGCCACTCGCCGGGGCCGGAGTCGCTCTTCTCCCGGTTGGCCGGGCCGTCGGAGGCCAGCAGGTTGCCGGGGTCGTTGGCGAACTCCACGCGCGTGTCGCGGTCCCACCCGTCGGCGCCCATGCGCCAGGCCAGGGACAGCGGCACCACGTGGTCGATCTGCACGGCCTGCGGGTCCTCGGAGGTGAACTCGATGGTCTTGCCGGTGTAGGGGTCGTGCAGCGTGCCGGAGAGGACCTTGCAGCCGTCGGGGGCGAACTCCACGTCCTCCAGGTCGCGGGCGAGGATGTCGTTGCGGGTGGAGCAGCCGTTGCCGTCGGTGTCGATCCATCCGCTGCCGAACTCGTCGCGTTCGTAGTCGCCGCGCGGGGCGGGTTCGGCGATCGGCATCGCGTCCAGCCGCTGCCTGGCCTCGGCCGCGCCCGCGTCCGTCCCGGGGCTCTGCGGCGCGCCCGTCGAGGGCGCTTCCGCCTCGATCTCCTCCAGCACGTCCAGCACGTCCTCCAGGGCCTGACAGCCGGTCAGCGCGAGGGCGGCCGCCGCGGCGGCCGCCGCGACACGGATACGCGCTCTGCCGTTGTGTGGTGCGGGGGGCATGCGGTTCTCAGTCTCCTGTCTCTGTTGCGGGGGGCTCGGCCTGCTCCGTCGCAGCCGTGGAGCCGTCGGGAGATCGGGGGGCGGGCTCCTGCCGCGCCGCGCGGGCGCGGTCGGTTCCGGAGGGGGCCCGGCCATCGTGTTCTTCCCCCGTCTGCGGTCCGGGAACCTCACCGTCCGGTCCGGGGTCGCCGGCCAGGCGCTGCAGGGCCTCCTCGTGGCGCTCCACCAGGCGCACGGCCCTGGCCCGGCGGCGCGCGGCGAGGTCGGCCCTGGCCTGGGCGGTCACGGCGACCGGCCACATGGCGTCGATCTCGGCGTTGAGGGAGGAGCCGGCCAGGACCGCCACGGCCATCAGGTACAGCCAGATCAGGATGACGATGGGCGCGGTGAGCGATCCGTAGAGATCGGCCTGTCCGACCGAGGCGTTCAGGTACAGCCGCAACCCCACCGTGCCGAGCAGCAGGATGAGCATCGCCGCGGCCGCGCCCGGCAGTTGGCGCACCGGCGAGGTGCGCACGGGCACGCTCAGCGTGTAGAGGGCGACGATGCAGACCAGGCAGAGCAGGCCCACCAGCGGCCAGTAGGCCAGGGGCAGGTAGTCGGCCGTGGCGGGCAGCAGCACGCGGACCACTTCCGGGCCGGCCACGATGACCGGCAGCACGACCAGCGCGAACAGCAGCGCCCCCAGGTAAGCGACGAAGGCGAGCAGGCGGCGGCGCAGGTAGCCGCGCATCCCGTCCAGTCCGTGGGCGATGGTGATGGCCTCGATGAACACGCTCATCGCGCGGGAGCCGGACCACAGCGACACCAGGAAGCTCAGCGAGAGCACCCCGCCGTGGGCGCCGTCCAGGAAGTCGTCCACCAGGGGTTCGACCGCGGCCTCCACGGTCTCGGCGGTCAGCACGGTGGCGGCCAGGTCCAGCATCCAGGCGCGGATCTCCAGGACCGTCTGGCGGCCGAGGACCGAGCTGAGGCGGCCCAGCGCGCCGACCAGGCCGAGCAGCAGGGCGGGCAGGGACAGCAGGGAGAAGAACGCGGACTCGGCGGCCAGGCCCAGGACGCGGACCCGCATCGCGGAGCGCACGGTGCGCACGACGAGCGTGGCGGCGGTCCCGGACCGGGGATGGCGGTCGGGCCAGGTCTCGACCGTCTCACGGACCCGTTCCGGGTTCACCCACTTCGGCAGCACTCTTCCGAACATAGTCGAGAGGTCCCGCTCCCCCCGGAAACAGGGTGTTTCGTCGTGGTTTCCGAACCGTTCCGTTGGCCGATCGTGACCGGGCCGGAGCCTCTGCCCCCCTTGCTGTGACACGCCTCACGCCCCCTTTTCCCACTCTTCGGGTAGACAAAGGTTTTGCGGTCATGTCATGGTCGTTGTCATGACCGCTGTTATCGACCCCATGCTCTGCGTGCGACGCCACGTGGACTACCTTCGGGTCCGCAGCGCGATCTGTCGCAACGTCGCCTGATCTCTCAGCCGCCTTGTAGCACTTTCCGCCTTCGGGCGTGCTCGGCGCCGACGTTGCCCTCCTTCCTCCGCCTCCCGCCGCGCGCGACGCCGTCCGCGTGGGAGGCCCGGCCGGACGGACGTCGGTCCGAGGCGCCCCCGACCGCAATCCGAACGCGTCCGACCGGACTCGCAGAGTCACGGTCCGCGCCCCGGTGGACGTCACAGACTCGGAGGACCCAGCGATGCCGTCCGCAGCAACACCGACCGGCCGTCCCGTCAAGAAGACGACGCGCCCGCGCCGAGGCGAGGGGCAGTGGGCTCTCGGCTACCGCGAGCCGCTCAACAAGAACGAAGAGATCAAGAAGAACGACGACGGGCTGAACGTCCGCCAGCGCATCATCGACATCTACTCCAAGACGGGGTTCGACTCGATCGACCCGGCCGACCTGCGCGGGCGTTTCCGCTGGTACGGCATCTACACCCAGCGCGCCCCGGGCATCGACGGCGGCAAGACCGCGGTGCTGGAGCCCGAGGAGCTCGACGACCGCTACTTCATGATGCGGGTGCGCACCGACGGCGGGCAGCTCAGCGTCGCCCAGCTGCGGGCCCTGGCGGAGGTCTCCACCGCCTACGCGCGCGACACCGCCGACATCACCGACCGGCAGAACATCCAGCTGCACTGGGTGCGCATCGAGGACGTCCCCGCCATCTGGGAGCGGCTGGAGAGCGTGGGCCTGACGACCACGGAGGCCTGCGGCGACACCCCGCGCGGCATGCTGGGCTGTCCGCTGGCCGGGATCGCCGAGGACGAGGTCATCGACTCCACCCCGCAGCTCCGCCAGATCGCCGCCGACCACATCGGCAGCCCGCTCTTCTCCAACCTGCCGCGCAAGTTCAAGACCGCGGTGGACGGCTGCGCGGTGCACTGCACCAACCACGAGATCAACGACGTGGCCTTCGTCGGCGTCATCGGCCCCGACGGCACGCCCGGCTACGACCTGTTCGTCGGCGGCGGCCTGTCCACCAACCCGATGTTCGCCCAGCGGCTCGGCACGTTCGTCCGCCCCGACCAGGTCAGCGAGGTGTGGGCGGGGGTCTGCTCGGTCTTCCGCGACTACGGCTACCGCCGCCTGCGGCACCGCGCCCGCATCAAGTTCCTGGTCAAGGACTGGGGCGTGCAGAAGTTCCGCGAGGTGCTGGAGAAGGAGTACCTGGGCTACTCGCTGCCCGACGGCCCCGAGCCGGTCCTCGACCCGGGCACCCGCCGCGACCACGTGGGCGTGCACCGCCAGAAGGACGGCCGCTTCTACGTGGGCTTCGCCCCCCGGGTGGGCCGGGTCAGCGGTACCGTGCTGGGCCGCATCGCCGACATCGCCGAGGCGCACGGCTCCGACCGGGTCCGCACCACCGCCGACCAGAAGCTGGTGATGCTGGACGTCACCGAGGACCGGATCGACTCGGTCGTGGCCGCGCTGGAGGCCGAGGACCTGCAGGTGAACCCCAGCGTCTTCCGTCGCCAGACGATGGCCTGCACCGGCATCGAGTACTGCAAGCTCGCCATCGTCGAGACCAAGAACCGCGCCATGAGCCTGATCGACGAGCTGGAGCGGCGCCTGCCCGACTTCGGCGAGCCGCTGACCATCAACCTCAACGGCTGCCCGAACGCCTGCGCCCGCACCCAGACCGCCGACATCGGCCTGAAGGGCCAGCTGGTCACCGACGCCGACGGCAACCAGGTGGAGGGCTTCCAGATCCACCTGGGCGGCGGGCTCGGCCTGCAGGCCGGGTTCGGCCGCAAGGTCCGCGGTCTCAGGACCACCGCCGCGGAACTGCCCGACTACGTCGAGCGGGTGGCGCGGCGCTTCACGGAGCAGAAGCAGGAGGGCGAGACCTTCGCGGAGTGGGTGGCGCGTGCCGAGGAGGCGGACCTGCGGTGAGCCGCCGAACCGGACCCATGAGAGGAGGAGGGCGCCGATGAGCGAGCGGGCCGCCCCCTACTACTGCCCCTACTGCGGGGACGAGGACCTGGAGCCGCACGAGGGCGACGGGAGCAGGGGCGAGGGATACGCCTGGGCCTGCGGCTCCTGCGCCCGGGTGTTCCGCGTCAAGTTCGTCGGCCTGCGCGCCTCCGCCTTCGCCGACACCCGACCCACCGCGCCGAGCGGGGAGGAGAACCGTTGAACGTCATGGTCGACGGCGCGGCGTTCGCCGCCGCGGCCGCAGCGGAACTGGAGGAGGCCAGCGCCACGGAGATCATCCGGTGGGCCGCCGACACCTTCGGCGACCGGCTGTGCCTGACCTCCTCGATGGCCGACGCCCTCATGGTGGACCTGGTCTCCGGTGTGGTGCCGGGCATCGACGTGATCTTCCTGGACACCGGCTACCACTTCCCCGAGACGCTGGGCACCCGCGACGCGGTCGCGCAGACCTATCCGGTCAACCTGATCACCGTGCAGCCGACGCGCACGGTGGCCGAGCAGGACCGCGACCTGGGGCCCCGGCTGTACGGGCGCGACCCCAACCTCTGCTGCCACCTGCGCAAGGTGGAGCCGCTGCAGCGGGCGCTGGAACCGTACGACGCGTGGCTGACCGGCCTGCGCCGCGACGAGGCGGTGACCCGCCGC
>Ga0079224_100003620_pt1 | contig 19605 bp, 18 predicted proteins | sample Stecom2015_FD_80414 | JGI IMG/M metagenome (GOLD analysis project Ga0079224, IMG submission 80414) | Agricultural soil microbial communities from Utah to study Nitrogen management - Steer compost 2015 | ecosystem: Environmental > Terrestrial > Soil > Agricultural land | place: USA: Utah... | reverse complement strand
TTAAAGCTGTCTCGAACGCGTCAGCGCTGCGACAGCGCCTGCTCGAGCGCGGCAAGCATACGCTGATTCTGCCCTTCGGTTCCGATCGTGATGCGTAGGTGGTTCGGCAGCCCGTAGTTGCCGACGGGGCGAACGATGACACCGCAGCGGAGCATTCCTTCGTATATCGGCAGCGCGGGCCGCGCGCAATCGATGAGAACGAAGTTGCCCTGCGTCGGAAAATGGCGCACGCCCAAGCGATCGAAGCCGCGCTTGATCTCGGCGATGCCCTCGCGAGTGGCCGCAACGGATTTCGCGACATGCGCTTCGTCGTCGAGCGCCGCGCGGGCCGCCGCAAGCGCGATTGCATTCACGTTGAACGGTTGGCGGACGCGATTCAACGCATCCGCGATTGCAGGATGCGACAGCGCGTAGCCCACGCGCAGGCCCGCGAGCCCGTACGCTTTCGAAAACGTCCGCGTGACGACGAGATGAGGAAACTCCCCCAGCCATCGGCTCGCATCCGGGAAAGATGCGTCCGTGTACTCGATATAAGCCTCATCGACGACCACGAGTGTCGTCGTGGGTACCGTAGCAAGGAACTTGCGCAGCGACGCTGCATCGAGGGATGTGCCAGTCGGATTGTTTGGATTTGCGATGAACACGAGACGGGTCCGCTCGTTCACGAGCGCGCGCATCGCGTCGAGATCGTGACCCAGCGGCATTGAGGCGTCGCTCGGAAGCGCCTGAGCGGTGCGAGCCGTCGCGCCGGTCGCCTGCACCGCGAGCGGATACACGGCGAAGGCGTACTGCGAATAGACGGCTTCCGTGTCGGCCGTGAGAAATGCCTCCGCGAGCATCACCAGCACGTCATTCGAGCCGTTGCCGAGTGTGATCGCGCCGGGTGAACAGCCATGCTTCGCCGCGAGCGCTTGCTTCAGTGCATGGCCGTTGCCGTCGGGGTACAAACCGATCTCTGCAGCAGCCGCAGCAATCGCGTTGCGCGCGCGTGGTCCCGGCCCGAACGGATTCTCGTTCGAGGCAAGCTTGATGCTGTCCTTGATGCCGTACTCGCGCTCGAGCTCTTCGATCGGCTTGCCAGGCACATACGGCGCGATGCCGCGCACGCCGGGAGCGATCAGCGATGTGGGATCGAAAGACATAGGGCTAAGGGCTGCCGGCCTGGAGCTTTGCGCATGGGCCGAACGAGCACGGACGCAATTCGGACTTCTGGCCGGAGCCCCACGCCCCGAGCCCCACGGCTTTCAAAGCACCGCGCACGGATAAGACCCCAAGACACGGAAAAGCGAAGACTGCTTCTTCAAATCCTCGAGCGCATGCTTGAGCGGAGGCTCGTCGGCATGACCGATCACATCGATGAAGAAGATGTAGTCCCATTTTTTCCGGCGAGACGGGCGTGACTCGATGCGAGTCATGCTGATGTTGTTGCGAGCGAGCGGCTCGAGCAAGCGATGCAGCGCCCCAGGCGCCTGGGTATCGCCCGCAGAAAGCAGCAGCGTCGTCTTGTCGTTACCGCTGGCCGCGAACAGCTTGCGGCCGATGACCAGAAAGCGCGTGGTGTTGTCTTCCGTGTCCTCGATCTCGGGAACGATGACGTTCAGACCGTACACCTCCGCTGCAGCCTGTCCGGCTATCGCGGCCGTTCCGTCCTCATCCCGCGCGCGTCGTGCAGCCTCCGCATTGCTGCTGACGGGGATACGCTCGATGCCCGGCAGGTGCTCATCGAGCCAGTACCGGCACTGCGCAAGCGACTGCTGATGAGAACAGATTCGCACGATCTTCTCGAGCCCATGCATACGCCCCATCAGGTGCTGATGGATGCGCAGCTCGATCTCACCGCAGATCTTGAGCGGCGAGGAAATGAACATGTCGAGCGTATTGTTGACGGTTCCTTCCGTCGAGTTCTCGACCGGGACGACGCCGAAGTCCGCATGGCCCGCCAGTACTTCTTCGAACACCTCGCTGATCGCCGGCAGCGGCAGCGCGCGTACGGAATGCCCGAAGTGCTTCAACACGGCTTGCTGTGAAAACGTCCCTTCGGGTCCGAGGAATGCAACTTTGAGCGGTTCTTGCTGCGCGAGGCACGCCGACATGATCTCGCGGAATAGGCGTACAACCTCTTCGTTGCGCAGTGGGCCGCGATTGCGCGCAACAACCTTGCGCAGCACTTGTGCCTCGCGCTCGGGCTTGTAGAACTCGACGGTACTCGGTGCCTGCGCGCTCTTCTTGGACAAGCCGACGGCTTGAGCCAACTTCGCCCGCTCGTTGAGCAGCGCATGAATCTGCTCGTCGATCCGATCGATGCTTTCGCGAATCGAGCTCAGATCCGAAACAACCTTGGCCGTGCTCCCCTTCGGTGCTCTCGCGGCTCTCTTACGGGTTGTCTTGGTCGTCTTCTTGTTAGACCGGCCCATAGTCCATCCGATCCGCGCTAGAGGGTGCGCACCGACAGCACGCCTTGAATCGATCTCAGTTTCTCGATGAGGCTCTCGGACACCGGCCCATCCAGGTCGATGAGCGTATAGGCAAGCTCGCCACGCGACTTGTTCAAGAGGTCCGCGATATTGAGCTTGGCATCCGCGAGCGCGGTCGAAATTTGTCCCACCATGTTGGGCACGTTCTCGTTCGCAATGGAAACTCGCGAGACCGCGCCGGTGCGCGGCATGATCGCCTCCGGAAAGTTCACGGAGTTGCGAATATTGCCGTTTTCGAGAAAGTCGCGAAGCGTATCGGCAATCATCACTGCGCAATTCTCCTCCGCCTCGACCGTCGAAGCGCCGAGGTGCGGGAGCGCGACGACCTTGGGGTGATCCTTGAGCTGGTTCGTCGGGAAGTCGCACACATACGCACTCAGCTTACGTTCGGTCAGCGCCTCGAGCACTGCTGTGTCGTCCACGATACCGGCGCGGGAGAAATTCAGCACGACGCCGGTCGGCTTCAGGAGCTCGAGCCGTGCGGCGTTCACGAGATTGCGCGTCTCATCGAGCAACGGCACGTGCACCGTGACCATGTCTGAACGCGCAAACAGATCGTCGAGCGAAAGCGCCTGCTCGACGCCCGAGGATAGTTGCCACGCACGCCGCACGGTGATCTGCGGGTCGAAGCCGAGCACGCGCATGCCGAGCGAGTGAGCTGCGTTTGCAACCTCCACGCCTATTGCGCCGAGACCGATGACGCCCAACGTGCGACCGGGTAGCTCGTAGCCGACGAACTTCTTCTTTCCCTTTTCGACGGCCACTTCGAGCTCATGATCGCTTCCCTTGAGCGAGCGAACGTATTCCCAAGCCTGGCAGATATTTCGAGCGGCAAGGAACAGACCGGCGATCACGAGCTCCTTGACCGCATTCGCGTTTGCGCCGGGCGCATTGAAAACCGGTATGCCGCGCTTGGAAAGACGAGCGATCGGGATGTTGTTCGTACCCGCACCGGCACGCCCAACGGCTTTGACGCTTGCCGGGATCTCCATCGAGTGCATATCCGCCGAGCGCACCATGATCGCATCGGGTTGCCCGATGTCCGAGGCGACTTCGTAGCGATCGCGCGGCAATCGTTCGAGGCCGCGCACGGAGATGTTGTTGAGCGTGAGTACTTTGAAGGACATATTGATTGGTGATTAGCGGGTCGCGGGTCGTAAGATGGCTGTCGTTCGAGCTCGGCAGGGCGCGGCATTCTGACGAGTCACGACCCGCGAGTCACGACCCGCTGATTGCTCCCTATCCCCTGGTTCTTTCGAACTCCTTCATGAAGCTCACCAAGGCATCGACACCTTCCATCGGCATTGCGTTGTAAAGGCTCGCACGCATACCGCCGACGGAACGATGGCCCGCAAGCGTCACGAGCCCGGCCTTCTTGGCCTCTTCGAGGAAGGTCTTGTCGAGCTCGGGTTTCGCGAGCGTGAACGGCACGTTCATCCACGAGCGCGCGTCTTTCGCAACAGGGTTCTTGTAGAACGACGAGGAATCGATCGCCGCGTACAGCTTCTCGGCCTTCGCCTGATTGATCTTGCCCATCGCTTCCAAACCGCCCTGGCGCTTGAGCCACTGCAGGACCAGACCTGCGATGTACCACGCGTAAGTCGGCGGCGTGTTCAGCATCGAGCCGTTCTTCGCCATGGCGCCGAAATCCAAGAACGAAGGGGTTTCGGGCCGCGCGCGCCCGATGAGGTCCTCACGCACGATGACGAGCGTGAGCCCCGCGGGGCCGATGTTCTTCTGCGCACCCGCGTAAATGACGCCGAACTTCGACACGTCGATGGGACGCGAGAGAATGGTCGAGGACATGTCGGCAACGAGCGGGGCCGTTTTCACATCGGGTACGAAGTGAAACTCCACGCCGCCGATCGTTTCGTTCGGCGTGTAGTGCACATAGGCTGCATCGGGCGACAATTTCCAATCCGCGACCGGCGGGATCGAGGTGTACGGGTCGCCGGCGTCCGCGGCGACGTTGACCTTCACGTAGCTCTTCGCCTGTGCGATCGCCTTTTTCGACCACGAGCCGGTGTTCACCATATCGACGACGCTATCAGGCGACGTCAGGTTCAACGGAATACCCGCGAACTGGCCGGTCGCGCCCCCTTGCAGGAACAGCACCTTGTAGTTGCTCGGCACGTTGAGCAGCTCTCGTAGATCCGCTTCGGCTTGCTCTGCGATCGATAGGAACGCTTTGCCGCGATGACTCATCTCCATCACGGACATTCTCGTGCCATGCCAATCGAGCATCTCGTCGCGAGCTTGCTCGAGTACTTCGGTGGGGAGTGCTGCGGGACCGGGGCTGAAATTGAAAACGCGCATGGGACAGTGTGTGAGGCTATCTGATGGATGAAGCTAGGGACGTGCGACTCAGGCGGATTCGGCCCCGCCGTCGTCTGGGCCTCCGTTGCCTTCGCCGTTCTCAGCGACGATGCACTCGAGCCCGACGAGACGATCGCCTTCGTCGAGGCGAATCAGGCGCACGCCTTGTGTGTTGCGCCCCTGTACGGAAATCTCACTCACGGGGGTGCGTACGAGAGTGCCGCTCGAGCTGATCAGCATGACCTCATCGTCCTGCTTGATCTGCAGCGCCCCGACCATGCGGCCATTGCGCTCGGTCGTCTGCAGCGCGATGACGCCTTGTCCGCCGCGTCCATGCACGGGAAAGTCTTCGAGCGGCGTCAGCTTGCCGTAACCGTTCTCCGACGCCGTCAGGATCATGCCCGGTTCGTTGAGAATGATGAGGGAGATGACTTCCTCGCCTTCAGGCAAGCGAATGCCGCGAACCCCCGCGGCGGTACGCCCCATCGGGCGCACGTCGTTTTCATCGAAGCGGATTGCCTTGCCGCCGCTCGAGCACAAGATGATCTGCTTCGTTCCGTCGGTGATATCGGCGGCGACGAGCCGATCGCCAGGCTCGAGCTCGATCGCGATGATGCCCGCCTGACGGGGGCGAGAGAACGCTTCGAGCGATGTCTTCTTCACGGTTCCCGCCGCGGTCGCCATGAACACGAACTTGTTCTCCTCGAACTCGTGGATCGGCAGCACGGCATTGATGCGCTCGCCTTCCTGGAGCGGCAACAGGTTCACGATCGGCTTGCCGCGCGAGCCGCGGCTTGCTTGCGGCAGCTGATACACCTTGAGCCAATAGAGCTTGCCGGCGCTCGAGAAGCAGAGCAGCGTGTCGTGGGTATTGGCCACGAACAGTTTGTCGACGAAGTCCTCGTCCTTGACGCTCGTCGCCGCTTTGCCGCGCCCGCCGCGCCGCTGCGCTTGATAGGCGGATACCGGCTGCGCCTTCGCGTAGCCGCCGTGCGACAGCGTAACGACCACGTCCTGCTGCTCGATCAAATCCTCGATCGTGAGATCGGAGTGGTCTTGGACGATCTCGGTTCTGCGCGGATCGGCATACTTCGCGCGAATCTCTTCGAGCTCCGCACGGATGACGCTGAGCAGACGCTCCGGCCGCGCAAGGATGTCTCCGAGATCTTGGATCTGTTCGAGGAGCGCCTGGAACTCTTGCCAGATCTTGTCCTGCTCCAATCCGGTGAGGCGGTTCAGCCTGAGATCGAGGATGGCTTGCGCTTGAACGTCGGACAGATGATAGCCGTCCTCTTTCAGACCGAACGCGTCGAGCAGCCCATCCGGCCGAGTTGCGACCTGACCTGCTCGCTCGAGCATCTGCGGAACGGCACCGGCTGGCCACGCGCGGCCCATCAGCGCGACCTTCGCGTCGGCAGGAGACGCAGACGCCTTGATGAGCGCGATCACCTCGTCGATGTTCGCGAGCGCGACCGCCTGACCTTCGAGGATGTGGGCACGCTCTCTGGCCTTGCGTAGATCGAAGATCGTCCTGCGCGTGACGACTTCCCGCCGATGACGCAGGAACGCGTCGAGCATCTCCTTCAGGTTGAGGAGCTTCGGCTGCCCGTCCTGGAGCGCGACCATGTTGATGCCGAACACCGATTCCATCGGTGTGTGCTTGAAGAGGTTGTTGAGGACGATATCCGCAACCTCGCCGCGCTTCAGCTCGATGACGACGCGCATTCCATCCTTGTCCGACTCGTCGCGAAGGCCGTCCGATGCAATGCCGTCGATGACTTTGTCTCGAACGAGATCGGCAATGCGCTCGAGCAGACGTGCTTTGTTGACCTGATACGGCAGTTCGGTGATGCCGATCGTTTGTCGCCCCTTCGCGTCCTCCTCGATCGACGTGCGTGCGCGCACGTACAAACGGCCGCGGCCTGTCAAATAGGCCGACGCGATCTCCTGCGAGCCGTTGATGATGCCGGCGGTCGGAAAGTCGGGCCCGGGAATGTGCTGCATCAATCCGCCGATCGAAATATTCGGATCGTCGATGAGGGCAATACAGGCGGCGATCACCTCGCCCAAGTTGTGCGGCGGGATGTTCGTCGCCATGCCGACCGCGATGCCCGCCGCGCCGTTGATGAGCAGGTTCGGCACGCGCGTGGGCAATACGACCGGCTCTTGCTCCTTGCCGTCGTAGTTATCGACGAAATCGACGGTCTCCTTGTCGATGTCCGCGAGCAGCTCCGACGCGAGCGCGGTCATGCGACACTCGGTGTACCGATAAGCCGCCGGAGGGTCGCCGTCGATCGAGCCGAAATTCCCCTGCCCGTCTACGAGCATGTAGCGCATCGAGAAGGGCTGCGCCATGCGCACCAAAGCGTCGTACGTCGCGGTGTCGCCGGGCGGGTGATACTTGCCGAGCACATCGCCGACCACGCGCGCGCACTTGACGTAAGGCCGCGAGGAGACGTTATTGCTCTCCTGCATCGCGAAGAGAATGCGACGATGGACGGGCTTGAGCCCGTCGCGCACGTCGGGCAGCGCGCGCCCGACGATGACGCTCATCGCATAGTCGAGGTACGACTGTCGCATCTCGTCTTCGAGATTGACGTGCAGGATTTCGCGCGCGATTTCAGCCATGCAGCGTTTCTACTCGGCCTGATGTCCGATCCAAGTCCCGATCAGTGAGGGCTGCAGCGTTCGGTCGTGAGACGACGGCTCGGCGGCCCGTGGATCGCCTCGGAATTCGATGCCGAAAGCCAAGGCAATGAAGAGCCGAATCTTAGCACATCGAGGTGCTCAACCGAATGGTTTGGGCGGTTGTTCGGCCAGTCCTTGGATATACTTGCGCCTCTTCGAAACGGCCGCTTGCATGGACACCATCGACACGCTCATCTGTGCCCGCTGGGTAATTCCGATCGAGCCCGTCGGGCGCGTGTTGGAGCAGCATGCCGTGGCGATAAAGGGCGGCCGAATCGCCGCCATAGGCCCCACGGAAGAGCTCGCTCGTACGGTGCGCGCCACCACGGTCATCGAGCGCCCGAATCACGTGCTTCTGCCGGGCTTCGTCAATGCGCACACGCACGCGGCAATGACCTTGCTGCGCGGTGCCGCCGAAAGCGCCTCTTTCGAACGGTGGCTGCAGACGCAGGTTTGGCCGCTCGAACAGCGTTGGATCGATGCCGAATATGTCCGCGACGGCACGGAGCTCGCGATCGCCGACATGCTGACGAGCGGTACGACCTGCTTCGGGGACATGCACTTGTTTCCGGAGATCGTCGCTCAGACGGCCGCCCACGCGCACATGCGAGCCTGTATCGGCCTTCCTGTCGTAGAGCGGGCGACGAACTGGGCGGAATCCGCCGGAGAGTGCCTGGAAAAAGGCCTGCGGCTTCACGACGAGTACCGCGAAGATCCGTTGATCACGACGAGCCTGTCCCCGTACGCGACGTGGGCACTCGGCGATGAGACGCTGATACGCGTTCGCCGCGCCGCCGATGAGCTCGAGCTGCCGATGACGATGCACGTCAACGAAACCCCCGAAGATGCCTTATCGGGCGAGGAACGAACGATCGCCCGACTCGAACGCTTGGGCCTGCTCTCACCGTTGTTGACCGCCGTGCACATGGTCCATGTGGATGACGCAGACATCGAAGCCTGCGCGCAGGCGGGCGTGAGCATCGTTCATTGCCCGCAATCCAACCTCAAACTGGGCAACGGTGTCGCCCCAGTCGCACGCTTCAAGACGCGTGACATCAACGTCGCCCTCGGAACCGACGGCGCAGCGAGCAACAACGACTTGAGCATGCTCGACGAAGTGCGCACGGCAGCGCTCCTCGCGCGCGGCTTCCATTCCGCTCATGTGGGCATCGAGGCGCACGAATGGTTGCGGTTCGCGACGCTCAACGGCGCACGCGCATTGGGCCTCGGAGAAGTCATCGGCTCACTGACACCCGGGAAATGGGCCGATATGTGCTGTCTCGATCTCGCCCGAGTCCACACGCAACCTGTCTACGACGTCGCTGCACACATCGTGTTCGCTGCTTCGCGGGATCAAGTCAGCGATGTGTGGGTTGCGGGGCGCGCGCTGGTCAGCGAATCCCGGCTCACACGACTCGACGAAGCCGATCTCCTCGCACGCGCGGAGCGTTGGCGCGCGCGAATCACAGACACGAGAAACTCATGACCCCAGCTTCCAACCACGATCCCGCGGAGCTCGCTCGCTTCGATGCGACAGCGCAGCGTTGGTGGGATCCGCAAGGCGAGTTCAAGCCGCTTCACGCGCTCAACCCAGTACGGCTCGCTTACGTCGAAGCTCGCGTGCCGCTCAGCGACAAGCGCGTGCTGGACGTCGGATGCGGAGGCGGCCTACTCAGCGAAGCAATGGCTCGCAAGGGTGCGAACGTCACCGGCATCGACCTCGCGCCGCTCACGATCGAGGTGGCGGAGCTCCATGCGCTCTCTTCCGGCCTTTCGATCGAGTATCTGCGCCAGTCCGCGGAAACGCATGCACTAGAGCGCCCGGCAACGTACGACGTCGTCACCTGCATGGAAATGTTGGAGCACGTACCGGACCCCGGCAGCGTTCTTCGCGCACTCAGCACGCTCGTCAAGCCGGGTGGGCTCGTGTTCTTGTCCACGCTCAATCGGAATCTGAAATCGTACCTGCTCTCCGTCGTTGGCGCCGAGTACGTCCTGAATCTACTCCCGCGCGGCACGCACACCTACGAGCGCTTCATCAAGCCCTCGGAGCTCGCGCGCTGGGCACGCAGCGTCGATCTCGAGCTCGAGGACGTGAGCGGGCTCGCGTACGATCCGTTCGCGAACGTGGCTCGACTCAGTGCCAACGTCGACGTCAACTACCTAGCCTGCTTTCGAAGGCTCTAGCTTCCTGGCTGTAGACTGTAGACTGGCGGCTGTAGTCAGAGCGCCGCGCGAGCGCGCTTTCCACCCACAGCCGTCAGCCTACGGTCTACAGCCTCAACTACGATGTCTTCGCTCATCTCCCCGCTCCTCATCTCCGCGATTGCGCTCGTGCTCGGTATCGTGCTCGGCGCGCTGATCGGCGCTTGGCGCCAACGCAAACGTGCCGAAGCACTGCACATCGAGCTCGCCATCCTCAAGTCTCAGGTGAAGACGGACGAGCAGCTCGAACGCGAGCGCGCCGCCGCTTTGGATCGCGCAATGGAGCAGCTGCGCGCTTCGTTCGACGCCGTCGCGGGTGCGTCGCTCCGCTCGAATAGCGAGCTGTTCTTGAACCTTGCGCGCGAACACTTGGCCCAACATCAACAATCCGCTGCGGCTGCGCTGACGGCGCGCGAGAAGGCGATCGAGACGATGCTCGGCCCCATCAAAGAGGCATTGCTCAAGACCGAACAGCAAATGCTGCGGATCGAGAAAGAGCGAGCGGAGACGTTCGGCAGCTTGAAGAGCTCGCTCGAGGCGGTTGCGCTCGGTCAACAAGCGCTGCAAAAGGAGACGCGTACGCTCGTAAATGCCCTGCGTCGCCCCGAGGTACGCGGCCAATGGGGCGAGATGACGCTGCGCCGTCTCGCCGAGCTTGCAGGCATGGTCGAGCACTGCGACTTCGTCGAGCAGGTTCACGTGCGTACCGAGGAAGGGAGCCTGCGGCCCGACATGATCGTGCACATGCCCGATGGCCGCGATCTCGTGGTCGACGTGAAAACCCCTCTCGATGCGTATCTCGATGCGGTGAATGCCTCGACGGATGAGGAACGTACGGCTGCGCTGCGCCGTCATGCACAAGCGATAGCAGAGAGAGTTCGTCAGCTCGGTGCCAAGGCCTACTGGAGCCAATTCGAGAAGAGCCCGGACTTCGTGATCCTTTTCATACCGGGCGATCAGTTCTTGTCCGCGGCTCTCGCCGAGAACCCCACTCTTCTCGAGGACGCGATTCGCCAGGACGTCATCATCGCAACGCCGTCGAGCTTCGTCGCCTTGTTGAAGGCGGTCGCGTACGGTTGGCGCCAGCTCGCGCTCGCTCAAAACGCCGAGACGATCAGAACGCTCGGCGAGGATCTCTATCGTCGATTGGCCGTCTTCTCGGGACACTTGAGCCGGCTCGGACGCAGCCTCGGCAACACCGTCGACTCCTTCAACAGCGCAGTCGGATCGCTCGAGCGACAAGTCCTCCCGGGTGCTCGCAAGTTCACGGAGCTCGGTGTGCGACCCGATCGTGAAATCGAAACGCTGGAGCCCATCGATCGCATGACGCGGGAGCCGCAGCTCTCGTCCGGACAGCGCGATATCGAAGCGGTCTTGTCCGAGAAGCCACAGAGCGAGCCGAGCGCAGACGAGTCGGCATCCGCCACTCGAGCGCGCGGTTAGCGCTAGACAGCGTTCGCCGCCGTGTCCACCGAATCGACGCTCGATGCCTCGCTCGTGAATCGAGCCGCCCCGCCCGGCTCGATGCGCTACTTCGCACTGCTCTACACGCCCGAAGATCGTCGCGATGCGCTCACCGCATTATTCGTCATCGATGCAGAGATCCGAGAGGCGGCGGACAGCGCCAACCACGAAGTGGCACATACGCGTCTGCGATGGTGGCGCGACGAAGTCGATCGACTCGTGAACGCCGGGGCGCAGCATCCTGCGACGCAAGCGCTCGAGCGGCACCACCGCGGTTCGCGCGAGTCGTTCGCGAAGCTCCATGAGCTGCTCGTTGCTGCGGACATGGACCTCGCGCGCATGACGTACGCCAACGCGAGCGAGTTGCGCGCCTATCTTGCGCGCAGCGGGGGCACGCTCGCCGAGCTGATCGCGGCAGAGCTCGCGTCACCCGACACTTCAAACGACGCTGTTCGCAGCGCCGCGAATGCAATCGGCATCGGCATTCGGCAGGCGGAAATCGTTCGCGACGTACGCCAGGACGTGCACGACGGACGCCTCTACTTCCCGCTCGAAGAGCTGGACGAACACGCCGTTCAAACGGAGCAGTTGAGCAAGGGAGAGATCAACGCAGGCGCCAAACGCATCCTCGCTCGCATGAAACAGGATGCACAAGCGGCGCTTGCACCGCGTCTTCCGGATGATGGAACGCACGAGGCGCTGCGGCCTTTGCGCGTCCTCGCCGCGCTACACGGTCGTCTGCTCGAGCGCATTGCCGCGCGCCATTACGAAGTCGGCAAAGAGCGCATCGAGCTCGGCCCCCTCGAGAAACCATGGACAGCATGGCGCGAGGCGCGCCGCAGCCGCTCGCGGGCACGCTGAGCGTTCGCGCCCAGGTTGACGGCGGGGTGAGACTCAAGTCTGATTCCCGGCCCCGAACTGCGATTCGAACGCCATGGATCCACGCACCTACTCTCCGCCCGCTGACCTACTCCGCGACCGCATCGTTCTCATCACCGGCGCCAGCGATGGTATCGGCAAAGCAGTCGCGCTCGCGGCTGCCGCGCATGGCGCAACCGTGATTCTGCACGGGCGCAACGTTCGCAGGCTCGAAGCGGTCTACGACTCGATCGTGGGCGCCGGACAGCCTCGACCTTCGATTCTTCCGCTCGATTTCGAAAGGGCGGGTCCGTCCGAGTACGATCAGCTCGCGACGGCGATCGACAAGGAATTCGGACAGCTCGATGTCCTGCTGCACAACGCGGGCATGCTTGGAGAGCGCGCGCCGATCGAACACTACGATGTCGCCAAGTGGATGCGTACGATGCACGTCAACGTCAACGCTCCGTTTATTTTGACGCGCACCTGCCTACCGCTCCTCAAACGTTCGGCGGATGCCTCGATCGTGTTCACATCGAGCGGGGTCGTTCCGCGGCCGCGCGCATTCTGGGGCGCGTATCTCGTGTCCAAGTGGGCCAGCGACGGGCTCATGCATCTGCTTGCCGACGAGTTGGAAGGCGCGACCGCTATCCGAGTGAACAGCATCAACCCAGGCAAGGTGCGAACGAACATGCGCCTGCAAGCATATCCCGCTGAGGACCGCAGCACGCTGCCGCCGCCGGAGGCAATCGTGAAGCCCTATCTGTACTTGTTCGGCCCGGATAGCCGGGGCGTCAACGGCGCGACCGTCGAGTGCCAGTAGGTTTGCGGCCAACGCCTTTCCTGCCGGGCCGCGCTGCGCCTTGCCCTCTCGAACCCGGGCGCGGCTCGCGATCGTCGGGCATCGCGAGTCCTGCGGCGGCATAAAGGGCCGCGACTTGCTGCTCGGTAAGCGCGCGATGTCGACCGCGCGGCAGATCGCGCGGCAATTCGATATCGCCGAGCTTGACTTGCACGACGCGGCTGACTTTCAAGCCGCGGCTCTCGAAAAGGGCACGTACGGCAGCCCGTCGATGTGCTCGATGGGATTTCACGAGGAACCACCGATTGATCCCCTCGCCTCCTGCAGGCTCGATGCTCGCGAACTCGATCGTATCCTCGTCGTACTGCACCACGCGCGGAATGCTGTCGACGTCGAATTCGGGATACGGGATCAGTACGCGCGCCACGTACGCTGCCGGCGTCGTTTCGGCTCGTCGCCGCAGCGCATCCGCAAGACGGCCATCGCTCGTCACCAACAGCAAGCCGCTATCGCCCGTCTGCATCGTATTGATCGCGAGCCAGCGGGCTCCGCGCACGCGCGGTAACGACTCCGTAACCGACTTCATGCCGATATCTCCGTCGGGCACGTTTGCCGGCGGGGCGAACGGTTGACCCTGAGCCTTGTGGAAAAGGAGCACCTGCGCAGGAGCGGTCACCTGTAATCGGCGCGTGACGTCCTTGCCGTCGACGACGACTCGATCGCCGCTCTCATACCGTTGGCCGACTTGCGCCGGCCGATCGTTCACGAGGATGCGCCCGTCCGCCATCCACTTCTCGATCTCACGTCGTGAGCCGAGACCGTGCTGCGCGAGAACTTTGTGGAGGCGTTCGGACATGCGTATCGCAACACCGCGCGTGGCGAACGGGTCGCTGCCGCGGCTCCGCTAGGCGAGTTTGGACGACTTAGTCGCGTTCCGGCTCGCGCACTTCGATCGTCGCCTCGTCCTCGCTCGAAGCAACCATCGTCGGCGAGCGCTCGCTGTCATCGTCCGCGTCCGCGTCGGTATCCTCTTCGCCCGCGGCATCCGCTAGCAGCTCCGAGTCCTCCATACCTTCGACCTCGGACGCGGCATCCGCCGCTCCGTCTTGCGCCCCGGTTGCGGCGGTACTCTCGGCGCCTTCACCCTCTTCACCGCTCGCTGGCTGCGCCTCTCCGGCGGGAAGCTCGAGTTGCACGCCGATCGTTTCTACATCCTTGAGCTCCGCGAGCGTGGGCAATTGATCCAAGCTCTTCAAGCCGAAGTAGTCGAGGAATTCTCGAGTCGTGCCCAAGAGCTCCGGTCGACCCGGCACCTCGCGGTGGCCGACGACACGAATCCAATTGCGCTCCTGGAGCGTGCGCATGATCGTCGAGCTGATCGATACCCCCCGAATCTCTTCGATTTCGCTGCGCGTGATGGGCTGTCGGTACGCGACGAGCGCGAGCGTCTCGAGGAGCGCGCGCGAGTAGCGCGCCGGTCGCTCCTGCCACAATCGGGACACGGTATCGGCGACGCGCGGACGCACCTGTATGCGCCAGCCGCTCGCAACCTCGATGAGCTCGATCCCACGCTCCGCGTAGTCGGCAGCGAGCAAGGCCAGCGCCGCGTTGAGTTGATCCTTCGTCGGCCGTTCGCGCTCATCGAATAGATCGAGCAGCTGCTGGGTCGTCACCGGTCGGCCGGCCGCGAGCAGCGTCGCTTCGATGATGTGCTTGAGGTCGTTTTCGTTCATTGGGTTCTACCGTTCTCGCGTGTCGTCGTCTGCAGCAGGGTCGACGGGGGATTCGCCGTTCGCTTCCAGAGAAGCGTCATCGTCGGCGGCGATTTCCTCCCGTGCCTCGCCTTCTTCCTGTGCGACAGTGTCTCCCTGCACGCCGCTCGCCGTCACGTGCGCGTCATCGTGCCGAGCCTCGGCGTCTTCGGTCACACTGTCTGTCGCGGCCGACTCGTCCGCCAAAGGCACGTCGTCTTCGTCCTCGTCGTTCTCATCGGGATAGGCAGGCTGCGCAAGCGCGGCCTCGTTCTCGATGTCGGCCTCTGCGATCCCGCCTTCGACGACGGTCAACCTGCGCGCTGCCGTCGCCGTGCGCACGTGAATGGGGGCATAGGCTTCGGCTTGTACGATCTCGACCAGCCCTTCCTTCATGAGCTCGAGAATCGCGATGAACGTGACCGTGACGCCCATGCGGCCTTCTTCGGGACGGAAGAGCTGCGTGAAATCGATGAACGCGGCGTCGCGCAGACCGCTCAAGATGTCGGACATGCGCTGGCGCACGGAGAGGCGCTCGCGAGCGACGCGATGGCTCGCGAACATCTCGGCACGCTGCAGCACGTCCTTGAAGGCCATGAGCATTTCCTGCAGCGTGACCTGCGGAACCATCTTCACGACTTTCCGCTCGACGAGCTCTGCAGACGCAGGCAACGTATCGCGCTCGAGGCGGGTGAGATTGTCGAGGTCCTCGGCAGCTTTCTTGAATCGCTCGTACTCCTGCAAGCGCCGCACGAGCTCGGCGCGCGGATCCTCTTCTTCTTGCCCGTCCGCCGACACAACCCGCGGCAGCAACATGCGGGACTTGATCTCCGCCAGCATCGCCGCCATCAGCAGATACTCGCCCGCGAGCTCGAGCTGCAACTCGGCCATCACGTCGATGTACTGCATGTACTGACGCGTGATCTCCGCGATCGGAATATCGAGGATATCCAGGTTCTGCTTGCGAATGAGATAGAGCAACAGATCTAGCGGCCCTTCGAAGGCCTCGAGGAAGACCTGAAGCGCATCAGGCGGGATGTACAGGTCCCGCGGCAGCTCGGTGATGGGCTCGCCCTCGACGACCGCAAACGGCATTTCCGTCTGCTGCGGCGCCTCGGGCTCGCTCGCCTCGGATTCGAGCTGCGATCCCGTGTTCTCGACCAGCTTCAGTTCGGGCTTCACCGGTAAATCATCCCCATCGCCTGGTGCACTTCTTCGAGCGTCTGCCGTGCGACATCGCGCGCCCGCTCGCAGCCTTCCGCGATGATGCCGCGTACGAGGTCGCGATTCTCCTCGAACTCTTGGGCGCGCTCGCGAATCGCAGCGATCTCCGCGACGACCACGTCCGCGAGGCGCTTCTTGCAATCGAGGCAGCCGATGCCCGCCGAGCGGCACCCTTCCTGCACCCACGCCTGAGTGTCGGCATCCGAATAGATTTTGTGAAGGTGCCACACCGGACATTTTTCCGGATCGCCCGGGTCCGTGCGACGAACGCGCGCCGGATCCGTTTGCATCGTCCTGAGTTTCTTCGCCACGGAATCGGGATCCTCTCTAAGCCCGATCGTGTTGCCGTACGACTTGGACATCTTGCGCCCGTCGAGGCCGGGCACTTTGGGTGTCTCGGTCAACATCGCTTCGGGCTCGACGAGAATGCTTCGTCCAGTGCCTTCCAGGTATCCGAGCAGCCGCTCCCTATCGGCCAACGTCAAACGAGCGTTCCCGTCGAGCAGCGCGCGCGCCTTGTCGAGCGCCTCGACGTCGCCTTGTTCTTGATAAAGGCGGCGCAACTCTTTGTACCGATTCCCGTTGCGGCTACCCAGACTCTTGAGCGCCTTCTCGACCTTCGCTTCGAAGTCACGCTCCTTGCCGTACACGTGATTGAAACGACGTGCGATTTCGCGCGTGATCTCGACGTGTGCGACTTGGTCCTCTCCAACCGGAACGTAAGCCGGTTTGTAGAGCAGGATGTCGGCGCTTTGCAGCAGCGGATAGCCCAGGAATCCATAAGTTGCCAGATCTTTGTCGCGCAGTTGCTCTTGTTGATCCTTGTAGGTCGGCACGCGCTCGAGCCAGCCGAGCGGCGTGATCATCGACAGCAAGAGGTGCAGCTCGGAGTGTTCGGGCACTCGGGATTGAATGAAGAGCGTCGCGCTCGCCGGGTTGATGCCGGCCGCCAACCAATCGATGACCATCTCCCAGACGTTGCTATTGAGAGATGAAGTGTCTTCATATCCCGTCGTCAGCGCGTGAATGTCTGCGATGAAGAAATAGCATTCGTACTGATACTGGAGGTCGATCCAGTTCTTGAGCGCTCCATGATAATTGCCCAAGTGCAGCGCGCCGGTCGGACGCATGCCGGAAAGAACTCGCCGTGTCGTACTACTCGATGCACTCAAAGCCAGGAGATCCTCTTGGGTGAAGCCGATCTGCGACCTGCGAAACGCCGTTTGAGGCACATCGCACTGTGTTGAATCAAGGTTTTACGGAACTTTATTAGATGACGGAGCTAAGTCGTGCGGCTGGCTCGGCATTATACGGGAGGCGCGGCTAGCGAAACACGCTGACGTCGCCTTTGCCCTCGCGCACGACGACGGGAGCGGGGCCCGCGAGATCGACGACACTCGTCGGCTCGAAGCCGCAATTGCCGCCATCGATCACCGCGTCGACGACGTGGTAGAGCCGTTCCTGTATTTCCCGGGCGTCGCTCATCGGCGTTTCTTCGCCGGGCAGAATCAAGGTCGAGCTCATCAACGGCTCAGCGAGCAGCTCCAGGATCGCGCGCGGGACGGGATGATCCGGCACTCGGATGCCGATCGTGCGGCGCTTCGGGTTTTGCAGACGCTTCGGCGTTTCGCGCGTCGCTTCGAGCAAGAATGTGTAAGGCCCCGGTGTGAATGCCTTGAGGGTTCGGTATTGCTGATTGCTGACCCGCGCATACTTCGCAATCTCCGACAAGTCGCGGCACACGAGCGTGAAATGATGGTGCTTGTCCGTCTGTCGGATGCGGGCGATCCGCTCCATTGCCGCCTTGTCGCCGATGTGGCAGCCGAGCGCGTAACTCGAATCCGTCGGGTAGACGACCACACCGCCCGCTCGAATGATGTCCACGGCCTGCTTGACGAGGCGCGGTTGCGGATCCTTCGGATGGATTTCGAGGTAACGACTGGTCACGGCAACGATCACGGCGTAACGATCACACGAAGACTCGATTGAACGACTGGGGCGGGCGGCTGTCTTCTCAGCCGTCGACTGTCAACCGCCACCCTTCCGCGTATGATACGACCTCTTTGCCGTCATCAGCCCTGACCGACATGCAGCTCCTTTTCGACTTCTTCCCGGTCATCGCCTTCTTCATTGCCTACAAGCTGACGGATATCTACGTCGCCACCGCGGTCATCATCGTCGCGGTGCTCCTGCAAACTGGCGTGCAATGGGTGCGCCACAGGAAGGTGAGCTCGATGGCGCTGATCTCCGCGGCGCTCGTGCTCGTATTCGGCGGGCTGACGCTCGCGATCCACGACGAGATGTTCATCAAATGGAAGGTAACCGTCGTGAACTGGTTGTTCGCAACCGGCTTTTTGCTCAGTCATTTCATCGGCGATCGGCCCTTCGTCCAGAGAATGCTGGAAGCGAACGTGGCATTGCAGCGCCCGCTGTGGCTCAAGCTGAGCTGGATGTGGATCGCGTTCTTCGCCATCGTCGGGGCCGTCAATCTTTACATCACCTATAACTTCAGCACGGATGTGTGGGCAGCGTTCAAGCTGTATGGCCTGATTGGCCTGACGTTGCTCTTCGTGCTCCTGCAGGGCGCGTGGCTCGCATCCAAGATGCCCGCCGACTCGAGCAAGCAAGGCTCCACATGAGCACCACGAGTCGGCCCGATCGAATTCGTGCGTGTATCCGCGAGCATTTCGAGGACGCACGAATCGAGCTCATCGACGAAAGTCACTTGCACGTGGGTCACGCCGGTGCGCGGGAAGGGAAAGGGCACTTTCGCCTGCACCTCGTGTCGAACCGCTTCGAGGGCCTACGCCCGCTCCAGCGACACCAGCTCGTCTATCAGGCGCTCGGCGAGCTGATGCAAACCGAGATTCATGCGCTCAACATCGTCGCGCTCACGTTCGAAGAGGCGGCCGGCGAAAACCGCTGACACTCCTCGCCGAGCCGCTTCCCCAATCAACCCTTTTGCTTCCTTTACATCATCCAGAGCCTTCCATGCCCACTCGTGTCCTGTCCCTGTCGATCCTCGCTTCTCTTTTGATTCTCGCCGGCTGCAGCAAGAGCGAAGCCCCGCGGGCGGCAGCCGCAGGCCCGACCGTCGCCACCGTGAACGGCAAGCCGATCTCGCAGTCGGAGTTCGATCTCTACGTTCAAACGATCGAGCGTCAATCGGGCCGGCAGCTTCCCGAAGAGCAGAAGTCGGAAGTACTCGACCAATACATCGGCATGCACCTGGCCGCGGATGCCGCCGAAAAGCAGGGCCTCACGAAGCAGACGAGCGTCCGCGATCAGCTCGAGCTCGCGCGCATCAACGTGATCGTCGATGCGGCGCTCCAGAAGTATCTGGAGGATAATCCGGTCAACGACGAGGAGCTGAAGCCAGAGTACGACAAGCAAGTTGCCGCGATGCCTCGGGAGTACCACGCGCGTCACATCCTCGTGGATGACAAAGCCGCAGCGGACGCAGTCACTCAGGAGCTCAAGGCAGGCGCGGACTTCGCGGCGCTCGCGAAGAAGCACTCGAAGGATTCCTCGAGCGAGAGCGGCGGCGATCTCGGCTGGTTCACACCTGATTCCATGGTCAAGCCGTTCGCGGATGCGGTCGTAGCGCTGAAGCCCGGCGAGATCACGAGCGAGCCGGTCCAAAGCCAGTTCGGCTGGCACGTCATCAAGCTGGAGGACTCTCGCGCCTCGGCGCCGCCGCCGTTCGAAGACGTGAAAGATCGAGTGAAGCTGCTCGTCCAGCGCAAGAAGCTGCAAGCCTATCTCGACGAGCTGCGGCAAGGCGCAAAGATCGAGAAGAACCTCGGCGATGTCCAGAGCTAGC
>Ga0079224_100003619_pt1 | contig 19606 bp, 15 predicted proteins | sample Stecom2015_FD_80414 | JGI IMG/M metagenome (GOLD analysis project Ga0079224, IMG submission 80414) | Agricultural soil microbial communities from Utah to study Nitrogen management - Steer compost 2015 | ecosystem: Environmental > Terrestrial > Soil > Agricultural land | place: USA: Utah... | reverse complement strand
TGAGTCGACGCAGAACACGGATATGGCGGCGTTGCTGGCCGATGACGACGAGGGTGAGTCGACGCAGAACACGGATATGGCGGCGTTGCTGGCCGACGACGACGAGGACGAGTCCACCGTCCACGCCGACATGGCCGAACTGCTGAACGACCCCCCGCCGCCCCCGCGGGGTCCGACCCAGGGGACCCTGACCGGCCCCTCCCCGTCCTTCCGGCCGCCCTCCGGGCCCGCGTTCTCCGCGCCTCCCCCCTCGGGGGCGCCGGTCGACGCCCCGCCGCCCCCGGACGCCCACCCCGACGAACCGCCGCACCGGTACTGACCGGCGGCGCCCGTCCCCGGCACCGGCGGACGGGCGCCACCGGAGCACCGGCCGACCGCCGCCCGGGGGAACGGCCAGAATGGCCGCATGACACTCTGGGGCCGGGAGAACCGGCGGCGGAACCGGTCACTGCGCCATCCACAGGAGAACCGCCTGCTGTGGATCTGCGTGTCCGTCACCGGGCTCACCGTGGTCGGCACGCTCGACCGGGCGGTCTCCGAGCACAGCACCCAACCGCTGCTGGTCCTCCTCGTCCCGGCCCTGGTGTTCTTCGCCCGCGGCCAGCTGTACGCGCGCCAGCGGGTCAACGGCGTGCGCATCACCGAACACCAGTTCCCCGAGGTGTACCGGATGGTGGTCGACGCCGCCCGCGTCTTCGGGATGCCGCGACCGCCCGACGCCTACCTGGTCCCGGGCCACGGACAGGTCAACGCGTTCGCCTCCGGGCACGGCCTCCGCCGCTACGTCGCGATCACCAGCGACCTGTTCGAGATCGGCGTCCGCAACGGCGACCCCGACGCGCTCCGGTTCGTCATCGGACACGAGGTGGGGCACATCGCCGCCGGGCACGCCTCCTTCTGGCGGCAGTTCGGCGTCTCCATCGCCCACCTCATCCCCGGACTCGGCAGCTCCCTCAGCCGGGCCCAGGAGTACACCGCCGACAACCACGCCTACCGCTTCTGCCCCGAGGGAGTGCACGGCCTGTGCGTCCTGGCCGCGGGCAAGTACCTGTACGACAAGGTGGACTTCACCGAGATCGCCGACCGGGCCCGCACCGACCAGGGCTTCTTCGTGATGCTGGTGAACGTGCTGTCCACCCACCCGGTCAACACCTGGCGGTTCGCCGCCCTGCGGGACCGCGGCCGGCCCGGCCGGGTCTTCTGAACGGCGACCGCCGCCGGGCCGGGGCCGCCGAGAGCTCCCCGGTCACGACGCGGCGTTCGCGTACTCCTTCGCCAGCTGCGGCGGCAGCGGCTCGTGCCGCAGGTACCTCCGGCTGAACGTCCCGGTCCCGTGCGACAGCGACCGCAGTTCCACGGCGTAGCGGACGATCTCCAACTGCGGAACCTCCGCCTTGACCAGCACCCGTCCCCCGGGAGCCGGATCGCTGCCCACGACCCGGCCGCGGCGGGCCGACAGGTCGCTCATCACCGCGCCCATGTACTCCTCGGGCACCAGCACCGAGACCAGGTCCACGGGTTCCAGCATCGCCAACCGGGCGTGCTCCGCCGCGTCCCGCAGCGCGAGCCTGCCCGCCTTCTGGAAGGCCATGTCGGAGGAGTCCACCGAGTGCGCCTTGCCGTCGTACAGCGTCACCCGCAGGTCCACCATCGGAAACCCGGAGTGCACCCCCTGCTCCATCTGGGAGCGCACCCCCTTCTCCACCGAGGGGACGAACTGGCGCGGCACCACGCCGCCCACGGTCTCGTCCACGAACTCCAGCCCCGAACCGGACGGCAGCGGCTCCACCCTGATCCGGCAGATGCCGTACTCGCCGTGCCCGCCGCTCTGCTTGACGTTGCGGCCCAGCCCCTGGGCGGGAACGGCGAAGGTCTCCCGCAGCGGGACGACGACCTCCTCGGTGCGCACCGCCACCCCGTAGCGGTGGGTGAGCCGGTCCAGCACCAGCGCCAGGTGGGCCTCGCCCAGACACCACAGCACCATCTGGTGGGTCTCGGAGTTGACCTCGACGCGCAGCGCGGGGTCCTCCGCGGTCAGCCGGGACACCGCCTGGGAGAGCCGGTCCTCGTCGGCGGTGTGCTCGGCGCGCACCGCGGTGGGCAGCAGCGGCTCGGGGAAGGACCACGGCGGGACCCGCAGCGGCCGGTCCGGCCCGGAGAGGGTGTCGCCGGTCTCCGCCCCGGTCAGCTTCGCGATCGCGCAGAGGTCACCGGCGACGGCCCGGCCCACCGGCTGGGTCTGGCGGCCCAGCGGGACGGCCAGCGGACCGATCCGCTCGTCGCTCTCGTGGTCGGCGCGCCCGCGGTCGGCCAGCCCCTTCCCGCACACGTGCACCGTCTGGTCGGGACGCAGCGTCCCGGAGAACACCCGCACCAGGCTCACCCGGCCCACGTACGGGTCGCCGACCGTCTTGACCACCTGGGCCAGCAGCGGCCCCTCGGGGTCGCAGGCCAGGCCGTCGACCGGGACCCCGGACGGGGTGGTCACCGGCGGCAGCGGCCGCTCCACCGGGCTCGGGCAGGCCAGCGGCAGCTCCCGCAGCAGTTCCGGGACGCCCGCCCCGCTCAGCGCGGACACCGCCAGCACCGGGTGGAGGCCGCCGCGCGCCACGGCCGCCTCCAGGTCGGCGACGAGCATCGCGCGGTCCAGCGGCCCGCCGGCCATGTACCGGTCCATGAGCGTCTCGTCCTCGCTCTCCTGGATCACCCCCTCCAGCAGCGCGGTGCGCATCGGCCCGGTCTCGGCGAGCAGTTCCGGTGTGGGCTCGGCCTCCATCGGGACGCCGCCGGAGTAGTCGTAATAGCGCTGGGACAGCAGGCCGAGCAGGCCGTGGACCGTACGCGACCCGCCTTCGCCCTGGAACACCGGGACGTAGGCGGGCAGGACCCCCTCGCCGAACTCCGCCTGGCACTGGGCGACCGCCTCGAAGAAGTCGGCGCGGTGGTGGTCGATCTTGGTGACGGCGACCGCCCGCGGCAGGCCCAGCGCGGCGCACTCCTCCCACAGCATCCGCGTGGGGCCGTCGACCCCGTCGACGGCCGAGACCACGAACAGCACGGCGTCGGCGGCGCGCAGCCCCGCGCGCAGCTCCCCCACGAAGTCCGCGTACCCCGGCGTGTCCACCAGGTTGACCTTGACGCCGTCCACCCACAGCGGTGCCACGGCGAGGTTCACCGAACGCTGCTGGCGGACCTCGGACTCGTCGTAGTCGCTGACGGTGGTGCCGTCCTCGACCCGCCCGGCCCGGTTGATCGTGCCGGAGGCGGCCAGCAGCGACTCGACCAGGGTCGTCTTCCCGGCTCCGGAATGGCCGACCAGGACCACGTTGCGGATGTCGTGGGGCCGGTCGGCCGCGGGTGCCCTGCGGACGGTCGCGGAACCTGACTTGTCCGCCATCATCACCACTCCCCCCGAGGTGACGTCGCCGCGCCCTCCCCCATGTGACGCGGGACACCTCTACCGTCACCCGTGTGGTCGGATATAACAAGGCCGCTGTGCCGGGAAACGGGTGATCTTTAGCTTTTTCGTGGTGTGGGTGCCGCGGCGCGCGGGGGAGCACAGAAGGTGGGGCTGCCCTCCCTCGTGCCGGGAACGCCCGCTGCGGCACGATGGGAGGCATGCCCGACACTGTGCGCGACCGGGAGGCGGACCGCCCCCGCCGGACCCGGCGCTGGCTGGAGACCTCGGACGGAGTACGACTCGACTCGATGCTGCTGCGCGGGACCCGCCCCCGGAACGGCGCCGTGGTGCTGGCCAACGGCTTCACCGGGACCTGGCGCAGCCCGCACACCACGGCGATCGCCGAACACCTGCTGGCCGTGGGCGACGTGCTGACCTTCGACTTCCGCGGACACCACGCCTCCACGGGCGCCTCCACGGTCGGGGACCAGGAGGTCCTCGACCTGCGGGCGGCAGTGGAACACCTCAGGAAGCAGGGGTACACCCGGATCGCGACCGTGGGATTCTCCATGGGAGCGGCCGTGGCCGTCCGCCACGCCGGCATGTTCGGCGGCGTCGACGCGGTGGTCTCGATCAGCGGCCCCAGCCGCTGGTTCTACCGGGGCACCCCCCGCATGCGGCTGCTCACCTTCGGGGTGGAGCGCCCCGCCGGGCGGCTCTTCCTGCGACTGGCCCGCAACGTGCGGGTCCTCGACCGCCCCTGGGACCCGGTGCCGCTGGACCCCACCGAACTGGCGGGCTCCGTGGCCCCTGCCAGGCTGCTGGTGGTGCACGGCGACGCCGACTCCTACTTCCCCGTCGAGCACGCCCGGCGCATCCACGAGGCGGCCCGGGGAGCGGGGGAGCTGTGGATCGAACCGGGGATGGGCCACGCCGAACGGGCGGTGGCCGAGCAGTCCGGACTCGTCGACCGGCTCGCCGCCTGGCTCGCCCCCCACCTCGCCCCCGGGGAGTAGCGGGGCGGGCGGGTCCCGGGGAACGCGGAGGCGTCCGGGACCCGCGCGGTCACCACGACGAGATGTGCACGTGGTCGTAGTGGTTCTGGGTGACGCTGCCGCGGTCCGCCATCGGCTTCCAGCCCGCGCCCGGGTTCCGGGAGTCCCAGATCTTCTGCTCCCAGATCACGTACATGACACCGAGCCGGTCGGCGTTGGCCTTGGCGTACTCGGCGATCTGCCAGCCGAGGTCCCGGTTGGCGGCGGAGGGCATCGCACCGCCCGCGCTCATCATGAAGTCGCAGGCCCGCCCCGAACCGTGCTCTCCCGGGTCGCCCGGACGCAGGCAGCCGACCGGGTAGGGGGCGCCGAAGGTGCTGATGATCTCGTCGCGGATGGCCGCCATGCGCGGGGTGGCGCCGTCGAAGCCCCAGCCGCGCGCGCTGTCGGGGACGCTGCCGGTACCGGTGGTGGCGGGCACCTGCTCGGCCTCGTACTCCTCGATCTTGGCCAGCACCTCGTCGCGCTGCGCCTCCAGGTCCTCGACCAGTTCCTCGGCCTCGGCCAGTTTCGCGTCGGCCTCCTCCTTGGCCTGCTCCGCCTCCTCCTTCAGCTCCGTGAGGGCGGCCACCCGCTCGCCGCTGATGTGGGAGACCTGGCCGATCAGGGCCGCGTCGGAGAGCATCTGCTCGGGTGAACTGCTCACCACGATCTCGATGACGGGGTCGAAGCCGCTGCTCTTGTACTGGCTGGCCGCGATCACCGCCACGTCCTCACGCGCGGCCTCCAGCTTCTCCTGGATCTCGTCGAGTTCGTCGGCAGCCTGCTCGGCCTCCTCCTTGGCGCTGGTGTACTGGACGAGTTCGGCGTCGTACTCCTCTTCCAGGGCCTCGACGCGCTCGTTCAGCTCCTCCAGGGACGGCTCGTCGTCGGGGTCCGCGTGGGCGGAGGGGGAGAGGACGAGGAGAAGCGCCGCGGCGGCGGTGAGGACGACGGCGCCGCGGCGACGGGCCGCAGAGGAGGGGGAAACGACGGGTCTGCTCACTTGACTCGCTCCGTGGGAGGGATCTGTGGCCGTACAGAAGGTGGGGCGGGGGTTTCCCAGGGGCCACGTGATGCTGAGCAGACTTTATGAGATCTTCTCGTGATATGCCTAGTCGATCACTGTTATTGACTGAAATAAGTCGCAGACTAGGACTTTCCTCCAAAAGCAGACGGAAGGGGCGTGGCGGGGGCCGGAGCCTCCTGGGAACGCAGGAACCAGGAGGAGCGGCGGACCTCGCGCATGGCGGCGCGCCGGGTCTCCCGGTCCAGCCGGTCCAGGTACAGCACCCCGTCGAGGTGATCCGTCTCATGCTGCAGGCAGCGCGCCATCAGACCGGTCCCCTCCAGGGTGACCGGCTCGTTGCGCAGGTCGACCCCCTTGACCACGGCGCGCCGGGCACGCCTGGTCGGGTACCACAGGCCGGGCACGGACAGGCAGCCCTCGTTGCCGTCGTCCTGGGTCTCCTCGGACAGCTCCACGATCTCGGGGTTGATGACGTAGCCGATCCGGCCCTCGACGTTGTAGCTGAACGCGCGCAGGCCCACCCCGATCTGGGTGGCGGCGACCCCCGCCCGGCCGGGGGCGTCCACGGTGTCCAGCAGGTCGCGGACCAGGGCCTCGGTGTGCCGGTCGAAAGTGGTGATCGGTGTGGTCGGCGTGGTCAGTACCGGGTCGCCGAACAGGACGATGGCGCGCTTGGTCATGGATCAAAGACTAGAGCGTCGGCGGGGGAAGTCCCCCGACTCCAGACGCCCGCGGCCTCGGCCCCGGGGCGGGCTCCGTCCCGGGACCGCGTCCGCCCCCTCAGGCCGGGCGGGGGGCCAGCGCGTCGTCCAGCACCATCTCGATGTAGTCCAGCGCCGCACGGCGCCGCTCCAGCGCGTTGCGGTACAGCGAGGGCAGCGCCGAGTCGCGGCGGATGCGCAGGCACTCGTTGACGATGCGCTCCCAGCGTTCGGGAAAGGCGTGCAGGGCGTAGAAGCCCGCCCCCGACTTGGAGGTGATCTCCCCGGTGCGCAGGGTGAAGTGGAGGCGGCTGACGCTGAGCACGCTCCAGGACGGCGCCAGGGAGCCCAGCACCGCCAGGCCGCGCGGGGTGACCAGGCGTCCCGCCTTGGCGCGCCACCGCCGCCAGTGCTCCTCCAGGTTGCCCAGCGACCACGCCCGCAGGGTGCCGGGCTCGTCCCAGATGTCCACCTCGACCGGCAGCGGACCGCGGATCGTCACCCCGCGTTCGGCCAGCACCCGCCAGGTGACGGGGTTGACGTCGGCGCTGGGCCTGCCCCGGAACCGGCCGCCGAGCACGGAGGCCACCGGACCGCAGTGCTGCGGGTCGGCGGCGAGGTCGTCCCAGGTGACGTAGATGCCGTTGAAGTGGGGACGGGGAAGGCGGCCGCGGATCCGGGAGTGCACCCGGCGGACCGCGGCCCGCTGGGCGTCGGTGAGCCGCTCGGTGGTGACCACCACGAAGTCGATGTCGCTGGTGTGGGGGCGGAAGTCGCCCAGGGCCACGGAGCCGGTGAGGTAGAGGCCCTCCACGAGACCGGGAAGCTCGTCGTCGACGGCCCGCAGGAAAGCCTCGGCCACGGTTCGCACCAGTGGGTGGACAGCCATCAGTCACTACTCCAGTCCAGTTGTTCCGGGACGGGGCGCGACCCGTCCACGGGATGGGGGACCATCCCGGCGGGACGTGTCGCGGCGTCGTATCCGGCCGTCCGGGACGCAGACGGTCTTCGAGGCCCGCATTTCCCAGTTTGGGGCCCGATATTCGTTTGGACAAGGCGGAGGCTCCGTTCCCCGCCCCGGTCCGTTCCCGCCGCGCCGCGTCGGCACGCCGGACGACGCTTCCCGGGCGGTCGCCACCGGGCCGGCGGCGACGGGGCCGTGGTCCGCGGCACCCCCGCGCCGGCCGGGTCCATGGTCGCACGCGCGGGGAGCGGACGGCGCCGCCAGCCTCGCGAATCGGGCGGAGGCGGCGACCCGGAGTGCGCCGGGGAACACCGAAGCGCGGCGGAGCGCCCCGGACGCGGCCGCGCCCCGGCGCTCACCCCTCCGCCAGCGCGGTCTCGGCGGCGGCGAGGAGCGCGGCGACCCCGGAGTCCCAGTCGTCCTCGCCGCGGCGGAAGGGGGCCGTCGCCCGGCACAGCAGCGCCGCGGCCGTGCACACGCCGAGGTCGCGGCGGACCTGCCGGGCGGCCGCGCTCGGGAGCGCCGCCAGGTAGCCGTCGAGCAGCGGCTCGGGGACGGCGGCCGGGGCGCCGCCGACCGGCCGCGCCCCGCGGCGGGCCGCGGCGTAGCCGGCCAGATCGGTCGCGGGGTGGGCGGTGTGCGCCTCCTCCAGGCCGACCAGGGCCGGCCCCCGCCCGCCCACCACCACCCGCCCGGGGCGCAGGGAGCCGTGGACCAGGGCCTGCGGAGCCGCTGCACAGGCCAGCGCGTCCGCGCACTCCCGGGCCACCGCCGCGGCCCGGACGGCCAGGTCGGGCAGGAGGTCGGCCACCTCCTCGGCGGCCTGCCCCAGCACCGCCGCCGGGTCGTGGCGGGGGAGCTCCCGGGGCGGCGGCACCGAGTGCAGCCGGGCCAGCAGACGGCCCGTCTCCGCGAGCGCCGCCTCCCCGGCGGAGCGGTCGCGTCCGAGGAGCCGGTCGAGGGGTTCTCCGGGCAGCCACCGGGTCACCAGGAGTCCGTACCGGCTCACCTTGACCAGGTCCGGAACGGGCAGCCCGGCGACGGCGGGCGCCAGGTAGCAGGCCGCGTTCACCCCGCCGGAGCGGGCGTGGACCACCAGGCCGGACCCGTCCGCCGCGTCGTCGAACCGCCCGGTCCAGTGGTGCCCCGCCGAGTAGGAGAGGGGGTACGCGCGGGAGGGGGAGGTCCCGGTGAACCGCTGCGGCTCCGCCGCGAGGCGCCGGACGGCGGGCAGCGCGCGGTCGTCCACGGGCGCTCCCAACAGCACGCCGAGGTCGGGGGCGTACAGCGGTCCGCACAGCCTCGGCTCTGTCAGGGCGGCCAGGGCGGCGGACCCGTCCGACGACGGCGGGGACCACCGCCGGGCGCGGTCGGCCGCGGCGTCGGGAGGCAGCGCCCTGGCGAAGGCGTGCCGCGGGCCGTCCGCGTAGTACAGGGTCAGCGTCGCGGTCAGACCGACGCCCCGGCGGTAGCGGCCGCGCGCCACCTCGACCCGGAGGGGCCGTTCGGTGCCGTCCGGCAGCAGGGAGTCGAGCAGCTCCAGGGCGGCGTCCCCGGACAGCAGCGCCTCCAGGCCCGGAAGCCGGGGGTCCGCGCGGACCAGTTCCTCGTCGGCGCCGTGGTGCACCCGCTCCTCCTTCGCGCTCCGTCCCATTGTGGCCGACGGGGACCGCGCGCGACAGGGGCGATCCGCCGGACGGGCCGCACCGGGGAGCCGGCGGCCGGCAATTCACCTGTCCGGCCACCGGATCTTTTCAAATTCTCCCATTCTGTGCTGCGGTTTTGCGGGGACCGCGTGGGAAATTATGTTAAACCCTGTTCGAATCTGGGTATTTCCTGAACACCGCGCTACCGGAATGAGCCGGAAGCGCTCCGGTGGATCTCCTGGAAGGCTGACCTTTGACCGGCACTCGCCCTCCCCGACCCCCCGCAGGTCCGCACCGCCTGCGTTGTGCGGAACGACATCACGAGTGATGAGCGCAACATTGTTGCGGCATGGAGAAGGAAATTTCCTTCGATTATCCTCTTTGGCGGGTGGCTACCGGCGCTGGGCATCGCAGATGTGATCCTCCAGCGTGCTTCCCGGAGCCAACCAACCTGGTCTTTGTTCCGGCTTTGTGCGGGCGGGGCAGCGCCATTGGTCGCTGTTAGCTCACGTGTAACACGGCTTCATTCGTGTGAAACCCGTGCTCATTAGGCTTCCGGGATAACGGGCAGGGTTACCCCGGGTCTTTTTTGGAGGCAGTGGTGAAGGTCCCGACTATGGTTCTCGTGGCGGACGGAACACGCGACGCCCAGCGCAGAGAGGCCCTGCACGCCCTGGCCGAGACGGTGGCCGACCGCCGGGAGGCCCCGGTGTGCGCGGCCTTCGGAACGCACGCGGAACTGCGGTCCGCGGTGGAGTCGACCACGGGACCGCTCGTGGTGGTCCCGGCCTTTCTCGCGGGCAGCGACGCGGCCAGCACCGAACTCCTGGCCAGCCTCGACCTGGGCGACCGGTTCGACGCCTGCGCCACCGCCCCGCTGGGAGCCGTCCCCTCGATCGTCGCCCAACTCGTCGCCCGGCTGCACGCCGCCGGCTGGCGCCCCGGCGACGGCGTCGTCCTCGCCGCGGACGGAGGAGTGGAACTCCCCGGCAACGGCGAGCGCCGACAGGTCATGGACGTGGCCCGCATGCTGAGCCGCCGCGTCCAGACCCCGGTCCAGGTCGGCTACCTGCACGCCTGGGCGCCCTCCGTCGCCGACGCCGTGGCCCGGCTGCGCCGCAACGGGCACAGCCGGGTGGCCGTGGCCACCTGGCAGCTCGTGGACGGCGCGGACCTCGACGGGCTCCGCGAGATCGGCGCCACCGCGGTCGCCGCCCCGCTCGGCCCCTCGCCCGTCGTCGTGGAGACCCTGCTGGCCCAGCACCGGGCCGCCACCGCCCGGCTCGCGGCGTGACCCGGGGCCCCGGCCGGACGCGGGGCGCCGGCCGGGGCCCCGGGAATTCCGCCGTCCAGCACGGTGTCCGGGGGGCCGGGACCGGCCCCCCGGCCCCTTCTCTTCGGGCGGCGAGGATATTCGGCCCCGCCCCCGCCCCCGTGTCCGGGAACGCCTTTTCTCCCCTTCCGCGGAGCCGGCCGGAAACCGCCGGCGCGTCGGCTGTGAACGATGGGGACACAGAACACCACTGAGGAAAGAGGAGTGACGGTGGCGCAGAGGGGAAGCACGGATAGAGGAAACACGATCTCCCCAAGGGTGGTTCCCGTGAATGACGTCATAGCGAAACCGGTCGACGACAAACAGCGAGACCGTCTGGTCCGACGTTTCGGCACCGGAGCACTCCACTGGCTGGACGGACTTCCCAGCCTCGTCTCAGAACTCACCGAGGAGTGGGGCTGCACCGTCGAGGGAATGGGACCGCACGGCCAGACGTCGGTGGTCTTCCACTGCCGCCGCGCCGACGGCTCGGCGGCGGTGCTCAAGGCGAGCCCCGACCCCGCCCTCATCGACGCCGAGGGGCGGGTCCTGGCCTTCTGGGCGTCCACCTCCCGGGTGCCGGAGGTCTACGAGGTGGACGCGAAACGCGGCGGGATCCTGATGGAGGCCGTCGAACCGGGGTTCACCGTCGCCGAGATCGGCACGGTCCCCCCGATGGAGCAGATCAGCGCCCTCATCACCGACCTGCACTCGGTCGGGGCCGACGAGTCGGAGCGCTGGGAGCTGCACCCGCTCGTCAGCCGCGTCAACTTCCTGTTCGACCTGTGGGAGCGCGCGCGGACCGAGGGGGTCGCCGCCGACCTCGTCCCGGCCCCGCTCATGCACCACGGCCACGCCCTGGCCCGCAGCCTCGCCTGGGAGGGGGACAACGCGGTCCCGCTCCACGGAGAGCTCCACCCGGGCAACATCCTCGACGGAGGGGTCAAGCGGGGCTTGGTCGCCATCGACCCGCGCGGCTGCCTGGGCGACCCCGCCTACGACGCGATCGACTGGGCGGTGTGGAAGGCCGAGTCGCTCGACGAGATCGAGGAGCGCTGCGTGGTGCTGGCGGCCGGAATCGGCGTGCCCAGCCAGCGGCTGTTCCGGTGGTGCGTCGCCTTCGCCCCCGTCTTCGCCACCGCACTGGCCAACCGGGGGCGCGCGGACACCCAGGCGTTCCGGGTGGCGATGGAGCTCGCCACAGCCTGACCCCGGCCACGGGGACCACCTCTTTGAGCCACACCGCTCTTGACCGCCCGAACCCGGTCACCGGTCGGGACGAGGAGAAAGAAGAGCGGGCCGTCGTGGGCGCCCCGGCGCGCCGCACTCCCGAAACAGCGTGACCGTCGTCCGCGGCGGACACGACCAGCCGCCCCCGAGCCTGGCCGGAGCCGGGCGACAGCCGCACTCCCCGCAGCCGTGACCGGTCCCGCCGCGGCGGGACCGGCGGGTCCCTTCGGGCCGGTCCGCACCGACGCGGACCGGCCCGGCTCTGCTCCGCGGGGCGACGCCGCGGTCAGCGGACAGCCCTGACCAGGCTGCGGGTCTGGTCGGGGGCGAACACCGCGTGCAGCACGGTGGCGTCGTCGTGCAGTTTGCCCAACGCGACGCCGTGGCGTTCCTCCTCCGCGCGGACCCAGTCGACCAGCGAGTGCGGCCCGTGGACGCGCAGGTGGTCCCAGACCTCCCGCCAGCTGTGCCCGTAGTAGTCCACCAGCCGGGAGCAGCCGTCCGACATCAACGCGAACTCGCTGGTCAGCACGGTCCCCGTGAGTGCCTCGTAGGCGGCCTCGGGAACCGTGCTGGCCACCCAGAACCCCCCGGGGGCGTTGCGCGACTCCCGGACCAGCTGCCTGCTGTAGGGGCGTCCGCCCGGCAGCCGGTCCACCCGGTCGTCGCTGACCGCCCGCACCGTCCCGTCCTCCTGGGCGAACACCACCGCTGTGTCGGCCAGGACCAGGTAGTCGAAGCCGTCCTCGCGGCGGCGGGCCAGGGCCACCGTCGCCGAGGGGCTGTCGGGGTTGTCCAGGTCGCAGGCGCCGCCGTGCGCGTAGCGGACCCGTTCGATGGCGACGGCGAGCGCGTCGGCCAGCGGCATGGGCGTGCTCAGCGTGGCACGCAGGGCTTCGGCCAGCCGGTCCACCAGCCAACTCACGTCGTGAACGCAGCCGCTGGCCACTCCGGCCGGGGCGGTGGCGCCGTCCAGGACGAACGCCCAGTCGGCTCCGGCGCCGAGCCGGTCCTCGTTGTTCGCTCCGACACCGCGGCGGCTGGCCTGCCTGATTCGCATGAGCCCCTCTTTTCACGTTCCGTGGCGGGGGCGCCGCGGGTCGGCGCCCACTTACGCCGGTCTGGGTTGGAATGAGCTTTCCGGGGGCCGAAGCCGGTGAGACGGGCGGCCCGCGGGGACGAAGAGCGTCGCGCGGCTGCCCGGAGTGCGGCGACGCGTCTGACGGACGGAGACAAGGCGCGCGACGCTGTCGGCGCGCGTGGACGGTGCGGTGCCCCAACGGTCGGTACCGCGGGCAGTCACGGCCGAACAGTGGTATTCGGCCAGGTGGCGGCGGTTTCTGGGGGGATGTGGGGATTTCGCCGACAGTAGCCTGTCACGCGGCCCGAAATCGGAGAACGGTCACGAGAAGGCGGAATCTTCGCACGCCCCCCTTGACACCACACAACCCGCGTCACTAGGAAAAGACCGACTAGTCGGTAAAGAAAGGGGAAAATGCGTGGAGATCGTGATCCGAACGGAGTCGGGTGAGATCAGAGGGCGCAAAGAGAACGAGATCGCGGTCTTCCGCGGAATCCCCTACGCCGCGCCCCCGGTGGGAGCGGACCGCTTCGCGGCGCCCCGCCCGCCCGAGCCCTGGAGCGGTGTGCGCGACGCCGTCGAATTCGGCCCCACCGCGCCCCGCCCGCCCTATCCCGAGGCCATCGACCGCCTGCTCGTCGAACGGGACATCCCGGGAGAGGACTGCCTCACCCTCAACGTGTGGACCCCCGACCCCGACGCGGCGGGCCTGCCGGTGATGGTGTGGATCCACGGCGGCGCGTTCACCAACGGCTCCGGCTCCGAACCCGTCTACGACGGCGCGGCCTTCGCCCGCGACGGCGTGGTCATGGTCAGCTTCAACTACCGACTGGGCGTCATCGGCTTCGCGGACCTGCCCGACGCGCCCGCCAACCGGGGCCTGCTCGACCAGATCGCCGCGCTGGAGTGGGTGCGCGACAACATCGCCCGCTTCGGCGGAGACCCCGCCAACGTCACCGTGTTCGGGGAGTCCGCGGGCGCCATGAGCGTGTGCACCCTGATGGCGGCCCCCCGCGCCCGCGGCCTGTTCCGCCGGGCCATCGCCCAGTCGGGAGCGGGAAACATGGCGGTGGCCGCGGAGGACGCCGCCACCATCGCCCGGGTGGTCGCCGAACGGCTGGGCGTCGCCCCGACCGCGGCGGCACTGGCCGAGGTGCCCACCCAGCGGCTGCTGGAGGTCCAGCAGCAGGTCACCCAGGAAGTCCAGGGCTCCCCCGACGCGGCGGTGTGGGGCGAGCGGATCGCGGGCGGCAGCGTGCTGCTGCCCTTCGCCCCCGTGGTCGACGGCAGCCTGCTGCCGCAGCGGCCCGCCGAGGCGATCGCCGCGGGGGCCGGAAGCGACGTCGACCTGCTGTTCGGCACCACTTCCGACGAGTACCGGCTGTTTCTCGCGCCCACCGGGATCCTGCCGTTCATCACCGGCGACTACCTCACCGCGCACCTGGCCAAGTCGGGCCTGGACGCCGACGCCGCCAAGGCCTACACCGCCGAGGGACGCGGGGAGGAGCCCGGTGACATCCTCGCCGCGGTCATCACCGACCAGGTGTTCCGCATCCCCGCCCACCGCATCGCCGAGTCCCGTGCCGGCGCGTCCGGCCGCACCTTCGGCTACGAGTTCGCCTGGCGCACACCGCAGCTCGACGGGATCCTGGGCGCCTGCCACGCCGTGGAGATCCCCTTCGTCTTCCGCACCCTGGACCGCGCCGCTCCACTGGTCGGCGAGAATCCGCCGGAGGAGCTGGCCCGGACCGTGCACGCCGCCTGGGTGCGCTTCGCCGCCTCCGGCGACCCCGGCTGGGCCGAGTGGAACCCCCGGACCCGCCCGACGATGCGCTTCGACCACCCCGAGTCGGCGGTCGTGACCGACCCCCACCCCGCCACCCGCAGGCTCTGGGACGGCGTGCCGCTGTAGTCCGCCGGCCCCGGACGGCGGGGCGGGACTCGCCCGCCCCGCCCCGGGCCGCGGCGCTCCGCGGGCGCGGGCCGCCGGGACGCAGGTCCTCCACCGCCTCCACCAGGACCAGGACCCCGGCCTCCGGGAGGACCCCGGAGGCGGAGCAGGCCAAGGAGCAGACGCCCTCCTCCGCGGGGGATCCGTTGCCGCGGTGGGCTGCCCGTCCGCGGTGGCCGGCGGTCTGGCCGGAACCGGCCGCGGCGCCCGTGCGGGAAACGCGGACGGGGTGGGTACCCACGAAAAAACCCCGCTGACACGGGGTCAGTCGGGGTTGTCCGCTGCGTTCCAGGTGCCCCCTGCAGGATTCGAACCTGCGCACACGGCTCCGGAGGCCGTTGCTCTATCCCCTGAGCTAAGGGGGCGCTTCGCGGTCTCAACTGTAGCAGGGCCGCTGAGTGGGTTGCACGGTCTTGACCGCCGGCCGCACCGGTCCCGCCGCGGGAGGCGGGCCGGGACGCTAGTGTCGCGCCCGTGACACAAGAGACGGGACGCGTACTGGTGGTCGACGACGATGAGGTGATCAGAGAACTCATCGCGCTGAACCTGAGGCTGGAGGGATTCGAGGTGCACACCGCCACCGACGGGCAGGACTGCCTGGACCGCGTGCGGCAGGTGGCGCCGGACGTGGTCACCCTGGACGTCATGATGCCCCGGCTGGACGGGTGGGCCACCGCCGAACGGCTCAAGCAGGACGCCGCCACACGGGGGACAAAAGTGGTGCTCGTCACAGCCCGGGCCCAGGAGGAGGACCGGCGGCGGGGCCGCGGCATCGGCGTGGACGCGTTCGTCACCAAACCCTTCGACCCCGCGGAACTCATCGACGTCGTGCGCTCCCTGGCGTCCCCCGGTTCCGGCTGACCGTGTCCGCGCCGCCCTTCGCCGCCACCCCCCGGCAGCTCGACGCCCTGGTCCGCCGCGCCTGCGCGGAGGCGACCGGCATCCCCGCCGGGGAGATGCCCGACACCCCGGTCCGGCGCTCGGCCGCCGCACCGGGGGAGTACACCTCCGCCCTGCCGCCGCGACTGGCCGGGCGGGCCGGACGCGACGCCCGCGGCCTCGCCGCCGACGTCGCCGCGGCGCTGCGCCGCCGGCCGCACCTCGCCGACGCCCGCGTGGACGGCCCCGGGTTCGTCGCCTTCACCCCCGTCCCGGCGGTCCGCACCGCGCTCGTCCAGGTCGCCGCCGACGCCCCCGCCCGCCACCTGCTCGACCTGCCCCCGCGGCCCCGACCGGCCCGGCGGCCCGCGCCGGTGCCCGGCTGGACGCTGTCGGACCTGGGCCGGGCCCACGACGCGACCCGGCTCCGCGACCTGGCCCGCGCCGACGCGCGCCGCCGCATCGCGGCGGCCGTCGCCGCAGCCACGGCCGCCGACGTCGCCGACCTCCTCGCCGACCAGCCCGCGGCCGACTGGCGCGACGTGCCGGGGGACGCACGCGGGGACGAGGCCGCCCGGCTGCTCGCCGTGACGGGGGAGGCCGCCGCCCGCGTCGCCGCCTGCCGCGGCGCCACGGAGGTGCCGCGGCCCCACGAGACCACCGGACCGCGGCTGCCCGCCCGCCCCACCCCCGACCACCCGGGGGAGTGGGCGCGCGCCACCTTCGCCAACCCCGCCTTCGTCCTGCGCCACGCCCACGCCCACGCCCGCACCGCCCACGAACGCTGGGCGGCCGACCTGGGCCTGCGGCGGCTGGGCGGGGGCCGCGCCCACACCGCCGCGGAGGTGGCGGCCCTCACCGAACCCGCGGCCGAGGCGGTGCTGGGGGCGCTGTTCGACGGGCCCGCCGCGCTGCGCGCCGCGGCCCGCCGTCACCAGCCCCATATCCTGGTGCGTTACCTGGAGGGTCTCGCTGCTGCCTACCATGATTGGTGGGAGTCCCACGACGTCCTCTCCGGACGCGCCGACGCGGCCGACGACCGCGCCGGGACCGCGGCGGCCAGACTCGACGTCTGCGCCGCCGTCGCCGGTGTGCTGCACGCGGGACTCTCCCTCATCGGTGTGTCCGCGCCCACAAGGCTGTAGACGCCTCGACCGCGCCGTGTCCGGCCCCCGGCCGAGGCATGCCGCACCCCGCCCTGTCACCACCCACCCGAGAGTGTCCCGCCCATGAGCCGCTACGCCCACCCCGCCGGACCGCGCCACGCGGACGTGCTGCCCGAGGAGCATCCGCCCCTCCCGCCGACGGACCTGCTCGACCTCCACCCCCGCGTGTGGCCGAGCACCGCCGTGCGGGTCGACGGCGAGATCACCGTCGGCGGCGTCGGCGTCACCGAACTCGCCCGCGAGCACGGCACCCCCCTCTACGTCCTCGACGAGGCGGACTTCCGCGCCCGCGCCCGCGACTACCGGCTGGCCTTCCACGACGCCGACGTCTACTACGCGGGCAAGGCCCTGCTCACCAAGGCGGTGGCCCGCTGGGTGGCGGAGGAGGGGCTCAAGCTCGACGTGTGCAGCGGCGGCGAGCTCGCCGTCGCCCTGGCCGCGGGCTTCCCGCCCGAGCGGATCGGCATGCACGGCAACAACAAGTCCGAGGCCGAACTGGCCCGCGCCCTGGACGTGGGCGTGGGCCGGATCATCGTCGACTCCTTCGACGAGATCGACCGCCTGGAGCGGCTGGCCGCCGAACGGGGCCGCGTCCCCGAGGTCCTGGTCCGGGTCACCACCGGGGTGGAGGCGCACACCCACGAGTTCGTCGCCACCGCGCACGACGACCAGAAGTTCGGGCTGTCCATGAGCAACGGGGCCGCCGCCGAGGCGGTGCGGCGCCTGCTCGCCTCCGAGCACGTCCGCCTGGTCGGCCTGCACTCCCACATCGGGTCGCAGATCTTCGACACCGCGGGCTTCGAGGTCGCCGCGCGGCGCCTCAGCGCCTTCCTCACCAGGATCCACGCCGAACACGGCGTCGTCCTGCCCGAACTGGACCTCGGCGGCGGACTGGGCATCGCCTACCTGCCCGACGACGACCCGCTGGACCCCAAGACCATCGCCGAGAGGCTGACGTCGATCGTCGCGCACGAGTGCGCCGCCCAGAACCTGCCGATGCCGCGCATCGCGGTGGAACCCGGCCGCGCCGTCGCCGGACCGGCGGGCATCACGCTCTACGAGGTCGGCACCGTCAAGAACGTGGAGGGCATCCGCACCTACGTCAGCGTCGACGGCGGCATGAGCGACAACATCCGCACCGCCCTGTACGGTGCGGAGTACACCTGCGTGCTGGCCTCCCGGCACAGCGACGCCGAGCCCATGCTGTCCCGGCTGGTCGGCAAGCACTGCGAGAGCGGCGACATCGTGGTGCGCGACCTGTACCTGCCCGCCGACGTGCGCCCCGGCGACCTGGTGGCGGTCGCCGCGACCGGCGCCTACTGCCACTCCATGGCCAGCAACTACAACCACCTGCCCCGGCCCGCCGTGGTCGCGGTCCGCGAGGGGAGGGCGCGCACGCTGGTGCGCCGGGAAACCGAGGAAGACCTGCTGCGGCTGGACGTAGGCTGAGCACTGGCCGACAGCTCTCCGGTCACCACGACGAGGTTCCGGACACGGACAACGAACGACGAAACGGGAGTCACCCCCTCATGGCACTGAAGGTGGCGCTGCTGGGTTGCGGCGTTGTGGGTTCTCAGGTGGTCCGACTGCTCAACGAGCGGTCGCGCGAACTCGCGGACCGCATCGGGACGCCTCTGGAGATCGGAGGCATCGCGGTGCGCCGCCCGGACCGCGCCCGTGGCACGGGTGTGGCCCCCGAGCTGCTCACCACCGACGCCATGAGCCTGGTGACCAGGGACGACATCGACCTCGTGGTGGAGGTCATCGGCGGGATCGAACCCGCCCGGTCGCTCATCCTCGCCGCGATCAAGGCGGGCAAGTCCGTGGTGACCGCCAACAAGGCGCTGCTCGCCGAGGACGGCGCGACCGTCCACGCCGCCGCGCGCGAGGCCGGGGTCGACGTCTACTACGAGGCCAGCGTGGCCGGGGCGATCCCCCTGCTGCGACCGCTGCGCGACTCGCTGGCCGGGGACCGCGTCAACCGGGTGCTGGGCATCGTCAACGGCACCACCAACTACATCCTGGACCGGATGGACACCCTGGGCGCCGGTTTCACCGAGTCGCTGGAGGAGGCCCAGGCACTGGGATACGCCGAGGCCGACCCGACCGCCGACGTGGAGGGCTTCGACGCCGCCGCCAAGGCCGCGATCCTGGCCCGCCTCGCCTTCCACACCCCGGTGACCGCCGCCGACGTGCACCGCGAGGGCATCACCGAGGTCTCCGCGGCCGACATCGCCAGCGCCCGGGCGATGGGCTGCGTGGTCAAACTCCTGGCCATCTGCCAGCGCTCCGCCGACGGGACCGGCATCGGCGTGCGGGTGCACCCGGTGATGCTGCCCCGTGAGCACCCGCTGGCCAGCGTCAAGGGCGCCTACAACGCGGTGTTCGTGGAGGCCGAGTCCGCCGGGCGGCTGATGTTCTACGGGGCAGGCGCCGGAGGCGTGCCCACCGCCAGCGCGGTCCTGGGCGACCTGGTCGCGGTGGCCCGCAACCGGCTGGCGCGCACCTTCGTGGCCGACGGCCAGGCCGACTCCGGACTGCCGGTCCACCCCATGGGCGAGACCGTCACCAGCTACCACGTCTCGTTGGACGTCGCCGACCGGCCTGGAGTGCTGGCCAAGGTCGCCGAGGTGTTCGCCGCCAACGGGGTCTCCATCCGCCACGTCCGCCAGGAGGGCCACGGCGACGACGCCCAGCTCGTCCTGGTCAGCCACGCCGCTCCCGACGCCGCACTGGCCCGGACGGTGGCGCAGCTGCGCGGCCACGACGAGGTCCGCGCGGTCGCCAGCGTCATGCGGGTCGAGACCTTCAGCGACGAGCGATGAGCGGCGGACAGCGGCACCTCCGGCCGGCGGACGCCACCGGTGCGGCCAGGCGGGACGGGCGGCTCCCGGCGCGCGCCGCGGGCCGGGGGGTCCTAAAATCGGGGGCGGGCCGCGAGATCACACGTGGTCGCGCCACGGGCGCTCACCCCACCCGGACGCATCGGCGGCGCAGCGTAAACCCTGCTGCAATGACGCTGCCATACCCTGATCGGCATCAGCGCAGACCGTCGTTTCGCAGCCCGCATCTCGCAGCAATTGCGCCAACCGTTGCTGACCCGGACGCACGACCGCCACGACCCTTTCGCACACCGCCCTCATATTCAACGCCGACCGCTCGGCAACCAGCTTGCCGTCTGGTAAGACTTGCAGCAACTTGTCCTGCTGGCC
>Ga0079224_100003618_pt1 | contig 19607 bp, 17 predicted proteins | sample Stecom2015_FD_80414 | JGI IMG/M metagenome (GOLD analysis project Ga0079224, IMG submission 80414) | Agricultural soil microbial communities from Utah to study Nitrogen management - Steer compost 2015 | ecosystem: Environmental > Terrestrial > Soil > Agricultural land | place: USA: Utah... | reverse complement strand
TCCGAGCGGAAGCGGGCGGCGATGCTCTGCCGCTCCGAGATCATGCGCGCCTCGACCTGCTGGCGTACCGAATCGATGTAGTTGATGCGCTTGATGCGCACGTCGACGAGCTCGATGCCGAGATTCGGCATCAGGCGCGACGCGGCGGCCAGCATCTCGTCCTCGAGCTGTGCGCGGCCCTTCGTCGGCCGCTCGAGGTCCGTCTCGGCGAGCGCGTCGATCTCCTCCTCGGCGAGCGCGGAGACGTCGACCTGCCAGTCTGCGGAGCGCACGATCTCCTCGAGCTCGGTCCCGGAGACGATGTCGCGGACGACCGAATCGAGGATATCGTCGAGGCGCGTGCGCGCGCCGCGCTCGTCGCGCACCGAGCGCAGGAACTGCAGCGGATCCATGATCCGCCAGCGGGCCGTCGAGTCGACGATGATGAACTCGCGGCCGAGAGTCGGGATCTGACTGACGTCGCCGTCCCAGCTCAGCAGCCGCTTGTCGAAGCGGCGCACCTCCTGAATGAAGGGCACGCGCCAGTGCAGGCCCGGCTCGTCGATGACGTCGCCGATCGGCTCGCCGAACTGGACGATGATGCCCTGCTCGGCCTGATCGATGATGAAGGCCGAGTTGACGACGACGAACGCCGCGACGATGACGGCGACCGCCGGGATCGTGAAATTCTTCATCGGGACCTCCCCGTGTTGCGAGGCGAGCGTTCCGGCTCGGGCGCAGGCGGCTGCTCCGCTGCGCCGCGCGTGATCGCTTCCTGCTGCGGCCGCGCGGCCGAGCCCGCGTCCGCGTCGCGCAGATTGAGCAGCGGGAGCGGGGACAACTGTCCCTGGCCCTGCACCACGACGACGGAGCCGACCTGCGGCAGGATCTCGTTCAGTGCCTCGAGATAGAGGCGCGAGCGGGTGACTTCCGGCACGCCGCGGTACTCGGCGAGGACCGCGGTGAAGCGTGCCGCTTCGCCGAGCGCCCGGTTGACGCGCTCCGTCGCATAGCCCTCGGCTTCGGCGATCGTGCGCTGTGCCGTGCCTTGCGCCCGCGGGATCTGCTCGTTCGCCTGCCGGTTCGCCTCGTTGACCATCCTCTCGAGCTGCTGGCGCGCCTCGTTGACCTCGTTGAAGGCCGGCTGCACGCGCTCCGGCGGAACGACGTCCTGCAGCTCGACGGTGATGATCTCGATGCCGTTGTCGTACTCGTCCATCGCTTCCTGGATTTCCTCGCGGGCCGTGTTCGCGATGTCGACGCGGGCGGTGGTCAGCACCTCGCTGCCGACGCGGTTGCCGACGACGCGCCGCATCACGGACTCGGACAGATCGCGCAAGGTCCGGGTCGGATCGCGCATCGAGTAGAGGAACTTGATCGGATCGGCGATCCGATACTGCACGACCCACTCGACCACGATGATGTTGAGGTCGCCCGTCAGCATCAGCGACTCGTCGGGCATCGGCCCCGTGAACTGGCTGCGCTCGAAATCCGCGCTCTCCTCGGTGCGGAAGCCGAACTCCTGCTTCAGCACGCGCTCGGTCGCGACCTTCTGCACGGCATCGATGCCGAACGGCAGCTTGAAGTGCAGCCCGGGACCGGCGATGCCGTACACCCTGCCGAAGCGCTTCAGCACGGCCTGCTCCTCCGGCTGAACCGTGAAGAATGCCGTGAAGATGCCGATCGCGACGATGACGGCCGCAAGGCCGAGGAGGAGGTGCATCGGCCTCGGCGGGCGAGGTCCGGACGGACCCCTCCCCCTGGGTCGCTGGCCGATGCGGCTCAGCAGGTCCGTGATCGGGTCGTCGTTCTGTTTCATGCGAAACTCCTCCAGCCAGACACGAAAGTGTAGGCAAATCCGGCGTGGTGTGCCTCACTTGCTGAATCGACACCGGCCCATGCCGGTCGGCGGCCGCGCGGCTATGCTGAGGCGGACACTCGAAGCTCTCTTGGTCTCGCGGAGGACCCGGGATGGGGCGGAACGACCGGTCGATGGACATGCTTCGAACGGTTCGAGGCGTCTTCGTCGACGCTTTCACGTCGTTCATCGCCCACGAGCCGTTTCGGCTTGCCGCCGCGCTCTCCTATTACTCCCTGCTGTCGATGGCGCCGTTGCTGCTGATCGTGATCGGCACCGCGGGATTGTTCTTCGGCGAAGGCGTCGTGCGAGACGAGATCGTGCAGCAAGTCCGCGTCTTGACGGGCGAAGAGGGCGCCGCGCTCGTGCGCACGGTGATCGAGAACGCGGAGCGTCTCGAGCAGGACGTCTTCTCCATCCTGCTCGGCGGCGGCCTGATGCTGTTCGGGGCGACAACGGTGTTCGCTCAGCTGCAGGGGGCGTTGAACCAGGTCTGGCATGTCAAAGCAGCGCCCGAGAACGCGTTGCTCGGATTCCTGCGCCACCGGCTGCTGTCGTTCGCGCTGATCCTGAGCCTCGGGTTTCTGCTCATGGTCTCGCTGATCGCGGGTGCGATACTCGCGGCGCTGCAAGGCTATCTCGACACCCTCGGTTTCGCGGCCGTCGGCTGGTGGCGCTTCGTGAACGCCTTCGTGTCGTTCGGGTTCGCGACGCTGCTGATCGCGATGATCTTCAAGTATCTGCCGGACGCGCTGATCGGCTGGCCGAACGTCTGGCTGGGTGCGTTGATCACCTCGCTGCTGCTCCTCGGCGGCCGGTACCTGATCGGCCTGTATCTCGGGCAGGCGAGCATCGGCTCGGTGTTCGGCGCCGCGGGCTCGGTCGTCGTGTTCATGGTCTGGGTCTACTACGCGGCGCTGATCTTCTTCTTCGGCGCGGAGATCACGCGTACCGTCGCGCGTTATCGAGGGCAGCGCATCGAGCCCTCGAATCACGCGCGGCCGAACGGCACGCGGTCCGGGACCTCAGCGTGATCGCCGAGCGAGCGCCACGAGCCGCCGAGCCTCGACGCGGGCTACGTCATGGTCGATCGGCGATTCTGCCCGGGGCGGCCCCTTCCGGCGCCCGGTCGAGCGCCGCGAGCTGCGGGCGCGCCTCGACGCCGCGCTGACACTCGAGCCAGCAGCCCGTCGTCTCGACCCGAAGCGCCGCCGACAACAGCCTCGAGCTCAGCACGAGCCCCGCCGCCTCGGCTGCCGGCAGCCGGACCTCGAAACGCACGCGCTGATCGACGAGCTGGAAGTTGATCATCGAGCCGGCCTCGAGCCCGTCCGGTGCGTCGGTGACAATCAGGGTCGGGCCGGTGACGGCGGCTACGAGCTGCCGCAGCCGCCAGTTCTCGGCGGCGCCGATGAAGAGAATCTCCTCGCCGGCGAGCTCGTCGACCGAGCGCAGATGCCGCACGCGGACGGGCCGATTCTGCAGCGTCCTGCCCTGCACGAGGCGCTCGAGGGCCTCCTCGACGCCCGCGGCGTTCAGCACGGCGATGGTGATCGGCTCGGACGCGGCTGCGTTCTTCGGCCACTGCACGTAGCTGCCGAAATTGTAGAGAAAGGCCGCCTTGATGTCGGTCTCCGAGTACGCCGAAGAGGCCGCCGCGCTGGTCGGCTGTGCTTCGAGCGCGGCGCCGGCGAGCAGCATGGCGACGGCGCACAACGCACGGAACCAGGACGCGAGCCGGACCAAGGTTTCGCTTCGTGTCATCGCCTGCCTTTCGTCGTTGTCGGCGGTGCGGAACGCGGAGCTCGCCCGCTGCCCGTTACGCCAGCGAACCGGATGATCCCCCGAGTCCGAATGCGCTCGTCCTGGCTTGAGCCGGTGAACGATAAGAAGAGACGCCTAGTGGAACACATTCACCGATCGCTGGCCAGCCCGTCGAGAACGTTTTCGATCGTCTTCAGGTCGACCGGCTTGACCAGGTGATCGGCAAACCCGACCTCGTACGAGCGCTTGCGGTCCTCGATCTGTCCCCAGCCGCTCAGCGCGATCATCGTGGTGTTCGCACATTCGGGCAGCGACCTGAGCCGGGTAGCGACCTCATAGCCGCTGACCTCGGGCAGGCCGATGTCGAGGAACGCGACGTCCGGCTTCAACTCGACGGCCGCCTCGATCGCGCCGTTCGCCTCGTGAGCGACCCTCACCTCGTGCCCGAGCGCCTCGAGCAGGATCGCGAGGCTGGTCGCGAAGTCGACGTTGTCGTCGACGAGGAGGATGCGGCGACGGCGAGGGGCCGCATGAGCGGCCGCGTCGTCGATGGCAGCCGGCGCCGGCGGGGGCCGCTTACGCTCGTCCTTCGGCTCGACGCGCGCCGGCAGCCGCACCACGAAAGTGCTGCCACGACCGGGACCCGGGCTCGATGCGGCGATCGTGCCGCCGTGCAGCTCGACGAGACGCCGCGCGAGGGCGAGGCCGACCCCGAGGCCCGATTGGCCGCGGCTCGTCTTGTCCCCGGGCGCCTGAGTGAACATCTCGAAAATCATCCCGAGGGTCTCCTGCGACATGCCGATGCCGTTGTCCGTGATCGTGACCTCGACCTGGTTGTCGCCGTCGAGTCTCGCCGAGAGCGTGATGTGCCCGCCGGGATCGGTGTACTTCGAGGAGTTGTTGAGCAGATTGGAGAACACCTGCGACAGGCGCACGGCGTCGCCGTCGAGGTACACGGGCCGATCGGGCAGCGAGACGTCGAGGCGGTGGCCGCGGGCCTCGATGACCGGCCTCACGGTATCGACGGCGCTGCGGATGATCCCTTCCAGCTCGACCTCCGTGATGTGCACCGCCAGCTTGCCGCGCGTGATTCGCGACACGTCGAGCAGATCGTCGACGAGCCGCACCATGTGCTCGAGCTGCCGTTGGATGATGTCGCGGGCCCGTTGCGCCTCCGGTCCGAGCTTCGAGACGTCGATCATGCCGAGCGCGTTGACCATCGGCGCGAGCGGATTGCGCAGTTCGTGCGCGAGCGTCGCCAGGAACTCGTCCTTGCGCCGATCCGCCGCGCGCAGCGCCTCCTCGGCGCTGCGGCGCTCCTCGGTCTCCTGGCGCAGCCGCCGATTGGTCGCCTCGAGCGCCTCGGTCGTCCGCTCGACCTCGCTCAGCATCGCGTTGAAGGAGTCGACGAGCACGCCGATCTCGTCGTCGGTCGTTTTCTGCGCGCGGTGCGCAAAGTCGCGCTGCTGAATAACCTTGCGCGCGACGGCGCTGACCGCGAGCACGGGCGCGGTGATGCTGCGCTGCAGCTGCAGCGAGATGAAGCCGGCGACGATCAGGCTGAGCGCCATCACGGCGCCGAGGATCAGCAGATAGTCCTGGACGCGGCCGCCGAGGTCGTAGCTCGCGCGCAGAAACACGGCGCCGATCTGCTCGTTCTCGGAGATCACCGGAACGAGCAGCTCGGTCACGCCGCCTTCGAACCGCACGGGGCTGTCGAGCTCGCTGCGCAGCGCGTGCGGGGACGTCGGCGGCGGCCTTCCGAGATCGCCGCGTCCGCTGCCCTCGTATGCCGCGAAGAGCTCGCCGTCGGCGGTGTAGATCGCGGCGGCAAGGATGTCCGGGCGGATCGTCAGCGGTGAGAGGCTCTCCTGCGCGAGCTTCCGGTCATCGTACTGCAACGCTACCGTGTTGGCGTCGGCGAGGAACGCGGCCTGCGTGCGAATGTCGGTGATCACACCCTGCCGGTAGCGGCGCACGTCGTAGCTCAAGAGCGCCGCGCTCGCAACGAGCAGCGCGGAGAGAGTCGTCGCGAGGATGACGGCGATCAGCTTGAACCGGACGGAACGGTTGAGCAACGTGAACATCGTCCAGACGTCACAAATTCGGGCGCTCGAAACGAGTAGTCATCCGGGACCGATCGCCTCGTGAATTCAAGAACCTTACGGTAGGCCGCGCATGGGCCGCAACCGCGCGCGGGGGCGCAGATGCGGCGGCTCAGTCGTCGTCGACGAGCCGCTGCAGGGCGCGCGCGAGGCGGTCGACCATGCCGTCCGTCGCCGCCGCGTCGGCGGGGGTGCAGCCGATCGCGAGCATCGTCGCGGCGCCCATCAGGATCGACCCGGCGAGCCAGGCCTTGTCGGCGGCGCGCTCGCCGCCGATCCACGCCGCGAACGGCACCATGAACTGGCTTTCGACCCGTTCGCGGACCAGCTTGCTGGCCGCCGGCGACGTGCTCGAGCGAATCGCGAGCTGCACGAACGCGAGGCGGTCTGGGTCGCAATCGGCCGGCCGCAGCAGCGCCTCCGCGACGCGTCTGCCGAAGGATGCGCGATCGCCGGCGATGACCTTCATCGGATCCCGGCCCGTGCTTGCGAGCACCTCGGCGAACAGCAGCTCCTTTCCGCCGAAGTACCGGCAGATCAATGCGGGGTCGACGCCGGCGTCCGCGGCGATCGCGCGCAGCCCCGCGCGATCGTAGCCGTCGAGCATGAAGCGCTGACGTGCCGCGCCGAGAATGGTCTCGCGCGTGCTGGCTGCGTTGCGATGTCTGATCGGCAGGCTCATGACAATCGAGGGCGCTTCGAAACGGATGAACGTCGACGGCCGGGAAAACCGCGTTGACAGAGGCTAGCAGCGCGGATGTAATAAGTCACCATCTGTTGACACGCGACTCCGGTGCCCGCCGCGGGTCGCGTTTCTCGTTTCGCAGCAAGGACGTCGACCCATGCGTTTTGTCCGTCTTCTCCCGGCGCTGGCCGCGGCCGGCCTGCTCTGCGGCTGCAAGGATGCGCCGCCGGCGCAGGCTGCGGCGCCGCTGCCGCAAGTCACCGCAGCGGAGCCCCTCGTCAAGACGATCATCGACTGGGACGAGTTCGTCGGCCGCTTCGAGCCGGTGGAGCGCGTCGAGGTGCGCCCGCGCGTCTCGGGCTATCTCGTCGAGGCCCATTTCGAGGAAGGGCAGCGGGTGGAGCAGGGGCAACCCCTCTTCACGATCGATCCGCGGCCGTTCGAGGCGCGGCGCGACGAGGCGCGGGGCCGCGCCGCGGCGGCGACGGCCCGGGTCGAGAACGCGCGCACGGAGCTCGAGCGGGCCCGGGGCCTGGTCGACATCGGCGCGGTCAGCACCGAGGAGCTCGAGGCGCTCGAGGCCGCGGTGCGCACGGCGGAGGCCGAGCTGACGGCGGCCCGCGCTGCGGTGCGCGCGGCCGAGCTCGACGTCGAGTTCACGAAGGTCGTCGCGCCGATCGCGGGCAGGGTGTCCTACCGGCGTGTCGATCCCGGCAACGCGGTGCGCGCGGACGAGACCGTGCTGACGACCATCGTGTCGCTCGATCCGATTCATTTCGTGTTCCAGGGCTCCGAGGCACTGTACCTGAAGTACAAGCGCGACGAGATCGAAGGGCGGCGGATCGCGAGGATCAGGCTGCAGGACGAGCGCGACTACCGCTGGGTCGGCGAGCTCGACTTCCTCGATAACTCCATCGACGCGGGCTCGGGGACCATCCGCGGCCGCGCGGTCGTGCCGAACCCCGACGGCTTCCTGACCCCCGGAATGTTCGGGCACATGCTGCTGCAGGCCTCGGGTCAATACTCGGGTGTCCTGCTTCCGGACAGCGCGATCGCGACGCGAGGCGCCGACCGGATCGTCTATGTCGTCGATCCCGAAGGCCTGGTGTCCGCGCGCAGGATCGAGCTCGGCGGTCTGCACGAGGGCCTGCGGGTGATCCGCGCGGGTCTCGCGCCGCACGACCGCGTCGTGGTCGACGGCCAGCAGCGAGTGCGGCCGGGGCAGAGCGTCGACGTCGTGCTCGCGCGGCTCGAGGCGCCTGGTCCCGAAGGCGCGCCGGTCGCGATCGTGCCCGTCGACACCGCGCTCGACATCGCGGCGGCCGTGGTCCGCTAGAGCTTCGGGCCGCACCGTCCTCCCGATCGCTGATCCCGCCAGCGAGGCCGCCATCCGATGCGTCTAGCGCACTTCTTCGTCGAGCGCCCGATTTTCGCCACCGTGATCGCCATCGTGATCACGCTCCTCGGCGCATTCTCTTATCCGCTGCTGCCCGTCGCGCAGTTTCCGCAGATCGCACCGCCGACCATCAACGTCTCGGTGACGTATCCGGGCGCGTCGGCCGAGGTCGTGTCCGAGACGGTGCTTGCGCCGCTCGAGCAGCAGATCAACGGCGTCGAGAACATGCTCTACATGACGTCGACCGCGGTCGCGAACGGGCAGTCGCAGATCCTCGTCGCGTTCGAGCAGGGCACCGACCTCGATACGGCGCAGGTGCAGGTGCAGAACCGGGTCGCCGTCGCGGAGCCGCGCCTCCCCGAGCAGGTCCGAGCGCTCGGCGTCGTCGTCTCGAAGCAGGCGCCGGGGTTCCTGATGCTCGTCACGATGAAGTCGGCGGATCCGGACGTCGGCGTCGACTACATGGGCAACTGGGCGAACACGGTCGTTCGCGACCGCCTGCTGCGCATCGACGGGGTCGGCGACGTGCTCGTGTTCGGCGGCGGCGACTACGCGATGCGGATCTGGATCGACCCGGACCGCGCCGCCGCCCGTAACCTCACGGCTACCGAGATCGTGCAGGCGCTGCGCACGCAGAACGTCCAGGTCGCGGCCGGCTCGATCGGCCAGGCGCCGATGGACAAGCACGCGGCGGCGTTCCTGCTGCCGATCCAGATGCAGGGGCGGCTCAGCGAGCCGGCCGAGTTCGAGGACGTGATCATCAAGGTCGAGGCCGACGGCGCCGTCACCCGCCTGAAGGACGTCGGCCGCGCGGAGCTGACCCGGCAGGACTTCTCCGTCAGCGCGTACTCGAGCGGCGGGCTGCCGACGATCGGCATGGCCATCATCGCTCAGCCGGAGACGAACGAGCTCGCGGCCGCGAACGCCGTGCTCGCGGAGCTCGACTCGATGCTGCCCGAGTTCCCGCCGGGCGTGACGTACAGCGTGCCTTACAACCCGACGGAGTTCGTCGAAGCCTCGATCGGCGCCGTGCAGCAGACGCTGCTCGAGGCCGTGCTGCTCGTCGTCGTCGTCATCGTCGTGTTCCTGCAGACGTGGCGGGCCGCGATCATCCCGATCGTCGTGATCCCGGTCGCGCTGATCGGCGCGATGACGGCGCTGCTCGTGCTCGGCTTCTCGCTGAACTCGCTGGCGCTCTTCGCGCTCGTGCTCGCGGTCGGCATCGTCGTCGACGACGCGATCGTCGTCGTCGAGAACGTCGAGCGGAACATCCGAGCCGGGCTCTCGCCCCGCGAGGCCGCGCATCGGACGATGGACGAGGTGTCGGGCGCGCTGATCGCGATCGGCCTCGTCCTGCTCTCCGTGTTCATCCCGACGGCGTTCATCTCCGGCATCCCGGGGCTGTTCTATCGCCAGTTCGCCGTGACGATCTCGGCGGCGGCGACGATCTCGCTGCTCCTGTCCCTGACGCTGACGCCGGCGATGGCGGCGGTGCTGCTGCGCCCGCACGAGGAAAGCCACGGGCCGAGCGGGCCGCGCTGGGTCAGGCCGCTTCGCCGCGCGGGCGCCGCCTTCAACCATTACTTCGACAAGCTCGGCGAGCGCTACGGATGGCTGACCGCGAGGACCGTCCGTCACGCCGCGATGATGCTCGTGCTCTACGCGGGGCTGCTCGCGATCACGGGCTGGCGCTTCGTCGCGACGCCGGGCGGGTTCATTCCCGAGCAGGACCAGGGCGCGCTGATCGGCGTGATCACGTTGCCGCCGGGCGCCTCTTCCGCGCGCACCAACGAGATCATGCAGCAGGCGATGGCGATCGTCGAAGACCTGCCCGGTATCGAGGAGGTCGTCGCGTTCTCGGGCTACAACGCCGCGAGCTCGTCGCTCGAGTCGAACTCGGGCGCGCTCTTCGCGCGGCTCGATCCGTTCGAGAAGCGCGAGCGCGAAGGCGTGACGGCGGTCGGGCTGAGCCAGGTGCTGTCGCAGCGGCTCGCCGCAATCCAGGGCGCGTCGATCGTCGTGATCCCGCCGCCGACCGTGCAGGGCATGGGCACGGGCGGCGGCTGGCGCATGATGATCCAGGACCGGACGGGCGCGAACTACGCCGCGCTCGAGGCGGCCGCGAACGAGCTCGTCGCCGCGGCCGCGCAGGCGCCCGAGGTCGTCGCGGCCTTCAGCCAGTTCAGCACCGGGGCGCCGCGGCTGTTCGCCGAGCTCGACCGCGACAAGAGCCAGCTGCTCGGCGTGCATCCCGCCGACGTCTACAGCACGATGAACGTGTACCTCGGCTCGCTGTACGTGAACGATCTGAACCTGTTCGGGCGCACGTATCAGGTCATCGCGCAGGCCGAGCCGACGTACCGGGACGACCGCACGGATATTCTGAACCTGCGGGTGCGCTCGAGGTCGTCCGGCGAGATGGTGCCGCTCGCGTCGGTGATCGATCTGCGCGAGGACTCCGGCGCGACCCGGGTCATCCGTCACAATCTGTTCCCGACGGCGGACATTCGCGGGCAGCCGGCGCCGGGCTACTCGTCCGCTCAGGCGCTCGACGCAATGGAGCGGCTCGCTGCCGAGCACCTGCCGCAGGGCATGAGCTTCGAGTGGACGGACATCGCGTTTCAGGAGCGGCTCGCCGGGAACACGGGCCTGCTCGTGTTCGGGCTCGCCGTCGTGTTCGCGTTCCTCGTGCTCGCGGCGCAGTACGAGGCGTTCACGTTGCCGCTGTCCGTGATCCTGATCGTGCCGATGTGCCTGCTCGCGGCGATCCTCGGCGTGAACCTGCGGGGCATGGACGTGAACATCCTCACGCAGATCGGGCTCGTCGTGCTGATCGCGCTCGCGGCGAAGAACGCGATCCTGATCGTCGAGTTCGCGCGCCAGTACGAGGAGCGCGACGGCCTGTCGCGCTTCGACGCGGCCATCGCCGCGGCGCGCACGCGCCTGCGCCCGATCCTGATGACATCGTTTGCGTTCATCCTCGGCGTGCTGCCGCTCGCGATCGCGACGGGACCGGGCAAGGAGATGCGCCAGGCGCTCGGTACGGCGGTGTTCTTCGGCATGCTCGGCGTGACCGTGTTCGGCCTGATCTTCACGCCGGTGTTCTACGTCGTGTGCCGTAAGCTCGGCTTCAAGCGGGGGGCGGCGGCATGAGCGGGCGGCGTCGTCTCGGCACGCTCGCGGCCGCGCTAGTCGGCGTCGCCGGTTGCGCCGTCGGCCCCGATTACCGCGCTCCCGAGCCCGGCCCGGCCGCAAGCGCCCCGTTCGCCGGCGCGGACCTCGACGTGTTCGACGGTCGTGCGCCGTCGCCCGACTGGTGGCGGCTCTACGACGATCCGGTCCTCGACGCCGCGATCGCCGAGGCCTTCGATGCGAACACGGATCTGCGCGCCGCGGCCGCGAACCTGTCCCGCGCCGCGGCCGTGGTGCGCGAGGCGCGCAGCGATCGCCTGCCGGCGACGACGTTCGGCGCGGGCGCGACGAGCGGGCGGCAGAACTTCGTGCAGCAGGGGTTCGCGTTCGAGGACACGGTCTACGACGTCCGGTTCGACGTGTCGTACCAGCTCGATCTCTTCGGCCGCGTGACCCGCGCGATCCAGGCCGCGAGGGCCGACGCCGAAGCGGTCGAAGCCGTCTATCACGCCGTGCAGATCACGGTGGCGGCCGAGACGGCGCGGGCGTACGTCGCGGCGTGCGCGGCTCGGCTCGAGCTCGCGGCGGCCGAGCGCAGCCTCGCCGTGCAGCGTGAGACGCAGGCCCTGACGGAGCGCCTTTACGAGGCAGGAAGGGGCACGGCGCTCGACGTCGCCCGCGCCTCCGCGGCGGCCGAGCAGACGCGCGCGGCGATACCGACGCTCGAGGCCGCGCATCGCAGCGCGCTTTACCGGCTCGCCGTGCTGATGGGGCGCGCGCCGACCGAGTTTCCGCCCGAGGCGGCCGAATGCCAGTCGCCGCCGACGATCGCTGCGCCGATCGCCGTCGGCGACGGCGCGGCGCTGCTCGCGAGGCGGCCGGACATCCGCGAGGCCGAGCGCCGGCTCGCGGCGGCGACCGCGCGCATCGGACTCGCGACGGCGCAGCTCTATCCGAACGTGAGCCTCGCGGGGTCGGCGGGCGCCGTCGCGCTTTCTGCCGGCGACCTCGACAGCGGCGATGCGTCGCGCTGGAGCTTCGGTCCGCTGCTGCGCTTCAGCTTTCCGAATCGCACCGTCGCGCGGGCCCGGCTCGCGCAGGCCGAGGCGGATGCGGACGCGGCGCTCGCGGCGTTCGACGGCGCGTGGCTGAATGCGCTGCGCGAGGTCGAAAGCGCGCTGTCCGATTACGCGAAGGAGCTCGAACGGCGCGCCGCGCTCGAGGCGGCGCGCGGCCACGCGGCCGAGGCGGCGCGTCTCGCGGACGCGCGCTTCAACGCCGGGCAGGTCAGCTTCCTCGACGTGCTGCAGGCGGACCTTGCGCTGGCCGAGGCGGAGATGGCGCTCGCCCGGTCGCAGGCGCGGGCGGCGGACCTCGAAGTGGCGCTGTTCCTTGCGCTCGGCGGGGGGTGGTGATCGGGTGCGAACGGCCGCGTTCGCCCGTGGGCAAGTGCGGCACGCCGCCTCGATAATACTTTGCTACTCTTCGGGCATCGCCTTGCGCCGGACCGGATCGCACGTGCCGCTCCGCCGCTCTCCGGCAGAAGAAGGAATAGCCCAAGGACACCAGGCATGAGCTCGCGCCGCTTCGATTCGATCGCCGTCGGTGGCCTCTCCGTGCTGGCGGCCGGGATCGCGGCGGCGCAGAGCCCGGCATCGGCGGCGGGCGGGCTCGGGCAGGTGCTGCGTGCCTTCGACGCGGAGACGGGCGAGATGTCGGAGCCGCTCGGGGCGACCGTGCAGCACAGCTCGATCACTTACGCCGTGGACGGCCGGCAGTACGTCGCGGTCGTCAGCGGCGAGCAGCTGACCGGCTCGGGGCGGCTCGCCCGTCCCGCCGGCTTCGAGGTGCCCGAGCACCGCGGCAACTCGCTCAGCGTCTTCGCGCTCCCCGAGCCATGACGGCGCGCAGCGGGAGGCATTTCTTGCAGATTCCCGGCCCGACCAACGTGCCGGACCGGATCCTGCGCGCGATCGATCGGCCGACGATCGATCACCGCGGGCCCGAGTTCGCGGCGCTCGCGCGCGAGGTCCTCGCCGAGATTCGTGCGATCTTCCAGACGCGTCACCCCGTCGTGATCTATTCGGCGTCCGGAACGGGCGCGTGGGAGGCGGCGCTCGTCAACGTGCTGGCGCCTGGGGACGTCGTGCTGATGTGCGAGACCGGCCACTTCGCCGCGACGTGGGCGAAGCTCGGATCGCGGCTCGGCCTCGACGTCGTATCGATCCCGACCGACTGGCGCCGCGGCGCCGATGTGGACGCCATCGCGGCGCGTCTCGCAGAGGACCGCGAGCGGCGCATCAAGGCCGTGTGCATCGTGCACAACGAGACGTCGACCGGCGCGGTGAGCCGAATCGATCGGGTCCGCGCCGCGCTCGACTCCGCGCATCACCCCGCGCTCCTGATCGTCGACACGATCTCGTCGCTCGGCTCGATCGACTATCGCATGGATGAATGGGGCGTGGACGTGACGGTGGCCGGCTCTCAGAAGGGGCTCATGCTGCCGCCCGGCCTCGCGTTCAACGCAGTATCGGAGAAGGCGCTCGCCGCCGCGCGGGCGGCGCGCGGCCGCAGCACGTACTGGGACTGGCAGGATATGCTCGCGGCGAACGAGAGGGGCTTCTTTCCGTACACGCCGTCGACGAACCTGCTCTTCGGCCTGCGCGAGGCGATTGCGATGCTGCTCGAGGAGGGGCTCGACGCGGTGTTCGCGCGCCACGCCCGGCATGCGGAGGCGACGCGTCGCGCGGTCGACGCGTGGGGGCTCGAGCTCTGGTGCGCGGAGCCCGAGGCCCGCAGCAGCGCGCTGACCGCCGTGCTGATGCCGGACGGGCACGACGCGGACGCGCTGCGGCACAAGATCCTCGATGCGCTCGACCTGTCGCTCGGCGCGGGTCTCGGCAAGGTCGCCGGCAAGGTCTTTCGCATTGGTCATCTCGGCAGCTTCAACGACCTGATGCTGGCCGGGACGCTGGCGGGGGTCGAGATGGGGCTTGCGCTTGCGGGCGTGCCGCATCGTGCCGGCGGCGTCCGGCGCGCGCTCGAGCACCTGACCGAGACGCTCCCGAGGCCGCGCTGACCGGCCTCGTCAAACGCAATTGACAATCGTTCTCAACACGCTCATGCTTGGCCGCATGTACGTCTGCATCTGCAACGGCCATCGCGAGAGCGAGATCCGCGACGCGGCCCGCCAGGGACTTCGGTCCGCCCCGGAAATCTACCGCCGGCTCGGCAAGCCGGTGCGGTGCGGGCGCTGCCTCGAGGTCGCGACCCAGGTCATCGAGGAAGTGCGCGCGACGATGAACGACGGCACGGCGGAGGTCTCCGAGGTTGCATAGCTGGCGAGGGCTGCGTCCCGGCACCGTGCTCGCCGTGCTCGAGCACGCCGGGCTCCTGCCCGCGCGCAAGTCCGCGCCGGCTACTCCGCCGGCTCGCTCTGAAGCTGAACGTAGTTCTGAAGACCCACACGCTTTATCAGCTCGAACTGCGCCTCGAGCGTATCCACGTGGTCCTCTTCGCTAACGAGGATCTCCTCGAGCAGGCGCCGGGAGACGTAGTCGTTCGCGCGCTCGCATAGCGCGATGCCTTCCTTCAGCACCGGGATCGCGATCTGCTCGAGGCGCAGGTCGCACTTCAGGATTTCCTCGACGTCCTCGCCGATCAGCAGCTTGCCGAGATCCTGCAGGTTGGGCAGGCCTTCGAGGAACAGGATGCGCTCGATCAGCTTGTCGGCATGGCGCATCTCGTCGAGGGATTGCTCGTACTCGTATTTCGCGAGCTTCGTCACGCCCCAGTTGCGCAGCATTCGCGAATGCAGGAAGTACTGGTTGATCGCGGTGAGCTCGTTGTAGAGCACCTTGTTCAACATCGCCACTACGTCGTCGTTGCCTTTCATCGCCGCTCGCCGCTGACCGAGACCGCTACAGGCTATCACAGGTAAGCGCCGCGGACCCGGCCGCGCGGCATCACAGATAGGGCGTGAAGAGCCACGCCGCGCCGTCGCGGATGCGCTCGAGCAGCGGTCTGCCGTCGACGTCTTCGAGCGTGACGGGTGTCGAGCGTGCGCGGCATTCGTCGAAGTGGCCGGCGAGATCGCGGACGAGCTGCCGCTCGCGCACGTCGACGGCGAGCTCGAAGTTCAGCCGGAGGCTGCGCGGATCGAGGTTCCAGGAGCCCACGACGGCGCGCGCCTCGTCGACGACGAGGAGCTTCGTGTGCACGAACGGGCCGGGCTGGTAGTAGATGCCCACGCCGAACAGGAGCAGCTCCCAGAGCATGTGCCGCGTCGCCCAGTGCACGTACGGCAGGTTGCTCACGGCCGGCAGCACGACGGCGACGTCGATGCCCCGCAGCGCCGCCGCCTGCATGACGCCGATCAGCTCGGGCGGCGGCAGGAAGTACGGGGTCATGATCGCGACCCGGCGTCGCGCGCTCGCGATCGCTTCGAGAAGCAGCGCGACGAGCGGGTCGCGGTTCTCGTCCGGCCCGTCGGGGACGACTCTGCAGCCCGCCTCGCCGCACGGCACGCCCGGCGGGCCGACCGGCAGCGATTCGCCGGTGGCGAAGCGCCAGTCCGACGCGAACACGGCCTCGAGGTGTGCGACCGCCGGTCCGGCGAGCCGAAAATGCAGGTCGACGACGGGGCGTTTGCGCGCGGGATCCGCGACGAGATGCCGCACGTCGATGTTCATGCCGCCGGTGAACGCGACGGCATGGTCGACGACGAGGATCTTGCGGTGGTTGCGCAGGTTGATGCGCAGCGCGGGCGGGATCAGCCGCGGCGGTAGGAAGCGCGCGGCCCGGATGCCGCGGCGGCGCAGCTCGAGCCCGGCCCGCGGCCAGGAGTAGAGCTCGCCGATGCCATCGAGCAGCACGCGCACGTCGACGCCGCGCTTGCGTGCGTCCGCGAGCGCGTCGATGAACTCACCGCCGACCCCGCGCGTCCCGAAGATATAGGTCGACAGGCGTACTGAATGCTCGGCGCCGCGAATGGCCGCGAGCATCGCGGGATACGCCTCCTCGCCGTTGCGCAGCGGCTCGACGCGGTTGCCGTCGACGAGCGGGAAGGCGTCGGGCGCGAGCGGTGCCTTTGCCGCCGTCGTGCCCCGCAGCAGCCGGGCGCGGCTCTCGACCCGATTGATGCCGAACAGGTAGTAGAGGAGCGCGCCGACGAACGGCAGCGTGAGGCTGACCGCGATCCACGCGAACGCCGCCTGCGGGCGGCGCTTGTTCAATAGCGCGTGCGCCGCAGCGACGAGCCCGAGCGCGGCGGCGGCGACCGTCAGCGCGGCGCTCAGCGGCTGCACGCAAAGCCCCGTGGTATGGATCTTGCTGAGGAGACGGTTTCCAGCCGGGACCGGCCCACGAGGAGGGCACCCCCATGCCGCAACGCAACGAAGGCGAAGGAAACCGCACGGCCGCACGACGGTACAACGAGGGCGCGCGAGAGACCGCGGAGGGCGGCGTGCGGGAGCAGCCCGAAGCGCTGACCGACGAGGAGCGCCGGGAGCTCGAGCGCGCCGAGCAGGAAGGCCGCAGCCGCGCGAAGGAGGACGATCCGGCGCTCGAGCGCGATTACACGAAGCCCACTCGCTGAGCCTTGCGGCCGGCGGCCGCGGCCGCCGGCCGGATCGGCGTCTTCGTCCCGGCGCATCTCCTTACGGCCCTCATTCCACTCTGCCTTGGCGGCGAAGATAGCGGGCGAAGCTCCAGCAGGCGAGAGCCCATACGCACCCGGCCGTCCAGCCGCCGACCACGTCGGTCGGCCAGTGCACGCCGAGATAGACCCTTGAGATTCCGATCGCGACGCAGAGGAGCACGGCCAGGCCGAGCAGGTAGCCCTTGAGCAGCGGGCTCGGGTACGCGCCCGCGAGCACCGCGCCGAGTGTCAAATAGGCGACCGCGGACATCATCGAATGACCGCTCGGGAAGCTGCTCGTGTAGACCACCTGGCCGTGCGGCACCAGCTCGGGCCGGGGGCGATCGAAACCGGCCTTGAGCAGCATGCTGAGCAGCATCCCGCCTGCGACGGCGGCAAGGACGTACCCGGCGAGATGCCTCTTGCCCTGCAGCGCGAGGAAGCCCGCGGACGCGAGCGTGACGAAAGTCAGGACGCCGATGCCGCCGAGCCCCGTGAAGTCGCGCGCCGTTTCCTCGACCCAGCTCGGGCCGAGCGGATCGGCCGGATCGTCCGCGGCGCGAAAGAGCAGCAGGACGCGCTCGTCGATCTGACGCGTCTCGCCCTCGAAGACCTCGTCCGAGATTTCGATGAACAGCCAGCTGCCGCCGACGACGACGAGCAGCGCGAGCAGCATGCCGCGCTCGCACGCGCCAAGCCAGCGCAGCGCGGCCTGCACGGGGCTTCGGCGGGAGAGGCCCGAGGACGGCACGGCTCGATCCGGGACGCCACTACTCCTTTGTGTCGCGGGCCGCGGCGGTCGGAAGGATGGCGTGCACGTTCTTCTCCTTGTTGTTTGCTTGTCGGGAAAAGGGTGCCTGACACCTTTGTTCCGGAAAAGGTGTCCGGCACCATTCTTCATTTGCGGTCCCGGTCGGCCGGCTGCTCCTCGTATACGAACCAATCGACACATCCGTAATCCGGACGATTGCGATCGATCGTGGCCGCCCAGCGGAGGGTGCGAACCGGCGTCGGCGTCGTGCGATGCGGCTGCCTGCTCTGCTCGGCAATCTCGTACAGTCGGGCACGACGCATGGCCGTCAGCACGTCGGGAGACCAATGCATTGTCCACTCACTCCTTACGCTCGCAAGCGTGACTGTCGTTGCTACTGAATCAACACGAAAAGCTGGCGTCCCATGCGCTCGACGCGCAGTGCCACCGGGCCGGTGGCCTGCTCGAGCGCGGCGTTGAGCTCGGCAACCGTCGTCACGTCCATGCGATTGACCGCCGAGATGATGTCGTTCGGGCGCAAGCCGTTGCGCGCCGCGGGGCTGCCCGGGCGAACGCTGGCGACGAGCACGCCCTGTTGACCGCCGAAGCGCGGATCGCTCGGATCGAGCGTCACGAGCTCGGCCCCGTCGAGGCCACGCAGCCCTTCCGGCTGCTCGCCGCCGCCCGGCCGGGGCGCCGCCGCCGTCTCATCGGCCGGGCCCACGCGCACGTCGACCTCCATCGTCTGCCCGTCGCGCACATAGGTCAGGGTTACGGTTTCGCCGAGGCGAACCAGGCCGATCTCGTTGCGCAGCTCGGACGCCGTCTCGACCTCCTTACCGTTCACGGCGATGATCACGTCGCCGACTTCGATGCCGGCCTCCTCGGCCGGGGAGCCCGGCTCGACCTCGCTGACGAGCGCGCCGCGGTCGACGCCGAGGCCGAGCGCCTCGGAGAGCCCCGGCAGAACGTCCTGGATCCCGATGCCGACCCGGCCTCGCTGGACCTCTCCGTACGCGAGCAGCTGATCGACGACCTGCCGCACCATGTTGCTCGGTATCGCGAAGCCGATGCCGATGTTGCCGCCTGCGGGCGAGAGGATTGCCGTGTTGATGCCCTTCAGAGTGCCGTCGAGCCCGACGAGCGCGCCGCCCGAGTTACCCGGATTGATCGACGCGTCCGTCTGAATGAAATCCTCGTAACCCTCGACGTTGATGCCGCTGCGGCCGAGGGCGCTGACGATGCCGGCCGTTGCCGTCTGGCCGAGGCCGAACGGATTGCCGATCGCGACGACGAAGTCGCCGACCTTGAGATCGTCGGAGTCACCGAGCTCGAGCTCGCTGAGCCCGTCGGCCTCGATCCGCAGCAGGGCGACGTCGGTCGGCGGGTCGCTGCCGATGACCTCGGCCTGGAACTGACGCCGGTCGGTCAGGGTCACGACGATCGATTCCGCGTTCTGCACGACGTGGCTGTTCGAGACGATCAGCCCGCGCTCGGCGTCGATGATGACGCCCGACCCGACGCCTTGCTGCGGCACCGGCGGCAGGCCGAACTCTTCCGGCAGGTCGAAAAACCGGCGGAAGAACGGGTCTTCGAGCAGCGGGTTCTGCGGCACCTGGGGCGCGGCGGAGGCCACGGCGACGTTCACCACCGCGGGCGTCACGCGCTCGAGCAGCGGCGCCAAAGTAGGATTGTCGTTCTCGTCGACGAACGGCCATGCGCCCGCGACGCTGTACAACGCGACGGCCGCGACGGCGAGGAGCCCTGTCCCTGCGGCCCACCCGGTCGTTTTCATGTCGAGCGCCCTGATTCGTATTGGGGGAACCCTGGGCCGGAGCAAGATGCGTGCCACGCCCGCGGCGCACGCCGTTTCGGGCACTTAGGCGCATCCCACCCGCGAGCCGCGCAGGATCTGCAAGCCGGCGCGCAAAAGTTGCGGCTCCGTCGGTTCGCGCACGCAGCGCTCTCCGCTGGGACTCGGGTACGATAGCACTCGACGAGGAAGCGCGACCGGAGACGGATCATGAGCCTTGCCGATCACGATTGCGTGCCGTGCCGCGGCGGCGTGCCGCCGCTCGAGCGAAGCCGCGCCGAGGCGCTGCTCAAGGAGCTCGACAGCGAATGGCGGCTGAACGAGGCCGGCCATCTCGAGCGCACGTTCAAGTTCAAGAACTTCAGGGACGCGCTTCAGTTCGCGAATCGAGTCGGCGAGATCGCCGAAGAGCAGCAGCACCATCCGGATCTGCACGTGGCATGGGGGCGCTGCACGGTGGAGGTGTGGACGCACAAGATCGACGGG
>Ga0079224_100003617_pt1 | contig 19607 bp, 16 predicted proteins | sample Stecom2015_FD_80414 | JGI IMG/M metagenome (GOLD analysis project Ga0079224, IMG submission 80414) | Agricultural soil microbial communities from Utah to study Nitrogen management - Steer compost 2015 | ecosystem: Environmental > Terrestrial > Soil > Agricultural land | place: USA: Utah... | reverse complement strand
GGCTTTGCTAACGATAAAAGTTGAGAAATGACATGTTCAGCGCTATTCAATTCATCAATCATCAATGTAACATGTCTTTTTTGTTCAGAAGAAAACGAATTTTCTTTCTCAAAAACTTGCAAAAATCCCTTCACAACCGTCAGAGGATTCCTAATTTCATGAGCTACCGCAGCAGCTAATTGTCCAGATATCTTCAAACGTTCAGACTGCTTTATTTGTTCGTAATACACTCTTTGTTGCTTCATTCTTTCATTTGTTAGATAAAAGATAAAATAGATGAGTACTTGGCTAGCAGTAAAATTAATTAAGCTCCCTACTAAGTCTCGCTCTAAATAGATGTATTGTTGCTCTTGATTTATAAAAAGAATATATCCAAACAAAAACATGACTAAGACATAGTTTAATACCAATGAAAAATAAAATAGCTTTTTATCAAATAACAAAATGGAAAGGGCAGGTATAAAACAAAGAAAAATAAAGGCAGAACCCGTTTCTGGATATAATAGAAAAATGGTATAAAAGTATATGGATGTTACCAGGATTATACAAAGTCTAAGAGTACCTGTACTCTTTTTAGGATAAAGCAAGAGACACACAGACAAAACGAACACGAGTATAACATGTATAATGTAACCAAGATTGTATTCTCCAACATACGGGTTATCAATGAATAAGCCCATTAACATGATGGCTATAATAATCCAAACGACAATATAGTATATTTTTTTATGTAATTGATTCGTTAACTCCTTCATACTTACCTCTTTATGCATTAATTTACACCCATCTTTTAAATATACCATTTATTGTGTTGTAATAGACAATCAATAGTATTTGTTGATAAATATTTCAAATACAAACTGTGAATCGACAAAAATATTGGGAATTCGACAAAAGCGGTTGACCTTTTATTCAGAAACCTATAGACTTTTTACATATTTCTAAAAAAATGAGGGTTCGTTAATGAAAGAAGTATTATTTAGGAAAAAAAATCTCGGGGAGTTACTTAAAAATAAAGGAAATATCCAGTTACCAAAAACGCTAGGTGCCTTTGACTTAATGCTGCTTGGTGTGGGTGCCATTGTCGGTACTGGGATATTCATTCTTCCTGGGACAGTAGCCGCGAGTCACGCTGGACCAGCTATCGTTTTTTCCTTTATTATTGCTGCTATCGTCTGTGCATTGGCAGCCATGTGTTATTCAGAATTTTCTTCTACCGTACCCGTAACGGGTAGTGCCTATACGTATGCTTACATCGTATTTGGTGAGTTAATCGCTTGGTTAGTTGGATGGGCTCTGTTGTTAGAATATGGACTAGCAGTTGCGGCAGTTGCAACAGGTTGGTCTGCCTATTTAAGTGCCTTGTTAGAAGGTTTTAATATTACCATTCCAAAGGCAATCTCTGGTTCATTTAATCCAGCTGATGGAACATATGTAAATGTACCAGCTATAGCGATTATATTTGCCACTGCTTTTCTCTTATCGCGTGGAATTAAAGAATCCACGAAGGTTAATATGATCATGGTATTTATAAAAGTAGGTGTGATTCTACTCTTTATTGGAGTAGGTATTTTTTATGTTAAACCTGATAATTGGCAACCATTCATGCCTTTTGGAATGAGTGGGGTTATAAGTGGGGCGGCCCTTGTTTTCTTTGCTTATCTTGGGTTCGACGCCGTTTCATCGGCTGCAGAAGAAGTAAAAAATCCACAACGTAACATGCCAATCGGAATTATTGGATCATTATTTATCTGTACCCTACTTTATGGAGCTGTTTCCCTTGTTTTAACTGGGATGGTTTCATATACAAAACTGAATGTAAGTGATCCAGTTAGCTATGTGATGCAGTTGGTTCAACAAGATTGGGTGGCTGGTGTTATATCACTTGGTGCAGTCGTTGGAATGATGACTGTTATTCTTGTTATGTCCTATGGAGGAACTAGACTACTATACGCGTTTGGCCGTGATGGATTATTACCGAAAAGTATGTTCGAACTTAGTAAAAAATATAAAACTCCCGTTAAAAATACATGGGTATTTGCAACACTCGTAGCTTTTTGTGCTGGCTTCATTCCATTATCTAAACTAGCCGAATTGGTCAACATTGGAACCTTAATCGCATTTATGATTGTTTCAATCGGTGTTATTTACTTGAGAAAGAATAAAAACTTACCTACCACTGGTTTTAAAGTCCCTTTCTTTCCACTCTTACCGATTGTATCTTTCTTATCATGCATATTCTTAATGTCCCAGCTCTCAACCTTCACATGGATTGCATGCGGAATTTGGTTTATAATTGGAATCCTATTCTACTTCATATATGGCCAAAAGCACAGCAAGATGAATTAGAACATGGGGACGGTTCTACTGTTCTCCTATTTTTTTCCACACGCTTACTATCGAAAATATAAACCATTATTAAAGCACCAACCCAGCAGGGTTGGTGCTTTGCTATAATCCTTTTTATAGATAATCAGAAGTATCGATCAACCTTTACAATTCAACTATTTAATATCAATATTTCCTTTAAACGGTTGGTTCATTGCTACAATTTGAGGTTCACCGCTTGCCGTTTCACCTTCCCAAACTACGAAAGAAGCTACCCACTTATTCGAAGGGTTCTGGCTATCATTCTTTGTAAGTACCGTCCGAACCGTATACGTTTTGCCTTGTTTATCTTTTCCCTGCCATTGCAATGTTACTGTTTCAGATGTCGCTAACCATTCTAACTCTTCAAAGCTAACATCGATCCCTCTTGGTGTTGTATGCAACCTTGAACTTCCACTCACAACACCCTCTTGATCTCGCTGCCAATTAATCTGTGTATGAATTCGATGGACATTAGAGCCGGGTTTAGACGACTCTACCTGAACTTGTACATGTCCGTTCACTTTTACCTCAGTAGCTTCTGCTACATATTTTGCGATCTTCGCTTCTGTAATGCTATTCCAAGCATTGGCACTATTGCCATGTCCTAAGATACGTACATATCTAGCTGGTGTCTTGTCGAAATTGAACATTTCCAGCTCTAGTGTATTGCCATTGCTCTGACCGCTGAATTTTCGCTCCCATTGCTCTCCATCGACAGAAAGCTCAATATCAATGAGTGATCTCCGCTTATCACCATTGTGAAAAGCCAATAGAACAGAACTGATGGAGTGAACTTCTCCTAGATCAAACTGAACCCATTGTTCCCCTTCTGCGGACCAGCGTGTACTTAGATCTCCGTCCAACATATTTTCTGGAACGTTTCCATCATCAGCACTTGCTACAACTTCTGCGATGTCTACATATTGAAGTTGATCAGGTTGTAAGGTTTGCGTGTAAGTTAACACATATTCAGTAATAATCCCAGGATTATCCTTGTTCTCGACCTGAATCACTGTTCGATCAGATAGTTTCTCCGCTTGAATAATGTGGACATTATGTCCGCCTTCTGCTGTTACATAAGGAGCATCCAACATATCAAGAGGTATTTCTACCTGATAAGCAAATTTCTCAGGATCAAAACCTTCAAGTGGAACACCATTGACATGAATCATTTGGATAGTGGACAAATGGTCCGCCTCTGGTGTATCCAGAGCCTCTCCACCAACTGGAGTTTCCGCAATGTTTTTAATGGCCACTTCACCTAAACGATCCTTTAGTTGCTGTAAATACAAGCTTTGTGGTGCAACATGTTTGCCATGACTATCCCAATAAGCATCTTCACGCGGCCGTGGATCATTATCGTTTGGCCAATTTCCTTGACGACTTTCACCTACATGACCGATTGCATAGTTTTGTGCAGTCGGCGGTGATTGTGCAATTAAGTTACCTTCCGTGTTCCATGCCACATAATTGGCTCCTGACCAACCATGTCCTGTACCGTACGAGGCACGATCTTGGAAGGCTATATTACCTTTGATATTGTCGTATAAGCCCCCTACAGACCAACGATGATGCGGTTCACTATTGGTGTATTCATTCTCAGATGTACTATCCAAAAACACATTAGGACCTGGTACACGTGAATTAACGACAAAGGCATGTCTAAAATGTTCCGCATGAACACGTTGTGTCAATGCCAATTGACCACTGTAATTATAGGCATATCGACGTGAACCCGCAATTTCTCCAACTGGTTCTAACGCACGGCTATCTTGAACCGTAATCCCTTTTGCGTTTCTCCCAATGTCAGCTAGGGCATATTCCAAATGGAATGCATCAATATTTCGCACCCATGCATCTTTGACATTATTTAAGGATACAAAATTTCTTGCTTTATTCTCATCCGCGTAATAATCTTCGCCATTATGTTGCTTAATCACGCTTGGGTCAAATTCTACCTTCACACGCAGGTTCTCAACACCAACGTTCTCAATTCGACCTTCATCTGTATATTGAAAAATCTCACCTCCGCCCCACTGGCGTTCGATTGCATTCGCAATTGGCGCATCAACCGAAATGGAATTACCATCAATCTCTGTAATCACCCGGTCAAAGTCAAGGGAAAACGGTGACCATTGTACAATACTCTCTCCACCTATAATTTGGTCCATATCAATCTCATGAATCCATTGATCGTTCCCGTGTCGGCGTACCATTACAGTGTCGCCAACCTTAAACCCTGAGGCATCTTCCACCTTAAAAGTACGAGCCCCTGCAGGCACATATAGCTCCGTAATCTCAGTACCACTATTTTCAACAATCGTCGGAGCGCCCGAACCAATCACTTGTAAAACATCTCTAGATTTTTTGCCTGTAGCATAAAGAATCGTGCCATCTTCGCCAGAGCCCTTTCCTCGAAGAACCACTCCATCAGCAGAGATCGTTAGCGTCTCACCAACTTCGAACGTTCCACGTTCTAGCACAACCGCTCCGCGGAATCCATCCTCCATAATTGGCATTTGGGATACTCGATCGATAGCATCCTGGATACGTGCCGTATCATCTCCTTCTCCTGGTTCTACAACGACTCTAGCCTGTACATCTGGAAGTTTCACACCTCCGCCTTTATAGCCGCTATGCGAGAAATCTAAGATACGATTGCCCTTATAATCTGGCACATATTGCATTTTGCCGTCTTCACCAAGATAAGCGATTTTACTCTGGCCTTCCGTAATGTCTTCAGAATTGCGTACAGTAAAATAAAAAGTGTCATAAACTGGTGCTTGATTCGTCGGAGTCAACGTCAACTCCAGCTTGTAGGTACCTTCTGTATCCACTGTTCCTGAGATCAATAACTCTCCGTTTTCATTCTTATCTAATTCCAGAGAAACTGGCTGTTCAGATTTCCCTGTGCTGTCCAGTAATTGCCCTTCAATTTTCACATCTGTGTATGCTCTCATTTGCAATGCTGGGAAGCTTTTTCCCTTCTCTAGCACTGCAGGCTGACCAATCTTCGAAATGATGTCTTCACCTGACCAACTCGCATCAATGATGACATCATCCTTGTAATTTTTCACCACTACAAAGATTTCGGTTGAACGACTCCGCGAACCAAGTTCGACAGTCGCCCCCACTTTTGCCACTCCATGACCAACGACCGTCATTTTCCCGTGTTCATCTACCTCCACAATTTGGGTATCTGAGCTTTGATAGCTAACAGTTGCCTCTGATAAATCAGCCTCACCACCATCAGACATTTTCCCAGAAACACTCAATTGATGCTTGTCCCCAATCTCCAATTCGATTTCATCCCAAAAACCATAAGTTGTACCACTATCCTTAAGTGATACTTCTGTTAAAACACTGGCAGGTGCAGGAGTTGGCTCTTCATCCACATGGTAGATTTCTAATTCATATAGAAGAGCGACTCCAGTAGCATTGGGAGCAAAGCCGATTCGTACATAACGCGAATTCACAGGTTCGATTACAAAATTTTCAATTGTATTAGCAGGGGGAAACCCATGTACATATGCTTCTTCCCAGTTTTCTCCATCGCTAGAATATTCCACAGAGTATTCATTAATAATTTCTTCATTTACATTCAAGACTACTTTATTCCATTCTGTTTCTTCACCTAAATCTACTGTAATAGTTGGTCGAGCATCCCCCGAAAGGGCACGCCAAAACGTTTTTACATCACCATCCACCGCGTTGGATCCTGGTGTTCCACAACTATTACAAAAGCTCGTGACCGTAACGTTTTTACCTAATGCAAGATTTTCATTATTTTCTGCTGCATGGCTACTTGGCAAATGTAAGAAGATTGCACCTAATACAGTCATAAACACTACCATTACATGTACACTAAACCGAAACCGCTTCACCCTCATACCCTCTCCTAACTTTGATTGTTTTCTAAAAAACTATTAAACTCGTATTGTATTTATCCATGTATCAGCTCCTTTGTTCGCACGATATGTAAGCGCTTACTACAAGAGGAGTCTATCATGTGACCGGAAAAGTATGGTATTGGTTTAATTACGTATAATTGTGTTATTTTTGGATTTTTCTGAAAATGATTAAAAAGACCCATTACTACCTTTTCAAACTCAATCAACTACCATGTAAAAATACCTATAGAATAATTGCATCAAGTATTTTGCTCATTTAACTAAAGGATATAAGCCAGTTACCGTTTCTAACGACTAAATAGGGTATGATTGTTGTCTTACATCAGATAAAATGAAAGCAACACCTATGAGAGGCGTTGCTCTTTAAATAGGCAGTACTTCTTGTTACTTACTCCCTTTTCTCGGTATAAAATTCCGAACAAACCTATATTTTTTCTGATCATGATGTGCGTATAGATAGCCGAATACACTGAAAACAATCGCCCCAATCAAATTGACAAACAAATCCTTCATTGTATCAATTAGTCCAATATCAAGATATCCATCGTAAATAACAGTCTCTATCATATTTCCAGAATCGTCTTTGCTTTCAATAACTGTTCGTTGAATATTCTCTAGATGATGGACATTATTCTTTTCTACACCAATACTAACACTATCGATTCGTTGAACAATTCGGTCTTTCTGCATATCGAGATTCATCCATCGGTCTGCATAGTATTCAAAAAACTCCCACATAACCCCAACTGTCATAGAAAAAGAGAAAGTAACAATCGCAAGAAATAGTGGGGTTAAAGACATACCCTCGGCATTCTTATTTAACAGATAAACGAGAGAAAAACCGACACCTGCAGCTAGAAATCCATTAAGCGTATGAAGCGCTGTATCCCATATTTTGAAATATCCATAAAAATCGCTCAGTTCTCCCAGAATCGTTGAACTAAAAACAAATAATAGAATAATCAATTCCAACACGTTAGGAATTTCAACCCTAAATAACCTTTCTACAAGCAACGGTATAGCGAATAACGCGAGCGTCAGCAATAAAATAAAAGTATTCCCCCACCTTTGCATATAGATTTGACTAACCAGCATCAAAATCACAATTACACGAAACACAACATATACGGCAACGATATTCCTGTCAGCCGTTTTCGTACTACTAGTGAAAAACCTTTTAAATAATTCCACGTATCCATTTCCTCCAATTAAGTATGAGATACATCTCTTTTTTTATATGTTTCTTTAAAAATTTCACCATAAATACTTCTATTCTCACTAAGTAGGGTATTCTAAAATCGATGTCATTAAACAAATTTATTAGCATTAAGTGGTTCTGAAATAAAAATGGACTCTTTCTTTTTTCAAAGAAAGAGTCCAAGTCTGAAGAATTCTTGTATGTAAGTCTCTACTAGGCATCATAATTTGGTTCATCCGATTCACTTGCTCGATAAAAGTCTTGTTCTGCTTCAATATACTGTCGGGTATACTGATTAAATTCTTCTATAATTTTTCCCATCTCTTGGGTACGCATATTTATTTCAAGAATTTGTTGATTAAGGCTTCCAATATCAATTTTTTCATCTTCCAATTGTTGATAGAATGTTTTTTGTAATTGCAACGTTTCATGGTAATCTTTAAAAAACGTATCCATTAATATTTTACGTTCTTTCATAACTGTTAGTAGTTTTGTAGCCTCATTCTTTTGTGCATCATCTTTCATCTTTTTAATGGATTTCTCAATTTTGGATGACGTGTTATAGGCCTTATTAAAACTTTCCTCTGCTTGATCTAATAGCTGTTGTTGTTTGGTCACATATGTTTTTCCGTCTTCAATCTTCTGATGCAACAAGTCCTTATCTGATATAGTTAGATTAATCAAATCATAATAGAGTAACCGAGCATTTTCTCTAGTTTCTAATAGTTCAAGTTGAGTAGTGGAGAATTCTTTTTCTAACTCAGTAGCTTTATCCATTACTTTTTCAATTTTGGTAACCTGTTTTGAGCTGGACTGGCATCCATTCAGTATAAAAGAAAATGCAATCATTAATGTAAGAACAAATCGTACTTTCTTCAAACTTAGGTACCTCCCACTTACTTAACTGGACGACATCGCCCTTCACATGGAAATGTTAATGGAGGAGAGTCGTTAGTTAATATTTTTGTTTTATAGCCTTGTTCTTTCAAATAAGATAATAATTTAGGTAAATGCTTTACGGTCTCTTGTCTATCATGAAGAAGGATGACTGGGGTTAATCCTTTTTGTTTCATTTCTTCAATTTCTTGAATTGTATGTTGAACATAGCTTTTATTGTTCAGCTTCCAATCAAGACTATCAACATTCCAATCCCAAATCTTAAAATTATATTGGGCTAACATATAACGCATTCCTTCTGTTAAATAAGGGATACTTCCATAGGGTAATCGAATCACTTCAGTACTCATCCCTGTAACTTCACTTAAAATCTCTTGGTTTTCCAACATTTCTTCTAATGGAGCAGTTTCGTTACGGTAAATCTTGTATACATCATGAGTCATTCCATGTAAGGCAAGACCAAATCCCTCTTCGTGCATACGTTTCACAACTTCTGGATATTGTTTTATATTTGGGCCGACCATAAAAAATGTAGCATTCATGTGATAATCACTTAAGATATCCAATAATTCGTCTGTAACATTTGTTGGTCCATCATCAAAGGTCAGATAAATGGCATTTTCCTTTTGGTCGATTTTATTTTGCTTTGCATACTCTTTTTTTCTAGTAACTTCACTTTTTTCGTTTGTACTTTCAATAATAGATCGGCTTAAAGTTGAATCAGTAAAAGCTACCAAAGGCTCAACGGAAAACGGGATCACAGCCATTGTATTCTCAGCTTGATTATCTTTTTCTTTCGCTAATTTCTTTTGATTATCACCAAAAAGTCCTGATATAAGTACAATCAGAACAATGAAAAGAACCGAAACTGCAATCTTCCCTCTTCTATTTAACCTCTTACGACTACGCACTTTTTATCCCCCATCACCAGATTGCTATTTATTTTTTACAATTAATTTCATAATTCTACAAAATTTTTACACTACTTATTTACCATATCATAAGTGCTATATTTAATTAAAGAGATTTACTAACAATCTGATAATAGTTTTTGAGTAAATAAAAACTTTTACACAAGGCTTCTTCACGTCATCCCATTATTTTTTTGAAAAAGCTGGATTTTAACTAGAAATCTATCATATGATTATTAAGAATAGTTCAAATCGTCCAAAGGGAAGGAGCATTTCCAATGACACAAGAAATAAGACATACATACTATAAAGAATTGATTGACCTAAAAGATGTAAAAGAAGTCGAAGCCCAAATTCAAGGTTTACTCGAGGTTCCGATAGAATCCACTTCTGACCTAGAAAAATGGGTGCAAAGCGAAAAGGATTTAATGGTTAAGATCACTGAGGCAATGACAGGTCACCAAGTCGACTTCTATCGAAATACGGAGGACGCAGACATCAAATCAACATACCTTCACGATCAGCAGGTTATTCAACCTCTTCTAATGAAATATGAAGCAAAATTGAATGAGAAATTCTGTGGATCTCCATATGTAAATCAATTGGATGAAAAACGTTATGGATTGATGCGACGAGTTCGCGAGTCCAAAATGAAACTGTTCAGAGAAGAAAACATTCCATTAATGGTGCGAGAACAAGAGTTATGTACGAGATATAGTGAAATCATGGGAGGATTAACCGTTGAATGGGAGGGAGAAGAAAAACCTTTTCCATTTATCCAATCCCAACTTGATAATCTTGATAGGGCTGTAAGAGAAAAAGCATATGTCAAGATAGGATCTACCTTTCGTCAAATTAAACCCGAAATGGATGCCATTATGGATGAGCTCGTTCAACTACGTCATCAAATTGCATTAAACGCAAGTTTTGAAAATTATCGTGATTATATGTTTGTAGCTAAAAATCGCGAGTACAGTGTCCAAGATTGTTATGATTTTCATGAGAATGTAGAAAAGCATATTATCCCCGCATGGGATCGACTTGCAGACGTCTTTAAGTCCAAGCTTGGTGTCGATACCTATCGCCCTTGGGATAACTCCGCAAAGTTGATGAAAAAACCACCTTACTCAGAAGTGACAGAGCTTATGGATGGTGTTTCTGAAATGCTAGGGAAGACCGATCCATATTTTAAAGATCGTTTCGATTACATGAGAGAAAATGGGTTACTAGATCTCGGCGACCGAAAAGGAAAAAGCCCTGGTGGCTTCTGTACTTCCTTACCTGTTTCAGGAGATACCTTTGTGTTTGCGAACTTTAGCCCTTCCTTCTTTTCTTTAATTGCATTAATTCATGAAATGGGCCATGCGGTGAATGGATACCTCGAGTTTTCCAAACACGGACCTATTGAAGACTATCAACATCGTATGGAAGTGGCTGAATTGTATTCGCATGGGATGGAATTGCTCCTTCTGGATAAACTTGATCGTTTTTATCCAGATGAGGAAGATTTTAAGAATGCACAACGTGAAGAGTTAAAACGAGCATTTACAATGTTATATGGTCCATTATCTGGAGACCTCTTCCAGCATTGGATGTATACGAATCCTCAACATACAGCAAAAGAGCGTGATGAAAAATACTTTGAAATCTCAAAACGCTATGGCTTACATCCAGTCGATACGTCTGGGCTAGAAGAAGTAATTGGAATGAGCTGGATAGGCACTTTACATTATTTCGAAGTACCTTTCTATAATATTGAATACTCCATTTCAATGCTTGGTGCACTACAATTACTTGAAAATTATCAAAAGAACCCTGAGCAAGCTATCGAAGCCTTTAAAAAAGGCGCAGGTGCGGACTACAATCAATCGATCGCAGCTATTTATCAAGAAACTGGGGTAGACTTTGATTTTACAGAGCCAGCGGTTAAGCGAATGGGTGAATTCCTAGAAAAAGTTATTCAAGAGATTCATTAAGATAGTTGGAACACTTAGGACGGTTCTAAATATGGTCCATTCAGGAAGTGTTCCCCAAATTGAGGTACAACTAGTGAGTTTTTCTAGTTGTGCCTTTTTTGTGTGAAGGGTGAAAGTAGGAAAGGATTTTGTTCACTGTCAGAATAATAGGGTACTAGCTAAAAGACCCATACTTCGTCCATTTAACCTGACGAAATAAGGGTCGATTTTGTGAATGGGAAGAGTATAGAATGATTGACGAGATACATTCTATACTTTATTACAACTCGTTTTATTGATCGATTGTTACCATTTTTAATGGAGCTGCAATGAGTTCCTCAACTTTATTCCCTTGCAAGATATCTCTTGCAGCATCTATAGCTAACTTTCCAATTAAATCTGGTTGTTGAGCTACTGTTGCTTCCATTTTCCCTGCTTTTATTGCATTGAGTGCATCTTCATTTCCATCAAATCCGATGACCTTAATATCTTTTCCAGAGCTATTAATCGCTTCTAACGCTCCTAATGCCATTTCATCATTATGTGCAAACACAGCTTTAATATCTGGATTTGCTTGCAATAGATTTTCCATCACAGTCAAGCCCTTTGTCCGATCAAAATCAGCCGCTTGTTTTGCGGTTACATTTAATTGTTGATCTGCAACATTATGAAATCCCTGACCCCGTTCACGAGTTGCAGATGCCCCAGGCACTCCTTCTAATTCAGCGACAAGCACATCTTTACCTAGCTTTTCTACTATATAGTTGGCAGCCATTTCCCCGCCTTTTATATTATCCGAAGCAACTAATGTCTCTACTTTTCCTTTATCAGCAGAACGGTCCAAAGTAATCACTGGTATCCCAATATTATTAGCTGATTGAACCGCTGTTGAAATGGCAGCAGAATCGGTTGGATTGATGAGTAGAGCATCTACACCTTGCTGAATTAGATCTTCTACATCATTTACTTGCTTAGCTGAATCATTCTGTGCATCGACAATTATGACTTCCATTCCCAAAGCTTCTGCTTCATTAATCACCCCATCTTTTAAGGAAACAAAAAATGGGTTATTTAATGTAGAAACTGATAAACCTATTTTTATATCTTCCAAACTATCTTTTTTATCTGGTTTTGCCCACTCAGGAGGTTCCATTGAACAAGCACTTAGGAGCAAAAGTGTTAGTGATAAACATACAACGATTAATTTTTTCATCTAAATCTCTCCTTATGCTATTTCTTACGGTCAAGTAATACAGCAAATAATATTACGATCCCCTTCACGACCATTTGATAAAACGATGATACTCCAAGTAGATTCAATCCATTGTTTAATGTCCCGATAATTAAAGCACCAATCAATGTCCCAACAATTCTTCCTTTACCACCCGCTAAGCTTGTCCCACCTAGTACAACTGCAGCAATTGCATCAAGTTCGTATGATGTACCTGCAGTTGGTTGAGCTGAATTTAAACGAGATGTTAGAATTGCTCCAGCTAAAGCTGCAAGCATTCCTGAAAGGCCATAAATCATGACTTTTACTCTCGGTACTTTAATCCCTGAAATAAGGGCGGCTTTTTCATTTCCACCAATTGCATATGTTTTACGTCCAAATGGAGTTTTGTGAAGGACTATATAAAGTACAATAAATGTGATCATCATTGTGATGGCTGGAACAGGTATTCCAAGAAAATAACCGCGTCCAAATAATTGAAATAATTCATTTTCCCCAAGTCCAGTAATTGGGTTACCACCAGTATAAACAAGTGTAAGTCCCCTAAAGATTGTCATTGTTGCTAGTGTCACAATAAACGGAGCCATTTTTCCTTTTGTAATGAACAATCCGTTAACAATTCCCATCAAACCACCGAGAATACAACCTATAAAAATAGCAAGAATCGGGTCTACACCTGATACAATCATTCCTGCCGTTAAAGCACTCGATAAAGCCAGAATAGCTCCGACAGATAGATCAATCCCACCTGTTAAGATAACAAAAGTCATACCAAAGGCTATTAGTGCATTAATGGAAACCTGCCGTAATAGATTTAAAATATTTAATGGTTCTAGAAAGCTAGGATTTAATACAGAAACGATTACAATTAATAAAATTAAACCTAAAAACGGTCCTAACTTTTGAGTGATAGTATTCATCATCGTTGTCTTAGTAGGTTTTACTCCTGCATTCATGGAATTCATGTTACTGACCTCCTGTTGCTAATGTCATAATTTTTTCTTGAGACGCATCTTCTTTCATTAATTCGCCTGTCACTTTTCCTTCATGTACGACGAGAATTCGATCACTCATACCCAGGATTTCAGGTAATTCGGAAGATACCATAATGATTGCCACGCCTCGATCGGTAAGTTCATTCATCAATTGATAAATTTCTCGTTTTGCTCCAACATCTACTCCCCTAGTTGGTTCATCTAATATTAGTATTTTCGGACCTATGCCAACCCACTTAGCAATGACCACTTTTTGCTGATTTCCACCGGATAACTTGCCAACTGCAATTTCTGCTGACTCGGTCTTAACAGTTAGCCGTTTGATTAACATTTGGACAAAATCAGATTCATCTTTTTCATTAATAATCCCTTTTGGAGCAAAGCTTGATAGGGTTGGTAACACCATATTATCTTTTATTGAAAAATCGAGAATTAACCCTTCATCTTTTCGATCTTCAGTAATAAATCCAATTCCAGATTTAACAGCTTGTTCTGGTGATTTAATCGTTACTTTCTCACCGTTCAGCCAAATCTCTCCTTTATCGATTGGATCCAGACCGAAAATAGCTCTCATGATTTCAGTCCTACCAGCTCCCATTAATCCAGATACCCCAACAATCTCTCCTGCTTTAACAGAAAAACATACATCTTCAAATTTTCCTTTTTTCGTTAAACCCTTTACTTGAAGAACTGTATCGCCAGGGGTTGGATTTCGTTTAGGAAATCGATCGGTTAATTCCCGTCCAACCATTTTACGTACAACCTCATCAAAGTTTGTTTCGGGAATTGCTTTTGTATCAACTGTTTTTCCATCACGCATTACTGTAATCCTGTCACAAATCGTAAAAATCTCTTCCATTCGATGAGAAATATAGACAATGGATACGCCTTCTTTTTTCAATGAAGCAATCACTTCAAAAAGTTTACTTATTTCCCTTTCAGTTAATGCTGCTGTTGGTTCATCCATAATTATGACCTTTGCATCCGTCATTAAAGCCTTTGCGATTTCAATCATTTGCTGTTCTCCAACAGAGCAAGACCCTGCTTCCTTATCTAAAGAAATGTTTACCGCTAATCTATCAAACTGTTTCTTGGCTAGCGCTTTCATCTCTTTGGTTCTTAAAAGACCAAATGAATTTTTTAGTTCTTTTCCAATAAACAAGTTTTCTAGAACAGTCATATCAGGCCAAATATTCAATTCTTGATGAATAAACGTAATCCCAAATTGCTCTGCTTCTTTAGGGTTCTTAAAATAGGTTTCTTTCCCATCAATTGTGATCGTTCCTTTATCGCGAGAATGTAGCCCAGTCAATACATTCATCATAGTCGATTTACCAGCGCCATTTTCCCCCATTAGGGCGTGTACTTCTCCAGCTTCTAATTCAAAATCAACACCTGTCAAAACTTGATTGGTACCAAATGCTTTATAGATGTTTTCCATCATAATTTGCATGTTAATCACCTCAATTATTAGAAAAATACTCCTGATTGCAATATACAGTTCGCATATGGTTTAATTTCGCCCGTACGAATAACTGCCTTTGCTTGTTTCGTTAATTGCTTAAATTCCTCATGGGAAACTTGTTCTATTGGTAACTCTGCAAATTTTTCTTTTAAAATGCCCGCTTGTTCAGGGTTTTCACGTTCAATCTCAGAGGCAATCACCACTTTTTCAATGACCATATCTTCTGCAACTGCATGTACGACATCATTAAATGAAGGAAAGCCAGGTTTGATCGCTAAATCAATTTTCGTAACTCCTTCTGGAATAGGTAGGCCTGCATCCGCTATTACAATAAAATCTGTATGCCCAAGGTCGGTTAAAACCTTGGAAATATGACTGTTTAATATTCCTAAACGCTTCATTTTATAAACACCCTTCAACTTCTTCTCTTGTTGGCATGCCACCCTGTGCACCAAATTTTGTTACAGATAATGATGCAGCACGATTAGCAAAACGAATACTATCTTGAATGTTTTTTCCTTCCGCTACTGCAACAGCAAATGCAGCATTAAATGTATCCCCTGCCCCTGTTGTATCAACAGCCTCAACAGAGTACGATGGAACAACCACTTCTTTTTCACCATCGTGATAACGGACTCCGTTTTTACCTTCTGTAACTAATAATTTATTTGGATACTTTTTTAATACTTCATGAATATCCTCGTTTTCAAAAAGGATTGATGCCTCTGTTTCATTTGGCGTTATATAAGTTGCCTTTTCTATCACCGATGTTTTAATAGGTCGAGCCGGTGCTGGATTAAGTAAGAGTGGAACATCATTTGCAAAACAGATTTCTGCCACATATTCCACCGTTTCCTCAGGAATTTCTTGCTGGATTAATACAATATTGGATGTACGTATTGTATCTATTGCTTTTTCAACAAAATCAGGTGTGACAGCATCATTAGCACCTTTTACCACGATGATGCTGTTATCACCATCTGCAAGCGTAATATGTGCTGTTCCTGTTTCAAAATGTGTAACCCGTTCCACATTGTTTATAAGAACATGATTTTCAGTAAAATTCTTGATTATCTCTTCACCAAATCCATCATTCCCTACACATCCTACCATTGACACTTCAGCGCCTAGTCGGGCAGCTGCGACAGCCTGGTTGGCGCCCTTGCCACCAGGTACTGTCTTAAAACTCTCACCAAGAATTGTTTCTCCTTTCATTGGACGCTTTGAAGCGGTTACAACTAAATCTATAGACGAACTTCCAATTACAGTCATTTTAACCATCTTTCTCAACCCTTCTTGTCGTTTCTCGTTCAATAAAAGCCACTGGCATTTGAATATTTTTTTCGGTTATTGGTTGTTTTTCAATTATTTTTATCAACAATTTTGCTGCTTCTCTTCCCATATCATAGGCTGGTTGCCTAATGGTAGAGAGTGGTGGATATAGCAATTTGCTAAGTGGAATATCATCGTAGCCGATAATTTGCAAATCCTCTGGAATTGATTTTCCCCTCCTAAGTGCTTCATGTAACACTGCTGCCGCACTTAGATCATTACTTGCAATTACACCATCAGTATCTGGAAAATTGTCAAATAAAGTTTTTGCAACTCTTTCAGCATCATTAAAGCTGAAAGATGAGGAGATCACTTGAAAATCCACATTCGAATTACAAAGTTCTTCAACAGCACCTTTAAATCTATCCTGCGCCGTTCGCATTTCCATGGGACCTCTAAGGACAGCAATTCGTTTGCTACCACGTCTGATTATTTCTTTAGCTGCTAATCTTCCTCCAGCAAAACCATCTGCATAAACAGAAGGATAACTATTTGTATTACGGTCTAGAAATACTACAGGAAAAGATAAGTCTTCATAATGTTTTGTATCTACCTGGGCTCTAGCTGAGATAACACCTGTTACATTATTTTGCTTAAAGGTCTGTATATAATCGATTTCTTTCTCAGGTTTTTCATCGGCATTACCAATAATTAAATGAAGCCCTTGTTCTTGCACTTCATCCTCTACTCCCCGAGCTAGCTCAGGAAAAAATGGATTTCGGATATCTGGAAGTAATAATCCGATTAATCTTGATTTTTTCTTAAAAAGCGATCTTGCCACTTCATTTGGTTTATAGTTTAATTCTTTAATTGCTTCATTTACTAATTTCCTAGTATCTTCATGTGCATAGCCTTTATTGTTAAGTACTCTTGAAACAGTCGCCACGGATACTCCGGCTCTCTTCGCGACATCTCGTATCGTAGCCATTCATTCACCCCACAATGAGTAACCTGCTATGTAATCCGATTGTGTAACCGGTTACAGATAGTATGTTAGCATAATTTTTTTAGTGATACAATATTTATTTTTAAATTGACTGTTTTGGTTTGCCTCCAAAGACATAATCATAGTGAGTAGGGTCTAGTATACCTTTAGCTAAAAAATAACTCCCCTTAAGGTGAACAGATGATTAATCTCATCTGTCCCTTTAGGGGAGCCTATCACCTTTTGTTAGATTTAAAAATAGCTGTTAAATAAAAACAATCAGTACTTTTATGTTTTTTCTTCATTAGTAGTTGAAACTACGGGTTTGGTTAAAAGCCAACCTTTTCCAAGTACAACCCCTCTGCATCCGCCATGCGACCAGTTTGAATTCTTTCTTTGGATTCGAGAATACTAGGGATTGAGGTAGCATCCTTCTCTTCTAATCCAACTTCGATTAACGTCCCGACAATTTTTCTCACCATATTGTAAAGGAAGCCGTTACCTCTTATTTTAATCTCGATAAAGCCCTCATTTTCATCTATCTTAAGTGAGTATATTTCACGTACCATCGACTTTTTCTTCGACTTTGCATTGGAATAGGATGTAAAGTCATGCTTACCTAGAAAATATTGAGATGCTTTTCTCATTTTTTCGATATCAAGCTTTTCCTCCACATGCATACTGTACTTTCTCATAAAAGGATGTGTATATGGCATATTCCAAATTTTATATAAATAGGTTTTATCTTTCGCATTATAGCGCGCATGAAAACGATCATGAGTTAGCGTAACATCGACGACACTAATATCATTCGGTAGATATTTATTTAAATAATGCATTACTTCATCTTCTGTTGCATTGTTACGCATCTTAAAATTAGCAATTTGACCTAGAGCATGTACACCTGCATCTGTTCTTCCAGACCCGATGATTTCAATCTTTTCTCCTGCCAACTCAGATAATACATTTTCAATTTTTCCTTGGATCGTTTTGTCACTGTTACCAAGACGTTGCCAACCCTTGTAACGGCCACCGTCGTACTGAATGGTTAATTTATAATTGTTCATTACTTTCTCCTTGTTTATATACTTTATCGGTTTAATATCAATCATAATATATAGTTAAAAAATACGCTCTCTTATTATATTGATTTAAAACTTTTGTTCTCTAACACAATTATTTTTTCATTTGACGATCTACCAACTTCCTTTGTGTACTCAACAAGTTGGAGAATATTATTACAGCATTGTTTCGCCCCTAACACTAATAAGGGAACCCCAATAAAGTCAATATGTAACCCTCGAGAAAATAATCCTCCCATCGTCATTGCAAATGGAACAGTTGGAGATGTATTGGAAAAAATAATTTTTTCATGTACTCCATATTTTTGTTGCATTAATACACTTATGTTTTTTAATGCTGGAATCACTAACTTATTCCTTTTTCGACCAATCGTATAAACAGCATTACCCTCTTCATCACATCCATGATAAATAAGTTTACCAAAGTCATCCTTCGATAATTTATTAAAATAGTCAACTTGTAATATTTCTTCTTTCGTTAGCTTTCGATTAGTAGGTAATTTTTTCAAATGATACGCTGCAGCTAGTGCCGTACTGTGTGTCCCCGCATAATCATCATAAATATATATCACAAAACCACCCTTTTAATATTAGTGAATTATACATATTATCACCACCTATTTGAACATTCACTCATTCCTACTTAATTCTTACACTTAACGGATTAATAAAAAAAAGAAAGTAGGAAACACTCAATAGGAGAGGTGATATGTACGATGGATTTTCCTACAATACATACAAATGTTTGGGATGCTGTCATCGCCGTTCCCGTCGTATTGGTTGTTACACAACTAATAAAAAGTCTTTTGAAAGTTCCAAAAAAATACATACCTACTATTGCAACTATTTTAGGATTAGGAATATCCATTTTTATTAGTCACCGACACAATCTAGCTGCTGGGATATTTATGGGGTGGTTTTATGGTTCTGCCGCAATAGGTTCATACGCATCTTTAAAAACCTCTATTTTGGCATTTAGAAATGAACAGGAGAATGAATAGCCCGAAAAGGGACTATTTGTTTTGCTTAGGAGTTATATAAGAAATTTTGATGTAAGATATTTATTGATAAATTTAATAACTTTGGGGGAATCCTTCTTGAAGAAAAAATGGGTATTTCTTATAAATATTGTTACAGCTATTATGTTAGTTGGATGTGCTCCATCAAAAGAAGAATCAGATCATAAGAAAAATAATTCCTCAGAACAAGATAAAAACAACGGTGAGAATATCAAACTAAAAGTTGGTAGTGAAGAAGACGATGTAAAAAAAGATGAAAAAAAATAGGTAATGGGCTTGTAATACTTTTATCTAGGAACTACCCTTTTGGGGTAGT
>Ga0079224_100003616_pt1 | contig 19608 bp, 16 predicted proteins | sample Stecom2015_FD_80414 | JGI IMG/M metagenome (GOLD analysis project Ga0079224, IMG submission 80414) | Agricultural soil microbial communities from Utah to study Nitrogen management - Steer compost 2015 | ecosystem: Environmental > Terrestrial > Soil > Agricultural land | place: USA: Utah... | reverse complement strand
GAGCGTGGCCGTATTCCAGCGAGAGCAGTTCATGATGAAACTCCACGCCTTCAAGCTGGTCGAAGTAAGTCATGGCGGCGTCATAATCCCCCTCGCCGTAACCGCTGACCAGCGCCAGCACGTAAACAGCGGCGTAGGCTTCGCCGGACAGGGCGCGGGCAGTCTCGGCCCATTCTCGCGCCTGATCGTAATCGCCGGCGCGATAAGCCACATAGGCAGCACCAACCAGTAGATCCTCATCGGTGAACACACCGGGATACTGCTGCACCGCAGCGTAGGCGTCTTCCGGGCGATCAAGATGCAGCAGCGCCTCCGCCAGCAGCCGCAGCGAGTAAGTATCGGACAGGTTTGCGGCGTAGCGTTTCTGGAGATAGGGCAGCGCGCTCTCATATTGTCCGGCGTAGTACAGATATTCCCCGGCAAAGTAAATGAAACGCACGCCCTGTGCGCCGGCTGCCTCGGCTGCTGCCAGAGTTTCGAGGAAGGCTTCTTCGTTATCCAGTTCCGCGTAAGCCAGGCTGGCACGCCATAACGCTTCGGGGTTATCGGGGTCGAGTGCGAGCGCCTGCTGCGCCGCTGCCAGCGACCCGGCAGCATCATCGATGCGCCAGTGCTGCAGCGCCTCGCTGCGGGCGATGTAACCCAGCGGATTATCCGGCGCGAGTTCAATGGCGCGGTCAGCATCGGCCAGCGCCGCATCCCCATCACCAATCAGCGCGTTCAGCATGGAGCGAGCGGCCAGCGCGTCGATATTGTCCGGCTCCGCGTCCAGAATCTGGTTCAGGCGTTCCTGTGCCGCCTCTGTCTGATCTGCCAGAAACAGGCTGTCGATCTCATCTTGCAGCGGAGTCAGCCCGGACAGCAGGCCCGCTTCCCGCAGCCGGAGCATATTAGCCGGGATTTCGGTCGGGGCTGGTGACGGTGAAGCGGTCGGCGTCGCTGTGGGTGCGTCAGTGGGGCTGGCGGTGAGGGTCAGCGTTGCCGTCGGCTCGTCGGTAGGTGTCGTGGTGGCTGTGGGTTCATCGGTAGGCGTGCTGGATGGCGTATCTGTCGGCGCAGGCGTCGGTTCATCAGTGGCCGTTGCGGAGGGCGCTTCTGTCGGTATGGGCGATGGAGCTTCCGTTGGCGCAGTGGTAGCCTCCTCCGTGACTTCGGCGGCAGCGATCTGAGTGGGCGCATCGGTTGGGCTGTCTGTGACGCCGGGTGCGGGTGTGCCGCCGCCGCTGAACAGGGCCAGTGCCGCCACGATAATCACGGCCAGTGCAGCGACCAGTCCGACCCATAGCAGCGGCGAACGTCCTGCCGGCCTTTCGACCATTGTGGTCGGCGTTTCTTCCGGCGGATGGAGGGGCCGGGTGGTTGATTGTTCGACCACGACCCGTTCGGTGCGATCTGTGATGCCGGATGTCGCCGCTGCGTCGGCCAGTCCGGCGCGGGCGTTGTCGATTGCGGCTTTCATCTCGGCGGCGGTCTGGTAGCGTTCCTCCGGGATTTTCATCATCGCCTTGAGGATGATAGCCTCGACAGATTCCGGCAGCACGCGCCCGTATTCCGAAGGTGATGGCAGCGGCGCGTTGACATGCTTCATGATGACAGCCATCGGCGTATCGGCTTCGTAAGGCACTCTGCCAGTAAGCATTTCGTAGAGGATGATCCCCAGCCCATACAGGTCAGCGCGGGCATCGGCGGCGCGTCCGGCGGCAATTTCCGGGCTGAGGTAGGCAGGGGTTCCGACCATTGCCCCGCTGGCAGTCAGGCCGGGCTGGCTGAGAATATGCGCGATGCCGAAGTCGGTCAGGATGGCGTGCTGAAGGCTGTCATCCGTGAACATGATGTTGGCAGGTTTCACGTCACGGTGGATCATCCCGGCCCTGTGAGCGTAATCCAGCGCGTCGGCAAGCTGCGAAGCAATACGCAGTGCATCTTCCAGCAGCAGACCATTCGGGTAACGGGCGATATGGGCCTTCAGATTGTCGCCTCTGATGAATTCCATCACCATATAGTAGATGTCGCGTTCGATGCCAAAGTCGAACACGTTAACGATGTGGGCGTGCCGAAGCTGCCCCACCGCCCGCGCCTCGCGCCGGAAACGTTCGATAAATTCCTCATCGGTCGCCAGGTGGCCCAGCATCACCTTGATGGCGACAAAACGCTCCATCCCCGGCTGAAACGCCTTGTAGACATCGGCCATACCGCCGCGCCCCAGGCGCTCCCGCAGTTCGTACTGGCCCAGTTTTTGCCCGCTCAGATCCGTTGACATGGCTTACCCCAGGGATAAAAGACCCAACGCAAGGATGCTAAAAACAAAGGGTGTTGTTGGCGAATTCATGCGCGTTAATCGTAACAGCACGATTTCACCCCCACCATCTCGCTGCGCTCGACACCTCCCCCGAATTCGGGGGAGGCTGGGAGGGGGTCCTGAACGAAAGCGCGACCTTAGATGAGTTCGCCAGCAGCCCCACAAAGAGGTTTGCTTTCATCTTCACCCTGTGACCTGACCCCTTTGCGTTAGTTTCTTCTCTTTCTTTCTTCAGATTATAGGTCAATTCCACTGCGTGTGCTGACAGACGTGTGCTGATAGAATGGAACTCGCGGTGGAATTGTGCGTATAGAATGTCGAAGAGCGTAGACATCCACAGGGGAATGTCCTATGTTTTATCTGCACTATGCGGCCCGGAATTTATGGCGCAACCGCCGCTGGTCTACATTCGCCATATTTTCGATTGCGGCAGGGGTAGCGACGATTGTGGCGCTGCGCAGCCTGGGACTGGCAATTGGCGATTCGCTGACGAGCAACCTGCGCGCCACCAATCATGGCGATATTACCATCACCACGAATGGCGGCGGTGGTTTTGCTTTCGATTTTATGAGTCCGCCGGACGAAGATCAGGGCTTTACGGAGGCGGACATCGAGGCGGTGCGCGACTGGGTGGCCGAACGCGGCGGCGAGATGACCGTCTACTATTCGACAGCCGGGGTGCAGATTGCCAACCCCGGCGCAGTCACTGCCGGACGCCCGCAGTTCACTTCATCCATTTTCATCGACCGGCAAACCTACCCGCCCTCGCATGAGATTACGGCGCTCGATCCGCCGGGTGTGCCGCTGCGGGACCTGTTTACCGGCGGCAACGAGGTCGTGGTCAGCCAGAATCTGGCAGAGACCAACGCCATCGCAGTGGGGGATCGGGTGCGGGTAAGCGGCACAACTGAGGAATTTGTTGTCAGGGGCATTGTGCCGGCCGAACATGAAGCCGGCTTCCGCAATCTGTTTGCAGCATTTTTCGGTTTTGCCTATTTTGACCTGTCGGCTGCGGAGACGATGGGAATCAGCCGGAACCCCAACGCCATCAGCCTGACTCTGCCGGAACATCTGGCTCCAGTCACGCTGGAAGAAGGACGCGCGCTCGAAGATGAACTGCGGGGCGTGCTGCGCGATCGCTTCTGGTACTTCATGACTGTGCCCAAGCTGCGCCAGCAGAACCAGACGATTGCCGACTACACCGGCCAGTTCATCGTCGTGATGGGGCTGGGCGCAATGCTGATCGGCGGGGTGGGCATCGTCAATACCATGCTGGTGATGGTGCGGCGGCGCACAGAGGAAATCGCTGCGCTCAAGACATTTGGCCTCAAAGGGCGGCAGATCGCTGCCCTGTTCATGACTGAAGCTGTGCTGTTGGGGCTGGCTGGCAGCCTGATCGGCGCGCTGATTGGCCTCGTCCTCAGCCGGCTGGCGAATGCTTATGGCGAAACACTCATCCAACAGCCGCTGGTATGGCGCTTGCAGCCGGAGGCGCTACTGTTCGGGGTGGTGATCGGCGTGCTGGTGTCCGGCGTGTTCGGGGTAATCCCGGTGCTGACGGCGGTGGGCATTCGCCCCAATATCATCCTGCGGCCTAACGAATCCTATGTCCCGCGTGCCGGGATACTGCAATCGCTGCTGGGTCTGCTGTTTGTGGTGGTGGCGCTTGGCCTGATCGCAGGGCAGATTGTCGGCAGCACCCTCGCCGGCGTGATCGGCACAGCCGTAACCCTGGCGTTTCTCGGCATTCTGGTCGGTCTGTTGTGGATCGTCGTGTGGCTGATTGGACGCCTGCCGACATTCGGCAGCGTTGATCTGCGGCTGGCGCTGCGCAATCTGCGGGCGCGCCGGCTCCGCACGGCCACCACCCTGCTGGCGCTCAGCGCCGGGATGTTTGCCCTCAGCAGCATCGCCTTTTTCGGGCAGGGGGCGCGGCAGATTATGCAGATGACCCTGACGGAGACCCTCGGCGGCAACGTCATGATCTTCACGGTGATTCCGCCGGTCATCGCCAATCCGCTGATTGATGCCCGCCTCAACCAGATGGAGGGGGTGATTTCGCGCACGCGCTTTTTGAACTACCAGGGGCGTGTCACGGCGGTGAATGGCGAACCCGTAGACAGCGAAGCTGCGGCAGCCCGGAGTGCTGAACTGCGCCAGCAACTGCGCGAAGCGTCCCAGCAGGGGGATTTTATGCGTGCCGGCGAACTGGCCCAGCAGTTAGCGGCAGTCCCGGATTACCACATGGATATTTCCGTACGCGATACGACAGGCACGAATATTGGTGGGGGATCAACCGTCAGTGCCGGACGCGCACTGACCCCGGACGATATTGGCAAGCCGGTGCTGGTGATGCGCGGCGAGGATTTCTACGAGCTGGGTGTGCCGGTGGGCACAATCGTCACGGTGGAGATTGATGGCCGCAGCTACGATTTTGAGATTGTGGGTGTGCTGCCCGAAACCAGCCTGGAGTTTGGCGAAGCCGCTGCGCCGCCGGGGGTGATTGCCGGCAGCGGTAATTCCGATTTTCCGATGACACTGGTAGAAATCGCGCCGGAACATCTGGATAACGCCCTGCTGGAACTGTCGTCCATACCGCTGGTGTTTTCCATCGACATTTCGTTCATCGACGGCCTGATTGCGCGCTTTATCAACCAGTTCAGCGCACTGCCCATTCTGGTCGGGCTGCTGTCGCTGGGGGCGGCGGCTGTCATTATGGCGAACACGGTGGCGCTGGCGACGCTCGAACGGCGGCGGCAGATCGGCATCCTCAAGGCGGTAGGGCTGAAAGGCCGGCGCGTGCTGGGTGTCATGCTGCTGGAAAACATCATCATCAGCCTGCTGGGTGGGCTGATCGGCGTGGGCCTCAGCGCCCTCGGCGTGCTTGTCATGAGTCAGGCCGGGATACAGGCGACCATTCTGATCCCCACAGATGCCACACAGGTTGCCATTGCGCTGATCCTCGCCGCTATCGGCATCGGCGCGGCGGCTACCTTGCTCAGCGCCCAGGTCGCGGTTCAGGAACGGGCACTCAACGTTCTACGCTACGAATAGGCCGGATTGCGTGCTACAATGAGGTGCTACGGGTTAGCACCTTTTTTGTTTTAATGCTGAAAGAGCAAGTAGAGTGGCAGGCAGTGTAATGGAACAGATTTCGGCTGCTGACAATATCACCATCGAAATGGGCGATGGTCACTGGCGTCTGATCGCGAATGGCAGAGTCGATCCACAGGTGTTGTTTGAAGCCCGAGTCGGGAATCCCATCAATTATGTGAGTGAATTCGCCGCCACGCGGCGGCTGCCAAACGATGGATCGCTGCCGACTGAGGATATTCAACGCATCGTCCTCGGCTGGTCGAACAGTGATGAATCCTGGCATCTGGGGATGCTGCTGGAAGCTGAACTGGCGCGGATACGGGGCAGCCGCTGGTGCGAAATTGCTCACTGGCCCGATCCCAGCACGACGGTATTCAGTGATATTGCAACGCGCGCGGGCGAAACGCTGGCACAGGTGGTGACCCGGCCTTTTTCTCTGGTTCCGCCGAAGATTCAGGAACCAGCCGAGCCACTGCCACCACCCCTGCCCGAACTGCCGCTGGAAGTCGATGATGAATGGCGGCTGGAGCGCAGCGAAACCGGCGAACTCGAACTGGTGCAGTCTGCGCAGCGGGCGCGCGCCACGCTGCGCCGTATGCTGTGGTACGGCTTCTGGTCGGTAATTTATTTTGTGCTGGTCTATGCCAGCCTGACCAGCGGGATCGCGCCGCCGAATCCGCCGTTCCTGCCTTATCTTGGCCTGTTTTCCGGGCTGGTGCTGGTTGGTCTGGCGCTCAAGAACGGCTACCGGCTGCTGACCGACGTAAACCGCATTGTGATCGACCCCCGAACGCGGGAAATTCGCGGGCAGCATGGCCGGCGGGTGCGCTGGCGGCAGCCCGCCGCTGAAATCGCGTCGATTTATGTGTCGCAGGTGGTCGGCAAACGCCGGGGGAAACGTCCGCCGGTGCAGTATGGCGAACTCAACCTGCACCTCGCCAGCAGCCAGTTTCGCCATCTGCTCAGCACTGAACACGTGACAGAATATGAGGCGGAGTCGCCGGATGCGGACGAAGGGGTAACACCGCTGACCACACGCGACTACACGACAAGTTTACAGGCCGCCGCGCTGCACATCGGCGCAGCCCTCGATCTGCCGGTATGGTATGATCGCCGCGCTGGTTGATTCTTCACGGTTGCAATCCGGGGCAGGGCTTAAAATAGACTCAAGTCAGCAGTGCACAGTTCTCGAAAGGGATCACCACGATGAGGCCCATTTTTCTGAAGGCTGGCAACTGCGACCTGAAAGCGCAGGTTTAGCTGGCAGGTGATGAAATGGCGGATGATCGCCCTCTGATTCTGTTTACCAACGACGACGGTATCGAGTCGCCGGGCTTATGGGCGGTGGTGAGGGCCTTCACCGAACGCGGCGATATCCTGGTCTGTGCCCCGCGCGAGCAGCAGTCAGGAACCGGGCGCAGTCTGCCTGTCACCAGCAAGGGCAGCATCCATGCGCGGCAGATGACGATCAACGGGGACGAATATACGGTCTATGCTGTCGATGGCACGCCAGCACAGGCAGTACAGCACGGCGTCCTTGAACTGGCGCCGCGTCCGCCGGCGCTGGTCGTTTCCGGCATCAATTATGGCGAAAACACCGGCAACGGCGTGACGATTTCCGGCACAATCGGGGCGGCACTCGAAGCGGCGAGTCTGGGCATTCCGGCGCTGGCAGTTTCGCAGCAGACCCCCAAAGACCTGCACCTCAGTTATTCGGATGCGGTGGATTTCAGCACGGCTGCTCATTTCGCCCGCCGCTTTGGGGACTGGCTGATCAGCAGCCAGCGCCCGGACGATGTTGATATTCTCAAACTGGATGTGCCCACCGGCGCGACACTGGAAACCCCCTGGCGCGTCACCCGGCTCTCGCGCCGCCGGGTGTACTGGCCCACCCGCCCGGAACGCGCCACGCTGTCGGATACGGGCCGGCTGGGTTACCGCCTCCACATGAACCCGGCCAAGGCCGAGCCGGATTCAGATGTCTATGCGGTACTGCATGATCGGGTGATCTCGCTGACGCCGATGAGCCTCGATATGACTTCGCGCACCGATCTTTACCGCCTGCGCCAGATTCTCGTCGGCGAAGCAACCTACGGCGGATAGCCTGTTCGCTAGACTCCTGTGGTTTTGAGGGCTGATTACCGCCGGCGCGGGTTTTTGCGGCGCTTGCGGGCATCTTCGCCCCACACCCCGAAGCTGTTTTCATCCTGATCGATGCGGGCTGCGCCGCGTTCAACGGTGCGCCTGACCCACAGTGCGGTCAACACCGTCACCAACAGGGCGCTGACGCTGCTGATCCCCAGCGCGAGCAGCGGCTCGATGCCTGGCGCGACCCGCAGCAGCAACCCCAGCGCCACCGCAAAACTGAGCGCGAAGATAACGAAGGCAGTCGCCAGCAGAGCGAAGGTATCCTGTTCCGGCAGCAGACGGCGCGAACCGCGATGCACATAACGCCCGGCGATGGGTGACAGGATGAAAAACACGACAAAAAAGCCGCCCAGCGCGATCAGCACTCGCTGCTGCATGACGGCCTCATCAATGCCGAGCGCGTCCATCGACGCTCCTTCCGGGTATCAGATGTCGAGTTCTCGGGTGATGGCGCGGGTGGCTTTTGCCATGCCCTTCCACAATGTCAGCCGGTCGGTGAGGATGGGGGCAGACTGCGCGTACTGCCAGATTTCAGCGGCAATATCGAACACCGCGTTGGGGCGGCTGAAGGCGCGGGCACGCTGCGAACGGCGGTGCAGACCTTCTGGCCCTTCAGCCAGCCAGCGGGTGACGGTGTCGCCAATCTGACGCGGCGTAGGGGCAAACGCGCCGATCTCGTTCGATACGACAAAATCAACGTTGCCCGTTTCCTGACCTGGAATGGCGTCATACAGGATCATGGGTACGCCGGCGATGGTGGCTTCGGTGATGCTGGCCGGCCCAGCCTTGGTAACGAGGATATCCGTCGCAGCCAGAATAACCGGCATATCGGTGCGGAAGCCGTAAATCTGCGTCGGCTGGTTCCAGGTAGAGGCTTCAAGCTGCTGGCGCAGGGCGTGGTTGCGCCCGGCGATAACAATCAACTGGCAGTTGAGGCGGCGCTCGTTGATGGCGCGCGCGGTGCGGTAAACCGGCCCCATCCCATCGCCGCCGCCGACCAGCAGAATCGCCGGCAGATTCGGGTCCCAGCCGAGCGCGGCGCGGGCTTCGGCCTTGCCGGTGAGTCCGTTGATAAAACGAGGGTGTACCGGCAGCCCGGTGATCCGTAGCTGCGCCGGCTTCAGGCCGGTTTCGAGACCTGTCCGGTAGGCAGCCTCCGAGGGGACCAGGCAGCGTTCGACACGCCTTTCATACCAGAGTCGATGCGTGGTGAACAGATCGGTGACGACGACCAGAAACGGTGGGCGATAAGGCTTGAGCATCAACGCCTTCATGGCCGGGCGCGTAATGAGTGAATGCACCGAAACGACCACATCCGCCGGGTGTTCGCGGAACATGCGCTTGAGGCCGTTTTCGATGGTGTGGTAGATGGTGGTCGAGACGATACGGGCGGAGCCTTTGGTGTTGGACAGCTTGTAGCTGGCCCCCCACGATTCCTTGCTGCGGTTGATCCAGCGCGGATACAGTTCGGGAGCATACTTCAGCGGGGCGGGTGAATAATCCCGAAAAACATCCACCATTTCGACAGATACCGCTTTCTCGCCCTGTTCCATATAGAGTGTGTCGCGGATCGCCTCGGCAGCGGCACGATGGCCGCCCCCGGTATCTGACATCAGTATCAAGACTCGCTTTTTCAAGCCTGTCCTCCGTCCGCCTCGCTGCGGTCAAGAACGTGTTTCAGTCGCTTATAAAACACCGGACGCGCCAGTAAGACACGACGATCACAACCGGTGCAGCGCATCCCGATATCGGCCCCGATGCGATAGATCACCCATACATCGCTGCCACAGGGGTGTTTTTTGCGCATCCGCACCTGGTCACCAACTTTGACTTCTGGCATAGAATTCCTCAATTGATTATTCTACCTTAAGTTATGCCGCTGCGATACCACTAATCCAGCATTCATTAACGGTCTATGATGATTATATCCGGCGCATGATATACTGTGACCGTATTTCCACAGTCTGAACGAAACGGAGATCAATTTGCTGCTATTTGGCACCCCTACTCTGGAAGGCATTATCGGCGTGCTGCTGGCTGTCGGCATCGGCATGACGATTCACGAATTTGCGCATAATTACGTCGCGCATCTGATGGGCGACTGGGTTCCGGCGCAGCAGGGCCGGCTGACTTTGAACCCTTTGGTGCATATCAACTGGGTTGGCTGGCTGATGTTCGCCCTGATCGGCTTCGGCATCCTGGGTTCTGCGCCGATTGCTGCCCACCGGATGCGCAACCCGCGCTGGGGTTTTCTGGCCGCTGTCGCCGCCGGGCCATTTTCCAACCTGCTGATTGCGATTGTGTTTGGCATCATCTTCCAGATGCTGCCGCCGAATGTGATTCTAGACGCCAACAGATTCACTTTCTCATTTGTGGGCCAGATTCTGTACATCATCGTATTTTTTAACGTGCTGCTGTTCCTGTTCAATCTGCTGCCGTTTTTCCCGCTGGATGGCTGGCATATCGTTTACGCGCTGCTGCCGCCTCAAATGGCGCGGGTGTGGGGCAGCCCGGGCTGGCAGCAGTACAGCCAGCTTGCCTTTTTCGCCCTGCTGCTGTTGAGCTTTACCCGCATCTTCCCGGCCTTCAGCCTGCTCATCGGCGGCCCGGCCAATGCGATTACCCGGATTCTGCTTGGCTGATGACCATGACCGCGACGTATCGCATCAGACAGGGCCTGCGCGCGCTGTTCGCCTTTTCGCAGCCGGTGGACGACGACCTCGCGGCGCAGCATCTCACACCGGAACTACTGGCCTGTTTCCGCGCCATGCGCCGCAGCGAGCAGCTTCACAGCCTGCATGTATTACGCACCGTGCTGGCGCAGGGTTCTACGCCGCCTGATCTGGCCGTTGCCGCGCTGCTGCACGATGCCGGCAAATCGCGCTATGCTTTCCCGGTGTGGCAGAAAACACTGGTGGTGCTGGTGCGGGCGTTTGCGCCGCGCCTGTTCGAGCGTCTGAGCAGCGGCAGCGAAACCAACTGGCTGCACCGCCCGTTTGTCCTCAGCGTGCATCATCCGGCGTGGAGCGCGGAACAGGTCGCTGCTGCCGGCGGGAGTGAGGGCACGGTGTGGCTGATCGCCCACCATGCCGACCCGCCTGATCGCTGGCGTGACCATCCACAGGCGCATTTGCTGCAACGTTTGCGCGCCGCCGATGATGCAAATTAGGTCCTGAAAAACGAGCGTACAGCTCTGAATCAAAGACATGCCGAATCAGGGAAATAATGTTAAAGTTTTGAGTCAACAGTGATGATTTTCCAGCAGAAGTCGCCGGGAAGAACCGCCTTCGATAACTCAGCACTGGATTGGTTACCTCGTTTCCGTATGTGGATGTGAGCAAACGCTATGGCCCAGACAATTACTGTAACGATTATCGGTTTGGGACGCCTCGGCGCGTCGGTGGGGCTGGCGCTGCAACGCTACAACAAAAAAGGCAACACGCCCCACAAATTTGACATTACCGGTGTGGACGAGCGGCCGGCAATGCTGGCGGAAGCGGAAAAAATGGGCGCGGTGAGCAAAACTGCCCGCAACCTCTACAGCGCCGTGCATGATCGGGATATTATTGTGCTGGCGCAGCCCTACGCCGAAGTCCGCCGGACGTATCAGGCGATTGGCAAGGATATACGCGCTGGCGGCGTGGTGCTGGATTTTTCGCCGCTCAAGATGCCCTCGATCCGCTGGGCAAAGGAATATCTGTCCGATGAGAGCCACATGGTCGGCCTGACACCGGTCGTCAACCCGCGTTATCTGTACGATGGTCTGGACGATACCGAACACGCCGCCGCCGATTTCTTCGACAAAGGCAGCATGATGATGATGCCAAGTCCCTCCTGCATCCGCGAGGCGGTCGAACTGGCGGGTGATTTTTCGTCGCTGCTGGGGGCGACTATCCATTTTATGGACCCGATGGAACATGACAGCCTGATCGGCGCGACACTCGGTCTGCCCACTCTGCTGGGGGTGATGAGTTTTTATACCCTGAGCCATAACGCCGGCTGGGGCGATCTTCAGCGGCTGACCAATCCGCCCTTTGGCCGCCTGACTCACGCGCTGTTTGATACTCATCCTGACGACCTGCGCGACCTGTGGCTGAACAGCCGGGACAGCCTGACGCACCAGATCGACGACCTGATCCAAAAACTGTATGATGTGCGGCAGGCGCTGGCGCAGGAAGATCACAACACGCTGGAAGCCGTACTGACTGATGCTGCCGACCAGTACAGCGCCTGGATCAACAAACGGCACAACAACAAGTGGGATGACAGCATACAGTCGATTCCGACCCCTTCAACCGGCGAAACCCTGATGACCGGGTTGATGGGTGGCGCGCTGGTACGCCGTCTGCGCGGCGGCAAGGACGACTCGTCCAGGTGAAGAACGGTGGGCCGGTCAGGATATGGTTATCATGCCGGCCCTTCGCTGCTGCGCTGGGCCATCGTCTCATTTGCCCAGAGTGTATGAAATCCGGTTCAGAATCTGATGCGCCGGCACACAGTCACCGCCTTCCGGCTGCACCTGCGTGATGAGCAGCGCCCCATCGCCCGTGAGTACCACCGAACCTGTGTCCGGGTAGATTTCGACAACGCGCCCCGGAATGCGTCCGACATAGCGGCGAGGGTTGTCCAATCGGCGTGCCGACCAGATGCGCAGCGTCTGGCCGTCCAGCGTCGTGTAAGCGCCGGCATAGGGGGCTGTCGTGGCACGAATCAGATTGTAGATACGCTCTGTCGGCCAGTTCCAGTCGATCAGGAAATCGTCGGGCAGCAGTTTGGCCGTGTAGGTCGCCCGCGATTCATCCTGAATCACGCGCGGCGCAGTGCCAGCCAGCAGCCCGGGCAGATGCTGTTCCAGCAAATCGAGGTAGGTGTCGGTCACGCGCTCCAGCAGATTGGCAATGGTATCGTCCGGACCAATCGGGACTCGCTGCTGTCCGATAATGGCCCCGGTGTCGTAATCCTCGGCCATTTCCAGCAGCGTTGCGCCGGTATGATCTTCCCCGTTGATGATGGCCCAGACAGTGGGGGCAAAACCGCGATAGGCCGGCAGCAGCGAATCGTGGAATACATAGGCGCCTGACCGCGCGCGCCTGAACACGCGGGCGGGGATGATGTAGCGCCAGCTTACGGCGAACATCAGATCAACCGGGGTCGAAGCCCACAGCTCATCCCACTTCTGCGCGCCGACCTGCCGGCTTTCGTAAAACTGGCCGCCACACGCAAGAGCCAGTTGGCGAATGTCATCGAGAAAGCGCGGCTCCCAGGGGTCTTCCTGAAAGCTGAATACCAGCAGATCGCAATCTGGCAGCAGTTCGGCCAGCTTCTGCAAAAAGCGATAGCCGCGCCGGGTCGCGCAGAACAGGGCGATGCGCATGGCTTAATGCTCGCTTTCGCCGGACAGGCGATATTCGCGCACGGTATAGCTCGGTTTGTCCATGATGCGAAAGTGCATTCGAGCCAGATATTCGCCGATAATGCCGAGCGCCAGAAGCTGCGCGCCGGAAAAAATGCCGATGATCGACGCCAGAAACGGGAACCCCTGCACTGGTGTGCCTTCAATCAGATAACGCCCGATGACCCAGATCAACACCAGAATACTGAAGGCCGCCAGCAAAAAACCGAGCAAACTGGCAAGCTGGAGCGGCAGCACACTGAAGCCGGTCATCATGTTCAGCGCGTGGATGACAAGTTTGCGCAGGGTGTAGTTGGAAACGCCAATGGTGCGCGGGTCGTGCCGCACAGTGACCGATGAAAAGCGCGTGGTGCCCCACGTCAGCAGCACGTCAATCGACACATACGGCCCCTGATAGCTGGCAAACGCATCACGGATGCTGGTGCGACATACACGAAAGGCGCTGACCTTGCGCGCTGTTTCGATACCCATTGCGCTTTGCAGAGCCAGCTTCGTGATCTGTGAGGCCAGATCGCGCAGCAGGCCGTGCTGTTGCTGTGCCGGGGTTCCGTATACCACATCGAAGCCCTCATCCAGCCGGGCTACCAGCTGGGGCAGCTCTTCCGGCGGGTGCTGCAAGTCGTCGTCCATTGTGATGACGAGTTCATAGCGCGCGCTGCGAATGCCGCACAACAGGGCGTTATGCTGGCCGTAGTTGCGCATCAGATTGATGCCGCTAACCCAATCATAGTCTTCGACAAGCTGGCAGATCACATCCCAACTGGCATCGCGGCTGGCATCGTTGACCAGAATGAGTTCGTAGGCGCTGATGAACTGCGGCAGCACCGCCGCCAGCCGTTCGACCAGTGGCCGCAGGGAACCTTCGCTGTTGTAGACCGGTACGATCACTGAGCAGGTATGCATGACGATCTATGCTCGCACGAATAGAGTCATCCGAAATCCGACCAGCCGGCTGCATGGAGCAGCAAGCGCCAATCAGGTTAATCGGAGCGGCTGTTGTTTGCCAGAGTGAGTTCTCATGCAGCCTTAAGCCAGAGTTTACAGAAAGTACAAACTTTTTCCATAAGTTGATAAGTGGGCAGACTGTCCGTCCGTATCCATATGTTGTAGTGGAGCAGCAATCCCATGAACAAGAAACGAGGGTCTCTGATATTCATTGCAATGGCTGTGGCGCTGGCGCTGGTAGCCGGTGTGCTGGCTGTGAGCGCGCAGGATGATTCCCCACAGCCGTATCTTGGGATCACCTTCCGGCCAGCGGATGAGGGCGCACAGGTGGTCCGGGTGCTGCCCGGCAGCCCTGCCGCCGCTGCCGGCCTGAGACGTGGTGACCTGATTACTGCTGTCAATGGCGAAGCGGTGGATGCCGCGACACTGGCCGAAACCGTCAGCACGTTCAGCGTGGGGGATGAAATCACACTGGATGTGCTGCGGGATGACGAGGCGCTGGAATTGGCCGTCACGCTGGCTGAACCGCCGGTGCGCGCGACCATTCGTATTCAGCCGCAGGCAACGATAAGACAGCGGGCTTTTCTGGGTGTGACGCTCGAAGCGGCAGATGGTGGTGTGAGCATCGTATCCGTTAGTGACGACTCACCTGCTGCTGAGGCCGGCTTGCAGGCGGGTGATTTAATCACCGCCGTGAACGGAGAAGCCGTCAACACACCTGCCCAGTTGACAGCGGCGATTCGCAGTCAGGAACCCGGCGCTACGGTGACCCTGAGCATTACCCGCGATGGCGAAGCGCAGGAAGTGGAGGTCACGCTTGGTTCGATGCCGGGCCGCATGAGCGCCCTGGTGAGCGACATCATCGTGTACGACGGCCTGAACTGGCGGATTGTTTCGTTAAGCGAAGACAGCGCGCTGGCGGCGGCTGGATTGCAGGCAGGTGATACGGTGACGGCTGTGGACGGCGAGAGTTACACCCCGGCGGCGCTGGCGGATTACCTCAACGAACTGGATGAAGGGGCAACCGTCACGCTCACAGTAGAGCGCGATGGCGAAACGCTGGAAGTGACCGTCGATGCTGCTGACCTTGACAGGTTATCCGAGTTTGGCCTTGCACGCCGTTTTCGTTTTGAAGATGGCCTTCGCGGCCCCCGTGGCGAGCTTATTCCGCGCTTCGAGTTTCGCGGTCCGCGCGGGCAGTTCAGCCTTGTGCCGGGCGGCGTGCTGCTTGGTGTGCAGTATCAGGACCTGAATGAGGAAATCGCGGCTGAACATGATCTCGAAGTCACGGAAGGCGCTCTGATTACTGCCGTACTGCCTGATTCGCCGGCAGCGGAAGCGGGCTTGCAGGTTGATGATGTGATCGTAGCTGTGGAAGGCGATGCTGTGGACGCTCGCCGCACGCTGCGCGAACGTCTGCTGGCCTATGATCCGGGCGAAACGATCACACTGGAAGTTCTGCGCGCCGGCGAGTCGCTGAGCATCGACGTGACGCTGGCAGAAGTCAACCTGCGGGAAATACTGGAAAGTCTCGCCCTCGACCTGCCGTTTGATTTCGGCGGCGAGTTCCCGCGCTTCTTCTTCGGGCCGCGTGACGACACTCAGATCGTGCCAGCGCAGCCATTAGCTTCGTCGGCCAACCTCTAAACCGAGCTTTCGCATCTGGCGCGCCCCCGTCTGGCGGGGCGTGCTGTTTTTCCCGCGACTACAGGCCGGTTGTGACGACCTGGCAATACGACTATACTCAGATGCAAACGTGATGAACTGCGGGAAATGGAACGGCCTATGATGGATTTACCAAGTCATCTGCGGGCGCTGCCGCCCAGTGCGGTGGATGTGATCCGCTATCTCAACAAGCTCGACATGAAGATGGCCGGGGTTGAGGACATCTGTGAGGAGGTCGGACTTTCGGAACGCGGCTTCGGCAAGGCGATTCGGAGTCTGGTCACGAAGGGTTACGTCGTCATGGACGGCGACCAGATTTATCGCCTGACCGATCAGGGCAGCGATGTGGCCGAAGAAATTGACCTGTATTTCGGTGACGAAGCCATCCTCGAAGACACGCCCGAAAATGAGACTTTCACCCGGCGGCTGGTGCTGGTGATGCCCGACGTGCTGGTCGCTAATCAGGCGGCGCGGGTGATCGTCGGCTTTCACCCGCTGGCCGAACAAAAGACAACTGCCGAAGTCGTCGTGCGGGTGTCGGTCATCAATGGCGAGCCGGAAACCCCGCAGGAAGCGATCTTCGATCTGACCGGCGCGGCAGCCTGGCAGGACTTTCTGATTACCCCCGGCCCGTATTCACGGGTACGGGTCAAGGCTGAAGCTTACCAGCTTGGCGCAAATCCGGGTGATGCAACGGCGGCCGGCGGCCTGTACGTCGATGCTGATGTGATCGCCAGGGGTGAAGCGGGCGCGCTGGCAGCCTACGGCGCGGACATCACCATCGAACAGCAGGGCTGATGTCGGTATGGCTGATACGTACGCCATCAGGTATCCCCGCCGGATAGTGGTGCGGGCGATCCTGGTGCTGATTGGGCGGGTGCTGATACGCCTGCTGGCACGCCCCCACGTAACCGGGCTGGAGAATCTGCCCCGAAAAGGGCCAGTGATTCTGGTGGGCAATCACGTGGCGATGATCGAAGTGGTATTGATGGCGCTGTATGCCCCCTGGCAGGTTGAGTTTATCGGTACGGGCGACATTCCGGTTGATCCGCGTTTCGCGTGGCTGGTGAAACTGTGGGGCATTATCCCGGTCAATCGCGGCAGCACGGATCGCCGGGAAATGGCTGTGCCGCTGGATGTGCTGCGGCAAGGCGGGGTGGTCGGTATTTTCCCGGAAGGCGGCATCTGGTCAACCTCGCTAAAACGGGCGCGCACCGGGGTAGCCTGGTTGAGCTTCCATGCCAATGCGCCGGTGCTGCCGATAGGTTTTGGCGGGATGCGCGGCGCGCTTCAGGCGGTATTTGCGCTCAAACGCCCGCGCCTGACGATGAATGTCGGCCAGCTCATGCCGCCTGTGTCCGGCAGGATGGACGGCAAATCGCGCAAGGAATCGCTCGAAGCGGCGGCGAATGCGATTATGGCGGAAGTCACGGCGCTGATCCCCGAAGAAGAAAAGCGCAGTTGGAATCGCATCACCGATGAACGGTTCGACTTTGAATTTATCGTTCATACTGCCAACGGCAGCGATGGCATCCCAAAGCCGGTGATACACCGCGACGGGCTGGGGCGTTTCTTTCATGTGCCCGTAATTCTCGATGTGATGGCGCGCAACATGCATCTGCCTGTGCAGCCATTACAGCGGCTGGATTCCGACCCGCGTGTGATTGCCGATGCCGCCGGGGTGGCGCTGTCATTTTTCGACAGTCACCCACATTTTCTCAGCTACCGCTTCGGTTACGAACAGGCAGCGGAAATCTATGCCGGGGTGGTTGAACTGCGCGAGCTGGCCCGCGCAGCCGCCGCTGAGGGGCAGGCGATCACGCTGCGGCCTGTTCGCCAGTATCGCAGCACAGAAACCGGCGAGCAGGTGATCGAAACGACGCCCGGCGCCATGCACGAAATGTAACAACCACTGCATCACCTGATCTGCTGAGAAAAAGCCGATTCTGCACACGAATCTGACTGAAAACCGCCAACTGGCCCTAAAGATCGCTGCCCGGTGGTGACCAGCCGAAGGGTGTATCATCGTCAAGCAGGTCAAGCGGGCTGGGCTGCTGGCGCAGGCTGGTTTCGCTGATGGTGTAGGGTGACATGGCTTCCGCATTGGTGACGCGGCGGCGCAGATCACGGCGGTAGTAGACCTTCTTGCCCGGTTCCGGTTCGAGCGTGATACGAGCGACTCCCCGCGCCAGAATGTCAATGGGCAGCGGCGCGATTTTGCCAAACATAAACCACGAAATCGGCGGAACACTGCCCAGAAACGTCATCAGCCAGAAAAAAGGGTGGCGCGGCTGACCGCGTACATAGGCCACCGGTGCGCGGATAATCGTGCCTTTGAGGCCCACGCGCCCGATATAGGCTTCGGCTTCGCGCTTGGCGCGGATATAGGGGCCGGGGACCCAGGGCGCTCGCACACCGCTGAGAAACACCAGATGCGAACAGCCATCGGTGACACACATATTCGCCACGTTGCGGGCGGAAACAAAATTCAGCCAGTAATGATTAAGGCCCTGCGCCGGGTCGGCCCGCAGGCTGCCGACCGTATGAATAACGGTATTCTGTCCTCGCGCCTGCCCGTGCAGGCTGGCCGGATTCCAGACATCTGCTGTCCGCCAGCGGACACGCTGCGCCAGCGGGCCGAGCTTGTCTTCTGCGCCGGGGCGCACCAGCATCGATACTTCGGCCCCTTCTGCCAGCAGCGCCGCCGCGATGTAATCTCCCAGGAAGGTCCCCCCACCTGTGACCAGAATCCGCTGTCTGCCTGTCGCCAAAAAGTATGCCTGTCTGTGTACGTATGATCCCCTGATTCGGCCTCTGATTGTAACAAAACCGGGCGAACAGGCGATAGTGTCAAGTCGCTCCGGTCAGCCGTTCAGGTAGCGGGCTGGTAGGGTGTGTCTGTCGCCGGGATGGTCACACGGGTGACTTTGGACTTATTGACTGCCGGTAAATAGCTGGTTGTCGTCAATCCGTGCTTTGTGCTATACTGACTGAATAATATTTCCACGATGATAGTTTTGACAGGCTGAACTGTCATCGGTGTTATCAACCGCGCAGCGGTGCGACATTCAACCGCCGCGATCATACAGCAAATCATGGTTGCGCGATCGAGACCGCCTGCACGCAGGCGGATATGATGATGAAGGCGACAGGCAAAACTGTTCAAACGCCGTGCAATGCAAGGCCCGATTCCCGTTTATGAAAATGTGCCCCGGTAGGGGTTCATGATTGTTGGGTTGGTGTATCCAGAAAACTGTTTTCCGGGCGTGGTCGCGCGCAGCGCATCGTCATAGCTGTGAATGTCCACCAGCAACCGTGGTTTCTCTGAATCACGGTTTTTTGTTTGTGGATCAGACGCATGTCGGTAATTACGGCGCTGGAAGTCCAAAAGAAAAACAAGGAACGAGTCAATGTGTACCTGGACGGTGAGTATGCCTTCAGTGTCGACCTGATGACCGCCGCCGCGCTGCGCAAGGGTCAGCAGTTGACTGAGGCCGAAATCGCCGGGTTACAGGAACAGGACGCCGTGAGCCGGGCGGTCGATCAGGCAGTGCGCTTTCTGTCGTACCGGCCCCGCAGTGTGGGCGAAATCCGCCGCAATCTGGCTGACAAACAAATCCCGGATGCGGTGATCGACGCGGCGCTGGAACGTCTGACCAGGCTGGGTTATGTGGATGACCGGGCTTTTGCCCGCTACTGGGTAGAAAACCGGAACACCTTCAAACCGATCAGCCCGCGCGCCCTGCGCTATGAGCTGCGCGAGAAAGGTGTCGCCCGTGCCGATATCGACGCGGCGCTGGAGAACCTCGATGCGCATGATGCAGCCTATCGCGCCGCGCGGAGTCAGGCGCGCCGTTACCGGCGAACAACCCGCACCACCTTTCGTAACAAGCTTGGCCCGTTTTTACAGCGGCGCGGGTTCGATTACGAAACGATTCGCGAGGTTGTCGAGCGGTTGATAACTGAAATCGAAACTGAAGAACCGGAGTATTTTCTAGCGGACGAGGAGTAACAAGCGAATGGATATCGGTGCTGCCCTGGT